>Ga0209483_1000221_pt1 | contig 52718 bp, 49 predicted proteins | sample NGEPerA_FD_184508 | JGI IMG/M metagenome (GOLD analysis project Ga0209483, IMG submission 184508) | Arctic peat soil microbial communities from the Barrow Environmental Observatory site, Barrow, Alaska, USA - NGEE PermafrostL2-A... | ecosystem: Environmental > Terrestrial > Soil > Wetlands >... | reverse complement strand
TGCAATAATCTCTCCATCACGCTGGTACAAAAAAGCCGTCAGGCCAATGGTCGGCCGGCCAATGGAGTAATTCGATGGATGCGTTGGCGTTTCGTAAGAAGATCGGGATCGTTGTGCCGTCGACCAATACTGTCGTCGGGCCGGAATCTGAGGCCTTGCGGCCGCGCGGCGTCACCAATCATGTGGCGCGTCTGACGATCCAACAGAAGCCGATTGAGGCGAACGAGCAAGGCTATCTGGCGCATGTTCAGGGAATGCGCGACGGCATTGGTCCGGCGATCGATCAGGTCATGACCTGCGCGCCTGATCACGTCATCATGGGTGTCGCGATCGAAGCCTTCACCGGCAGTGTTGCGGGCGGCGATGCCTTGCAACGTTCGTTGTCGGAGCGCGCTGGCGTCGGCGTCTCGATGGGCTCGACCTCGGCCACGGCGGCATTGCGTAAGTTTGGCGCAAAGCGGATTGCAGTGGTGACGCCGCATCAGCCGAAAGGTGACGAAATTGTTCAGACATATCTTGTCGAAGCCGGTTTCGACGTCGTCCGGCTGTTCGGCATGAAATGTGCCTCGCCCTTTGCGATCGCAGAAGTGCAGCCGCCGGCGTTGCGGAATATCCTGCGCGAGCTCGACGGCGACGACATCGACGCGATCCTTCAGGTTGGCACCAATCTTGCGGCCGGTGCGGTGGCCGCCGAAGCCGAACGCTGGTTCGGCAAGCCGGTACTTGCGATGAACGTCGTGACCTATTGGGATGCGCTGCGCCGCTGCGGAATTGAAGACCGCGTCTATGGTCACGGCCGCGTTCTCGAAGAATTTTAGGATCACAATGTCAGATCAACAGGTCATCATCGTCGGCGCCGGGCCTTCCGGCTTGACAGCTGCTTTGTCGCTGACGAGGGCGGGTGTGCCGGTGGTGGTGCTGGAAAGCCGGACCGAGATCTACGACGACCCCCGGGCCGCTACGTTTCATCCGCCGACCATGGAAATGTTTGCAGAAAGCGGCGTTACCAAACGCTTGCATGATTTGGGGATCCTCTGCCCTCACTGGCAATTCCGTGGACGCGGCGAGGGGCTGATCGCCGAGTTCGATCTTGGTCTGCTCGCTGACATCACACCTTACCCGTACCGGCTGCAATGTGAGCAACATAAACTGGTCCGTATTTTGACGGACATTTTGGGCGGCTATCAAGATTGCATCATTAAGTATGGCGCGACCGTCGATGACGTGTCGCAAACGTCGTCGGGCGTGACGGTAACCGCTGATGACGGTACGAAATATGACGGCGCTTATGTCGTGGGCGCCGATGGCGGCCGCAGTGTTGTGCGAAAATCGCAGGACATCGACTTTGTCGGCTTCACTTACCAGGAGCGCTTCCTGGTGATCACGACGCCGCACGACTTCGAGCCGCAGGGCTTTGCCTATAGCTGCTACGTTTCCGATCCGCGTGAATGGTGTGCTTTGTTTAAAGTACCCGGCGCCGGTCCGCCCGGCATTTGGCGGGTGGTGTTTCCGGCTGCGCCGGGGGCTTCGGCCGAGGAATTGCTCGATCACGCCGCCGCTGAGCGGCGTTTGCAACGGTTCATTCCCGCCGATCATCCTTACGACGTCGTGCACACCAACCTCTACACAGTGCATCAGCGGGTCGCCGCGACTTACCGTCGAGGCCGCGCTTTGCTCGCTGGTGATGCCGCACACGTCAACAATCCGCTCGGTGGCATGGGTATGAACTTTGGCATTCATGATGCTTTCAGTCTCGCCGATAAACTCAGCCGTGTGCTCAAAGGTGAGAGCGAGGAGTTGCTCGATCTTTACGATCGTCAGCGTCGTCACGTCGCTAATGCCTTTCTTCAGGCCATGACGATCCAGAACAAACGTTTGCTGGAGGAAAATGATCTGCAGAAGCGGGATGAACGCTTGGACGAAATACGCCAGACCGCGGCCGATTCCAACAAAGCGCGCGCATTCCTGATGCGTACCGCCATGTTTGAAGGCCTGCAGGCGGCCGCAAATATCAATTGATAATCAAGAAAACGAAACAAGGAGTTGTCGATGTCGACAATCACGACATAGGTTTTTTGGGTTCAGCCTGCTGAATGCAATTAGACCTTGAATGATTCTGGAGCGACAAATGACCACGCGACGTGCATTTATAAAGCAGGCATTGGCTGGCGGTCTGGCGGCCGGTTTTCCGGCGAGCGGTTTTGCCAAAGACTGGCCGACACGCCCGGTGAATCTGTGGGTGCCTTTCTCGGCCGGCGGCAATACCGATGGGATTGCGCGTCTGGTCGGCCAGTATCTCGGCGATAAGCTGGGCGAGTCATTCGTGGTTGAGAACCGCGTAGGGGCGGGTGGGATGATTGCGGCGGGCGCGTTGGCGCGCGCAACCGCCGATGGCTATACGATGATGGTGGCGGCGTTGCCGCAGATCGCAATTCTGCCGGCTCTGCACAAGACCACGTACGATCCGATTAGGGATGTCGCCCCGATCAGCAACATTGCGAGTAACCCGTTTTGTTTGGTGTCGAACCCGAAATTCGAGCCGAAAACACTGAAAGATTTCATCGCCTACGTGAAGGCCCAGCCGGGCAAGGTGTCTTATGCGTCCGGCGGTACCGGCAGCCTCAGTCACCTGACGATGGTATTGTTTCTGAAACGCGCAGGGTTGGACATGGTGCACGTGCCTTATAAGGGCGGCGCGCCGGCCGTCGTCGATGTGCTCGGCAATCAAATTCCGGTCTATTTCGGAAATCTCTCCGAGGCGCTACCACATGCCGGGCGCGACCTTATCGCGCTTGCGGTATCTGGTACCAAGCGTGTGAAAAAGCTGCCGGATGTCCCGACAATTGCGGAATCTGGCTATCCCGGTTTCCGGTCGGAAACGTGGAATGGTTTGATCGCCCCGGCGAAGACCCCGCAGGCGGTCATCGATCTGGCGGCGAGCGAGGTGAAGAAAGCCGTGGCCGACCCGGAGATTCTCAAGAAGTTCGACACCTATGGCGTAGATCCAATCGGTTCAACGCCGAAGGAGTTTACCGACACCATTGCCGCCGATATTGCGCAATGGCATTCGGCTATCGAGGCGGCCGGCATCAAGCTATGAACCAGGAATTCCGGGGGCGTCCGCTCGCAAATTGACGCTCTATGGATAGGTCTTATTCATGCGCTCCTGCACCTCGGCGACGATTTTTCGTCCCGGCCGCTCCATTCGGCAACCAGCGGCGTCATTGCAGCAGGGTTCTTCGCATAGGCTTCGTTGGCATCGAAAATCGCTCGCATGAATCGCTTGCTGGTCGTCGGCGTCACTGTAGTCGCTAGCGTATCGCTCCCATGCGACCGCGTGCGCGCCTGACCATTGCCCGTAGGACTGCGCGCCGACGTTTTGCCATCGAAAACGAACGTTGAACGCCAGGCAGAAGTCGGCAGTGCGTTCATTCCCGTCGACGATAACGAACGGTTATGTGGCGGGCCGCGATTGTTTGTGCGCTAGGGATCCAAAACAGACATTGGGCAAGCCGTTCCCCTCAACGTTTTTGAGGTCACGCCATATAAGCTGCTTTGGCGGTTCGGCGAGATAACCTGGCGCGTTTGATTTACACTTATTCTGCGCCTAGCAGCACGACACGCCGTGGCTCGATGACCATGTAGACTTCACGGCCGGGAGCAATGGGCTCCATCGCGGCGCAGCGGGCGATGAGGCGTTGGGTGCCCCATGCAATGTGAAGCTGGCTGAAATCGCCCTGAAATACCGTTTTTTCCACTCGCACCGGCCAGACGTTTCTTGTCTCGGCCGGCGGTTGCAGGGAAATTTTCAGATGCACGGTGCGCACCGAGACAACCGGCTCCGGGCCCACGGTGCGACCGTAGGCCATGCCGTAGATAATCTGCACGTCCGTGGTTTCTATTGCGACGAGATCGTCAACGGCCAGATCGGGGCGATGGCGGCCACGAATTAAATTAGCGGCTCCTATGAAATCAGCAACAAAAGCGCTGCGCGGCAGGCTGTAGATTTCATCCGGTGTGCCGGTCTGCTCGACGAGCCCGTCGCGCATGACCACGATGCGATCTGACATCGCCAAAGCTTCCTCAAGATCGTGGGTCACGTAAAGCGAGGTGATGCCGAGACGGTGCTGGAGATCGCGTAGTTCGATACGCATATCCGCGCGCAATTTGGCGTCAAGATTCGACAGCGGCTCGTCGAACAAAAGGACGGATGGTTGGAAGACGAAGGCGCGCGCCAGCGCTACCCGTTGTTGCTGGCCGCCGGAGAGTTGCGAGGCACGCCGCCCCGAAAAGTCGCGCATCTGTACCAGGTCGAGGGCATGACCAACTTTTTCAGCAATCTGTGTCGCGCCGAGCCGGCGCACGCGCAGCCCATAGGCAACGTTGTTAAACACGCTCATGTGTGGCCAGATGGCGTAGGATTGAAACACCATCGACAGGCCACGCTTTTCTGCCGGCACGTTGATTTTGCGAGCGGAGGAATAGACCGGAACGCCATCGATGCGAATTTCTCCAGCCGTCGGCTTCTCCAGTCCAGCGACGGCGCGCAGCGTCGTGGTTTTGCCGCAACCTGACGGGCCGAGCAGGGTCAGCTGTTCGCCGGGCAGCACGTTGAAGCTCACCCCCCGCACCGCGGGAACATTGCCGTAGGAGAGCTCCAGTCCGTCGACTTCGATATGCGGCCTCGGTTGCAGCGGTTGCATGGCGGCGCTCCTAATCAACCGGCTGCGCGGCGACGCGGCGCGTCAATGCAACGAGCACGACCATGGCAATAGCCACCACCAAAGTTTGGATCAGCGCCAAGGTTGCGGTGAGCTCCGAACTGGTCCCGAACCAGGATTCAACAATCGATGGCGTGATGACCTTGGAATGTGGGCCCATCAGCAGGATCGAGGCGCCGAGCTCTCTGATGCTGGCGATAAACAGCAGTAGCCAAGCGGCGATAAGGCCAGGCATCAAAAGTGGCACCGTCACGGTTCTCATCCGGAACGCCCACGCGGCGCCGCACATCTGGGCGCATTCGTCCAGACTCTTGTCGATCTGCAGCATGACCCCGGCGATTGTGCGAACGCCGAGCGGCAGGAACACCGTGAGGTAGGCGATCAGCAACAGCCACAGCGTTCCGTAGACCGGGATCGGAAACACGACCCAGGCCCACATCATGCCGAATGCGAACACCAGCCGGGGCACCGCCTGTGGAAACATCACAATATATTCGATAAGACCGCTGCCTGGCAGCCGCGACCGGTAAATGAGCCAGGCGAGCAGCCCCATCAGCACGACGCCGATTGTGGCGGTGCAAAATCCGAGCAGGAGGCTGTTGCCGAGCGCCGAGCGGACGGCGTTCATCGACATCGCCGTTCGGAAGTTGTCGAGCGTCAGGTTTTCGGCGGCGGGGAAGGCGACCGCGATCTTCTGTACCGACGCATACAGCAGCGTAGCCAGCGGCATGACGACCGCAGCGAAGAGGTAAAGCACGCAAACTCCAAGCAGAATGTAACGCAAGGGGCCGACATCAGCCACTCGCGGACGGAAGGCCTTACCGGTAATCGTGACGTAACTGCCGCCCATGACAACGCGGCGATAAAGGAAAAGCATGACGAACATCACGGCGAACAGCGACACGCCCATGGCTGCCGCGACCTGGATCTTGGGCGGATACTGCTGAACCAATTGGTAGATCGCCGTAGTGACGACGTAATATCGGTTGGGTAGTCCGAGCACGAGCGCGACGGCGAACGACCCAAGCATCTCGGCGAACACAAAGATCGCTGCGCCAAGCACACCGGGAACGACCAGGGGCAGCGTGATACGTAGCATGGTGCGAACCCGGCTCGCGCCCATGATCTGCGAGGCCTCCTCGAGCGAGGGGTCCATTGATTTCATAACCGCCGCGATCATGACGAAAGCGACCGATCCCTCGAACAGCGCCATCACCCAGGCGATTCCGTACGGAGTATTGATGTTGATGAGATAGCTTTGGCCACCAAGTTCGCGCCACACTTGATTGATGAAACCGCTCTCCGGCGAGCCAAGTAGGCTCCAGGCCAGTGCGCCGAGCAGGGGCGTCAGATAGTAAGGCACCGCCATTAACTGCTCGAACGTGCGCCGTCCTGGAACGTTGGTGCGCGCTAGAATCCACGCCATCACGAAGCCAAACACCAGCGCCATAACGGTTGCGGCTAATGATACCGTCAGCGTGTTGAGCAGGATCTGGGGAAACTGGAACAAGCCGCTGAAATTATCGAGTCCGTAGGCGGTTGGCGGTCGCGTCTGCGGATCGCCGACGTCAAGCGCGGCCTGTAAGAGGAAAAAAGCCGGGTAGAGCACAAGGACAGCGGCGACCGCCGCGACCCCGTACCCGGCGAATTTTTGCACGGCGAATGGCGATCCCGCTGGCACGGTGGCGGCGGTCACAGGCCGAGCATGCCGTTCCATTCCTTGGCAAAGACCTCACGGTTTGCCGCATAGTCGTCCCAGTCCGCAGGGTAGAGCAGCTTGAGATCGGCCAGCCTCACGCCTGTTGGCATCGGCGGCGCGTCGGTGCGCACCGACCCATAATAAAGATTCGGGTTGCTTTGGTACCAGGCCTGGCCGCGCTTCGACATCGCCCAGTCGACGAACAGTTTGGACGTTTCCGGATGCGGCGCCTTGTTGACGGCGCCGACCACCAGCGGCGTCGCCACTAAGCCGTCGGTTGGGGCTACGAATGCGACCTTAGCGCCTTTGCCCTTGAACAGGATGTAGGCCGGGTATTCGCCGATCGCGGTAATCATATCGTCGCCTTTAGCCAGGCGATCGAACAACTGGACACGGGAATCGAATGCATGCGGATTTAGTTTGGCGAATTCTTTCCAGAATCCAGCTCCGTAGATCTTGCGCAGCGTGTACCACTGTACGAACTGTAAGCCTGAGGCGACAATCTTGCAGCTGATCGAGTCTTTCCAGCGCGGATTGACAATGTCCTGCCACCCTTTCGGCGCATCACCGGCCGCGATCTTGTCTGTATTGTAGGCAATCCCGGCGGGATCGACGCCGGTCCAGAAAAATGAGCCATTCGGCGTGCTCAGGTGATCCGCTTTGTAGGCTGGACTTTCGGGCGAGACATAGAATTCGTAGCCGCCCTTCTTCTGGAAATCGACGGCTGGCGCCAGATCGGACAGCTGGATCACGTCGACGTCGAAACGCCCGGCCGAACGCTCGGACAGGATCTTGTTGTAGAGCGCGCCGGTTTGGGCGCGCACGTAGCTGGTTTTGATTTTCGGGAAGTCTTTGCTGAAGCCTTCCATGATGCCGGCCGTGCCGGCCTCGTTCTCGTGGCAATAGAACACGAGTTGGCCCTCCTGCTCGGCCTTTGCCACATCTGCATTGGTCAGAAAGTCGAGCACTTTGGCCGGCGATTTTGTCTGTCCCTGAGCGAGTATGCCGGGCGCCGCAATTCCGAGAAATGGCACCACGGTTATCGCGGTTCCGGCCTGCAGAAGTCTGCGCCGCGTCAAATTCCGATTTATCAGCTGAGCCATTTGTCCTCTCCCTGCGTTTTGTTTTTGACACAGTATCCCGACAGCAGCTCCTCTTTTGCAAGCAAGCCTACGACCTCCTCCGGTTGAAGGGAATGCTCACCGCCTAAGGCACTTAGCAGATTAACGCATTTAAGCATTCGAGAGTCGTCCGAGGAGACCGATATTTGACGAGACAAAGCGGTCCATTAAACTGCTAAACTGGGTTGATGCACGCTGAGCATTTGGCAGCATTCGAAATAGGTTTGGACCACGACACGATGGTCAACCCTAAAGAATTGTTTTGAATATCTCCGGTGAAATCACGGTCGCTGCACCGCGCGAGGCGGTATTCAAGGCGCTCAGCGACGCGCTGTTCTTTGCCTCCTGCATCGAGGGCGTCAGCGATCTCAAGGAAATCGATGCTACCCATTACACCGCGGTCCTCGAAACTCGCGTCGCCTATCTACGCTTCAAATTCAAAGCCGACGTTGAGATCACTGAACTTTCACCGCCGGAAAAGATCGAAGCCAAGGTCGAGGGCGCACCGCTGAGTATAGTGGGCAGACTGACGGCTACTGCGACGACGCGGCTGGTCGAATCCGGCGACAAAACCGTCATTCAATATTCAATTGACGCGACCTTGACTGGAAAACTCGGTAGCATGGGGCAGCCCGTGCTATTGTCCAAAGCCAAGGAAATGGAAAAACATTTCACGGCACGGCTATTCGCCGCCTTTGCGGGCGGCGGACCGGGGAGTGAAACGTGACACCATTCGATCTCGTCGAACCGGCCTCGCTTAAGGAGGCTATCGCGCTCCTCGATCCGGACGATCCGGATGTGCGGGCGATTGCCGGTGGAACTGCGCTGATGCTGATGATGAAGGCCGGCGTGTTTAGCCCGAAGCGTCTCGTCAGCTTGCGCAGGATCGGCGACAGTTTTTCCAAAATTTCCACGACCATTGCTGGCGACTTGATCATCGGCGCCGTGACGCCACTCTCGGCGATCGAGTATTCGCCCGAAATCCTGCGCCATGCGCCGGTGATCGCGCACACCATGACGCGGCTGTCGAATGTGCGCGTGCGTAATGTCGCAACCATCGGCGGCGCGCTGGCGCATGCCGATCCGCACATGGATCTGCCGCCGGTTCTGATCGTGCTCGGCGCCTCGGTGACCATAGTTGGCCCGGCGGGCGAGCGCAGCATGGCGGTTGAGGAACTGCTAACCGGCTATTACGAAACCGCGCTTGCCAAGAACGAACTGATCACCCATGTCCGTATCCCTACCCAAGCCGCAACCCGCGCGGTTTATTTCAAAGTCACGACCGGCTCGGCCGACGACTGGCCGGCGCTCGGCGTTGCGGTTGCGCTTGATATGGCCGGTTCAAGCGTGAAATCCGCCCGAATTGTTGTCAGCGCTGCCACCGCCAAGGCCACGCGCATGGTCGCGGCGGAAAAAACTCTGATTGGCAAAACTGCTAACGAAGCAACTCTTAAGGCCGTCGCCGACGCCGCGGTGGACGAAGCCGATATTCTCGCCGATGTCCGCGGTTCGACGTCTTACAAGCGCGAGCTGCTCCGCGTCTATGCCGCCCGTGCCGTGCGTGCAGCGATTGAGGCCAGCAGAGGCGCACACCAATGACCGCCGTAACGCCAACCGTTCAAGCCGGCCATCAGATCGGCCGTTCGCTGCCTCGCCTAGAGGCGCGAGAGAAAGTCACCGGTCACGCCGAATACACTCATCTCATGCGGCTGCCCGGCATGCTGCACGCCAAGATCTTCCGTAGCACGGTAGCGCATGGCCGCATCAAATCGATCGATATCAGCGACGCGAAGAAAATCCCCGGCGTCTACGCGGTCTATACTAGCGAGGATGTCCGCAACGTCATCCCGAATCCCTATTACGGCCCGGCGTTCCATGATCAACCGATCCTTGCCATCGACAAGGTGCATTTTGTCGGCGAGCCGGTTGCGGTCGTGCTGGCTTTCGATCCGTACATCGCCGACCAGGCCGTGCAGCAGATTGTAGCCCAGTATGAGGAGCTGCCGGCAGTGTTTGACGAAGTCGAAGCGGCCGATAACAAGATTTTGGTGCATGATGAACTGAAGCCCGCCGGCACCTTCGCCGATCTCAAGCATCTCAAAGGCCGCAAGGGCACCAACATCGCGCTCGATTTTCGACTGCGGCGCGGCGATGTCGAGAAGGCCTTCGCCTCGGCCGCGCACGTTTTCGAGCACACCTTCCGCACTCAGAAGGTGCTCCATCTGCCGCTGGAACCGCACGCGTCTATCGCCGATTATCGCGACGACGGCGTGACGATCATTTCCTCGGCGCAGGGCCCATCATTCGTGCGCACCGAGATTGCGCGTTTGCTCGGCTGGCCGGAAAACCGCGTGCGCATCAAGGTGCCGTATCTCGGCGGCGGTTATGGCGGCAAGCTCTACATTAAATTGGAGGCGCTTGCACTCGCGCTGTCGATGCTGGCGCGGCGGCCGGTGAAGGTCGCCAATACGATGGAAGAGCATTTTTACACGATCACTAAACATCCCAGCACCTTCCGCATCAAAAGCGGCCTCGCCAGCACAGGCCGCATTATCGCGCGAAAATGCGAAGTGTGGTGGAATGGCGGCGCCTATGCCGACATCGGCCCGCGCGTGACGCAGAAGTCGGGTTTCACCGCGTCAGGGCCCTATGACATCGACAATGTATCGATCGACTCCTACGCGGTTTACACCAACCTGACGCCCGCCGGTGCGCTGCGTGGCTTTGGCGTGCCGCAACTGGTATGGGCCTATGAGAGCCACACCGACATGATCGCGCGCGCGCTCAAGCGCGACCCGCTCGAATTCCGCAAGCAAAACCTACTGCGCGACGGGCGTCCGCAGGCCACCGGCACGATCCTCAAGGACGCTGCAATCGAGAAGGTGCTCGACCGGATCGCCGCGCGGCTTAGCTGGAAGCAGCCGTTTGATCGTGGCACCGGCACGGTCCGCCGCGGCCGTGGCTTTGCGGTCGCGCTCAAGGCGGTGATTTCGCCAACCACCTCAGTAGCAGTCGTCAATATCGCCGGCGACGGTAGCGCCACGCTTTATTGCGGCACCGTCGACATGGGCCAGGGCTCCGATACCGCGATGGCGCAGGTGGTGGGCGAGGTACTCAACATCCCAGCCGAATCGGTGCGTATCGTGCCGCGCGATACAGATGTTACGCCCTACGACATGGGAACGCTCGGATCGCGTTCCCTGTTTCATATGGGACACGCCGTCCGGCTCGCCGCTGAGGACGCGCGTACCAAGATCGCGGAGTTGCGGCGCGAATTGGACGAGCCGGAAGGCAGCAATGCCCCGCTCGGCGATCTGTTCCGCAAGAAATATGGTATGCAGGCCGGCAATATCATCGGCACTGGCATCTATAAACCTGACTACATTCCGCCGGATGCTGCCGGTCTCACCACCAATGCGACGCCGTTCTGGATGGTGGCCGGTACGGGCGTTGAGATCGAAGTCGATACCGAGACCGGTCATGTCCGCATCACGCGTATGATCAATGTCGCTGATGTCGGCAAGCCAATCAATCCAAAGATCGTCGAAACGCAGCTTTCCGGCGCAGCGCTGATGCAACTTGGCTTCAGCATGTTCGAGAAAATGCATATTGACGGCGGCCAGGTCACCAACGCCTCGCTGGCCGATTACAAGATTCCGGGCATCCATGACGTGCCGCTGGTTATGGAGAATGAAACCGTCGAAACCGTCCAGGAAAACGGGCCGTTCGGCGCCAAGGGTGTCGGCGAACTCGCGACCTTCGGCCTATCGCCGGCGATCGCCAATGCCATCGACGACGCCATCGGCGTGCGGCTGACCGAATTGCCGCTCAACGCCGAGGCGGTGTTCCGCGCGCTTCGGGCCAAAGACAACAAGCCGCTCGGGGATGATTGATATGGGCATAGCGGCGCGCACGATTAATTTCACGCTCAACGGCCGGCCGGTGACGGCCGATGTCAAGCCGCACCATAACGTGGTCGAGCTTTTGCAATCGCAATTCGCTTTGTTCGGCGCGCGCGAGAGCTGCGGGCAGGGGCTATGCGGCTGCTGCACAGTGCTGGTTGACGGCAAGCCGGTGTCGGGCTGTCTCCATCTTGCGCTGTTTCTCGACGGTGCCGAGGTCGTCACCGTCGAGCATCTGGCCGAGCCGGGCAAACTTGATCCAGTGCAGGAGGCCTTTATCGAATGCGGCGCCTTCCAGTGCGGTTATTGCACGCCGGGGTTTATCATGATGTCGAAGGCGCTTCTGGCACAGCATCCCGATCCCGACGACCAGCAGATCCGCGACTATCTGACCGGCAACTTGTGCCGCTGCGCCGCCTATCCAGAAATCATAAATGCGGTCAAAATGGCTGCACGTAAGTCCAAGGCCGGGTCAACCGGCCGATCTTAAAACAAGGACCTTCAGGGAGGGATTGACCCATGACTACGGCAACGGTGGCCGCTTCGCTGCCTTGGTATCGCAGCTTGAACGCGAACCAATGGAAAACCATGCTGGCCTCGAACATCGGCTGGATGTTCGACGGCTACGAGACTTATGCGCTGATCCTCACCGTCGGCGTCGCGCTGCACCAACTGCTCGAGCCCTCGCAGTATGGACAAATTCCTGCCTATGCCGGAACCGTGATCGGCATCACGCTGCTCGGATGGGGCGTCGGCGGCTTCATCGGCGGCATCCTGGCAGACTATATCGGCCGGCGGCGCACCATGATCCTGGCGATCCTCGCTTATTCGCTCACCACCGGGCTTTCCGCCTTCGCCTGGGACTGGGTTTCTTTCGCCTTGTTGCGTTTCGTGGTCGGGATCGCGATCGGCTCGGAATGGGCGACCGGCGCGTCGATGACCGCGGAAGTCTGGCCTGACAACGCGCGCGGCCGTGGCGCCGGCCTGATGCAATGCGGGCTTGGGATCGGCTTCTTCCTCGCCTCGCTCGTATGGCTGTTCGTGAGCGGCTATGGTCCGGGCGCTTGGCGCATCATGTATTTTATCGGCGTGATCCCCGCGCTGTTTGCGCTCTGGTTGCGCACTGGCGTCGAGGAGTCGCATAAGTGGGAACACACCAACGAGAAACGCAAAGCGGCGCAAGCGAAAAAGAAAAGTGGTGCGGTTCTCGGAGCGGAAGACCACGTGCTCACGCGCTTCACGCTCACTGACCTGTTCGCCGACCCTGAAATCCGCAAGCGGGCGATTATTGCGTTCCTGATGTCGTTGACGACGACGGTCGCCTGGTGGGGGATCTCGACTTGGGTAGCGCCGTTCGTCGCCGCGGCCGCCGCTAAAGCGGGGCTGCCCGGCCAGACCTGGGCCGCCTACGCCGGCATGAGCTACAATGTTGGTGCCATCATCGGCTATATCGGCCTCGGTTTCCTGGCCGACCGGTTCGGACGCAAGCCGATTGTGATGATTTTCTTCGCCGCGTCGCTGGTGCTCACCTTCGCGCTCTATAAATGGACCACCGACCTGCATCTGTTGCTGCTGGTCGCGGCGGTCAACGGCTTCTTCACGCTCGGTCAATATTCCTGGATGTCGGTGTGGATGCCGGAGCTGTTCCCGACGCGCATGCGCGCCACCGGAATGGCTTTTGCATTCAATGCCCCGCGTTTCGTGGCGTTCTTGGGGCCGCTATTCGCCGGTTTGTTGATTACGCAGTTCGGCGGCTTCAGTGGGATGGCGGTGGCGTTCTCGTTCATCTACATCCTGGGTTTCGTCCTGGTGCCGTTCTTGCCCGAGACCAAGGGCAAGCCATTGCCGGCCTGATGGTCGACGACGATTCTAAATCGCGGTGCAGCGTTCACGACGCTGCGCCGTTTTATTTATCGAACATAACGGAGCGCGATCATGGCTCGCGATATCACTCTTACCAACCCGGCCACCATGGCTGCGCCGGGGGGCCATTACAGCCACGCAGTAATCGGCAATGGCTTTGTCTTCGTTTCAGGTCAGTTACCGATTGCACCGGATGGCAGCAAGCTGAACGAGGCATCGTTCGAAAAGCAGGCTCAGCAAGTGCTGGATAATGTCGCCGCTGCGCTAACCAGTGCCGGCAGCGCGGTCGAGCGGCTCGTGCAGGTGCGGGTCTACGTCACCGACATCGCGTCGTGGCCAGCGTTCAATGCGATCTATGCAAAATGGATTGGCTCGTCGCGTCCGGCGCGTGCGGTTGTGCCCGTACCCGAACTGCACTACGGCTTCAAGATAGAAATCGAAGCTGTCGCTCTGCAGAGGCTGTCATAAAGGATGAGCACCTTGTGAGAGCATCGTGGCAATGCCATACAGCAAGCCCCGGAATGCTTGACGAGTTTAAGATTCCGCGAAGCGTTCCGCCGGCGGCGCTATCTCTGTGACCAGATCGCGCACCAGCTTTTTGTTGGACAGTGGTGTCAGAATCATCTCGCGTGGCTGCAGCCGGGAGGTGCAAGCGTAAACGGTTTTGCCGTCGAGCTCGATCATGCATTCTTTGCAGGCATTGGCATTGATGCAGGAGAAGCGGATCGCCAGCGTCGGGTCGCGATTGACCCGGATCCAACGTAGGCCGTCAAGCACTGACTGGCCCGGCTCGAACGGCACCTCATGGGTTTCCCAGTGCCCCGCATTCACGTCACTGCCGCGCCAGATCGTGAGTGTGGCACGTTCGGTCATGACGCCGCCACGGCATGAGTTCGCTTTGGCGCGCTTGATAACACGACGCGTCCGTCTCGAAGCTCGACAAATTGATTAATCGCCCATTCTGGCGATGTATGCGGATAGTCTTCTCGCTGCTGGGCGCCGCGGGTCTCGGTGCGCGCGATCGCGGCCTCGGTTACGACGCGCGCCACAAGCAGCATGTTGCGTAGATCCAGCCAGTCGATTCGCCGCATGTCGAAGCCGTTGCCGTCACCGGGCGGTAGGTCGCAGAGGTTGCGGGCCATATCATCGATTTGAGCCAGCGCGCGTTTGAGTTTGGTCTCGTTGCGTACGGCGCCGACATCGTCCTGCATTGTTGTCTGAAGGGTTTGCATCATTTCGGCGGTATTGAGATCGCGCTCTGCCGCGTGGGCGGCCAAAAGGTCGAGCACCGCGCCGGTATTGTCGGCACAATCTGGAATCTCGCTCCTTCGTTTGGCATAATCAGCGGCGCTGCGGCCGGCGCGGCGACCAAACACCAGAGCCTCCGTGATGGCGTTGCCGGATAGACGGTTGGCACCGTTGGCGCCGCCGACCGCTTCGCCGGCGGCAAACAGTCCCGGTAGGTGGGTTTGCATCACCGCGTCGGCGGCGATGCCACCCATGTGATAATGCGCGATTGGTGCAACTTCGATCGCCGTTTCGGTCAGATCGATCCCGTTAGCGGCGAGTCGGTCAATCACTGGACCGAATGATTCGCGTAAAGTAGCCTCCGAACAATGCTGGAAGCTCAAAAAGACGCCGCCATGCGGTGAGCCACGGCCGGCCTCGACCTCCTTGACGATCGCATAACTACCGACGTCGCGCGTGATCACATATTTTCCATCCTCAGTGACACCGTAACGATCGGTAAACTCCTCGCCACGGTTGTTGAGCAGTCGCCCTCCGAGCTTGTAACGGAAGGGATCCCACATGATCGGGTCCATACCGATCAACCGTGGTGCCAAATGTCCAATGGGAAAGAATTGGACGAATTCCATGTCCACCAGTGTGGCACCGGCGCGTAGTGCTAACGCGTAACCGTCACCGCACATGTTTGCCGATGCGCTGTTACGACGATAAAGTCGCGTTAGACCACCAGTCGCCAGAATGGTCGCTTTGGCCGATAGGGTCACCGGGGCGCCCGATCCGAGGTGCAGTGCCATCGCGCCGACGACGTTGCCGTCGTTGCGTAGTAAATCAACGATGCAGAGATCACCTGCTTTGCGGATGCCATCGGTTTTGTTCACGACGGTCCGCAGCGTTTTCGATACTGCTGGCCCGGTGTTGAGAAAGTCCACATAGACGCAGCGCGGACGATCGTGGCCGGGAGCCATTGCTTGCTTAATGCGTCCATCCTTACGCGCCCAACCGACGCCCCAATCGTCCATGGCGCGTATGCACTCCGGACCGTCCTCACACAACAGCTGCGCGAGCGACGCATTGCACAACCCGCGCCCGGCGCTGAGCGTGTCCTCGTAGTGATGGTTCCAGTGATCAGGAGTTTCGGATCCGAGTGCGGCGGCAACAGTCATTTGCGCCATCACGGTAGCGCCGCCGCGGCCGATTAAACTGCGGTCAGCAAGAAGCACGCGGCAACCGCTGCGCGCCGCCTCAATAGCTGCGTACATGCCTGCTGCACCAGAGCCAATCACTAGGACATCGGTTTCGGCGCGCATCGGCTCACGGGTCATCGATATCTCGTCGCGATAAATGCAACGCGGTAGCTGCGCTTAAAGCATCATCGAGGTTGTCAGCGCCGAAAGCCACCTGTTCGTACGCAACAATTCGCTGTTTGCCTCCGAAGATTCCCTGTTATTCAACAAAAAATCCCTGTTCCGATAAGTAGGGAATTAGACTCTAAACCTCCGGAATTGTTCAGTTTAAGTAAGGTCGTTACCCACAGATGGGGTCGGAATTTGAAAAATCCCGGTATTATGGCGCAGACGCCACAAGAAGTGAATCCAGTTCGCACCTAAATTCGGTGCATGATTGAAACGCATGTTGTTTCCGCCCTTCGTGCCAAGCGGGCCGAGATAAGCGGCTACATCCATGACCTAGAAAAGAAGGTGCGTACCTGGCGGGCGCGCTTGGCGCATATCGACGCCTCAATCAAAATCTTCTCGCCTGAAACAGACCCCGACGCGATACCCATGCGGCGCACGTACCGCCGCTCCGGTTATTTCAGGAAGGGCGAGGTTGCCCGGCTGTGCCTAGACGAGCTGCGCAAGGCCGATGGCAAGCCCATCACGGCCCCGGCAATCGTCGCCACCATCATCAGCCTCAAAGGGCTTCCTAAAGCCGACCCGGGCCTCACCACTTCCCTCAATGAGCGAGTGCTGGCTTATCTGCGAGACCAGCGGAAACGCGGTGGCGTCACCAAGACGGGAGTAACCACGGACGCCAAGTGGGCGCTGACTTAGCCGCAAGCGGAAGGGTATGAGTGTTTGACACCATTGGGCTAAAACACTTAAAAAGCCCCTCAATCTACCGTGATCCACCCTAGAAAAGCCCGTTTTACTGCCTATTTGCTTGATGGAGCGTGGATGGCAAATTTCTCACTTGAGGAACGAGTCAAGCAGGGAATTTGTTTACCACTTGGAAAGTATCATTGCGGCGCAGCGCCGCCATCGCCTATACAGGGTTTACACTATACAGGGCTTACGAGGAGGGTCCGATGCAAATCCAGATATATACTGAGGGTTGCGACGGCTAGCGGAACAGCTAAGCTGGGCATATGACTATGCCTTGGCTCACCACCGATCAGGTTCAAAATTATGGCCTCTGGCTTCAGTCAGGGGCCATTTTCTTTTCGCTCGTAGGCGTAATTTTTAGCATCCGCGCTACCCGTAAAATAGCGCGGCGCCGGGCAACATTGGATCTGATCATGTCTCATCAGTCCAACGAGTTTCTATACAAGCAAAGGCAGGAATATATTGTTCTTCGGGAGGCTGGGAACCTTGTCCAATGGGCTGCCCCCGACAAGGCAGCATCGGAACAACAAAGCATTCTTCGCGCCGCATTGAATCGGTATGAATTGATTGCAATCGGCATCAAAGAAAAAACACTGGACGGCCGAGTCTATAAAAAATACACCCGCAGCGGACTCGTTAAAGATTGGCGCGCTTGCAAACCTTGAGTGATGCAAATGCGCCAGACTCACGCAGTTCCAGTTTATTATTGCGAAGTAGAAGAGCTTGCTAAGAAATGGGCAAATGGGGACGAGCGTAAGCACTGTTAGCTGGTAATGTGCCTCTGCCAATAGCCGCTGAAATCAACTGACGGCTTCCGCTTCATCGCCAGACTGGCCACGCGCTCGACTTGTGCGCCGTTATCGACGCGACGGTTATCCTCGCGCCATGACGCTTCTTGAGCGTATCGGAGCAAATATTGACCGGCGATATGGTGATGATGGCCGATTTCGGCGCGACGCATACGGCTGAAAAACTCCTCGGCCCAATTCGTGCAAGCACCATCCATGCTGTAAGCCTCTTGATGGTTGATGCGCTTGACCTCGTAACGCTTGTGCAATTCATCCCATGAACTGGCTTCATCGGCGTTCAAGATGGTTCCCTTGGCAACATGCGCCCGCAGGAACGCCATCGCCTTAGCTTCCGACTTGAACACGGCAGGAACGGAATTGCCGCCACGTTCGCGGACAATCACCACTACCTTGCGCTTGCCGTTCTGATTGCGAGCTAGGCGACGGTCGCGGCGGTTCTCGCGATGATTAGCTGGCTTGATATAGCCGCCGAAATACCCGCCATCCACCTCGGCCACCTTGCCCTCGCCGCCGACAACACGACCCTTCAATTCCTCGGCCATCGCTTCGCGCAGCTTGTGCAGCAACACGAACGCACACTTATAGGACACATTGAGATCGCGGGAGATCGCCAGCGCCGACTTGCCTTTGACCTCGTTGCAGAAGATCGCGATAGCAGCGAGATAGGCCCGGAGCGGAAGCTTGTGGCTGGCGAACAGCGTTCCGGACGTAATGGTGAAATCCTTCACGCAAGCCCGGCAACGGAACCTGGGGGCACCTTTCAGGCGGCGGCAATCGTAAGCATCAACGCCGCCGCAGTGCGGGCAAACCGGCTGGCCATCGGTATCGGCCCAACGGATACGGCGGAAGGTCATTTCGGCTTGCTCGTCTTTCATCTGAAAGACTTGCGCCAGAGAGAGGGTCTTGGCGGATTTGGAGAGGAGAAAATGTTGGGCCATGTGCTTACCTATCGTTTCTGGAAGCTATCATAAGTGATAGGCATAGGGCTTGTCGACACCTAAATATCAGATATGATAGCCCTCATATTCGATAGGAGGGCCTATGGCCATTGCGTCTGAGGCGGAATGGGCGGAACGAGCAGCCGCGTTCTTGAAGCATAAGCTTCGGGAGGGTGAGGTTACCTATGTGGAGTTGGCCAAACGGCTCAAAAAACATGGATTTAAGAGCGAAACCGAGGCCAGCATTACGAATAAGCTGGCTAGAGGGTCGTTTTCAGCCACGTTCTTTCTAGCGTGCCTTGCGGCTCTCGAATTGGACGGCGTGGCACTCGAAGAAATTTAATTTTCCGGCTTGGGGCCAATAAGCAAAACAAAATGGCCCGCTCCAACATCTCTCTTGATTAAAGTATGCTTCACTCCAACCTTATCCAAGGCGGTCATAAATTTTTGGGCGGATTCCGGAGCGTGTTGCGGATCGTCAACCATGACCATGACCCCAGATTCGGTCGGGGTGTTCGGGCGCCCGAGATTCTGTGTATTCTCAATCCCCGCGCGGTCATAAGCTTTTGAAAAATCAGTCGCGAGCGCCAATGTCTGACCGTCATTAGCCATCCACCGAATATCGCCAGTCCCAACAACATCTTTGATTTTGTACAACTCTTCGGCCAGCGATTGGATCCCCGCCGGCGTCAAACGATACCCCTCGAACAGGAGTCTCGGTGATTGAGGGGGTGCTCCTTGCCCGATGGGAGGCGACGCCCTCGGCATGGCCGGCACGAGGCTTGGAGCCGGAGAGGCAGTCTTGTTTGGGGTTGCGGCCTTTTCGGGACTAGTTCCGACATAGAGCGTCAAGACTCCGACGGCCGTAAATATTAGCCCAAGAATGATCAGGCCTAAGCCAATACTCACTTTTTGACTCCGCTCACGTGGCTTATTTTGCCGAAGCGCCGCTGCGGCCGGTATTTTACCTTCCAGCGCGGCTGCAAGATGCTTATTTGCGTCTTTATAGAAATCGAGGCGCTGTTTCCAATAGAAGTAGCCTACCGTCCACCCGGCAACCAACCCAATGGCAATTGTAGCAACAAATGCTGGGGTATGGGCGTTCACGGTTTCCCGCTCTGCCCATACCAAATTGACCAAATCTCTAATGTCCATGATGGATAGCTTAACCCGAAAAGACGGATCATGCCGAGTACTCCTCGACATGACTATCTTGGGCTTCTAGGCCATCCGTTCTTGTGGCGTCTGCGCCATAATACCGCAATTTTTGGCTCTCAGTCTCTGCCCTCCGGAAAACCGTTCCTGGCGCAAATCCCAAGTAGCGCCGAACCTTGAAGTGAATGTCCTCTTTTGGTGGTGGTCTCAACCGGTGGACGCAACACTTTATCTTAAAGGGACAATATGGAGTGTGACGATGGATCAGAGATTTCGTCGAGGTTTCACGGCTACCGAGAAGACGGAGCTGTGGGATCGCTGGCAGCGTGGTGAGCCGCTCAAAGCGATTGGGCGGGCTTTTGGCAAGCCGTCATCGTTGATTTATCATCAGGTTGCCCCGCTTGGTGGGATTAGGCCTGCTCCCCGGCGTCGATCGCGGTTGGCATTGACGCTGCCGGAACGCGAAGAGATATCGCGAGGCATTGCGGCGCATCGATCGACCCGATCGATGGCGAGGCTGCTAGGCCGTTCGCCGTCGAGGGTGAGCCGAGAACTTAGCCGCAATGGCGGCGATGATCGATATCGGGCGGCGCCGGCCGATGAGAAGGCCTGGGTCCGAGCTCGCCGTCCGAAGCCGTGTAAGCTGGCGAGAAGTCCAGGGCTACGACAGGCCGTGGCGAGCAAGCTGAGATTGAATTGGGCGCCCGAGCAGATCGCCGGTTGGCTCAAGAGAGCCCATCCTGACGATGAGAGTTATCGCGTGTCACACGAGACGATCTATCGCAGCCTGTTTGTTCAAGCCCGTGGCGTGCTTAAGAAAGAGCTGCTTTGCCATCTTCGATCGAGGCGGACCATCCGCCGATCGAAACAGGCGGGTCACAACGGTGATGGACGGGGACAGATCAAGGATCTCATCCAATCCGCGAGCGGCCGGCAGCGGTTGAAGATCGTGCGGTGCCTGGTCACTGGGAAGGCGATCTGCTGTCGGGGTCGAAGAACAGCTACATCGCCACCTTGGTCGAACGTCATACGCGTTATGTGATGTTGGTGAAGGTGACCAACAAGGACACGCAGACGGTCGTATCTGCGCTCATCAAGCAGGCCAAGAAGCTGCCGAATGAACTCTATAAATCGCTGACCTGGGGCCGGGGCAAGTAACTTACCGATCATCGACGATTTACGTTAGCAACCAACATCGACGTTTACTTCTGCGATCCGCAAAGTCCGTGGCAGCGCGGGTCGAACGAGAGCACCAATGGTCTGCTGCGACAGTACTTCCCAAAGGGAACCGATCTGTCAGGGCACTCGCAAGCCCATCTCAACAAAGGGGCGCGTCAGCTCAACGAACGGCCACGAGAAACCTTGCAATTCCAAACCCCAGCAGAGAGATTTAACGCCTGTGTTGCGTCGATCGATTGAGCCGGCAACCCGAAGCGGACACCGTAGCCTGACACTGCCTGCTAATTTCACGGGCAATCTGGGCAACTACTTAATGAGACGTTAACCATCCTTATGGCGATGATATAAGGGATGCTCTCATTCCTAAGAAAACCGCCTCCTTTGCCGCCGCCAATGGCGCCACCAACAGCTGCGCTGCAGCCTGCACCGGTGTCTGAAGGCCCCAATAGCGCGACGTCAATCCGCGAAACGATCGACCTGCTTGAACTCGACCTCGGTGCGATGATCCGCGAAGTGGAACTGGCGGCATCGGCCGTTCGCGGGGGAGCCAGCGCCTCAGCCGAGGCGCTCACTGACATTCGATCGAGCACCGAGACCCTGGCCGCGAAATCGCAAGACGCCAAGCGGGACGCCGACCAGATTGCCGGCGCAACTTATGAACTTGCGCAGTCTTCGACCGAAATCGATCAGCAGGTCCGCATTGCCGGCTCGCTCACTGATGATGCGAGCGACGCCGCTATCGCGGCGAACAGTAGCGTGGAAGGACTGAAGTCGTCCTCGGCTGAAATCGGCAAGGTTGTAAATCTTATCGCCAATATCGCGAAGCAAACCAATCTGCTCGCGCTCAATGCAACCATTGAAGCCGCGCGCGCCGGCCAGGCAGGGCGCGGTTTTGCCGTCGTCGCCGCCGAGGTAAAGGCGCTTTCGGTTCAAACCCAGGCGGCTACGGAGGAGATCAAGCGCAGAATTGAAAAGCTGCAAAACGACGCCGCATTCTCGATAGCTGCCGTTCATCGCATTTCCGAAGCAACCAAGGCGGTGCGACCAGTATTCTCGAGCATTGCCGGTGCCGTTCAGTCACAGGCTGAAACTACCAATGGACTTTCCCGCAATGCGGACGAAAGTTCACAATTTATCGGGGCGGTCGCGGACGGCATCACAGAAATCAAACAGGCAGCAGTGGGCGCAACCACACACGGAGAAATCGTCGATCATTCCGGCCAGGAATTCTCAAGGTTAGCGGAGCGACTAAAGACGCGGTGTGTGATTTTCCTCCGTCTTACGGAAATGGGCGATCGGCGTCGGCATGAACGGCTGCCTTGCGAACTCGCTGTTGATATTCAGTTGGGTGCGACTGTGGTGCATGGTCAAACGGCTGATATTTCGGAGGGCGGAGCGCTGGTCCGCCTCCGTGAGCCGCAGGCTTTTCCCGTCAACAGCGTGCTAACCGCGCAGATCGCTACCATCGGCGTTTGCCGGCTTAGGCTTGTCAATCAATCGGCGCTCGGATTTCATTTTCAATTTGATAATTTGGATGAAACCGTTCGTTCGATTCTCGAAGGTAAACTGGCGAAAATTCGATCGGATAATACCGAGTTTATCGACCGGGCAATCAATACAGCCAATCGAATTTCAACACTATTTGAAGACGCCATAACGCAGCGAAAAATTACGTTAGACGATTTGTTCGACAATAACTACGTTCCAATTCCGGGGACGGATCCCTTGCAGCACAGTACGCGCTTCTTAGGTCTGCTTGAAGGAATTTTGCCGGACATCCAGGAACCGCTGCTGGCGAACGACAAGCGGATGGTGTTTTGCGCCGCCGTTGATCGGAACGGTTATCTTCCTGTGCACAATAAAATCTATTCACAACCGCAACGCCCCGGTGAGGTCACCTGGAACACAGCAAACTGCCGTAACCGGCGAATCTTCGACGACCGGGCCGGATTGTCTGCGGGTCGGGTCGTCCGTCCCTATCTTATTCAGAATTATCCGCGTCAAATGGGCGACCACATCGACATGATGTGGGAGATTGGCGCGCCAATTCGTGTTTTCGGAAAACAGTGGGGCGGTTTCCGAACAGCGTATAAATTATAACTGGTTACCCAAACGGCCTTCAGAGTGCAAATTGTCTGCTATTGCGATGTCGCCTATTGGACGAACAACGGACATTGATCGGCATCGGCTCTGATTGCTTCCCCCGTGATTGACCCAAAATCGGCCGAAACGACAGCAACAGAGACCGGTTCGCTAGTTTGAGTCCTCTCGTCTCCACCACGCATTCAATGACTGTCTTACGACAAGACGGAACTGGCCCCGACCTAAGCCACACCTAGGTCGAGGCCAATCCGTGGCGCTAACCGTGGAGGGTCAGCACGACGGAACTATTGCACGTTTCTGGTCGGGGTGTGACCGGAATACGGCCCGGCTGTGGCATTTAAATCGCTGTCTCTGAAATTGTTGTGAGAAGCCTGTTGGTATGTCATCCGACAGTTGCCTTTCAGCTTTATTGTTTTATTCGTAGCCACGTTGGGAGAAGCCACACCCCAACGACTTCATGGCCCCGTCCGGTTTGAATCGGATGGGGCTTTGTTGCTTCTGCCAGCGCGCCATACCGGCACGTTCATTGACATTACCAGTCACGCTGGCTGCCTGCGCACCGCTTAACGCGCCACACGCCGTGGGTGACCGACTCAACCATTTGCGCACTTGAATCAACGGTCACATGCTGGCCAAGGGGTTAGATCGTAGACATGAACGTGAAACGCATGTGGATGGCAACCTGCGTCATTTGTCTCCTCGGCTGAATTCTTCTTAGTTCAAGTTTGACCGGCGTGCCGCGCATAGGGGCATTCTTACTGCTGCTATCTCGCCCGGTCGTGAGGTTTATTTTGTTTACGGTCCCTTTGTTCTCGCAATTCTATGGGTTGGCGGCTTGTTACTGTGCCTGGCAGACCTGTACCTAGAATGCATGAGTCCGCTATTTGATCTCTTTAGGTCGCTGCCTTGGCCACGCCAAGAGGACTTTTCAGTGCAGACCCCGCACCGCCGCATTCAGTGCGAACAAAGAACGAAGCTCACCGTTACTGTGACTAGGACTAGAACCAAACTGCCCCCAAAAAATAGGCTGCTGTCCGATCCGTGAGAAAGTTAGAGAGAAGATATATGGGGCTGAAGAGCATTCAAGGTCGCAGAAAGTGGCTTATCATTTTGGGCCTCGTTGATGCATTTGTTATCGGTGTCGCGGCGGGCATAGTCGGTTGACAGAAAAGGTTAAACCTATGCAACATACAAAAAGATCGTTTGTCACCCTTGATGGTCTGCGCGGAATTGCGGCGTTCGCCATAGTCACGCGCCACGCCAAAATTTACTTTGAGTCTGTGTCAGTAAACTCTGACATCAATATACCATCCTACACCATCGGCCCATTCTTCGAGAGCTACCTTGCCGTCGATTTCTTTTTTGTCTTGAGTGGTTTTGTTCTGGCGCATGCGTATGGAGAACGACTAACCGGCAATATGTCAGCCATCAATTTTATGAAAGTCAGAATAGTCCGACTTTATCCTCTTTATTTTGTTGCACTCATCTGGTCCGCTCCTCTCATTGTTTTAACGCTATTCTCGAATGGGTTTACGGCTGCCTTTAATTTCATGTTCGCCCTCATGTTTCTTCCGTCTGCGGCAAGTACGACCGTACTCTATCCATTTAATGAACCTGCTTGGTCGCTTTTCTATGAGCTAATCGCGAACGCTGGATTTGGAATAATGTGGCGACGCATAAAGGGACGCGCTTTAATTCCCATCGTCATAATTGCAGCAATCGTACTTACAATTTCCGTTCCGACTGGCATGCTCGGATTCCGGTCAGGTAGCGGTGCAATGGACGCTGGCGCCAATTGGCAGTCCAGCGGAGCCGGATTTGCACGAGTCGCATATTCCTTTTTTGTTGGTGTTTTGATCTATCAGATATGGATGTTTCGGAAGCCGCCGATAAGCGTTTCGCCATTTATCATGGGCGCCATACTCTGTGTGATGTTGGCTTCGCATCCTCTAAGTCAGTATCAGACCGCTTATGATCTCACTACAACACTTGTCGTTTTTCCGCTCTTGGTCTGGCTTGGTGCAAGCAGCGTCGCGAGTGGCTTCACCGCTCGCGTATTTTCTTTGCTGGGAGCCGTATCGTTTGGTGTTTACGTTCTTCAGGTGCCTATATATCGGCTCACCGTATTGATTCTTTGGAAGATAAATCCAGTGGGTGGTATTGACAACCTCGGATGGGTTTGGGGTGTTTGGTTTATTGTGCTCGTCTTCGTCATTGCGCTGATACTTGATCGTTACTTCGACCGTCCAATCAGAAAACTAATTTCCTCACGCATGTTTCGAGCATCGTCCACTGGACCGTACGTGACCCACGAGATGGAATGAGATTGTAAGTTTCGCAGAGCGGACTGAATCGTTGAGATGAATTTGAAACCCATGCGGATAGCTTATCCAATAGCATCGCGAACCTACGCCACCTGACCTGATTCATCGCCGCGCGGCTACGGTCAATTTTAGTTTGTTGTTGACCAACGTCGCGTCAAACAAGACTTGAATAGGCAACGCATTGAGCGAGCAGGGCGGTTGGCGAAACAGTGGATTCGCTTAAGGCAGATTACGCAACGTCGTCAACCATTGCGGTCACCTCAATCTCGACCATTAATTCCGGCTGTGACAGCCGTCTCACCTCGACCGTGGTGCTGGTTGGATAGGACTCGCTGAATATCACGGCCCTGGCGTCTGGGTGTTTGAAGAACTCATCGATCGCGGTGACGTAAGTTGTGGTCTGGACGAGATCCTTGAAAGAGGCTCCTGCCGCGTTCAATGAAATGCGCAGGTTTTCAGCAACTTGAAGAATTTGCGCCCGCATGTCGCCAGCACCGACGATTTCGCCCTTTTTGTTTCGTGACACCGTGCCGGCAACGAAAATCATCTTCTTGCCAGTCGCGACCACCACAGATGAGTACAGCGGCTTGCCACCCAATTTCCGTTGGAAAAGACCTTCGGGTTGGATTTGTTGAATAGCCATTGCGTCGTCCTTGCGGAAAACCGATTTCCCTATTAGCAGCGAATTTAGCAGCCGGAGACGGGTTCGAATGCGACTGCGTCCGTCACCATCACACGGCCCGGCTATTTCTTGCGCTTCTTTTTTGCTGATTTAGCCATCGGCGGAGCGGAAAAATATGTCTGCCAGAAAATAACCAATATCCAGCCGGTCGAGGCGCCGATAAAGCCGCCCGCAATGATGTCCCCGACAAAATGAAAATCAGCTCCGATGAGGCCGATAATGACGGCTGCAACCGGAACGATATAGAGCGCTCGATATTTCGGGTAAGCGAACCAGAGCACCGCTGCCACTGCGCAAATGGCATTGGTGTGGCCGGAGGGAAACGAACTGTAGGCTTGCCCGGAATGGAAGGGATTGAAGCCGTATACGTTGTCATGGATGAGCGACGGATTGTTGTTGGTCCATGTCTCGGGCCAGGTTCGTCCAAAAATATACTTCAGTTGTTCTTTGATGGTTTCGGCGACGACAAGGCTGAGGCCGCATAAAAATAAATAACTATGTCCCATGGACACTTTCAGATTGAGCAGCACCTTTGTCGCGATAGTTAGAAATATCAGAACGACAATTGGAAAAAGCGACTCGGAGATAAGCGGCAACTTCCCGAAAAATTTAAACTGCGCCAAGTGATTGTGCGCGAAGAACGCCGTCGGCCGATCGATCCATAAGTATGCGACGATGACAGTCACTATCGTGACCGCAAAGAACGAAAGCCATATTTTCAATCGGTTCATTCGCCCAACCCGGCTCCGGTGACAGGCAATTCAACGAGATCGACTGCCGACAATGACTTTAGAACGCTGGCGCATCTTTGTGAATTCCGCAAGGTAGTCTGGCAGCGGGCCATTTTGCCTGTTAGTTAGAGGGCTACAGCGCTGCCAAACGGCCGGAAACGGGACACATGACGCAATCGACGCGCAGCTACCGGGATCTTCACGAGCATTTGCAGGCCTTGGAAAAGCGCGGCCTGCTGCGCACCATCGACCGGCCGATCGACAAGGATTCCGAACTGCATCCGCTGGTGCGCTGGCAATTCGTCGGCGGCATGGAGGAGGGCAAGCGCAAGGCGTTTTTGTTCACCAACATCACCGACGCGCTCGGGCGCAAATACGACATGCCGGTGGTGGTCGGCGCCATCGCCGCCAATCCGGAAATTTACTGCGTCGGCATGGACGCCAAACTTGAGGACATCCAGGCCAAGTGGGATCACGCGATCGCCAATCCGATCGAACCGCGGCTGGTCAACGAGGCGGTCTGCCACGAGGTCGTGATCGAGGGCAAAGCGCTGCAGGGCGCGGGCCATGGCCTCGACATGCTGCCGATCCCGGTCTCGACGCCCGGCTTCGACAGCGCGCCGACGCTGACCGCGACCAATGTGATCACGCGCGATCCCGAGACCGGCGTCCAAAACATGGGTACGTATCGCGCCGCTCTCAAATCGCCCGACCGGCTGGTGGTGCGGATGGCGACGCGCGTCGGCGGTGCCGGCGGCTACCAGCATTACCTCAAATACCAAAAGCGCGGCGAGCCGATGCCCTGCGCCATCGTGCTCGGTTGCTCACCTTACGTGGCGTTCATGGGCCCGCAGAAACTTCCTATTGGCGTGGATGAATTTACCGTCGCCGGCGGGTTGGCCGGCGAGCCGATCAACGTGGTGCGCGCGCGCACTATCGATCTGCTGGTGCCGGCCGAGTCTGAGATCGTCATCGAAGGGCTGATCGACACCGTCTGGCTGGAGCCGGAAGCGCCGTTCGGCGAATCGCACGGCCACGTCGCGCTCGAGGAATTCAACATGCCGATGCAGGTGACCGCGATCACCCATCGCAAGAAGCCAGTCATCCCGTCCTATATCAGCCAGGTGGCGCCGAGCGAATCGAGCGTCATCAAGCGCGTCGCCTACGAGCCGCTGTTTTTGTCGCATCTGCGCAATACACTGGGGATCCGCGGCGTCAAGAAAGTCAATCTACATGAGCCGCTGACCGGCCTGCTGCGCGTCACCATCGTCACGGTCGAGAAAGGCATGTCGCGCACTGAAGTCTGGCGCGCGCTGCGGGGTGCCGCCTTCTTCAAGGCCGATTGCGGGAAAATCTGCATCGCGGTCAACGACGACATCTCGGCCGACAATGCCGACGCGCTGCTCTGGGCCATGGCCTACCGCATGAATCCGGTCGAGGACATTCAGGTTGTGCCGCACCGCGGCCAGGGACATGGGCCCAAGCGCGAGCACGATCAGGAAGAAGATTCCACGCTGCTGATGGACGCCACCATGAAAGGCGACATGCCGCCACTGGCGCTGCCGAAGCAGGAATACATGGAGCGCGCCAAGGCGATCTGGGACGAACTCGGCTTCGAACCGTTGCGCCCGCAGTCGCCGTGGTTCGGCTACTCGCTCGGCGACTGGCTGCCGCAATGGGACGACGCTGCCAAGCGCGCGGCGCTCGGCCGCTATCTCGAGAACGGCCTGATCAGCGCCGAGCAAAAGCGCAAGGGGTTGATCCCGGAAACAAAATTCCGGCCCGACAAAGACGGTTCGAACGGCAAGGGTTGAGCGCATGGCCGCAGTGCTCGAGGAACTGTCGTTCACTTATTTCCCGGACAATTATCGCTGGTCGCATGGGCTGCTGATCGGGCTCAACATGGCACCGTGGGGCGGCGCCGAAATCGGCGAGGTCAACCGCGTCGGGCTGCGCCTCAAGAAACATGTCGGCGATGACGACGCCTGGTTCCGCGAATGGTCGCGCGAGGCGCGCGCCGTCGAGGACCGCGGCCGCGAGCGCCTTGCCGAAGGCTACGTCACCAGCGGCGCGCAATGTCTCCAACGCGCCAGCGCCTATTATCATGTCGGCGAACGCTTTCTGCAGCCCAAGAGCAAGCAAGGCAATGACGCTTACATGCGCGGCGTTCATTGCTTCCGAGACGCTGCCTCGCAGATCAGGCGGCCGCGCTTGGAGCACGTCGAAATTCCCTATGACAGCGCCAGCCTGCCGGCGATCTATGTGCACGCCGAACCGGCCAATCGCAGCGGCAAGGTGCCGGCGATGGTGTTCTTCGACGGCCTCGACGTCACCAAGGAGATTCAGTATTTCAAGGGCGTGGCTGATCTCGCCGCGCGCGGCATTGCCTGCCTGATCGTCGACGGGCCCGGCAACGGCGAAAGCATCCGCTTCCGCAATTTGTATTTACGCCATGACACCGAGCACTATGCGACACCGGTGTTCGATTATCTCAGCCGCCGGCGGGAGGTTGACGCCACGCGTATCGGCATCATGGCGATCAGCCTGGGCGGCTACTACGCGCCGCGCGCGGCCGCCTTCGATGAGCGCTTTGCCTGCTGCATCGCCTGGGGCGCGCAGTGGGACTACCGGAAAATATGGGCCGACCGTTTCGAGCGCCTGGCGCGCGCCGACACGCCATCTCTGTCGGTCGCTTCGCAACATATTGCCTGGGTGCTCAACGCCTCCTCGCAGGACGACGTGCTCAAGCGGCTCGAGCCGTTCAAGCTCGACGGCGTGGTGCAGAAGATCAAGTGTCCGTTCCTGATGCTGCACGGCGAGGGCGACGAGCAGATTCCCTTGCCCGAGGCGCAAAAATGCTTCGACGCCGTCGGCGCGAAGGACAAGACCTTCAAATTATTCACCCGCGACGAGGGCGGCTATCACCACTGCCAGATCGACAACCAGAGCATCTGTTCGGCCTATATGTGGGATTGGCTCGAGCGGGTTTTGCAGCCAGGGCGGTAGGGCACGCGTTTCCCGTCACTGCGTCACGTGAATGTCATTGTCCGTGATGATCTTGCCCCAGCGCGTGGCCTCGCTTTTCATCATCGCATTGGCCGCCGCCAGCGAGCGCTGATCCTTCGGAAACGGCGAGACGCCTTCGGCGGTCCAGGTCTTCAGGATCGCCGAATCGGACACCGCTTCCTGCACCGCCGCGTTGAGCGTCTTGAGCACCGCTTCAGGCGTGCCGGCCGGCGCGAACATGCCCTGCCAGTACATGATCTCGAACTTCGGCCCGAGTAGGTCCACGAGGCTTTCAGCCTTTGGGATCAGCGGAGATTTTTCCTTCGAGGTGATGCCATAGGCCTTCAGCTTGCCAGCCGCGACCTGCGCCACCAGCGACTGCGGCGTGCCGATGAACAGATCGACATGATCGCCCAACAAATCGGTCATCGCCGGCGCCGCGCCGCGATACGGGATCTGGTCGAGCGTGACCTTGGCTTCCTGCATAAACAGCGCCGACGTCAGATGCCCGGTGGTGCCGAAGCCCGGGAGCGCCTCCTTCAGGCGCTCCTTCTTCATTAGCGCGAGCAAGTCATTGAGGTTGTTCGGCGCGAGCCCCGGGCGTCCGACAAGGATCAGCGGATTGCGGTTGATAAGCGCGACGCCGGTGATGTCTTTCTCTGTGTTGAACGGCAGGTCCTTGAACAAGGTGATGTTCGCGGTGATCTGCAGATTGTGCACCAGCAGCGTGTAGCCGTCGGGTGTCGCCTTCGCGACCTTGTTGGTGGCCACGATCGTGCTGCCGCCGGTGACGTTCTCGACGATGAAATTCTGTCCGAATTTCTTCGACAGAAAATTCCCGACCATGCGCGCGGTTTCGTCGGTCGGACCCCCGGCCGGGTAGGGCACGATCATGGTGACGGTGCGGTTCGGATATTGCTGCGCCGAAACCGGCGCGGCGGTAAAAAGGCCAAGAGCGGCCACGGCAATCGCAGCGATGCGCCTCATGAACTCCTCCCAGGTCTTATGCTTTTGAGAGGAACTTTACGCCTGCGGAATGATCGGCAACAAGAGGTAAGGCTGCTGGCCGGCGGCAAAATGCAGCGTGTTGCGGGCGTTGAAGACCGCGGCGGGGCGGTCATCTTTGTCGATATGCAGGAACGGTCCGACGCCCTTCATCGGATAGGGCGCATTGGGGATCGCCGCGTCGCTGCCGTCCACTTCGTAGTCCTTGCCGCGCACGCTAAGCGCCAGCCGATAGCCGGCCGGCACCACGATGCTGGTCGGCCAGATCTCGATATCGAGCTCGACCGGCTCGCCCGGCTTGAGCGGCTGGATCTCGTCATGGCTGTGCCAGGGCCGGTAGGGCAGCGACTTTTTCAGATCGAGCTTGCGGTGCGAGGCGCGCAGCCAGCCGAGGCCAACCGGCACGCGCGGATCGTTGGCGCCGATGAAGGTGACTTCCTTCCCGGCAGCGTTAAAAAGCCGCAGAACCAAAAATAGATCGGCGTCGTTGGTCTCCGATGACAGCCACAGCTTGGCGGCGATCGGGCCGGTGATTTCGAGCGGCTTTTCCAGCGGCGGCGTGCCGAAGATCAGGCCCTCGCTCGTTGTGTCGTAGCTCAGTTTGGCATCCGCCTTGCGCATGTCGGGGCCGAAGCCGCCGTCGGGCTGCAGGTAATATTTGGTCCATTGCGTACGCTTGAGCGGCCATTCGTTCTCGGCGCGAAGCGCGAATTTTTCGCCCGGATGCCGGACATTGAGTGAGACGCGCGGCTGCTTGTCCCAGCCCGTGTCCTCGCCTTTGAGGAAGTGGCCGAAGAATTTCTTCTGCAGCGCCTCGCCGTAATTGCTGTAGAAATGTGTGAAATGCGTGTTGCCGTGCACCTCCAGCCATTTCTGCTTGGAGCCGGCCCGCAGATAGCCTTCGAAATTGCCGCGCGTATGCAGGCCCATGCCGCCCCAATTGCCGGCCGACAGAAGCGGGGCCTCGATCGCGCCGAAGTCGGGCGTGCGCGCAGCGTAATAGTCGTCGTACAGAACATGCTGCTTGGCCTCGGCCCGCGTATCGGCACGGTTCTTGGCGAGTTCTTCCTTTGACAGCGTTGGCGGGCCTGCGACCGGCTTGCCGGTCACGATACTTTTGGCGCCGCGGTCGCCGACGCCGTGCTGCACGCTCGCGACCTGACGCGGATGCCAGCTGTTGAGGAAGTCGCTCAGGATGCCGCCGTGGCGATAAAGCTCGCGGTAAAAATCGGACGAGCCTTCCCAGATGCATAACGCGGCCAGATGCGGCGGCTTCAGTGCGCCGACCTGCCACTGGTTCATGGCGTAATAGGAAATGCCGCTGATGCCGACTTTGCCGCTGCTCCAGTCTTGCGTGCCGGCCCATTCGACGCAGTCGTAAAGGTCTTGCGCCTCGCGCGCGGACCAGACGTCGAGATGGCCCGGCGAGCGTCCGGCGCCGCGCGAGTCGACGCGTACCAGAACAAATCCGTCCGGAACCCATTTCTCCGGGTCGATCAATTCCCAGTTCTGGTATTTGTTGCTCGAGTTCTGCAGAACTTCTGGCGCGGCCTTTGTCAACCTCGCCCAGTTCCCCTTGTAGCCCTCCTGGAACGACAGGCCTTTGGCGTAGGGGCCGTAACTCAGAACAACCGGAAATTTCCGCTGTTCGGCCGGACGATAGACATCGCCGCGCAGAACAACACCGTCGTCCATCTCGATCGGCACGTCCCAATCGATCTGCATGCCGTCGCGCATTTCGCTTTTTGTTTTTTCCATAAATGCTTACTTTACGATGGAAGGGGTCCGCCCCTGCGGCCGGTGACGTTTTACCGCATCGGGATTGGTCGAATCGGCGCCCATATAAACGCCGCGCTCCCATTTTCTCTTCAGAGGATCGACGACGTTTAAAGACATCTTGCCGATGTTTTGGATGTCGATTTCCACCGTCTCGCCATCCTGCAAGGCGCCTAAACCCTCATGGTTCGTGCCGCAGGCGATGAGGTCGCCGGAATTCATGGTCATCACTGTTGTGGCAAACTTTATGAGTTCTGGCACGCAATGTTCCATGTCATCGGTGTTGTAATTGTGCCGAAGCTGTCCGTTGTTCCAGAATCGAACAATCAGATCATTCGGATCCTCGATTTCATCCGCGGTCGCGATGCAAGGTCCAATGGGCGCGAAGGTGTCGAACGACTTGCCAAGCCAACTGGTGAGCGGGCTCGCCGGCCAGGTCTTGCGGCCTTGCTCGCGCGCCGACACGTCGATGATCGCCGTATAACCAAACACCGCGCGCTTCCAGTCCTTGGCCTTCACCATCTTGGCCGGCCCCTTGATTACCAATGCGAGCTCGGCTTCATGCATGAACATCCACGGCACGGTGAACTCGGGCAGCGTGATGGTGTCACCCGGCCCAACCACAGCGTCGGGATTCTTCATAAACATATTGAGCGGGCGCGCGTCGCGTTGCGCGTGCTCCCAGTAATTGGCGATGCAGCAGAGAATTTTTCCCGGCCGCGGCAGGGGCGGCCGCAGGCGCACGCGATCGAGCGGCACGGCGGCGCTGTCGCCGGTGAGCTTGTCCAGTGCTGGGCGAAGCCGGTCGAAATCGTCGATGATGCCCTGCATGGTGAGCTGCGGCGTGTGGTTCTTTTTCACCGCCGCCGAGATATCGACGACGCCGCGTGCGGTGAGCAGTCCCGGTAATATTTCGCCGCCCAACGCAGTCTGGAACAACACGAGCTTCACGAACGTCTCCCGCCCTTTAAGGCCGCTTCTTGGCGTTCAGCCGTTTGTTGAGACGGCCCATGTCGACCACCATGCGCTCATGCGTGCCGTTGCCGATTTCCTCGATTTCGTCGCGCGCGCTGACCTTGAACCCGATGTGCCGGCCGTCGACCTTGGTGACCTCGGCGTCGGCGGTCACCTGATGGCCGACCGGCGTCGCCGCCAAATGGCGGATATTGACGCCGGTGCCGACCGCGCTCTCGCCGGCATCAAGATAGTCGCGTACCGCGTTGAGCGCGGCGTTCTCCATGGCGGTGACCATCATCGGCGTGGCGAAGACCTGCGGCAGCGCCGCGTCCTTGAATTGATTGGCAAGATGCGCCGGCGTCACGCGCAGCGTATAGGTTCCCTTGGCTCCCACTGGAATCGGACGCATCGATCAGCTCCCTGCGTAGCGAACGTGATTGATCGCCGGCGCCAGCACCACCAGGATGATGCCGCAGATCGCGATCGGCGCAAATGCCAAGCTCGCGATGCCGCTGATATCCCAGGCCACGCCGCTGATCACCGGCACGATCACCGCGCAGCTATAGCTGATGGTGAACATGGCGGCGGTGACGCGATGCACGTCGTCCGGCGCGCTCAACAACGGCGGCAGAGCAAGAATGAGAATGAGGATCGCCGAGGCGGCAAAACCCTGCAGCGTGGCAGAGGCCACCACCCAGGCGCCGGAACCGAACACGATGCCGGCGGTCGCGACCATGCAGAGCAATCCACACATGACATAGGGCCACGCCTTGCGCTCCAGCCGGCCGGCGACCGCAAGCAACAAAGCGGAGGCCGGCAACTGGCCGCCATTGAGCCCCGTGAGCGCCGCGCTGATCCAGTCGCCTTGCCCGTTGCTGCGTAGATAGTCGGGCAGGAATGCATTGGTCGCGAAATAAGTGGCGTTGACGGTGCCGAGCATGATGCCGAGCCGCCAAATCAACGGATCGTTCCAATTCGGCCACCAGCGGCGGCGGGCAGCGGATGCCGGCGCGTTCGCCGCTTTCGGCGCCAGCGCCAGCACCAGAACGGCGATTGCCGCGACCGGCACGCTCCAAACTGCGAAGCCCCACTGCCAGCTGCCGCCGACCAGCGGCAGCACCAGCACCATCAGCGCAACGGGCAGGATTTCGCCGATGATCAGGCCATTGGTGTAGACCGCGGTGGCAAAGCCAATGCGCTGCGGAAACCAGGCGCGCACCGCCGGCGGCATGGTCACTTGCATGATTGCAACGCCGGTTCCCATGGCAATCGTCATCGCGTAGAGCCAGGCCACGTCGGGGATGGCACCGCGCAACGCGCCACCGATCGCGGTAACGGCAAGACCCACCACGAGCGCCGTGCGCACACCCAGCCGCGCGATCAAGAGCGAGCCGGGCACCGCGGCAATCGCGAACAGCATCGAGGGTAAGCCGGTGAGAATGCCGATCTGCGTGGCATTGAGCTGCAGCTGGTCATGGATCAGCGGAATGACCGGCGGCACCGCGAGGATTGTCAGCCGCAAAGCAACGCCGGCAAGCCACAACAGCAATAGTGTCGTGAGAAAGCGCGCCTGCGGTTGACGGGCGCTGGGATCGTGCATGGTCGGATCCGGCATTGCGCGGAGATGCTGTAGGAGGGAAGAGCGCACGGGCGGGATACCATAGACGGCAGCTGATCGACGACGGATTTCTGCACGAAAATTGCAAGGATCAGGCGATCGGATGGGCCCTTGAACGCGTTGCGCCTCTTTACCCTGAGAGTAAAAATCCCTGTTTCATCGCCCGGGTAATTTGCTAACTAAGCCATTGAAATACAGCCATAATTTTGGGCGACGAAAGGTCGGCGGGCCGCCGATTTCACGCTATAGTCCGCCGCGATGACCTGGAAACCCGCGAAATGACACGGCTGCTGAACCTGACGCCGCGCCAAATCTTGATCGTGCTGCACGATCTTGCCGCCACGGCCGCGGCCTTGGTTCTCACGTTTTTTATCCGCTTCGAGGATCAGGCGCTTAGCGAGCGGCTGCCCGCCCTTAAATTTCTGCCAATTTTTCTGATCTACGCGGCGGTCGTCTATTTCATTTTCAACATGCATCGCAACAAGTGGCGGTTCACCTCGGTTCCCGATCTCTACAATATCTTCCGCGCCGTCACGGTTCTGGCGGTGTCGTTGCTCGCGCTCGACTACGTGCTGGTCGCTCCCAATGTTTACGGCCAGTTCTTCTTCGGCAAGATCACCATCCTGCTGTACTGGTTTTTGCAGATGTTTTTCCTGGGCGGTTCGCGCGTCGCCTATCGCTATTTCCACTACGCGCGCGCGCTCCAGCGTGTCAAAATTGGCGATGCGACGCCGACGTTGGTGCTCGGGCGCGCCGCCGACGCCGAAGTCTTGCTGCGCTCGATCGAAAGCGGCGCAGTGAAAAAGATCTGGCCGGTCGGCATCCTGTCGCCATCCTCGTCCGATCGCGGCCAATCGATCCGCGGCATTCCGGTGCTGGGCGATATCGACGACCTCGAACGCACGGTCGCCGATTTCGCCGGCCGCGGCACGCGGGTGATGCGTGTCGTCCTGACACCGTCCGCGCTGTCGCCGGAGGCGCGGCCGGAAGTGCTCCTGATACGGGCGCACAAACTGGGCCTGACGCTCAGTCAATTGCCGTCGCTCGCCGCGGGCGGGCAGGCGGTGCAGCTCGCGCCGGTGGCGGTCGAGGATCTGCTGCTGCGGCCGAGCGTCACGATCGATTACCGCCGGCTTGAGACCTTCGTGACCGGCAAGGCGATCGTCGTCACCGGCGGTGGCGGCTCGATCGGTTCGGAAATCTGCGACCGCATGATCGCCTTCGGCGCCGCGCGTCTGCTGGTGATCGAAAACTCGGAGCCGGCGCTGCATTCGGTGATCGAGGCGCTGAAGGGCAAACAGAGCGAGGCGAAAATTTCCGGCCGGATCGCCGATATCCGCGACCGCGCGCGTATCATGGGTTTGATCGCGCAATTCAAACCCGACATGGTGTTTCATGCCGCCGCGCTCAAGCACGTGCCGTTGTTGGAGTTGGATTGGGACGAGGGCATCAAGACCAACGTGTTCGGCTCGATCAATGTCGCTGATGCGGCGGCCGCTGCCGGTGCCGCCGCGCTGGTGATGATCTCGACCGACAAGGCGATCGAGCCGGTCTCGGTGCTCGGCGCCACCAAGCGGCTGGCGGAAATGTATTGCGAGGCGCTCGACAAGGACTTGGGCCGCCGCGCCGCTGGGAAAAGCGCCACGCGCTTGATCTCGGTACGGTTCGGCAACGTGCTGGCGTCGAATGGCTCGGTGGTACCGAAATTCAAGGCGCAGATCGAAGCTGGCGGCCCGGTCACCGTCACGCACCCTGACATGGTGCGCTATTTCATGACCATCCGCGAAGCTTGCGATCTGGTCATCACCGCCGCGACCCATGCCTTGGGGGGAAACAGCGGCGACGTTTCGGTCTATGTGCTCAACATGGGTCAGCCGGTGAAAATCGTCGATCTCGCCGAGCGCGTCATCCGGCTGAGCGGGCTGGAGCCCGGACGCGACATCCAGATAGTCTTCACCGGCATTCGACCGGGGGAGCGGTTGCACGAGATCCTGTTCGCGCGCGAGGAAGAGACCACCGATATCGGAATTCCCGGTATTGTCGCCACCAAGCCGGTGCAGCCGTCGCTCGACGCCATCCGCGCCTGGGTGACCACGCTGGAGCAGGGCCTGTCGCGCAACGAGCGCGCGGTGATCTACAATGTGTTGCGCGACGCGGTGCCGGAATTCCGCGGTGAGGCGGCTTAGAGGACACCAAAGTGGATCTGACAGAATTCTTCAAAGCGGAATTTGCCGAGCATCACGACGTTGCACGGCGCACCGAGGCGGCATTGTCGGGCGCTTTTGCCGGTCTGGTCGGCGCATGCGTCAAGTCGATCCGCGGCGGCGGCAAGCTGATGTTTTTCGGTAATGGTGGCAGCGCCGCTGATGCCCAGCATCTCGCGACCGAGCTGACCGTTCGCTACAAAAGCGGCCGCGCCGCCATTGCCGCGCTTGCTTTGACCACCGATACCTCGGCGCTCACCGCCGCCGGCAACGATCTCGGCTTCGAGCAGATTTTTGCGCGCCAGATCGAGGCTCTGGGGCGCGCGGGTGACGTCGCCATCGCGATCTCGACCTCGGGCAAAAGTCCGAATGTCATCGCGGCGCTCCGCCAAGCCAAGACCATGAAGCTTGTCACCGCGGCCTTGGGGGGCAATGGCGGTGGCGACTTGGCAGATGTCGCCGACCATTTGCTGGTGGTGCCGTCGGGCACGACCGCGCGGATTCAGGAAATGCATATCGCGTTGGGCCAGATGCTTTGCGGCGCGCTGGAAATTGAGCTGGGGCTGACCAAACCGGGCCAATAACGGCACGAAAGCCGCTAACTCGCTGCATTAGCTATTATTTTGTATTTCGCAGTACGAAAACAGTGTTGCCTATACTGAAAACCGCTTGACTCATTGCTCCCGGCCTATTTCTTTGGCGCCTAGGGAGAAACAAATCAATGGACGCCACCATCCTGTCTGGGCCGGGGATCAAGGCCCGTCCGTTGCGCCCGCGCGCCGACGGCGACCGCCACAGCATTCAATCGGTCGACCGCGCGCTGTATCTGTTGGAAACCATCGCCGAGGCTGGCGGTGAGGCGACGCTGACCGATCTCGCCACGCGCACCGGGCTCAACATCTCCACCTGCCATCATCTGCTGGCGACGCTGATCAAGCGCGGCTTTGCCGCAAAAGTCCCGGGCCGCCGCCTCTACGCACTTGGCGCCCGCATCCTTTATCTCGGGCACGCCTGCCTGCAGGTCGATCTGCCGCGCCGGGCCGAGCCTTATCTCGAAGCGGTCAATCGCGCGACCGGCGAAACCGTTCATCTCGCCGCCCTGCAAGGCGACGCCGTGGTCACGCTGGCGGTGCGCGAGGCGCGCCACGCGGTGCGGGTCGATACCGGCAAGATCGGCAAGCTCGAAGCGCCGCACGCCACCTCGGTCGGCAAGGCGATCATGGCCTGGCTGCCGGAAGATGAAATTCGCCGTATCGTCAGCCACGGTATGAAACGCTTCACCGACAAGACCATCACCGAATTTCCGGCCTTGATCGAATCGCTGCGCATCGTGCGCCGCAATGGTTACGCTATAGACCGCGAGGAATTCTTGCCCGGCGTCATTTGCGTCGGCGCGGCCATCCGCGACCAGGCCGGCACGGTGATCGGCGCCATCAGCGCTTCGACGCCATCAATGCGCGCGAGCGAAGAGCACGTCGCGCTGATGCGCGACGAGATTGCCGCCGCGACACGCGCGTTGTCCGCCGAGTTCGGCGAGCCCAACGCGCAAGCCGGTGGCCAAGCGGCCGCGAGCTGAAATCGGGAATTGAACGAATTCGTATTTGGAGGCTTTGATGTACGCACCGCCCGGCGTGAAAACCAATCACAACGAAGTTCCGGTTCCGGATAAGCAGCGCGCCTGGGTTCTTGGCGATCCGGGCCAACTCAGCATGACCGAGAAATTAGTGCCGGTGCCGAAGCGGGCGGAAGTGCTGGTGCGCATCGACGCGGTGGCGATCTGCGCGACCGACCTGGAAATCATCTATCACGGCCCGCCGGCCTCGATCCAAGGCGGCCTGCCGTTCAACAAGAACTTCACTCCCGGTCATGAATATATGGGCACCGTGGCGGCGCTCGGCCCCGGCGTCGACGAGTACAGAATCGGCCAGCGCGTCTCGGTCGAAATTCACGCTGGTTGCGGCCAGTGCAAGCGCTGCCGCGAGGGCATGTACACGTCATGCCATAACTACGGACTCAATTACGGCGACGTCGACAAGGGCCATCGCGCCAATGGTTTCACCACCGATGGCGGCTTTTGCGAATATCAGGTCAACAACATCAATACGCTGGTGCCGATCCAGGACGATATGTCGGACGAGGAGGGTACTCTCGTCGTCACCGCCGGCACCGCGATGTATGCGCTGACCGAGCTCGGCGGCCTGGTCGCCGGCGAAAGCGTGGTCGTTACCGGCCCGGGGCCGATCGGTTTGATGACGGTTGCCGTGGCGAAGGCGCTCGGCGCCCAGCCGGTGATCCTCACCGGCACGCGCGACAATCGTCTTGAGATCGGCAAGCAGCTCGGCGCCGACGCGGTGATCAATATCCGCAAGACACCCGATGTCGTCGCAGAAGTGAAGAAACTCAACGGCGGCAAGGGCGTCGACTACGTGGTCGAATGTTCGGCCGCCACCAGCGCGGTCAATGACGCGGTGCGCATGGTCAATCGCGGCGGACGCGTCTGCCTTGCCGCCTTCGCGCACGAGGAAGTGCCGGTCGATGTCGCGCATATCGTGCGCAATAACATCTACCTCTACGGCATCCGCGGCGAGGGCAAGAGCGCGACCCATCGCGCCGAGGCCTATATGCGGCAGAAGCGTTTCGACGCCACCAAGATCCACACCCACACGTTCCCGCTCGACGATCTGCCGACCGCGATCCGCTACGCCAAGGACCGCGTCGACGACGCCATCAAGGTGGTGGTGAAGGCGAAAATGGACGCCGCGCACAAAGTAGCGGCGGAGTAGTCGTTACTTCCACCACGCGCCGATCGACTCGACCGCGGATTGCGCTATTTTCAGGTCGGTTTCCGAGTCGCCGCCGCTGACACCAATCCCTCCGACGCATTCGCCGTCGATCAAAATCGGCGCGCCGCCTTCCATGGCCGTCCAGCGTTCAGGACCCGCGGCAAGCGCGAGCCCCAATGAATGCGCCACGTCCAGTTCCTGACCGACCGCCCCACGAGCGCTCGTCAATCGCCCGGTCGAGGAGGCGCATACCGCCTTCGTGCTGCACGAAGGCAAGGTGTGGAAGCGTCCGCCGTCCATGCGATCGAGCGCAACGACGTGACCGCCGGCGTCCACCACGCAGCAAGAGATCGCGATTTTGGCGATACGTGCTTTTTCGACGGCTGTTGCAACCATCTTGCGCGCGCCTTCATAGGTCAGGCGCTTGGCATCGCTAATGTACATGGAATGACTTCCGATCGCGTGTTGAGGTGGTGTGCATGACACCCCGACTGATCATAGATCGATAGTACGGGCAGCGCGCCCGGATCAAGCAGGATTTGTGCCGGATTTGCGGACTTTTCATGCTCGCGGAACCGCGTGCCCATTTAACCGTTGATACTGGCAGGCCTACCTCCCAAAAACGAGGCCATGGGCCGTTGGAGAGTTCTGGACATGGAAAAACCGAAGCACCACGTTGAAAACGAACGCCAGCGCATCGAGACGGAAGAAGACGAAGTCACCGTCAGTTCAGACGAGAGCTTTCCGGCCAGCGATCCGCCGTCATTCAATCCGGGCGTGACCGGCTCCGCCGAGGTCAAAAAGAAGAGACATTAGCCGAACTTCATATTCATCAGTTTTTCGGCATTACCGCAAAAGAGCTTGCGCTGGCCGTCCGGCGCAAGCTCAAGCTTTTTGACGGTCTCGATGGTGGGCGCGATCGGCCCGAGCGGCGTGTCGGTCGCGAATACGACGCGATCCGCGCCGAAAAATTCAAAGCCACAGCGCGTGGCATGCACGCTGCCGCCGAACATCGCGGTGTCGGCAAAAAAGTCGTGCAGATAATCCATGTGCGGCCGCTTCAATGAGGACAAAATTTTCGAATAATCCTCGTCCGACGTGCGCTGGCCCAGTACCTTCAGGCCGTTGCCGGCGCGGCCGTCGAAATACGGGATCATGCCGCCGAGGTGATGGGTGATGATCTTGAGCTTAGGATAGCGGTCGAGCAGTCCGTTGAACACCATGCGCAGCATGGCGACCGAAGTTTCGTACGGCCAGTGGAAACACCACCACATCTCGAAGCGTGATTTTTCCTCGGCCGGATAATCCGGCATCGCCGCGGTGCCGACCGGATGCAGCCAGATCGGCAGATCGAGTTCCGCCATGGTGGCGAAAATAGGCTCGAATTTTTCCTGATCGAGCGGCTCGCCGGCGACGTTGGTGTAGAGCAGCACACCACGGGCGCCGAGATCCTTGATAGCCCGCCGCGCTTCCGCGACCGAGCCTTCAACATCGGTCATGCAAAGAGCCGCGGCAAAGCCCGGGAAGCGCTCGGGATATTTGCGGCACAGCTCGGCCATCGAATCATTGGCGATGCGGGCGAGCTGCAGGCCGACATCCGACTTGGCGATGTCCTCGATCGCCGGATTGGGCAATGAAATGATCTGCCGGTAATCGCCGAACGCATCCATTTCCTTGAAACGGGCGTCGAGATCGAACAGCTTGGTGACGCCGCGCAACCGCTGGCCGATATTGCTCAGGTTGGGCGCGACCTTCATCATCTCCTGGAAGAAACGATTCGGATAGATGTGGCAGTAAATGTCGATGATGGTGTCGGCCATGTGCCGTGCTCAGTCCTTCGCGCGTGCCGTTTTGAGGTGATCAAGCAGCTTGCCGCGCAGCGCCGCTTGTTCCGCCGGGCTCCATTTCTGAAAACCCTCGCCGGTCTTGAAGCCGAGCTTGCCGTCCTTCACCAGCTCTTCGAGATAGGGCGAAGCCTGCTGCCGGCGGTCCAGATCGGAAAACAGCAGATTATGGATCGCGAGCGCCAGATCGGTGCCGACCAGGTCGGCGTTTTCCAGCGGCCCCAGCACGGCCGAGCGCCGCCCGAATGAGGCTTTGACCACATCGTCGACGGTCTTGGCGTCGCAGATTCCGTTTTCAACCAGGTAGACCGCTTCGCGCCACATCGCATGCTGCAGGCGGTTGCCGATGAAACCCGGCACGTCTTTTTTCACATGCGCCGGTTTTTTGCCCGCGTCGCGGTGCAGCGCCATCGTCCATGCCACGGTCGCGGGCGAGGTCCATTGCGTCTCGATCACTTCGACCAGCGGCACGATATAGGGCGGATTCCACCAGTGGGTGCCGAGCGCTCGCTCGCGCTTTTGCAAGCCCTGCATGATGCTGGTGATCGGAATGACCGACGTGTTGCTGGCGAGAATCGTATCCGGCCGCACGTGTTTTTCGACTTCCGCGAACAGCTTTTGCTTAAGCGGCAAATCCTCCAGCACCGCTTCGACGACATAATCGGCATCGCGCACCGCGGCGGCCAGATCGGCGACCGGCGTCACCCGCTCGACTGCTTTGGCATCGTCGCCGAGATAATTCAGGTTGGCGAGGATGCGCGATTTGGCGCTGTCGAGGCTCGCCTTAGACTGATCCGTGATGGCGACATCGTGCCCGGCCAATGCGAAATTCTGCGCGATGCCGTGTCCCATCAGGCCGGCGCCGATCACCGCGATTTTTGCTTTTCCCATTCCGCGCTCAGTCCCTGTCTCGGATGCGGTGCACCACGAAGTGGTGCACCGCTAAGCCGGGGCCGTTCCAAATTCCGAACCCGTAACGGTCCCGGGTCTGCGGCGCATCACAGACGTGCTGCGCTGCGCCCCGGACAAGTGAACTATCCCGCCGTGTAGCCGCCGTCGGCGTAAAGGATGTGGCCGGTGTAGAAATCCGACGCCTTCGACGCCAGGAACAGCAGCGGTCCGGCGAGATCTTCCGGCTCGCCGAGGCGGCCTTTCGGCACGCGCGCCAGGAAGCCCTTGCGCACCATCTGCGCCTTCTCGGTGTCTTCATACATCCAGGCGGTCAGCGGCGAGCGGAAAACGGTGGGTCCAAGCGCATTCACAGTGATGCCGGTCTCGCCCCATTCGCAGCCGAGCGCCTTGGTGATGCCGTCGACCGCAGACTTGGAGGCGCAATAGGCGGTGTAGCCGGCCGGATGGCCGAGCAGGCCGCGCGCCGACGAGGTGAGGATTACCTTGCCGCCGCCACCTTGCTTGAGCATCTGCCGGCCTGCGGCGCGCGCCATCAGCCACGACTGGGTGACATTGGCGTCCATCACGTCGAGGAAGTCCTCCGGCTTCTGGTCGACGATCTTGGCCACTTTGTTGAGGCCGGAGGCGCAAACCAGAATGTCGATGCGGCCAAATTTGTCGACCGCGGCCTTGACGATTCTGTCGCAGTTTTCCTCCGAGCTCGGCCGCAGCGCGATCACTTCGGCCTTGCCGCTGAGTTTCTCGCATTCGGCGGCGATTTTTTTCAGTTCATCCGCTTTACTCGCCGCCAGCACGACATTGGCGCCGGCGCCGGCCAAGGTCTTTGCCGACAGCGCGCCGAACGCGCCCGAGGCGCCGGTGACGATCGCGGTTTTGCCCTTGATCTCGAACAGCAACAGCGGATTTTTCAGGAAAGATTCGCTCATGGCACGCCCTCAATTTTAAACGGCCCTACTTGGGCGGCATTGCTACTGCGACCACGATGGTGCAGACTTCGTTGCCGCGATTGATGATCTCACGCGTCTCGTTCGGCTCGATCACGCAGCTATCGTTGGCCTTCAGCACGGTTTCCTTGCCGTTGACGATCACCGTCAACTCGCCGCGCAGCACGAAATAGACCTTCTCGGGCGGCGAGGCGTCGGGACCGGCGCCGCCGCCGGGCAGGAAGTGCGAATAGCCGAACACCAGACCCTTGGTGCCGCCGGCCTCGGCGCCGAACATGCGCAGCGAGGTGTAGTTGCGATGGTTGGGCGCCTCGTAAGGCTTGGCGTCGCTGAACCGTTTGACGTGCATTAGAACTTGCTCCCCTTTTCGATACGGAATTTCTGCTTGGGGTCGAGGATAGCGACCAGCCGCACGATACAACCGTCGCCGCGATCCCAGTTCCACGGGAAGTAGGCGAAGGTGACGCGCTTGCCGGTGACCTTGTCGATGTCGCCGCCGACATTCTCGATGCCCATGATGCCGTTCTTGAACAGGATCCGGTGCACCGGCTCCCATTCCGGGAAATCGTCTTTCCAGTCGCGGCCGCCCGACCATTCGCGGTATTCCTCGGCGAGATGCGGATGCAGCGGCCCGTTGCGCTGCGGGCCGATGGCGGTGGCGAGCGGGTGATCGTTGGCCTGCGTGTCGTGGCCGACCACTTTCACTTTCTTTTTCACCAGCCATTCGCCGGCCGACGGCACGAAGCCGGGGGAGCGGCAGAAATAGTCTTCGCTGTCTTCGTAGTATTTGTGCCAGCCGGTATTGACGATCACCACGTCACGCGGCCGGATGATCTTGCCGCAGGCTTTTTCGAGGTCGTCGCCGGTAATCGGCTCCCATTTGTCCTTCGGGATCGACACCACGATACCGGAGCCGAAGAAATGCGGCAGCGGAACTTCGTCGATGAATGGCGTGCCCTGCACCACATGCGCCGGCGCGTCGATATGCGTGGTGTTGTGCATCGAAGTGGTGATGCGCTGTGATAGCACGCCCGATTTCGCCATGTAATGGATGCGCTCGATCTTGACGTCCTCGAAGTACGGCCAGTTCGGCGACTGATAACCGAAGCGATGGGACAGATTGTAGAACTCCAGCCCCATGCTGTTCTTGAGGTTCTCTTCAAACATCACGCCGCGAATTTTTTTGGCCACGGCATCCTCCCTGTTCGTTTCTGTTAATCAGCTTTGTCGTCGCGCGCCGCCACCGTCAGGCGGCGGCGGAATTCATATGGCTCTCCATGGCGCGTTTAGTGGCGAGCAGGCGCTCCGCGATTAACGCCTGCCGGTCGCCGAAGCGCTGGATTGGCACCGGTACGGAGATGGCGACGGCATTGCCGAGCGGGTCCTGCATGGCGACGCCGACCGCGCAAATGCCGAGCGTATGTTCCTCGCGGTCGAAGGCCGCGCCGTTGCGGCGCGCTGCCTTCAGTTCGGTCAGCAACGCATCGATGCGCGTCAGCGTTTTCGGCGTGCGCGGCTCGTAAGCGCGGCCGATCAGCGCCTCGACCGCCGGATCGGTCAGCCGCGCCAGATAGGCCTTGCCGTTGGCTGTGCAATAGAGCGGAAAGGTTTCGCCCACCGCAGAAACAGTGCGCAGCCGATGCGGGCCGATTACCTGATCGATGAATACCAGGTGGTCCTTCTTGACGGTCGATAGATCGACGGTCTCGTGCAACTCCTCGCTCAACCGTTCCAGGAATGGCCGCGCCAGCGCGGTGAAATCGCTACGCACCGAGGATGCCAGCCGCAAAATCGTGGGACCGAGCCGCACCCGCCCGTTCGGCGTCGCCGCGATCACCAGCTTTTCAGTTTCCAGCGCCGCGACGATGCGTTGCACGGTCGAACGAGCCAGATTCACGCGCTGCGCAATTTGTCCGAGGCTCAGGCCTGAGTTTTCGTCTTCCAGCGCGCGCAGGATGGTCGCGGCGCGCGCGATCACCTGCACCTGACTCTTATCGTTGGTGGCGTGACGGTCCATCGGCGACACTCGATACGCGCGGTACTCAGACCGCCTTGCATCATGGTACACGTTAGCCCAAAATGCGGTACAGATAAAAACAAAAAAGCGCGGCCGTACCGCATCGCAAGACAGCGCATGATCCCGAAAAGTGGGAACCGGTTTTCGGCAAAGATCATGGGCAAATAAGAATTTGAGGAAACGTCATGGTCAAAAAAATCGCGCTGGAAGAACATTTTCTCGACCCCGCCGCCGAGGCCTATTGGCGGCCGACGATGGTGGACGTGGCTCCGGAAAAGACCGCGCAGCTCTATGCGCGCCTGACCGATTTCGGCGACCAACGGCTGCAAATGATGGACAAGGCCGGCATCGCCCGCGCGATCCTCGCGATCGCAGGTCCCGGCGTGCAGGTGGAACGCGATACGGCGACGGCGGTGCGCAATGCTCGCGCGTCCAACGATTTCCTTGCCAATGAGATTCAAAAGCGCCCCGACCGTTATTCCGGCTTCGCCCATTTGGCGATGCAGGACCCGAAGGCCGCCGCGGACGAACTGGAACGCTGCGTGCGCCAGCTCAAATTCTGCGGCGCCATGATCGACGGCCATACCCACGGCAAATATCTCGACGACCGTTCTTATGATCCGTTCTGGGAACGCGCGGCGTCTTTGGACACCGCGATCTATCTGCACCCGGCCGATCCGGTAGCGCCACTGCCGGCGCTCGCCGGTTACCCTGTGCTGGTGCGGCCGATGTGGGGGTGGGCGGTCGAAACCGGCTCGCATGCGCTGCGCATCATCTGCGGCGGCGTTTTCCATCGCTACCCGAAAGCCAAGCTCATTCTCGGCCATCTCGGCGAGAACCTGCCGTTCCAGCTCTGGCGCTTCGACAGCCGCTCGAAGCCCTATGGCTGGAATTTGCCGAAGCCGCCGTCGCAATACCTTCGGGAAAATATCTGGGTGACGATTTCGGGCATGTATGACGGGCCGCCGGTGCGCTGCTCGGTCGAAGCGCTCGGGCGCGACCATGTCATGTTCTCGGCCGACTATCCGTTCGACTCGGATGGGGCCGGCGAGTTCATGGACGCGGTGCCGATGGAGGAATCCCTGCGCGCGGACATCGCCTACAACAACGCGGCGAAGCTGCTGGGACTCTGAAGTCTATTTCGAGGGAATGACCCGGATCGGCTTGCCGTCCAGCCAGGCGCGGATGTTCTCGACCATCTGGCCGTAGAAGCGATGGTAGTTTTCGGCGGTGACATAGCCGAGATGCGGCGTGATCACGATATTGTCGAGCTTGCGGAACGGATGGTCGGCCGCCAGCGGCTCGATATCGTAGGTGTCGATCGCGGCGCCGGCGATCTTCTTGCCCTTGAGCGCCGCCTCGATCGCCTTCTCGTCGGCGACGGGGCCGCGCGAGGTGTTGATGAAATAAGCGGTTGGTTTCATCACCGCCAGTTCGGCGGCGCCGATCAGGCCCTTGGTGCGCGCCGACAATTGCACATGCATGGTGACGAAATCGGACTGGCGCAGCAGTTCCTCTTTCGTAACGAGTGTCGCGCCGCTTGCCGTGGCCTTCTCGGCGGTGAGATTCTGGCTCCAGGCGATCACCTTCATGCCGAAGGCATTGCCGACCGCGGCGACCCGCGTGCCGAGCTTGCCCAGCCCGATGATGCCGAGCGTCTTGCCGTAAAGATCGATGCCGAGCGTCGACTGCCACTTCGCGCCCGCCTTCAGCCGCGCGTTTTCGATGCCGATCTTGCGGGCGAGTTCGAGGATGAGGCCGATGGTGAGTTCCGAAGTCGGGCTGCCGAGCGAATCTGTGCCGCAAACCGGGATACCGCGCGCGCTAGCGGCGTTGACGTCGATGGCGGCGTTGCGCATGCCGCTGGTGACGATCAATTTGAGATTGGGCAAAGCGTCGATCACATCCTTGCCGAACAGCGTGCGCTCGCGCATCAGGCAAACCACGGCGCAGTCCTTGAGCGCGGCGATTACCTTGTCCTGCGCGCCGAGGCCCTCGGTGAAGACCTTGAAATTCACGTCCTTGGAGACGCTCGACCAGTCGGCGGTCTTCATCGCTACCGACTGGTAATCGTCGAGAATGGCTCCTTGTAGGCTCATGGCGATACCCCTTTGACCGGCGCAACAGGCCGGGGATTCACCACACGGGGGCGCGGACTACAAGGTGGGGTGCTGGCGGGAAGCTCTAGAGCGGGGGTAGGCCGTGCTTGGCGCGCCACTTCGGGCCGGGGCCGCGCATATAATGACGCTCGGGCCGGTAGGGGCCGCCCATGTCGCGGGTCAGTTCGTGCCAGAAGGCGGAAAACATCGCGCCGAGGAGGCCGAACGGGCGCGGCAGCGCGCCGGAAAGGGCTGTAATCGCTCGACCCATCGCTCAATCCCCACCATGACGCGGGCCGTCCGCCCGCTCCATCCCTTGGTCGCCAATTCCGGCGGTCAAGTTCATGGACGGCGATCATGGCGCGTCAGGGGTTAAAAACAGGTTGGCGCGGGGTCTTGTCGGGGCGGAATCCCGGAAAAGTGCGATCAGCCTTTCCAGAGCTTTACCGCCGGAACTCTGCTTGCCCTTTGCGGGCGCGCTCGCTACATCCAGCTCGCATTTCCCGACAAATCATGCAGGGTTTTAGAGGCCAATGAACGGTCGCCAATTCATCTATCACATGGAGGGTCTGACCAAGACCTATCCGGCCGGTAAGAAGGTGCTGGAGAACATCCATCTGTCGTTCTACCCGGACGCCAAGATCGGCGTGCTCGGCGTCAACGGCTCGGGCAAATCGACGCTGCTGCGCATCATGGCCGGCATCGACACCGAATTCACCGGCGAAGGCTGGGTCGCGGAGGGCGCGCGCGTCGGCTACCTCGAGCAGGAGCCGCAGCTCGATCCCAAAAAGACCGTGCGCGAGAACGTCATGGAGGGCGTCGCCGCCAAGAAGGCGATCCTCGACCGCTACAACGAGCTCGCTGCCAACTACTCGGACGAGACCGCCGACGAGATGGCCAAGCTGCAGGACGAGATCGACGCCAAGAACCTGTGGGACCTCGATTCACAAGTCGATCTCGCGATGGATGCGCTGCGCTGCCCGCCCGACGACGCCGAGGTCACCAAACTGTCCGGAGGCGAGCGCCGCCGCGTCGCTTTGTGCAAGCTGCTACTCGACCAGCCCGAACTGCTGCTGCTCGACGAGCCGACCAATCATCTTGATGCAGAGAGCGTGAACTGGCTGGAAGGCCACTTGCGCAATTATCCCGGCGCCATCCTTATCGTCACCCATGACCGCTACTTCCTCGACAATGTCACCGGCTGGATCCTCGAGCTCGATCACGGCCGCGGCATTCCCTACGAGGGCAATTACACCTCCTGGCTCGCGCAAAAACAAAAGCGAATGGAGCAGGAAGGCCGTGAGGACGAGTCGCGCCGCCGCACGCTGGAACGAGAGAGCGAGTGGATCAAGTCGTCGCCGAAAGCGCGGCAGTCCAAATCCAAGGCGCGCTACGAGCGCTACGAAGAACTGCTCAAGATCGCCAACGCCAAGGTCAACACTACCGCGCAGATCACGATTCCGGTGGCCGAGCGGCTCGGCCAGAACGTGGTCGACTTCGAGCATCTCAACAAAGGCTTCGGCGACAATCTGCTGATCGACGACCTGTCGTTCAAGCTGCCGCCCGGCGGCATTGTCGGCGTCATCGGTCCGAACGGCGCCGGCAAGACCACGTTGTTCCGCATGATCACCGGCCAGGACAAGCCGGACGGCGGCACCATCAAGATCGGCGAGTCGGTTCACCTCGGCTATGTCGACCAGTCGCGCGATTCGCTCGACGGCAAGAAGACCGTGTGGGACGAAATCGCCAACGGCCAGGACATCATCCTGCTCGGCAAGAAGGAAGTGAACTCACGCGCCTATTGCTCGCTGTTTAATTTTAAGGGTGCCGACCAGCAGAAGAGGGTCGGCACGCTGTCGGGCGGCGAGCGCAACCGCGTGCATCTCGCCAAGATGCTGCGCACCGGCGCCAATCTGCTGCTGCTCGACGAGCCGACCAACGATCTCGACGTCGACACGCTGCGCGCGCTGGAAGAGGCGCTGGAGGATTTCGCCGGCTGCGCCGTCATTATCAGCCATGACCGCTGGTTCCTCGACCGCATCGCCACGCATATTCTGGCGTTCGAGGGCAACAGCCACGTCGAATGGTTCGAGGGCAATTTCCAGGACTACGAAGCCGACAAGATGAGCAGGCTCGGCCAGGACTCAATCATCCCGCACCGGCTGAAGTATAAGAAGTTTAAGCGGTAGCTGTCGGTCAGCCCTTCGCCAGCGCGTCTACGCCCACTTTCGGGCAATAGCGGACAAAGACGTATTTTAGCCTGCAGTGGTTTGTTCGCTAGTGACCCAAGGCGGAGACTGTTTGAATAATTATGCCGCGTGCGAGGTATTTTTCCAGTTCGACAGGAATTTCTGGCGCATTTCTGCGGCCGGTAGCGGACGACTGAACAAATAGCCCTGCATTTCGGTGCACCCTAGTATCCTAACTTGTTCCAATTGCTGATCGGTTTCAACGCCTTCGGCAGTAACAATCATGTTAAGGTCTCGAGCAAGGTTAGCGACTGCCCGTACAATGGCGCGGGATTCTTTTTTGTCCGACAACCCCGTAATGAAGCTGCGGTCGATCTTGATTTTGCTAAAGGGGAAACTCAGTAGATAGCCAAGCGAGGAATACCCAGTGCCAAAATCATCCATCACAAGCTGGACGCCTAATTCATGCAGCTGCTTCAGCGTGGAAATGTTGGCGAATGTTTTTTCGAAGAAAACGGATTCCGTGATCTCAATTTCTAGCCTATTGGCTGGTATGCGCGCCGACGCAATAGCACTGATAACCACGTTGATCAGATTCTTGTTGGTCAGTTGAAGCGACGAGACGTTGACGGAAACATTTATTTCATTGGGCCAAGTCGCTGCTTCGGCACAGGCTGTCCTCAAGACCCATTCACCTAGTGGAACGATGAGGCCCATCTCCTCCGCAACAGGGATAAATTCGCCGGGCGAGACCATGCCTCGCTCGGGATGATGCCACCGCAGCAATGCCTCGAAAGCGCTGATCTTGTTGTCCCGTACATTGACAATGGGCTGATAGAACAACTCGAATTCGCCATTGACGAGCGCCCGTCGCAGGTCCTGTTCTAACTTGCCGCGGATCTGCATGCGTTCGTTCATGTCTGTTTCGTAAAAACAGTACGTGCCTCGTCCGGTATTCTTGGCTTCGTAGAGCGCAATATCTGCAGTTTTTAGCAACTCATCGGGCTCAGTCCCATCGTCCGGCGCAATAGAAATGCCAATACTGGTGTCCACCACAACTTGATGACCGTTAAGTTCGATCGGCGCCCGGATCGCTTCTCGGATTCGGACAGCCAGCGCCGCAGCCTCGGAGGGCTGATCAATCGACGACTGAATGATGGCGAATTCGTCGCCACTTAGACGGGCGACCGTGTCGATGTCTCTGATACAGCCAAGCAATCTTTCGGCGACACCTTTGAGTAGCTTGTCACCGATCGGATGTCCGAGCGTGTCGTTTACCCGCTTCAAATGATCGAGGTCGACGTACAATACCGCCAGCCGTTCGCCCCGCCGGACACGTTTAAGCGCTTGTTCCAAATGCTCGGCAAAAAGTATGCGATTGGGCAGACTGGTCAACGCGTCGTGGTGCGCTACATGCACAATCCGGTCTTCCGCGCGCTTTTCCTCGGTAACGTCCTCGAGGGTGGCAACCCACCCGCCACCTGCCATTGGATGGTTCACAGCGCAAATAATGCGCCCATCGCGCAGCGTTACGGTCCTGCTAAATTCAACTCCTCGAGCAACGCCAGCCAAGATCTCAGCAACATACTGATCCACATCGTGAACGAAAAGACTGCCGGCGGCGACGCGCTGCTCGAGGATTTCGCGAAAGCTGCAACCCGGCCGGACGACCTCCGACGACACTCCGTATAACTCAAGGTAGCGTTGATTGCAGACAATTAAACGGGCCGAAGAATCAAACATCACCAGGCCTTGCGACATGTTGTTCAGAGCCGCGTCGATCGTTACGTTGGCACGCTGCAGCTCGCGGGATGTTTCAGCCGATGTCGCCTCAGAATCGATGAGAAGACGAACTTTGATGCTCATGACCTTGAGAAGAAATGCGGAGCAGAACATGGCAAGCAGCGTCCCGAACGCTATGAAGCTCGCATGATTACGCCAGCTCGCGAGCGCCGCGCTTTCGGAGACCGTAACGTCGATAACAAGAGGGTAAGCTGACAGCGGGCGCACAGCGACTTGACGGGCTATGTCATCGAAGTAGCCGGGAGATCGGTAGGTTCCGCCACCTTGCGAAACCAACCGGTGCCACAGGGACCCCGCAGGTATCTTCATGCCGGACCGATCTTTAGTATCGGGGTGACGCAGAATTACGGTGCCATCGTTGCGCAAAAGCGCAATTGTCTGATTGGGCAAGGAATCAATGGAACCATAAATCTGTTGAAAATAGCTCAGTTTGATGCCCACCGAAATCATTCCGATGAAGGCGTCGTTGGCGTCGTTGAAACGTTTGCTGAATAGGACGATTTGCTCGCCTTTAAAGCGATCGATCATCGGCTTTGCGATGTAAATACCTTTGTCGTCATTCTTTAGGAAATGCTGAAAATTTTTGTGGTCGGAAAGGTCCGTTGATGGCAACGGCCATTGGTTGGTTGAGCTCACGAGCTGCCCATTGTTGTCGATGAGCGCGATAAGTGTGGCGTTCGATAGATGCGAAAGACGTTCTGTGAGTAGGTTGTAAGTGTCCTCGCCATGCAGGAGTCGATGAAAAGCCTCCGGCGTCGTGACGCCAATTCGCTTTAGATGTTCTTGAATCTCGTTGAGTATGAGATCGATCGATTGAACGGAGCGGGTGGTTTGCTCGGCAATGACAATCGCTAGGGTCAGGACCCATTAAATATCTTGCGGCTCAGATGATCGTTTGATTCAATGGCGGCGCAAGGAGGTGTCGCCATGACTGATATGTTTCTGCTGTCCGAGGCCCAAATGCGCCGGATCGAGCCGTTTTTC
>Ga0209483_1000220_pt1 | contig 52833 bp, 42 predicted proteins | sample NGEPerA_FD_184508 | JGI IMG/M metagenome (GOLD analysis project Ga0209483, IMG submission 184508) | Arctic peat soil microbial communities from the Barrow Environmental Observatory site, Barrow, Alaska, USA - NGEE PermafrostL2-A... | ecosystem: Environmental > Terrestrial > Soil > Wetlands >... | reverse complement strand
GGGTGCGGCCGGGGGGACTACTCGGGGGCTACTCGTGCCGCAGATGCGGCGCCGCGGCGGCGCCGAGGATGCGCCAGGTGCCGGCGAAGCCGAGCAGCATGGTGAGCCCCACCGCGCCGGCGACAAGACCGACGAGCGGCGCCGGGGCGAAGCTCCAATCGGCGTCGAGCGGGCCGGTCACCAGCAGCCAGGCGACGAGCGTGCCGAGCGCCGCCGCGATGGCGACGCTGACCAGGCCCATCAGCCCGTATTCGACGAGAAACGCGGCGGCGATGGTGCGCCGCGTCGCGCCGAGCACCTTGAGCACCACCGCGTCGTAAACCCGGCGCCGGTAATCGGCGGCGACCGCGCCGCCCAGCACCAGCGCGCCGGCGATCAGCGTCACCAGCGCCGCGAGGCGGATCGCGGTGCCGATCGCGGCGATGATCCGCTCGATCGCGTCGAGCGCCTCGCGCACCGGGATCGCCGAGATGTTGGGGTATTTGTCGACGGCCTGGGCGACCAGCTTTTCTTCCGTGCCTGGCGGCAACCAGACCGCGGCGAGGACCGTGTGCGGCGCCGCCTCCAGCGTCCCCGGCGCGAAGACGATCGCGAAATTGATGCCGAGCCGAGTCCAGTCGATGCGGCGCAGATTGGCGATGGTCGCGGTGATGTCGCGACCCAGCACGTTGACGGTCAGCGTGTCGCCGAGCTTCAGCCCCATGCCCTTGGCCAAGCCGGCATCGAACGAGATCAGCGGGCCCCCGTGGTAATCGGCCGGCCACCATTGGCCGGCGACCACCTCCGAGCCGGGCGGCACCGCGGCCGCATAAGTCAGGCCGCGGTCGCTGCGCAGCGCCCAGCGCGCCTCGGGCGCGACCTGCGCTTCCTCGCCCGGCACCCCGTTGAGCCGGGTGATGCGGCCGCGCAGCATCGGCACCTGCGCCAGGCGCGCGCCGGGGATCGCCTGCACCAGCCCGGAAAAGCCGTCGAGCTGGCCGGGTTGGATGTCGAGAAAGAAATAGGCGGGCGCGGCTTCGGCGACGGTGGTTTCGATCTCGTTGGAGAGGCTCGCGCGCACCAGCGCCACCGCGACCAGCACGGTGAGGCCGATGCCGAGCGACAGCACGATGCGCGCGGTCGGCGCGCCGGGCCGGTGCAGATTGGCGAGCGCGAGGCGCAGCACGACCCGCCGCGGCCGCGGAAGCCGCCGCGCGAGGGCGACGATCAGCCCTCCCGCTCCGCGGAAGACGGCGAAGGCGGCGATCGCGCCGACTACATACCACAGCGCGACGGCGCGGTCGGGGGCGGTCAGGGTGACGAGCGCGGCGAGGGCGAGCCCGGCGACGAGGGTCGCGGCGAGCGCCGGCCACGGCAGCGCGCGCCGCGCGGGCGCGACGATGTCGCGGAACAGCGCGCCGGGCATGACCCGCCCGATCGCGGCGAGCGGCAGCAGCGAGAACATCAGCACGGCGAGGAGGCCGCTCGCCGCGGCAACGGCGAGCGGCAGCGGATGGAGACCGAGATGCAGCGGCACCGGCAGCAGCCTCGCCACCAACGGCGCGGCGGCGAGCGGCACCAGCGCGCCCAGCGCCAGCCCGGCGGCGATCCCGGCCACGGTCAGCACGCCGATCTGCACGGCATAGGCGGCAAAAATCAGCCGGTTTGGCGCGCCCAGCGATTTCAGCGTCGCGATCGTCGCGGTCTTGCCGGCGAGGTAATAGGACACCGCGCTGCCGATGCCGATCCCGCCGACCAGCAGCGCGGTGATCCCGACCAGGCCGAGAAACAGCGCGATCCGGTCGATGAAGCGCTGCAGCATCGGGCTCGCCTGGTTGGCGGTGCGTACTTCCCAGCCGGAATCGGGGAATTTTTCGCGGGCCTTGCGCACCCAGGCGGCGGCATCGGCGCCGGCCGGCAGCTTCAAACGGTACTCGTAAGTCACCAGCGCGCCGGGCTGCAACAGGCCGGTCGGGCCCAGCGCCGGCGCCGCGACGATGATCCCAGGTCCGAACGCCAAGCCGCTGAGCGCCGCGTCGGGGATAGGCTCGGCGACCGCGCGCAGCTCGAGGGTCGCGACGCCGATCTTGAAGCGGTCGCCGGGTTGCAGCCCGAGCCGCTCGGCGGCGGCCGGCACCGCCACCGCGCCAAAGGCGCCGTCGCGCTCGGCGAGCGCGGCGGCGAGGTTTTGCGGCGGCGTCAGGGTCAGCGCGCCGTAGAGCGGATAGGCGCCGTCGACCGCTTTCAATTCAATGAGCGTGTGGCGCTGCCCGTCGAGCGAGACCGCCATCGCCCGCAGCAGCGCGATTTCCGAAACGGCGCCGCTGGCGTCGAGGAAGCGGCGCTCGTCCGCGCTCGCCTCCCGGTGCACCAGCCGCGCCGAGACGTCGCCGCCGAACAGCACCCGCGCATCCTGGTGGATCGCGGCCGTCACCGTGGCGCCGAGCGAGCCGATCCCGGCGATGGCGCCGACCCCGAGCACCAGACAGGCGAGGAAGACGCGGAAGCCGCGAACACCGCCGCGCAATTCGCGCGCGGCAAGGCGAAAGGCATAGGTCAAACCGCCACTCCGCCGGTGCGGCCGACACCCGTGCGGCCGACAGGGACGAGACAGCGCCGCGCGGCTGGCGGCGCGTCCGCCGGCGACGGATCGGGGTCGCGGATTAACGCTTGAGCTGTTTTCCGCATCCGATCATTCTCTTAAAGCGCATGTCACCGGAAGCGAAGCATGAGAGGAACTCCGGGGTTCACGTCGAGGCTCTCCAGCTTCTTGATCGTCACTGCGATTCCGCTTGTTCTGATTTTGCTTTGTTTCGACATCTTCAACAGCATTTCGCTCTATATCGCGATAAGCAGCCTGCCGAAGCCTCCGGCGTCGCCGCTGGGTCTTCGCGAGGTTGCCGAGCTTGTCTCGTTTTGCGCGACCGCGATCGTGCCGGTCATCGCGGTGGTCGGCGGCTGGGTAGCGTATCGCCAATTTCAGGCCGCGGAGACGACGCGGCTGGTCTCGGTCTACATGGCCATTTCCGAAAAGTGGGATTCGGACGGCATCCGCGAGGCCCGCCGGCGCATTTACCAGTTCCAGTCGTTCTGGGAGGCGCATCGGACCGAGTTGGTGCATTACCCGGATGCCGCGCAATACCTCCACGCGCTGCTGTTGGAAAGCGGGGAAACATCGCGCCTATACAGGGATTACCTTCTGCTGATGTCATACCTCGAGGACATCGGGCTCATGTGCGAGAGCGATTATCTAAGAATCGCCGACGTGAACAACTTCATCGGCCAGGGGATCATGTCGACCCTTGGGCTATTGCTGCCGCAAATCATCTACGAGAGACGCGATACCAAGGATGCGGCGCTCTACGCCAATGCGCTGCAGCTCTATCGAGATCTGCCAACAATGAAGCCGAGGACGATTGCCGGCTTTGGGTTGTAGTCTTTGGGCTGTAGTAGCCGGGTTGCCGGCGCGCTCACGCCGTGGGCGGGACGCGTGACTTGTCGGCAAGCAGCAGGTGGCTGGTCATGTCGCGGTTCCTTTCCGAGCCCTTGCGAGCGTCAAGATCGCTGAATTAAAAATAGGCTGCCGGCTGGCGTGCCGCAAGGCGGAGTGGACACGGTTTCGCGCGGCCGGGTCCGTTCACAGCGCCACCTCACAGCACGCGGCGCAGCGGCGCGGCGCGGCGGTCTTCGACGATGCGGCCGTCGCTCATGTGCAGCTGGCGCTCGCAGCGTTCGGCGAGGCGCGGGTCGTGGGTGATGAGGAGGAGGCTCGTGCCCTGGCGGGCGTGCTCGGCGAAGAGGCAGTCGATGACAAGTTCGCCGGTCGCGGCGTCGAGATTGCCGGTCGGCTCGTCGGCGAGCAGCAGCAGCGGCCCGGCGACGACGGCGCGGGCGATGGCGACGCGCTGCTGCTCGCCGCCCGAGAGCTGCGCCGGGTAGTGCCCGAGCCGGTGGTCGAGGCCGACGCGGCCGAGCGCCGCCGCGGCGGCGGCGAAGGCGTCGCGCGCGCCGGCCAGCTCCAACGGGATCGCGACGTTTTCGAGCGCGGTCATCGTCGGGATCAGGTGGAAGGCCTGGAAGACAATGCCGACATGCCGGCGGCGCAGGAGGGCGAGGCCGTCCTCGTCGAGGCCCCCGAGGTCGCGGCCCGCGACGCTGACGCGGCCCGAGCTCGGCCGCTCCAGCCCGGCCGCGACCATCATCAGCGTCGATTTGCCCGAGCCCGACGGCCCGAGCAGCGCCACGGTCTCGCCGGCGCCGATCGTCAGCGAAATCCCGCGCAAGATGTTGACGGGGCCCGCCGCGCTCCCCAGTGTTAGATGAATATCCTCGATGACGACGAGCGGGCTGCCGGCATGTGGCGAGGGGGTCATCTCTGGTCCGACCGGCAGGGCACGAAAAAGCTCCGTCGATATGGCGCGGCGCTCGCGCTTTTCAACGCGGCATTGTTTGCCCTGTCGATGCCCGCTTTTGCCAAGACACCCGAAGTGCTGGCTTTTGGCGACAGCCTGACCGCCGGGCTGGGCCTGCCGGCGAGCGAGGCGTTCCCGGTGCGGCTCGCGGCGCGGCTGAAAGAGCAAGGCGTCGACGTCAAGATGGTCAATGCCGGGGTGTCGGGCGACACCACGACCGACGGTCTGGCGCGGCTCGACTGGGCGCTCGCCGACAAGCCCGACTTCGTCATGCTTGCCTTGGGCGCCAACGATGCGCTGCGCGCCATCGACCCCAAGATCGTGCGCGCCAACCTCGATGCGATGCTGACAAAGATCCAGGCGGAAGGCGCCAAGGTGCTGCTGCTCGGCATGCTGGCGCCGCCGAATTGGGGCGCCGATTACCAGCGCGCGTTCGACGCCATCTACCCCGATCTGGCGCAGGCGCATGGCGTGCCGCTCTATAAGTTCTTCCTCGATGGTGTCGCGATGAACCCTGAATTGAACCAGCCCGACGGGATCCACCCGAACCAGCGCGGCGTCGCGATCCTGGTCGACCGCATCGCGCCGCTGGTGGCGAAGATGATCGGCGGCGCGGCCGCGGGGGGCAAGTCGTGAGCGGCGGGTTCACCGCGGCCTTTGCCGCCGGCGACCCGGCGACGCTCGGCGCGCGCCTCGTCGCCCAGCTGCCGCGCGAGGCGGAAACCACGCTCGGCATCCTCTATGTCAGCGAACCGGCGGCGGCGGTGTTGCCGAAACTGGTCGACGAGCTGGCGGCCGGTACCGGGATCGCGCAATGGGTCGGCGGCGTCGGGCTCGGCGTCTGCGCCGGCGGCGAGGAGGTTTACGACCGTCCGGCGGCCGCGGTGCTGACCGCCGCGGTGCCGGAAAATGAGTTCCGCATTTTCGCCTCGACCGGCGACCCCGCCGCCGACCTGCCGCGCCATCACGGGCAATGGATCGAGGCGGTGCGGCCGATCCTCGCGCTGGTCCATGCCGACCCGCGCTGCCCCGATCTGCTGCGCGCGATGATCGACGCCGGCGCGGCGAGCGGCGCTTTTTTGGTCGGCGGCCTGGTTTCGCACCGCACGCCGGCGACCTTGGTGGCGAAGACGCCCGGCCGCAACGACGGCGGTCTCGGCCAGGGCGGCATCGCCGGGCTGATGCTGGCGCCGGGGGTCGGAATCGCCACCGCGCTCACCCAGGGCTGCATGCCGATCGGCCCGGTGCGGCGGATCGACGAGGCGCGCGACAATGTAGTGATGGCGATCGACGGGCGGCCGGCGCTCGATGTCTTCCGCGAGGATATCGGGCCGCAACTGGCGCAGGATTTGCGCCGGGTCGGCGGCATCATCTTCGCCGGGCTGCCGGTCGCGGGCTCCGATACCGGCGACTATCTGGTGCGCAATTTGATGGCGATCGACCCCGGCCAGGGCTGGATCGTGCTCGGCGCCGAGGTGTCGCCGGGCGACGCGATCGTGTTCTGCCGCCGCGACCCCGACAGCGCCAAGCAGGACCTGGCGCGCATGGTCAAGCAACTGGCCGGGCGGCTCAGCGGCCCGCCCAAGGCCGGGATTTACGTCAGCTGCGTCGCGCGCGGCGTGTCGCTGTTCGGCGACGAGGGGGTCGAGGCCAATGTGATCCGCGAGACGCTGGGCGACTTTCCGCTGGTCGGGTTTTTCGCCAACGGCGAAATCTCGCGCGACCGGCTCTACGGCCATACCGGGATTTTGACGCTGTTCACCTGACCCAAACCGTCATTGCGAGCTCAGCGAAGCAATCCCGTGCCGGGTGCGCACTCCCATCGATTGCTTCGTCGCCTGCGGCTTCTCGCAATGACACACGGGAAGAAAAATGCTGCGCCTCTTCGTCGGGATCGAATTTCCGCCCGAATTGAAATTGCGGCTGTCGCTGCTGCAGAGCGGCATAGCCGGGGCGCGCTGGATCGATCCCGGCAATTTCCATCTGACCCTGCGCTTTATCGGCGAGATCGACGAGGGCGCCGCCGCCGATGTCGACGAGGCGCTGCTGCCCCTCAGGGCGCGGCCGTTCTCGGTGCAGCTCGCCGGGGTTGGGGTGTTCGGCGCCGAGAAGCTGCGCACCCTCTGGGTCGGGGTCGAGCGCGAGCCGACGCTGATCGTTTTGCAGGGCAAAATCGAGCTGGCGCTGATCCGCGCCGGGCTGCCGCCCGACCCGCGCAAATTTGCCCCGCACGTGACGCTCGCCCGGCTGCGCGACCCGCGCCGCGGCGAGCTGCAGGAGTTTCTCGCGGCGCACGCCCCGTTTCGCGCCGCGCCGCTGCGGGTCGACCGGTTCAGCCTGATCGCCAGCTATCCGACCAAGGCCGGCGCGGTCTATGAAGACCAGGCGGATTACCAACTCCGCGGCTGAGGGGGAAAAGATGGCGTATTGGCTCGTGAAATCCGAACCGGTCAAGTATCCGTGGGAGCAGATGGTCCGGGACCAGCGCACCCATTGGGACGGCGTCCACAACTACCAGGCCGCGCTCAACATGAAGGCGATGCAGGCGGGCGACCGCGCGTTCTTCTACCACTCGAACGAGGGCAAGGAGATTGTCGGCGTGGTCGAGATCGTCCGCGCCTTTTATCCCAACCCCGCCGAGCCGAGCGACAAATTCGGGCTGGTCGACGTGGCGCCGGTGATGCCGGTCAAGACGCCGGTGACCCTCGCGGCGATGAAGGCAACGCCCGAGCTGACCGGCATGGCGCTGATCCGCCAATCGCGGCTGTCGGTCGGCCCGGTCAGCGACGCGGAATGGGCGGTGGTTTGCAAGATGGCGGGGATCGAGGCATAGCCTGATCACCCTCACCCTCCCATCGCGCCGCGATGGGCCTCTCCCTCTCCCGCAAGCGGGCGAGGGGCTTTAGATTGCACCCGTCGCCCGGCTGCGCCATATCTCCTAAACGGCCACAATGGCACCGGGAGGAAATGAGGCGATGTCCGACCGCAGCGTGATCCCGCTTTCGGCGCAGCCCCGGATGGGCAAGCTCGACGAGGCCGAATATTTCCGGCGCTACCGGGAATCGATCGACGACCCGGACGGGTTTTGGGGGCGCGAGGGCAAGCGCCTCGACTGGGTCAAGCCCTATACGAAGGTGATGAACGCCTCCTTTGAGGGCGATGTGTCGATCAAGTGGTACGAGGACGGCACCCTCAACGCCGCGGCCAACTGCATCGACCGGCATCTCGCCGAGCGCGGCGATCAGGTGGCGATCCTGTGGGAGGGCGACGACCCGGGCGAAGACCGCAAGGTCACCTACCGCGAGCTGCACGAGCAGGTCTGCCGGCTCGCCAACGTCTTGAAATCGCGCGGGGTCGCGAAGGGCGACCGGGTGACGATCTACATGCCGATGATCCCCGAGGCGGCGTTCGCGATGCTGGCCTGCGCGCGGATCGGGGCGGTGCATTCGGTGGTGTTCGGCGGGTTCTCGCCGGACAGCCTCGCCGGGCGCATCGAGGATTGCCGCTCGACCGTCCTCATCACCGCCGACGAGGGGCTGCGCGGCAGCCGCAAGGTGCCGCTGAAGCGCAACGCCGACGCGGCCTGCGCCGCCTGCCCTGTCAAGGTCGAAACCGTGATCGTCGTCCGCCGCACCGGCGGCGAGGTCGATTGGGTGCCGGGCCGCGATATTTGGTATCACGAGGCCTGCGCCGCCGCCTCGCCCGATTGCCCGCCGGAGGAGATGTCGGCCGAGGACCCGCTCTTCATCCTCTATACCTCGGGCTCGACCGGAAAACCCAAGGGCGTGCTGCATACCACCGGCGGCTACCTCGTCTACACCTCGATGACGCACGAATACGTCTTCGACTACCGGCCGGGCGAAATCTACTGGTGCACCGCCGATGTCGGCTGGGTCACCGGGCACAGCTACATCGTCTATGGGCCGCTGGCCAACGGCGCGACCACGCTGATGTTCGAGGGCGTGCCGAACTTCCCCGACCCGTCGCGCTTCTGGCAGGTCTGCGACAAGCACAAGGTCAACATCTTCTACACCGCGCCGACCGCGATCCGCGCGCTGATGCGCGAGGGCGAGCACCATGTGCGCAAGACCCACCGCCAATCGCTGCGGCTGCTCGGCTCGGTCGGCGAGCCGATCAACCCCGAAGCCTGGCTGTGGTACTACGACAATGTCGGCGACGGGCGCTGCCCGATCGTCGACACCTGGTGGCAGACCGAGACCGGCGGCATCCTGATCAGCCCGCTGCCCGGCGCGACGCCGTTGAAGCCGGGCTCGGCGACGCGGCCGTTCTTCGGGATCGAGCCGGTCATCGTCGACGGCGAGGGCAACCGGCTGGCCATGGAACTGGGGGGCGTCGCCGAGGGCAATTTGTGCCTGGCGCGCTCGTGGCCGGGGCAGATGCGCACCGTCTACGGCGACCACAAGCGCTTTATCGAGACCTATTTCGCGACCTTTCCCGGGCTCTATTTCACCGGCGACGGGGCGCGGCGCGACGCCGACGGGTTCTATTGGATCACCGGAAGGGTCGACGACGTGATCAACGTCGCCGGGCACCGGCTCGGCACCGCCGAGATCGAGAGCGCGCTGGTCGCCCACCCCAAGGTCGCCGAGGCCGCGGTCGTCGGCTACCCGCACGACATCAAGGGCCAGGGCATCTATGCCTATGTGACCTTGCGCATCGACGAGGAGCCCAACGATCAGTTGCGCGGCGATCTGATGCAGTGGGTGCGCAAGGAAATCGGCGCCATCGCCGCGCCCGATTTGCTGCAATGGGCGCCGAGCCTGCCCAAGACCCGCTCGGGCAAGATCATGCGGCGGATACTACGCAAGATCGCCGCCGACGAGCACGACCAGCTCGGCGACGTCTCGACCCTCGCCGACCCGGCGGTGGTCGACGATCTGGTGGGAAATAGGCAGAACCGGGCGGGAGCTTAGGGTTCGACCCGCTCCTTAAGCCGAGGCGCATCTTCGGGGTGCGCTTCGAACCACAGGGCGTCGGCGCAGAGGTCGATCTCGTTCGGCCATTCGAGGCTGCGGCCATGCTCGCCGACACGGGCTTGCGCAAAAAACGCCGGATCCGCGAAGGCGGCGAAAACGCCACGGCCCATCTTATTGCCGAACTTGTGGTTCGTCTGCGCGCCATTGGCCCAGGTCAGGAGCACGGTGTAGGCGCTAGGATCGGTCGCGGCGGCAACGATGATTTTATCGAATACCTTCGGCATCCTTCGTTAGGTCGTCCATCAGTTGATCGACTGATCTGAAAACTACCCCGTGCTCTGCCGTTAGCCACTTGCGGTTAGCATCGTCAAGGATAGAACGACCGGCAGACCGGCCGCGATCATCAGTGCATAGCACATCGTTTTGATAAGCTATATGTGCGGCGACGAGTTCACCGTCGGCCCATTCTGCACATGCTTTTTGAAGGCGCTTTTCGTTTGCGCCCCTCACCGGTCGGCCGCTCCGTCCCCCAATATTTGCAAACGCTGATTGTCCAACACCCCGTTCGTCGATGAGGGCGGAAACATCGAGTTGTCGTTGCTCACGCTGAAAGCGCTCGCTGGCCTCTTCAGTAATGTAAAGGCTTGGTTCGTCAATCTCAGGTGGCGACGGCAATCCCATCCAATTCTGACCCCGCATCAGCAAAACGCCATGCCTCAAAGCGTTCTGAAATTTTATGGCCTGTTTGGGATGTATTCTGGGGTGACGCGAGTCATCGGGGCCAAACGACCATTTAAGATGCGGATGCCCCGCTTTAGTCACGATTTCGTGCCGTACATGCATGTAAGGTTGGGTAAAATAAGTTACGCGCAGTTGTTTCCGGATCGCCTCGATCCTGAAAGCAGCCGCACAAATAAATCCACGGCATCTTCCAGAGGCGATCGCTTCGCGTACGGACACGTATCTACAATTCGCAGCATCAAAAATCGTTTCCCATGCATTACTGTCTAAACTCGTTTGTAATGATTGGGCCCTCATCCCAAAGCCTGCCGCAGTTGTCGTCCCGCGACGACGAGCATCGCGAGGTCGGGGGTGGCGGCGGCGCGGAGTTCGGCGGCGATGACTTCGGCGGGGGCGAGCTGCGCGGCGCGGGCGGCGGTCCAGGCGGCGATGGGGTCGTCGGCGCCGTCGTCTTCCGTGGCGGCGGCGGTGAGGATGCGCTGGGCGAAATCGGCTTGCAGCGCGTAGAAATCGTCGATCAGGGTTTCGACCGCGGCTTTCTGCCATTGGGTTTCGGCTGGGAGGCGGCGGGCGGCGTCGCGCAGCCCGTCCAACGCGAAGCGGGAGCCGACGCCATAGAAAATGCGGGCGGCCCGTTCAATCGACCGGGCGGCGATCGGTTGGCCGGCGCGCTCGGCGAGATCGGCGATCTCGAACGCCGTGGTCAGGAAGACGATGCCGCCGACCCGCGCGGCGACCGGCTCGGGGACGCTCGCCCAGATGAGCTTGGCGACGCGCTGGTCGTAGAGCGCGCGTTCGCCGGCCGGGAGCAGCTCCGCGACGGCCGCGGTCAGTTGCGCGACCGCGGGCGCGAAGCGCGCGACCTCGTCGACGCGCTGCGTCCCCTTGGCGGCGCGCAGCAGCCACAGCGCGGCGTGCTCGACGAGGCCGGCGATGTCGAGCAGCATCTCGTACTGGATTGCGGCCGCGACATGGTTGTCGAGCGCCTCGATCGCCGCCCATAGCGGCGGCAGGACAAAGGCCTCGCGCACGGTGCGGTAGGCGCGGGCGATCTCGGCGGCGGGGCGCCCGGTGCGCGCCTGGAGGTCGTGGACAAAGGTGAGGCCGGCGCGGTTGACGACATCGTTGGCGACGAGGGTCGCGGCGATCTCGCGCCGCAACGGGTGCGCGGCGATTTGCGCCGCGAAGCGGTCGCGCAGGGCGGGCGGGAAGTAGCCCCGCACCTCGGCGGCCAGCTCGGGCGCGTCGGGGAGGTCGGATTGCAGCAGCTCATGGTCCAACGACATCTTGGCGTAGGCGAGCAGCACCGCCAGCTCGGGTCGCGTGAGGCCTCGGCGGACCACGGTGCGCGCCGCCGCGCGCGCCGCGATCTCCTCGTCGTCGGGGAGGAATTCGAGCGCGCGGTCGAGCCGCCCGGCTTTCTCCAATTCGCGGATGAGGCGCGCCTGGCGGTCGAGTGAAGCGGGCCCCCGCGCCTCGGCGACGGACAGCGCCTCGCCCTGCAGATAATTGTCGCGCAGCACCAGCGCGGCGACATCGTCGGTCATCTGAGCCAACAGGGGCTCGCGCTGCCGCGCGGTGAGCGTGCGGGCCGCGATGGCGTGGCCGAGCAGGATCTTGATGTTGACCTCGTGGTCGGACATCGAGACGCCGGCCGAATTGTCGATCGCGTCGGTGTCGATGCGTCCGCCGTGCTGGGCATAGGCGACGCGGCCCTTTTGGGTGACGCCGAGATTGGCGCCCTCGCCCACAACCCGGGCGCGAAGCGCCTCGCCATCGACGCGCAGCGCGTCGTTGGCCTTGTCGCCGACCTGGGCGTGGGTCTCGGCGCGCGCCTTGACGAAGGTGCCGATGCCGCCAAAGAACAACAGGTCGATCTCGGCCGTCAGCAGCTTGCGGATCAGCTCCGCCGGGGTCAGCGTGTTCTCGGCGATGGCGAAGACGCTCTTCATCTCGGCGCTGATCGGGATCGATTTGGCCGCACGGTCGAAGACACCGCCGCCCGGCGAGATCAGCGTCGCGTCGTAATCGGCCCAGCTCGAACGCGGCAGGTCGAACAGCCGCCGGCGCTCGGCGAAGCTGGCAGCGGGATCGGGGTCGGGATCGATAAAGATTTGCAAATGGTTGAACGCGGCGAGGAGCCTCGTGTGGCGCGAGCGCAGCATGGCGTTGCCGAACACGTCGCCGGCCATGTCACCGACCGCGACGCAGGTAAAGTCGGTCGCCTGGATGTCGGTGCCGAGCTCGCGGAAGTGGCGCTTGACCAGCTCCCAGGCGCCGCGCGAGGTGATGCCGATCGCCTTGTGGTCGTAGCCGGCCGAGCCGCCACTGGCGAACGCGTCGCCGAGCCAGAACCCGTATTCGATGGCGATCGCGTTGGCGGTGTCGGAGAAGGTCGCGGTGCCCTTGTCGGCGGCGACGACGAGGTAGGGATCGTCCTCGTCGTGGCGCACGATTGCGGGCGGCGGCGCGATTCGGTGGGTTTCCGGGCTGTCCTTCCCCGGCTTGGCGGCGACGATGTTGTCGGTCAGGTCCAACAACCCGCGCATCAGGTTCTTGTAGCATTCGATCCCCTCGGCCGCGAGCTCGGCCCGGTAATTGGGGCCGGGCAGCGGCGGCTTCTTCAGCACGAAGCCACCCTTCGACCCAACCGGAATTATCACCGCGTTCTTGACGGTCTGCGCCTTCATCAGGCCGAGGATTTCGGTGCGAAAATCCTCGCGCCGGTCGGACCAGCGGATGCCGCCGCGCGCCACCTTGCCGGCGCGCATGTGCACGCCCTCCATGCGCGGGCTGTAGACATAGATTTCGAACAGCGGGCGCGGCAGCGGCAGCAGGTCGATCTGGCTCGAAGCGAGCTTGACCGACAAATAGGGCTTGGGACTGCCGTCGGGCCGCGGCTGGAAATAGTTGGTGCGCACCGATTTGAGGATCAGCAGCAGGAAATTCCGCAGGATGCGGTCTTCGTCGAGGCTTTCGACCGCGTCGAGCAAATGGTCGATCGCCTGCAGCTCGGCGACGATCTCCAGCGAGCCGCCTTTGGGCGGGGTCGGATTGCAGCGGTGCTCGAACAAGGTTACGAGCCGGCGGGCGATTTCCGCGTGCGCCGTCAGCGTGTCTTCCATGTAGGCCTGGCTGAAATTGCTGCCCGCCTGGCGCAGCACCTTGCAGTAGAGCCGCAGGATCACGGTCTGGCGTGCGCCGAGCCCGGCGGCGAGGACAAGCCGGTTGAACCCGTCATTCTCGATCGCGCCGCCGGCGATTTGGACCAGCGCCTCCTCGAAATTCTGCCGCAGCGAGGGGGTGAGGGGCGCCGGGATGCCGAGTTCGGCCAGGGTGAATTCGTGCACCCACACCGCGGCGCCGTCGATGCTGTCGATACGGTAGGGTTCCTCGGCGACGATGCGCAGGCCGAGGTTTTCGAGGACCGGCAGGATGTCGGACAGCACCACCGGCGCGTCACGGCGGTAGAGCCGCAGCCCCGGCGCCGGCTCGCCCGCGCGCGGATGCAGCGAGGCGGCGAGCGGCGCGCCGGCCAGCACCGCCTCGATCGGCGCGAGATCGGCGATCGCCTGTTGCGGGCTGGTGCGCGCCTGATAGCCGACCGGAAACGGTTGGAGCCGGCTCAGCCGCTCGTGCGCCTCGCCTTCGCCGAACGCGGCGAGCGCCGCTGCCTCGAGCGCGTCGACCCATAATAGCCCAGCCTCGGCGAGCTTCGCCTCGAGCGCGGCAATGTCAACCGGCGGCCCGGAAACTCCCGCGGAGCCTGGCGTCGTGCGGATGATGTAATGCGCCCGCGCCAGCAGCGAGTCGTCGACATGCACGTAATGGGTCGAGACGGCGCCAGCGAACGCCTCTTCGAGGATCGCCGCGAACCGGCGGCGCAGCATTGTGTCGTAGCGGTCGCGCGGCGCGTAGACGAGGCAGGAGACGAAGCGCTCCAGCGGGTCGCGTCGCACGAACAGCGCAATGCGCTGGCGCTCCTGCAAATTGAGGACGCCGATCGCGGTGTGATAGAGCGCGTCGCCGCTCGCCTGAAGCAATTCGTCGCGCGGCAGCGTGTCGAGGATGTGGATGAGCGCCTTGCGGTCGTGGCTGTCGCGCGGCAGCCCGCTGCGTTCCACCACCCGCTCGACCTTGCGGCGCACGACGGGGATCGTCCGCGGGTTGCTGTTGTAGGCCGACGAGGTGAAAAGCCCGACAAAGAGGGTGAGACCGGCAACCTCGCCATCCTCGCCGAAGCGGCGCACGCCGATCGCATCCATCGGTGCGTTGCGATGCACGGTGGAGCGCTGGTCGGTCTTGCTGACGATGAGGAGCCCGCGGCGGCGCATGAAGTCGCGCACCTCGGCCGGCAGCGAGGCGAGATCGCGCAAGCCGCCAAACGCGCGGTAGCCGGGCTCGCGCAAGACGCCAAGCGGCGGCGCAACGTCGGCCCCGGCGAAATCGTAGTCGCGGACGCCAAGCAGGGTGAAATTGTCGCCGTCGAGCCAGCGCAGAAAGGCGATGCCCTCGTTGACCTCAGCCGCCGGCAGCGGGGTCGTGGCGCTGTGCAGGCCGTTGCACAGCGCGGCCAGCGCCGCTCGCATCTTCGGCCAGTCCGCAACCGCGGCGCGGACATCGTCGAGCACGCCGCAAAGCGTCTCGGCGAGGGCGGCGCGCTTGGCGCCGTCGCGCTCGCGGGTGATCTCGATCTGCATCCATGATTCGCGGATGCCGCCGGCCGCGCCGAATGCGGTGAGGCTGCCGTCGCCGTCGCGGGCTGCTTCGACGACCGGATGGATGACGAGTCGCACCGCGCCGCCGTGGCTGTTGATCGCGGCGGTCGCGGAATCGACGAGGAAGGGCATGTCGTCGTTGACGATCTCGACGATCGTATGCGGCGACGCCCAGCCGTCTTTCGCCGGGGCCGGGTTGTAGACGCGGACCCGCGCCTCGCCCGCCGGCCGCCGGGCGGCGAAGCGCCAGAGCGCCAAAGCCCCGCCGCACAAATCCTCGGCCCCGCGCTGGGCGATGTCGGCCGGCGGGGCGTGCTCGTAGAACGCGGCGACGAAGGCGCGCGCCTGGTCGGGCGCCAAACCGTGCGGCCGGCCGTGCCGCGCGGCCGATTCGCCGTTTTCGAGGCGCGCGTCGATCAGCGTCGCGGCGCGCGCCACCGCCTGCGCCTTGTCGTCGTCGATATTGCTGGTCACGGCCTCGATCCGCTTGCCGAAGGATCGGTTGGGTAGAGCCTCACAGCCTCGCCGCTAAGCCCAGGTGGAGCAAGGAGTTTCCGAAACCCGCCGCCCTCTGGAGAGGCAAGCTGCGCGACAAATTGGCGCTCGGGCCGAAATCCGCCGGATTTGGAGAGAATTAACGACAAAAGCGGCTTCTAAGGGATCAAGCGATTGGCGATACTCGTTGTCAATCGAACAGTCTCGTACGCGCTGGGAGGCCGCCGCCAAAATGGACATCATGGAATTCCATGTTTGCCAACAAACCCACGATATGCGCTGGGTGGTTCGCCTCGACAACGCAACATATGGTGCCTACCTCGACAAGGAGCAGGCGATGCTCGACGCCGTCGAGGCCGCGCGCGACGCCTGCCAAGCGGGTCGCGAGGCGCGCGTGTTCCTGCGCGAACGCGCCGCGGCAGCGCGGATCTTCTAGCTGCCGCGAATTTAGGCGTTGACGCGGGCGGGACGGAAGCACATTCGCCCCCGCGGGCTGCGCCAATTCAGATTAAAACATGCGGGCATGCCCCTAATCGGTGTCCTTGCGGACGGCCCGGCATACCGCCACTTACCTCTCATCACTGGTTAAGCCTTTTCGAAGCACCAGGGCAGGAAGACGCCATTGCGCTCCCCGCTCGAACGAGAGAGCGCAATGCGATCCAACGACAGCAGCCGGCGTTCGGTAGCGTACTGCCTGGAACGTGCGGCCCAGTGCGAGCGTTTGGCTGAGCAGGCGATGAACGCCCAGAATCGCGAGATTTTACTGGGCCTTGCAGCTCGGTGGCGCACCCTTGCCGCCGCGGATGGATCGCCGCCAAACCCGGAATAATCTCGGATGTCGGCGGCCGGGTTTCACTACAGGACCGCCATGGCAGACGAAACGGAAACGCCCCGAACCTTGCGCGACGAAGCCGAACACCTGCGTCGGCTCGCCGACCTGGTCAGCGACGAACGGACCTTGGTCGAGTTGCGGAAAATGATCGAGGAACTGGAGCGTCGAGCGCAGGAACTTGAGGGGAACCACTGCCGCTTGCCCTCCCTCGCGTCTGTTCATGCGCATACGGCACCCGGCCCGCTGGAGGGCGTCGCAACGGTACTATGAGAGCCTACGCACGGCTTTTGGTCCTCGCCAAAAAAAAGAAGGCCGCCCCGGTTGCCCGGAGCGGCCGATTAATCTTTGGAAAGTTCGGGCTTAGAAGCCGTAATAGCGATCGACGCTCTGCCCGTAGGTCCGATCCGACCAGTTCGGCTCGGCGCTCGCGGTATAGTTCGGGGCGCCTTCCAGCCGGCGCCGATCGATGTCGACGACGTACCCGTCCTGACGCGCGTCATAGGTGAGGGCTCGCCACGGCAAGGGGTGATAGCTCTCACCCATTCCGAGGAAGCCGCCGAACGACATGACCGCGTAAGCAACCTGGCCGGTCGATTTGTTGAGCATCAAATCGTACACCGAGCCAAGCTTGTCGCCTTGCCGGTTGTACACGGCTGTGCCGGTCACCTTGTCCGCGGCAATCAGATTGCGGGTTTCATCGGTAGCGATGTCGCCGCCGCGCGGCATGTTTGCACTCATACTCCACTCCTGATCCAGAGGTAACCTTACAACGTCCGGCCGGCGGGCACGTTCCCGCCGCCCTGGCCGAATGGCCTCGCGGCTGAAATCCTGTCCGGCAGGTCAGTGGGGAACCGCGCTCGTGGTCGTTCTCGTGACGGCGTTGCCCGTATCGGGATCAATCCGCGTCTGGGAATGGGTCTCCTCGGTTCCGGCGGGATCGTCGCGATAGGAGTGCTTTTCGGTGGTTACCTGCCCGTCCGCGTCGAGGCTCTTTTGCGTGGTCGATGCGTGAACGCTGCCGTCGGGTGCGACCATCGACTTCATCGTCGTGGAGCTGTCGACGGGCCCAGCCGGCGGGATCGCCGGGTTGATCATGGCGGGCGGGGATTGTGCGAGGGCGGCTCCGGAGATAATTGCTGCAGCCGCGGCTGTCGTCAGCAGGGTTTTAATCATCGGTCGACATCCTGAAAGTTTCCTATGCGGCAAACCGACAAGATGCCCGCCGGGTTCCCTCGACCGGCAACGCGAGGAGCCGCAAATCCGAGGACGAGCGCCGCCGCTCCTATTAAGGCGCCGACCATTACTGCGCTTTTTCCGCACTTTCCAGCCGCAGAACCATTGTCGCCAGCGGCGGCAGGTCGAGCGTGAGCGAAGCCGGCTGGTCGTGCCACGGCGAAAGCTCGGCGGTGGCTCCGCGGCCGTCGGCAAAATCGGAGCCGCCATAAGAACCGGCGTCCGTATTCAGCAGCGCGCGCCATTTCCCCGCTTCCGGCACGCCGAGCCGGTAGCCGGTGCGCGGCACGGGCGTGAAGTTGCTGACCGAGAGCAGCGGCGCGCCATTGCCGGCGGGCATCCGCAGATAGGCGACGACGCTGTGCTGCCAATCGTCGGAGACGACCCAGCGAAAGCCCGCGGCGTCATAGTCCCGCTCGTGGAGCGCCGGCTCGGCGGCATAGAGCCGGTTCAGGTCGCGCACCAGGCATTGGACCCCGCGATGCGCCGGTTGGTCGAGCAGGAACCAGTCCGGCTGCCCGTCGTGGTTCCACTCCCGTTCCTGGCCGAACTCGCCTCCCATGAACAGCAATTTCTTGCCGGGATGCGTCCACATGAAGCCGAGATAGGCGCGCAGATTGGCGAAACGCTGCCAGTGGTCGCCCGGCATGCGCCCCAGCAGCGAGCGTTTGCCGTAGACCACCTCGTCGTGCGACAGCGGCAGGATGAAGCGTTCCGAATACGCGTAGATCATGCCGAAGGTCAGCGAATTGTGGTGGTAGCGGCGGTGGACCGGCTCGTGGGCGATATAGTCGAGTGTGTCGTGCATCCAGCCCATGTTCCACTTGAAGTGGAAGCCGAGTCCGCCCTCGTCGGGCGGGCGGGTGACGCCGGGCCACGCCGTCGACTCCTCGGCGACCAGGATCGCCCCCGGGCAGCGTTCGTCGATCGAGCGCCGCAATTCCTGTAAGAAGCCGACGGATTCGAGGTTCTCCCGGCCGCCGTAGACATTCGGGACCCACTCGCCTTCCTTGCGGCTGTAGTCGCGATAGAGCATCGCGGCCACCGCATCCACCCGCAGCCCGTCGGCGTGGAAGCGCTCCAGCCAGTGCAGCGCGCTGCCGATCAGGAAACCCCGCACTTCGTTGCGGCCGAGATTGTAGATGAAAGTGTTCCAGTCTTGCTGGAACCCCTCGCGCGGATCGGCATGCTCGTAAAGCGGGGTCCCGTCGAACCGCGCCAGCCCGTGCGCGTCGGTCGGGAAATGCGCCGGCACCCAATCGAGCAACACCCCGATGCCGGCGTTGTGGCAGCGGTCGACCAGCAGCGCGAACTCTTCCGGGGCGCCGAGCACGGCGTTGGGCGCGAACTGCCCGAGCGGCTGATAACCCCACGACCCGCCGAACGGATGGGACATCACCGGCATGAACTCGACATGGGTAAAGCCCATGCGCGACACGTAGTCGACGAGTTTCTCGGCTAGCTCGGACCAGTCGAGCGGGCGGCCATCCACATGGCGACACCAAGACCCCGCATGCACCTCGTAGATCGAGAGCGGCGCGTCCGGCGCCTGCCGTTTGGCCCGTTGCGCGCACCATTCATCGTCCGACCAGCGGAACGGCGCCGGGTCGTCGACCACCGACGCGGTGGAGGGCGACGGCTCCGCCCGCCAGGCGACGGGGTCGGCCTTCATCGGCAGCGGAGCGCCATCGGGGCCGAGGAGCTCGTATTTGTAGAGCGCGCCGGCGGCGAGGCGGGGGACGAAAAGCTCCCAGACGCCGGCGCCATGACGCAGCCGCATCGGGTGCCGGCGCCCGTCCCAGGTATTGAAGTCGCCGACTACCGAAACGCGCCGCGCGTTCGGCGCCCAGACGGCAAAACGCACACCCGGCACGCCGTCCACCACCATCGCATGCGCGCCGAGGCAGCTCGCGAAATCGCGGTGCTTGCCTTCGGAGAGCAGGTAGACATCGAGCTCGCCCAGCAGCGGGCCGAACGAATAAGGGTCTTCGGTCTCCTGGATCGGGCCGCCCCAATCGATCCGCAGCAGATACGGGCCCGGCCCGGGGCTCGGCCCGGCAAAGAGGCCGCTGTGGCGCATCGGCCGCAGCACGGTGCGCCGGCCCGGTTCGTCCCGTGCGATCGCGGTGGCCGCGAAAGCGCCGGGCAGCATGACGCGCACGACATCGCCCGACGCGGCGGCGTGCCGTCCGAGCACCGCAAAGGGATCGAGGCTGCGCCCCTCGATGACCGCCTGCAGCACCGGCGCGAGGCTCAGGTCTTCATCCATCCCGCGCATCCTTCGCCGGCGCGACGATCCGCGCGGCGATCTGCGCCAGCCCGTGCAGCGGGATGCCGATCCAGGCCGGCCGGCTCGCCGCTTCGTAGCAAATCTCGTACGCCGCCTTCTCCAAGAGGAAGAGGTCGAGCAGGGCCGGCTCGGCCGCCTCGCCTACCCATTGCCGTGGGCTCTCGGCATGGACCGCGCGGTAGGCGGTGAGGAACGCTTCCGAGGCGTTCGAGGCGAACCGGTCGAGCACCGCCGCCTTGCCGGGACCATTCTGCGCCGGACCCTCGGCGCGGCTGGAGGCGGCGGCGACCGCGTAGTCGAACGAGCGCAGCAGCCCGGCGACATCGCGCAGCGGGATCGACTTGGCGCGGCGCTCGCCGAGCGGGCGGGCGGGTTCTCCCTCGAAATCGATGATGTAGGCGTCCCCGGAGGAGACCAGCACCTGCCCGAGATGAAAATCGCCGTGGGTGCGCGTCTTCAAGCTTCCGACCGCGGCTTTGGCCAGCCGCCCGATCGCCTCGTTCAGTTCCGGCTGGCGGTTTTTGAGCGCGGCCGCCACCGCCTGCATTTCCTCGTCGGGCCACTGGGTCGCTCCGGCGAGGGCGGTAAAGGCGGTATCCAGCTGCGCGCGCACGCTGTCGGTCCAGGCGGCGACGTCGGCGGCCGTTGCCTGCTCCGGCGCGAACGCCGGATTGTCGGTCGGCGCGGCGAGAATCGTGTGCAGTTCGGCGAGCCGCCGGCCGATCGCGGCGGCGAAATTGCCGTAACCGGCGAGCGCGTCGGCGATATCCTCGATCCGCGTCTCGGGATCGACCACGGCCGCCGAATTCAGCACCCGCGACAGGTAATCGAGCGTCCAGCCCCAGCCGTCGCCCTGGTTGCGCAGGAAACCCTGGACGAGAACCAGCGTATGCGGCGTGCCGTCCGGATCGTACCGCGTCACCTCGCCCAACAGCGGCGCGGTATTGGCGGAGCCGCGCTCGGTGAGGTAGCGGCCCATCTCGGCCTCGGGGTGTATCCCCGCAAAGACGCGGCGCACCAGTTTGAACACCGCCAGGTCGGCGATGATCAGCGAGCTGTTCGACTGCTCCGCCGAGAGGCGGCGGATCTCCGGCTTGCGGGGGATATCGATCTCGGCCAGCCGGGCGGTCGGCAGAAACCGGATCTCGCCATGGGCCAGAGGCCGCACGGCGGACAGCGCCAGCGCCCGCAACACCGCGATCGGCAGCGCATCGGTGGCGAAGGCGTCGGTCAGGAAGCCGACGCGCCGGCCGCGCCGCACCCGCGCCAGGGCGAGCTGCTGCGGCAGCGCATCGCTGAGGTCGTCCTCCCAGGCGATCGCCAGCGGCAGCAGGTAATGTTCGCTGTGGCGCGGCAGGGAGACCTCCAATTCGGTGAGGATCAGATCGAGCCCGGCGGCGGATATCGGCTCCGCCGTGGACAGGCGCGTCGCCTCGATCTTTTCGCCCTTCGAGGCAAACCAGCGGCGGCGCATCAGGTAGGCCGGCAGAGCCTCCTCCTCGAGCACGCGGCGTTCCTCGGGCGCCAGCACATCCTCAATGCCGTGGCGCAGCACCAGCGTTCTCAGTTCGGCCATCGGCTCCGGCGCCGGCAAATGCCAGTCGGGGAGGCTGGCGTCGGTCGACAGGATGAACCAGTAGAACGCGAACGGCGGCAGCGTCAGGAGGTAGGTCAATTGGCCGATCGGCGGAAAGGTCGAACCGCCCGTCAAATCGACCGGGATGCGCCCGGCAAACGCCGACAGGTCGAGCTCGACCGCCTGGATCACGCGCGACACGTTGCAGACGCACAGGATGGTCTCGTCCTCGTACTCGCGCAGATAGGCGAGCACCTTGCGGTTGCCCGGATAGAGAAAACGCAACGTGCCGCGGCCGAACGCCTTGTGGCGCTTGCGCACCGTCAGCATGCGCCGCGTCCAGTTGAGCTGCGAATACTGGTCGCCGGCCTGCGCCTCGACGTTGATGACCTCGAACCCGTAGACCGGGTTCATGATCGCCGGGAGCACCAGGTTCTCCGGGCTGGCGCGCGAGAAACCGCCGTTGCGGTCGGGCGACCACTGCATCGGCGTGCGCACGCCGTCGCGATCGCCAAGGTGGAAATTGTCGCCCATGCCGAGTTCGTCGCCGTAGTAGATGACCGGGGTTCCCGGCATCGACAGCAGCATCATGTTCATCAGCTCGATGCGGTTGCGGTCGTGCTCGAGGAGCGGTGCGAGGCGCCTGCGGATGCCGAGGTTCAGCCGAGCCCGGCGGTCGGCGGCATAGGTGCTCCACAGCAGGTCGCGTTCCTTGTCGGTCACCATTTCGAGCGTCAGCTCGTCGTGGTTGCGCAGGAAGATCGCCCACTGGCAATTCTCCGGGATCGCCGGCGTCTGGCGGATGATGTCGCTGATCGGAAAGCGGTCTTCCTGGGCGATCGCCATGTACATGCGCGGCATCAGCGGGAAGTGGAACGACATGTGGCACTCGTCGCCATCGCCGAAATATTCCTTGGCGTCTTCCGGCCACTGGTTGGCCTCGGCCAACAGCATCCGGCCGGGGGCGTAATCGTCGAGCGCCTTGCGCAGCTTTTTTAGGATGGCGTGGGTCTCGGGCAGGTTCTCGTTGTTGGTGCCCTCGCGCTCGACCAAATACGGCACCGCGTCGAGGCGCAGCCCGTCGACCCCGAGGTCGAGCCAAAAGCGCATGATGCTGAGGACCTCGCGCAGCACCCGCGGGTTATCGAAATTGAGGTCGGGCTGGTGCGAATAGAAGCGGTGCCAGTAATAGGCGGCCGCGACCGGATCCCACGTCCAATTCGATTTCTCGGTGTCGACGAAGATGATCCGCGTGTCGCCATAGGCGTCGTCGTGATCCGACCAGACGTAATAGTCGCGGGCCGCCGAACCCGGCTTGGCCGCACGGGCGCGCTGGAACCAGGCGTGCTGGTCGGAGGTATGGTTGATCACCAGCTCGGTGATGATGCGGATGTCGCGCTCGTGCGCGCCGGCGACGACGCGGCGGAAATCGGCGAGCGTACCGTAATCGGGATGCACGCCGCGGTAGTCGCCGATGTCGTACCCGTCGTCGCGCCGCGGCGACGGGTAGAACGGCAGCAGCCAGATCGCGTTGACGCCGAGGCTCTGGATGTAATCGAGCTTCTGCAGCAGCCCCGGAAAATCGCCGACCCCGTCATGGTTGGAGTCGTAGAACGATTTGACGTGAAGCTGATAGATGACCGCGTCCTTGTACCAAAGCGGGTCGGTCATCACCGAAAGGTTGCGCTTCTTCTTTTTCATCAGGCGGCTCCGGCCTGGGGACGGATCCGCCAGACCGCAAAGGGCATGATCGCGGGGTCGAGGCGGATGTGCTGCACCTTCCCGCTCCAAGTAAAGCTGTGGCCGTCCATCAAATCCGTCACCGCGACGGAGGCCGCGTCCGGCAGCCCCCACAGCCACAGCGGAATTTCGATATCGCATTCCTGCGGAAAACGCGGATCGAGGTTGACGGCGACCAAAACCACATTCTGCAAGTCGGGCGTCGCCTTCGAGAAATACAGGACCTGGGCGTTGAAGGCGTTGTGAAAGCTGATCCCGAGATGCGTCTGGAGCGCGGGATTGACGCGGCGGATATGGTTGAGCCGGGTGATCTCGGCGACGATGTTGTCGGGCGCCTCCCAGTCCCAGGCGCGGATCTCGTATTTTTCCGAGGCGGCGTATTCCTCGCGGCCGGGCAGCCCGCGCGCCTCGCACAATTCGAAGCCGCTATAGACGCCGAACAGCCCCGAGAGCGTGGCGGCCAGCGCCGCGCGGATCAGGAACCCCGGCCGCCCGGAAGTCTGCAGGAAGACCGGGTTGATGTCCGGGGTGTTGACGAAGAAATGCGGCCGGAAGAACTCGCGCGGCGGGGTCGTCGTCAGCTCGGTCAGGTACTCGGTCAGCTCGGCCTTGGTGTTGCGCCAGGTGAAGTAGGTGTAGGACTGCGAGAACCCGATCTTGCCCAGGCGATACATCACCTTGGGACGGGTGAACGCCTCCGCCAAAAAGACCGCGTCGGGATACCGGCCGCGCACCTCGGCGATCATCCATTCCCAGAACGGCAGCGGCTTTGTGTGCGGGTTGTCGACCCGGATCAGGCGGACGCCCTCGCCGGCCCAGAACAGCACGACGTCGCGCAGCGCGAGCCACAGCGAGGGAATCGCGCCGGCGGCGTAGAAATCGACGTTGACGATGTCTTCGTATTTCTTTGGCGGGTTCTCGGCGTAGCGCAGCGAGCCGTCGGGCCGCCATTGGAACCAGTCCGGATGCTCGCGCAGCCAGGGGTGATCGGGCGCGCACTGGACCGCGAAATCGAGCGCGATCTCCATGCGGTGCTCGGCGGCGGCGGCGCGCAACCGGCGGAAATCGTCGAGCGTGCCGAGGGCCGGATGGATCGCGTCGTGCCCGCCCTCGGCGCCGCCGATCGCATAGGGGCTTCCCGGATCGCCGGGCGCGGCGCGCGGAGCGTTGTCGCGGCCCTTGCGGTTGGTGCGGCCGATGGGGTGGATCGGCGGCAGATAGAGCACGTCGAAACCCATCGCGGCGATCGCCGGCAGGCGCGCGATAACGTCGTCGAAATTCCCGTGGCGCTGGGCGTCGCCGGATTGCGAGCGCGGGAACAGCTCGTACCAGCTGGCGAACCCGGCGGCGCGCCGCTCGGCCTCGATCGGAAATTCGGTCGGATGCCGGTGCGCGTGCGGCCGAAGGCGCGCCGAGGCCATCAAATCCGCGGTGGCCGGGGCGAGCAGCAAGCGACGGCGCTCCGCCGGTTCCGCTTCCTTCAGCTGCCCGGCCAAGGCGGCGAGCGCGGGCGCGGCGGCGGGCGCGGCCTGCGCCGCGCTTTCCGCCACCAGCAGCCGGCCTTCCTCCACTTCCAGATCGATCGGCAGCCCGGCGGCATGCTTCTTTTCGAGCTCCTCGGCAAAACTCCCGAAATGATCCTTCCACGCGAGGATGGTGAACAGATAGCGGCCGAGCCGGCTCAACGGAAAACGCGCGGTCCATCGGTCGTTACCGGCCGCAACCATCGGGATTTCGCGCCATGAATCTTCGTCCGCCGGCCGCCAGAGCAGCGCTGCGGCGACGCGGTCATGCCCGTCCGCGATCAAATCGGCGGAGACCTCGACCATTTCGCCGGCCAGCCGCTTGGCTGGAAAGCGGCCATCGTCGAGCGCCGGCGCGACCGCCTCGATCGCGATCCGGGGCGCGGCCGCGGCATCGGCCAAGCTGAACCCCGGACGGGCGATCGGCGCGGTGGCGGCGAGCCGCAAAATCCTGACATCGCCCGGCCCGAGCGTGACCGCCCCATCGGGGCCGAGCGGCGCACCCGCGCCCTCGTCATCGAACCCCGCGCCGCCGAACCCACTCGCCGTCAGCAGCGACGCCAGCGGCACCCTGACGGGATCGTCGAGGCTGGCGTTGGCGAGCACGAGCCGAGGTCGGGGGCCCGCGGCTCCGTCGGCCCGATCGACCACCAGCAAGGCCGCCGCCGTCGCCTCCGGTGGCGACAGGCTCCGCACCGAAGCCGCGGCATTTGGGCCGGACGACGAAGCGCACCGCGTGTTGGCGGCGGCGATTTCCGCCGTCAGGTCAAAGGGCGCATCGGCGGCAAGCAGCGCGAAATCTCCGGGCCGGTCCCGCGCCGGGTCCATCGCGCGCGTCGCGCCGTATTCAAAGCCCATCGGCATCAGCCAGCCGGCGCCGTAGGCCGTGGTGAAAGCGATCGCGCGCTCCGCGGCCCGCCGCGCGCGGCTGGAATCCCGGAACAGACGGCCGAGCCGGCGGTCGAAGGGCGCCTCCGGCATGGCGATCACGGCGGCGATTTGCGTCAGGCGATCGACAGCCTCGGCGAAGCCTTCGGCGCGGTAGTCCCAGTCGCGCGAACAGGAGGCGACCAGGTCGAACCCGCAATCCGGCGCCGCGCTCTCCGAAGCTTCGGCGCCGGACGTCGATGCCATGAAGCTCGCATCGGGATGGCGCTGCCGCACGGCCGCGATCAGTTCGTGCCACAACAGCGGCGGCGCCCGGCGCGGGCGGATGCAGCGAAAGCCGGCAATGCCGGCATCGGCCCATTCGATCAGGCGCGTTGCCCACCACGCGACGAGCCCCGCCTGATCTCCCTCGGCCGACAGCAGGGCGACGCCCGGCTGCCGCGGCGGCCGCCGGGGATCGGGAAGCTCGTCGGAGGCGTCGGCGCGGTACCAGCCGGCAAGGCCGTTGCCGCTAGCCTGCTCGGCGGCAACCTTGTCGATCACCACATCGAGCAGCGGTCGCAGCCGGCGGGCGCGGCTCTCTCCGGCAAAGCGTGCGAGCGCCGCGACCGCATCGCCGCCACCCAGCCGGGGGTCCAACCGCTGGTGATCGGCCGTCAAAAACAGGTCGCCGGTCCGGCCCGCAGCGAATGGCGGCGCGACGACGATTGCGTCGAACCTCATCGCCGCGATCCGGTCCAATTGCGACGCCCATGCGTCAATTGGTCCGGCGAGTAGGGGATGGAGGTAATAAAATTGAGTTCCGAGCATCCTAGGCTTGCACGATCGCTCACTCCGCAGGCCATCATTGGAGTGCGCGAGTCGCGGCTCCCCCTCCGTAGACAATCCGGCGCTGCCTTCCGTTCCGACTATAGCCTGGGAGGGTTTCGCACGCCTTCCGCGCCGGCACCAGCCGGCCGGAGGATTTTCGCGAAGTTTGGCCGGAGGTTCGAAATGCCGCAACCCAGCCGATCGCGCCGAGCGACGCAGGCATTAGCCGAAACCTTTGACGCACTGGCGACCACCGCCAGGGCCTCCGATTGCTTGTTTCAGGATAGGAACCATGCCGGTTGAAGGCCGTTTTCCACGAAAACGATATTCGACGAGGGGGACCGGGATGGAGCAGTCGGATTGCCGCAAAGCGCGCAGTTCCGCCAGAGTTTTAAAACACCTGACATTCCCGAGCCCTTCCGTTCGTGGTGGGCCCGCGTCCCGGCAATGCGACGGTGATGCCGCTCGCCTCAAGAAAGCCTGTTTGACGGGTCGGCGCCAGCTCTGACGGCGGCGAAAATTCGGCGTGAATTGTCCGAATGGCCGCGATATTCAAACCAAGCGCGAATTTGGCCGCCACATTGACCCTCCTCGGCGTATTGGCGCTTGGCCTGGGCGGGGTCGGCTGGTGGTGGCTGTGGCCGCGCACGAATTTTGTTCGCCACATCTTGTGGCCGGTCGATCAGCCGGTGCCGTTCAGCCACGAGCACCATGTCGCCGGTCTGGGGATCGACTGCCGGTTCTGCCACACTTCCGTGGAGGTGTCGGCGAACGCGGGCCTGCCGCCGACCTACACCTGCATGACCTGCCATTCCCAAATCTGGACAAATGCGGCGCTGCTGGCGCCGGTGCGACAAAGTTTAGCGGATAACAAGCCGATCGCCTGGAACCGGCTTACCGATCTCCCGGACTATGTTTACTTCAATCACAGCATTCATATCGCCAAGGGCGTCGGCTGCTCGAGCTGCCACGGGGCGGTCGATCGCATGCCGCTCACCTACAAGGCCAAGAGCCTGACGATGCAGTTCTGCCTGGACTGCCATCGCAACCCGGGCCCGCAATTGCGGCCGAAAGCCGAAATCTACAATACCGAATGGCAGCGGACCGCGGCCACGCCGTCGCCCGCCGCATTGCTGGCCGAATACCATGTCGGCGGCCGTACCCTGACGGATTGCTCGATATGCCACCGCTGAGGAGACAATGGCGCAGCCTGGAAGAGGCGGCGCGGGACCCGTCCTTTGTGGCGCGGGCGGCGCAGGAATTTCCGGGGCTGGCGGAGGCGCTGGCCGCACCGCGCGACCGCCGGCGGGTGCTGAAGCTGATGGCGGCGGCGTTCGCCATGACCGGGCTCGGCGGCTGCGACGACGGCGCGCCCGGCGGGACCCTGATCCCGGCGGTGCGGGTGCCGCCGAATATCGTTCCGGGGCTGCCGAACTTCTACAGCACCGCCAACGTCGTCAGCGGCTATGCCGCCGGCGTGGTGGTCGAGCACCAGATGGGGCGGCCGATCAAGGTGGAGGGAAACCCGCTGCATCCGGCGAGCCTCGGCGCCACCGATGTGTTTGCTCAGGCGCAATTGCTCGATTTCTACGACCCGGATCGCGCCGCGGGGATCATGCGGCGCGGCGAACCTGCCGACCGGCAGGACCTCCTGACCGCGCTGGCGGCGCGGCGCGCGCAGATTGCCGAAAGCCAGGGCGCCGGGTTCCGTATCCTGACCGGCACGGTAACTTCGCCGACCCTGGCGGCGCGGCTCGATGCGCTGCTGTCGCGCTATCCCCAGGCTCGCTGGCACCAATGGGAGCCGGTCTCACGCGACAATGTGCTGCAGGGCGCCGTCGCCGCCTATGGCCGGCCGGTCGACATCGTGGCGAAACTCGACGCCGCCGACGTGGTCTTGGCCATCGACAGCGACCTGCTGAGTTCCGCGCCCGGACATGTGCGCTACGCGCGCGAGTTCGCCTCCCGCCGCAACCCGACGCGCACACGCAAGATGAGTCGGCTCTACGCCGTCGAGCCGACGCCGAGCTTGACCGGCGCCGCCGCGGACCACCGCTTTGTCGCCGGGCCGCGCGAGTTGCACGGAATTTTCCTGGCGCTGGCCGCGGGCATCCTGCAGCGCCCGGCCTCCTCCACGGCGCCGGGCTGGGTCGACAAGGTGGTGGCGGACCTCACCGCGAACCAAGGCCGCGCGCTGGTGCATGCCGGGCCCGGCCAGCCGGCCGAAACGCATGCGCTGGTCCACGCGATCAATGAGAAGTTGGGCGCTCGCGGAACCACCCTGGAACTCGTCGAGCCGGCAGCGCACGCGCCCGTCGACCAGGCGGCGTCGCTGCGCGATCTGGTCGAGGACATGCGGGCCGGCAAGGTGAGCACCTTGCTGATCATCGACAGCAATCCCGTCTACGCCGCGCCCGGCGCGCTCGGTTTTGCCGCGGCCCTGAAACGCGTCGCCTTCAGCGTGGCGTTGATGCCGGCGCCGAACGAAACCGGCGACGCGACGGTCTGGGCCGTGCCGATGACGCATCCATGGGAGGATTGGGGCGATGCCCGCGCCTATGACGGCACCGCGACCATCTTGCAGCCGCAAGCCCTGCCGCTCTACGACGGCGCCAGCGCGGCCCGAATGCTGGCCCTGTTCGGCGATCCCGCGCCGCCCGACACGCTCGCGATCGTGCGGGCGACATGGAACACCCGGCTGGGCGGAGATTTCGCCAAAGCCTGGCACGACGCGTTGGCTGACGGCGTCGTCTCCGACACCGCCAGCGCGGCGGCGACACTGCCGTTGCGCGCCGATGCCGCTCGCCAGACGCCGCCGGCGCCGCCCGATCTTCCGCTGACGATTTTGTTCCGGCCGGATCCGCATCTGTGGGACGGACGCTACGCCAACAACGCCTGGCTGCAGGAACTGCCGCGGCCCCTGACGAAGTTGACCTGGGACAATCCGCTGCTGGTCTCGCCGGAACTCGCTCGTCAGGCGAATTTGCGCAACGGCGACAAGGTCAGCCTGTCGATCGGCGACGCGAGCCTTACCGTGCCCGCCTGGATCGTGCCGGGCCAGGCGGCGGATTGCGCCGTGGCGCTGCTCGGCTTTGGCCGGCGGCAGGCCGGCAGCGTCGGGACCGGCGCCGGTTTCGACTTCTATCCGCTCGCCGGCCGCGCGGATGCGCCGTCGCTGCAAAAGATAGCGGGACATGTGGAGTTGGCCAGCACCGATCACCACAACCTGATCTTCAACGCGTCGGGAGATTTGGTGCGGCACGGCACGCTCGCCGAATACGTCAACGACCCGCATTTTCTCGCCGCCGGGAAGACCGAGCCGCGGCTCTATCGCTGGAAGCCCGAAGGGCCGGCGGCGTGGGCGATGAGCGTCGATCTCAACGCCTGCATCGGCTGCAACGCCTGCGTCGTCGCCTGCCAGGCCGAGAACAACATCCCGGTGGTCGGCAAAGAGCAGGTGATCCACCAGCGCGAGATGCACTGGCTGCGCATCGACCGCTACTACGAGGGGGGGCCCGACGCGCCCGACAGCTATTTCCAGCCGATGCTGTGCATGCACTGCGAAGAGGCGCCGTGCGAGGTCGTCTGTCCGGTCGGCGCGACGGTGCACGATGCCGAGGGGCTGAACGTCATGGTCTACAACCGCTGCGTCGGCACGCGGTTCTGCTCGAACAACTGCCCGTACAAGGTGCGCCGCTTCAACTACTTCGCCTATGCGCAGGAGGAGCACCGGCCGGCGGAGGCGCGCAATCCCGACGTCACCGTGCGCGGGCGCGGCGTCATGGAGAAATGCACCTTCTGCCTTCAGCGCATCGCCGAGGCGCGCATCGCCGCCGACCGCGAGAACCGTCCGGTCGGCGAGGTGAAGACGGCCTGCCAAGCCGCCTGCCCGACCCAGGCCTTCACCTTCGGCAATCTGGCGGCGTCGACCAGCGAGGTCGCCAAGCGCAAACAAAGCCCACTCGATTACGCGGTGCTGGAAGACCAGAACACGCATCCGCGCGTGACCTACGAGGCGCGCATCCGCAACCCCAATCCGGCGATCGAGGGAGGCGGCGCGTGAGCGACATCCCGGCCCCGCGCGCGCTCGATCCGGAGAGCCGCATCGGCGGCCCGCGGCCGCCGCTCGCGCGCGACCCGGTGGTTCTGCCCGGCCCGACGATCGGCTCGATGACCGATTACATCTGTGCGCTCGCGCTGCGCCGCCGCGCGTTTATGTGGTGGCTGATCGCGGTGATCCCGGCCTTGCTGCTGACGGGCGTGCTGGTCGGCGCGATCCTATGGCTGTTCTACGCCGGTATCGGCGTCTGGGGCGTCGATTGGCCCGTGGTTTGGGGCTTCGCGATCATCAACTACGTCTGGTGGATCGCCATCGCCTCGGGAGGAACCTTCATCTCCGCGCTGTTCTATCTGGTGCAGGTCGAGTGGCGAACCTCGCTGAACCGCATCGCCGAGACGATGACCGTGTTCGCCGCCGCCTGCGCCGGGGTGTACCCCATCCTGCATCTGGGGCGGCCGTGGTTCTTCTACTGGCTGTTCCCCTATCCCAACACCATGACCTTGTGGCCGCAGTTCCGCAGCCCGCTGCTGTGGGATTTTTTTGCGATCCTGACCTATGTCGTCTCTTCGATCCTGTTCTGGTATCTCGGCATGGTTCCCGATCTGGCGACTGTCCGCGATCGCGCGGCGACGCGCGGCAAACAGGTGCTCTACGGTATCATGGCCCTCGGCTTCCGCGGCTCGGATCGGCAGTGGCGGCACTATCATGCAACCTACGGCGTGCTGGCGGCGATCATGGCGCCGCTGGTCGTCTCGGTGCACAGCATCGTCGGGCTGGATTTCGCCGGCGCCGCCACGGTCGGCTGGCATTCCACCGAGTTCCCGCCGTTCTTCGTCTTCGGCGCCCTGTTGTCCGGGTTCGCCATGGTGTTGCTCTTGGTCATTCCGCTGCGCCGGCTGCTGCATCTCGAGGACTTCATCACCGGGCGCCACCTCGATGTGCTCGCCCGGCTGCTGCTGGCGAGCAGCCTGGCGCTCGGCTACGCCTACATGATGGACGCGTTCATGGTGTTTTACGGCCCCGACCCGGCCGAAAGGACCATGTTCATCGAAAAGATCGTCGGTTATTACGCGGCGGTTTACTGGGCGACCATCCTGTTCAACATCGCCCTGCCGCAACTGATGTGGTTTCGGCGGCTGCGGCTAAACCGGACGCTGGTCATGCTCGTCTGTTTCGGCGTCATCGTCGGCATGTGGTGCGAGCGCTACACGATCGTCGTGGTCAGCCTGCATCGCACCCACCTGCCGTCTGCGTGGGGTAATTTTCACGGCACTTTCTGGGATTGGGCGACGCTGTTCGGCACCGTCGGCCTGTTCTTGAGCGGCATCCTGCTGGCCGTTCGCTTTTTTCCGATCATCTCGATGTTCGAGATGCGGGCCTTGCTTCAGCGCCGGCCGTCCCCGGCGGCAGCCCCGATGAGGGAGCGCCGATGAGCAGCGGCATCCTCGCGTCGTTTAGCACCGAAGCGGCGCTGCGCGAGGCGCTGGAAAGGCTGCGCGCCGACCAGATCGGAGGGCTTCGGACCTACACGCCGAAAGCGGTCGAGGGCGAAGCAACCAATTCGCCGATGCCGCTGATCATCCTGATCGCCGGCCTCTTCGGGGCGTCCGCGGGGTTCGGCATGGAAGTGTACGCCAACACGCTGGGCTACCCCCTCGACATCGGCGGGAGGCCGGAATTCTCGTGGCCCGCCTATGTACCGATCGCGTTCGAGATCGGTGTGCTGTTCGCGGTCCTTGCCGGAATCTTCGGCTATTTTCTGATCAACCGAATGCCCCGGCTCTACGATCCCATCGACGAGTGCGGGTCGATGCGGCGGGCGATGCGCGACGTATGGCTCGTCGCGGTCTGCCCGGACGATTCCGGCCGGCTGGCGGACGCCCGCGCCATACTGGACGATCTCAAGCCGATGGCGATCGAGGAGATGCCGTCGTGAAGCGCGCGCTCCCGCTAGTGGCGGGTCTGCTGCTCGCGAGCCTCGCAGTGCTCGGCGCCTGCGACGACATGAGCAAGCAGCCGAAGCAGAAGGCCTATTCGCCGAGCGCCGGACCGGCAAAAATCCCGTCCGATACCGTCGAATACCGGGACAAGCCGGCGCCGCCGCCGCCGGTGGATCTGGCGCTGCTGCAGCGCGGGCAGGAACGCTTTCGCATCTATTGCACGCCCTGTCATTCCGAGCTCGGCGACGGGCGCGGGATGATCGTGCAGCGCGGCTTCCCGGCGCCGCCCTCCTACCACATCGAACGGCTGCGCCAAGCGCCGGTGCAGCATTTCTACGACGTGATAACCGACGGCCATGGCGCGATGTATTCCTTCGCCGAGCGCGTGCAGCCGGCGGACCGCTGGGCGATCGCGGCCTATATCAAGGCGCTGCAGCGCAGCCAGAACGCCACCGTCGCGGATGTGCCGCCGGACCGGCGCGGGGCGCTGCAATGACCCGCCAAAGGGGCGAGCGGTGGGCGTGGGCGGCGGCGGGCGTTGGCCTGGCCGGCACGGCGGTCGGCTGGAGCGTCGCACCGACGGAATTCCCGCATGCCTGGCTCGCGGCGATGACTGTTTGGCTCGGCTGGCCGCTCGGCTGCATGGGCCTCATTTTGGTCCATGCGCTGACCGGCGGCCGGTGGGGCCGCGCGCTGCGGCCGCAACTGGTTGTCGGCATGGTTAGCCTCGTGCTGTTGCTGCCGGCGCTGATCCCGTTGCTGATCGTGCTGCCGGCTCTGTACCCGTGGGCGCGCGCCGGCGCGCATCTGGAAAATCGGCTTTACCTGAACCTCCCGTTCTTCGCCGGGCGGGGCATCGTCTATCTGCTCGTTTGGTTCGGCCTCGGCGGCCTGATCTTGCGGGCGCTGCGGCAGGACTTGCCTGACGCAGCCCTGGCGCGGATCGCGCCGGTGGGACTGATCCTGCTGGCGATCACCGTCACCTATGCGGCGATCGACACGACGATGTCGCTCGATCCGCAATTCGCCTCGAGCGCCTACGGCTTGATCGCTCTATCGCAGATGGGGCTCTTCGCGCTGTCCGTGTCCTTGTTCTCCGCCGCGTTCGGACCGCTGCACGACGAAGACACGTTGAGGAGCCTTGGCAAGCTGTTGCTGGGGCTGGTGGTGCTGTGGGCGTACCTCGATTTCATGCAGGTGCTGATTGTCTGGCAATCCGACCTGGCGAGCGAAGCGCCCTGGTACATCGCCCGCTCGGCGGGAGGGTGGGGCATCGCCGCGGCGGCGGTTGCCGGCGGCCATTTCGTGCTGCCCTTCTTCGCGTTGATCTCCCCCCGGGTGCAACGCTCGCGCCGCGGGATCGCCGGTGTCACCGCGCTGCTCATTGCGAGCGCGGTGGTCGACGGCTGGTGGCTCGTGGTGCCGGCAGCCGGACGCGGCCTCGGTTTTGTCGACCTGCTGGCCATGCTCGGCCTGCTCGGAACCGCCGCCGCGGTGGCGCTGCGGGCATCGCTGCTGCCGGTGATGGCAGAGGTGCTGGGAGGGCGTCATGCCTGAGCAAATCACGCTCGCCCCGGCGCGGCACGAGCCGGAGGATGTCGGCCCGCGTCTCATTTGGGCCGGCGCGGCGCTGGTGCTGGCGACCGTGCTGGTGCTGATCATGCTGGTTTTCTGGCTGTTTCCGAAGGCCATCGGCGACCGCACCCTGCACTTGCCGCTAGCGCAGTACCCGAACCCGCAATTGCAGCCGGACGCGCGCGCGGACTGGGCAAAGTTCTACGCCAGCGAAATGCAGGCATTGAACGGCACCGGCTGGGTCGACAAGGCGCACGGGGTGGTGCACATCCCGATCGCGGATGCGATGCGCAAGGTGGCGCGGGAGGGCATCCCGGGCTGGCCGGCACCGCCGGAGAAGCAGCCATGAGGCCGCATTCGCTGGCGCTGCTGCTGCTGATGGTGTCGTCGGCATTCGGGCATGCGGCGCCGGCGCCCAACCTCAACGCCTTCACCTATCGGCAGAAGCCCGGCAGCCAGCTGCCCCTGACGGAAATACTCCGCGATGAAACCGGCCGCAGCGTGCAGCTGTCCGAGCTGCTCGACGGCAAGCCGCTGATCCTGGCGCTGGTCTATTTTCACTGCCCGAACCTGTGCGGCATCGTTCGCGCCGACCTGTTCAATGCGCTCGCCGAGACCGGAATGGCTGCCGGCCGGGACTACACGCTGGTCGCGTTGAGTATCGACCCCTCGGAGACCGACGCCGACGCAACAGCGGCAAAGGCCGAAGATCTGTCGCGCTATTCGCTGCCCGGCGCGGAACAGGGCTGGCATTTCCTCACCGGCCCGGCGAACGCGGTGCGGGCGGTCGCCGACGCCGTCGGCTTTCGCGACCGTTTCGATCCCGAGTTGAAGCAGTTCATACACCCCGCCGGGATCGTCTTCGCGACACCAAAGGGCATCGTCTCGAGCTACCTGCTCGGCGTCGGTTATCGGCCCACCGACATCCGGCAGTGATAGCAAAGCAGCAGGATTGGCACCGTCGCCGCGGCGTCGCTGCCAATCCTGCTGCTTTGCTATCACTACGATCCGGCGACCGGCCGCTACACGCTCGCCATCATCAAGCTGCTGCGTCTGGCTGCGGGAATTACCGTCGTCACCGTCGGCGGAACATTGTTCCTTGCGTTTCGCCGAGAGAGGAGGGACGGGTGAGCTTGTGGCTCCCGGAGGCGAGCACCACCGCTCCGGAAATCGATCATCTGATCATCGCGCTGGTGCTGATCTCGTGCGTGGTGCTCGCGCTCGTCTTCGGCCTGATGCTGCTCTACATGTTCAAGTACCGGGCCGGCAGCGATGTCGATCGCGGCGCGCTGGCCGATAAGACCTGGCGGCTGGAGACGGCCTGGACCGTCGCCACCCTGGTGGCGTTCTTCGGATTGTTCGTATGGGGCGCCAATCTCTACGTGCGGCTGTTTCAGCCGCCGGCCGACGCGCTAAAGATCTACATCATCGCCAAGCAATGGATGTGGAAGGTCGAGCATGCCGGCGGGCAGCGCGAGATCGACGCGGTGCACTTTCCGGTCGGGCGTCCGATCCAACTGGTGATGACCTCGGAGGACGTCATCCACGATTTTTCCGTGCCCGCTTTCCGCATCAAATACGACGTGCTGCCCGGCCGCTACGAGACGCTGTGGTTCCACTCCGACAGACCGGGCACCTATCACCTGTTCTGCACCCAATTCTGCGGCACCGATCATGCGCACATGATCGGTGACATCGTCGCGATGCCGCAGGCCGAATACCAGAAATGGCTGGAGCGAAACGGCACCGGCGAGACCCTGGCCGAGGCCGGCAAAACCCTGTTCATGCGCTACGGCTGCAGCGGCTGCCACGGCGGCAACGGCGCCGGCGGCAACCAATCGGGAAGTACGGTGCGCGCGCCGCCGCTGGCGGGGCTCTACGGCAGTCCGGTGACATTGGCCGATGGCCGCGTGGTCACCGCCGACGACCGCTACATTCGCGATTGCATCCTGACGCCGGACACCCAGCGCGTCGCCAGCTATCCGCCCGTCATGCCGTCCTTCAGCGGGCAGATCGGCGAGGAGGATCTGCTGGACATCATCTCCTACATCAAATCCCTGGCGCCGGAGAAACCGCTATGAGCGCGGTGGAGGTCGAGGCCGGAACGGTGAAAGGTTCGTATCTGACGGATGGCGTCACGCTGCGCAGCTGGCTGCTGACGACGGATCACAAACGGATCGCGCTGCTCTATCTCGGCAGCATCACATTGTTCTTTTTCGTCGGCGGCGCGGCGGCGGCGCTGATCCGCTACAATCTGATCACGCCGCAGGGCATGATCGCGTCGGCTGAGACGTACAACCGCATATTTACCGTCCACGGCGTGGTGATGGTGTGGTTTTTCCTGATCCCGGCCGTTCCGGTCACCCTCGGCAACTTCATCGTCCCGTTGATGCTGGGGGCGCGCGATCTGGCGTTTCCGAAATTGAACCTGGCCAGCTGGTACCTGTTCGTCATCGCCGGCGCGGTCGTCCTTTACTCATTGTTTGTCGGCGGAGTCGACACCGGCTGGACCTTCTACACTCCGCTTTCATCCAATTATGCCAGGGGCCACGTCGTGCTGACCGTGGTCGGCATCTTCATCGCCGGGTTTTCGTCGATCGCGACGGGACTGAACTTCATCGTCACCATCCACCGCCTGCGCGCGCCGGGAATGACCTGGTACAGGATGCCGGTGTTCTTGTGGTCGCTCTACGCCACCAGCGTCATCCTGGTGCTGGCGACGCCGGTCCTGGCGATGACGCTGCTGCTGTTGGCGTTCGAGCGGATATTCGGCATCGGCGTATTCGATCCGGCGCTGGGCGGCGACCCATTGTTGTTCCAGCACCTGTTCTGGTTCTACTCGCACCCGGCGGTCTACGTCATGATCCTGCCCGGCTTCGGCGTGGTCAGCGAGATCATCCCGGCGTTTTCGCGCAAATCGCTCTTCGGCTACAAATTCGTGGTCTGGTGCAGCATCTCGATTGCGGTGATCAGCTTCCTGGTCTGGGGGCATCACATGTTCGTCGCCGGCACCTCGCTCTATTCCGCGTTGGTGTTTTCGATCCTGAGCTACATGGTCGCGGTGCCGTCGGCGATCAAAGTGTTCAACTGGATCGGCACGATGCACAAAGGCTTTATCCACTTCGACGCACCGATGCTGTATGCGCTCGGTTTTATCGGGCTGTTCACGGTGGGCGGGCTGACCGGCCTGTTTGTGGCCGCGCTCGCCGCCGATGTCCATCTGACGCAGACCTACTTCGTGGTGGCGCATTTTCACTATGTGATGGTCGGCGGCATGGTCTCCGCCTTCTTCGCCGGGCTGCATTACTGGTGGCCGAAGATCACCGGGCGGATGTATCCGGAAATGTGGGGGCGCGCCGGCGCGCTGATCATTTTCATCGGCTTCAACCTGACCTTCTTTCCGCAGTTCATCCTCGGCTATCTCGGCATGCCGCGGCGCTATCACTCCTACCCGCCGGAGTTCGCGGTGCTGAACGTGCTGTCGTCGGCCGGCGCTACGATCCTCGCGGTCGGTTACCTGCTGCCGCTGGCCTACCTCACCTGGTCGCTATTCCGCGGCGAGCGCGCCCCGGCCAACCCGTGGCGCGCCACGGGGCTGGAGTGGATGACGCCATCGCCGCCGCCGACGGTGAACTTCATCTCGACCCCAATCGTCACCGAAGAGCCGTATTCCTACCCGCCGCCCGAGAGCGTGCAACGCCATGTCTGACGCCTCCTACCTCCCGCACGAGTTCCAATACTCCAGCGCCCGGCATCAGGCGGAGACTGCGATCGCCGGCATGTGGCTGTTCCTGGCTACCGAGATGCTTTTCTTCGGGGCATTATTTTTGAGCTGGGTCTATTCGCGCCATTGGAACCAGGCCGGCTTCGACGCCGGCGCGCAACAGACCAACCTCACGATAGGCACGGTCAATACCGCCATCCTGGTGGCCAGCAGCTTTGTCTACAGCGCCGGTCTCGCCTTTATCGAGGTCGGGAACAAGCGCCGGCTGATCCAGTGCTGCGCCGTCGCCTGGATGCTCGGCCTCGCCTTCCTGATCCTCAAATTCGGGGTGGAGTGGCACGACGATTTCCACAAGCATCTTTTCCCCGGCCCGCATTTCGCGATCACCGGCGCGCTCGGCGGCGGGGCGCGGCTCTTTTTCATCTTCTACTTCGTCGGCACCGCCCTCCACGGGGTGCACATGATCGGCGGGCTCGTCCTGGTCGGGTGGGTCATCCTGCGCGCCCGGCGGGGCGAATTTTCACCGGGTTACCACACGCCGGTCGCGGCGGTCGGCCTCTACTGGAGCTTTGTCGACATGGTGTGGATCGTGCTCTACCCGCTGATCTACCTCGTCGGGCGCGGCCCGTGACGCCGGGCCTGCGCCGCCTGCTGCTGACTGGGGTACTCTCGATGCTGTCCGCCGCCCTCACGCCTCGGACGCGGCCGGCGAGGCCGCGCTTGCGTCCGCTGCTGCTGGCTTGGGTGCTGCTGATGGCGCTGCTGGCGATTGAGTTCGGCGCCGCTTTCACCCCGCTGGGACGGTCGGCGCGGCCGTTCGTGCTGATCCCGGCGGTTTTGATGGTGGCGGTGGTCGGCACCTTGTTCATGCGGGTCGGGCGGGGGGTCACGATCGTGCGGCTCTTCGCCGCCGCCGGGCTCTTGTGGCTGGGCATCCTGCTCGGCCTGGGAAGCTTGGACCCGCTGACCCGAACCGATTACCCCGTGCAAACCGGCAATCCGCAGTGACGCCGGCGTGCGTCAGTATCGCCGCCTTTCGCCGGTATCCTCATGCTCGCTCACCAGGAAGCGGTAGCGAATGGCGGCGGCATAGGTTTCTCCGGGGCGCAGGATCGTGGAAGGGAAGGCCGGATGGTGCGGCGCGTCGGGAAAACCTTGCGGCTCGAAGGCAAACCCGGCCGATTGGCGGTAGATGACGCCCCCGCGGCCGGCAACGGAGCCGTTGAGCTTGTTGCCGGTGTAAAGCTGCATTCCCGGTTGAGTGGTGTGAATCTCGAGCACCCGGCCGCTCGCCGGATCTAAAGCTCGCGCGGCGAGCCGCGGCGCCGGCGCCTGTCCGGCGCCTAGCACGAAACACTGATCGTACCCCGTGCCGTAAATCAGCTGAGGGTCGGCTCGTCGGATCCGCGCGGCGAGCGGCGTCGGTTCGCGAAAGTCGAACGGGGTGCCGGCGACGGATCGCATCTCGCCGGTGGGGATCTGCTTGTCATCGGTCGGGAGGAAGGCATCCGACACGATCGTTATGACATGGTCCAACACATCGCCGGTCTCGGCCCCCGCCAAGTTGAAATACGGGTGGGCGCTCAGGCTGGCGAGCGTCGGCTTGGTGGTGCGTGCCTCGAAGTCGAGCCAGAGGGAGTCGCCGTCGAGACGATAGGTGGCCTGAACCGACAGCTCGCCGGGAAAACCCTGATCGCCATCGGGGCTGACATGGGTCAGGACCAGCGCCGTCGCGGCGGCAACAGGGGCGACTTTCCAGAAGACTTGGTCGAAGCCAACCGGGCCACCGTGCAGGGTCGACGTCCCGTCATTGGTCGGCAGCTGGTAAGTGCGGCCATCGATGGCGAAGCTGCCGCCGGCGATCCGATTGGCAGTGCGACCCAGCAACGCGCCAAACGCGCCCCCCGCCTTCGCGTAGGTTGCCACGTCGTCGAAACCGAGCAGAACGTCGCCGCGGCGTCCCGACCGGTCGGGTGTCTCGATCGAGACGATGCGCCCGCCATAATCGGTGATGCGCGCCCGCAGGTTCGAATTTTCCAGGGTGTAGACCATGGCGGACCGTCCATCCCGAGTCCGGCCGAACGGTTCGCCTGTCGTACACGCGGTCTTTTCAGTCACGGTCGTTCCCATTCGATCATCCGTAGGAAGAACGAGTGGACCGGGCGCGCGGTTCAGTTCTCGCCCGCGCTGGTTCCGTCCCTGACCTACCCGGCAGCGATAGCGAAATCGCAACTGTCCATGCCGAATAAACTTCCCGCCTATCTCTTGGCGAGAAAACGGGCGACCGAGCAATATGGCGATCGCCCAAAATTGGAACCGGATGCCCCGTATTATGTTGAGCCTACGTCCCATAGCCGAACTGCCGCGGTCGAATTACGCCGCCGTGCCTCGCGATCGGACTAGCTTGCGGGAATGGCCGAAAGGGCGCTCCGATGCCGTCCAAAATCGAGGATTACGCCCTGATCGGCGACTGCGAAACCGGCGCGCTGGTCGCGCGCGACGGCTCGATCGATTGGCTGTGCTGGCCCCGCTTCGACAGCGGCGCGTGCTTTGCCGCGCTCCTCGGCGGACCGGAGCACGGTCGCTGGCTGATTGGCCCGGCCGACGCATCGGCGCGCAGCACGCGCCATTACCGCACCGACACGCTGATCCTCGAGACCGACCATGAGACCGCCGACGGCGCGGTGACCGTTCTCGATTTCATGCCGCTGCGCGGCCAGGCCTCGGACATCGTTCGGATGGTGATCGGCCGCCGCGGCCGGGTGGCGATGCGCGTCGAGCTGGTTTTGCGCTTCGATTACGGTTCGCTGGTGCCCTGGGTGACGCGGCTCGACGACGGCACGCTGCGCGCCGTGGCGGGTCCCGACATGGTGGTGTTGCGCACCCCGATCATGTTGCGGGGCGAAGGTTCGAAAACGGTGGGCCAGTTCACCATCGAGGCGGGCCAGACGGTCTCGTTCGCCCTGACCTACTCGCCCTCGCATCTGCCGCCGCCCGAGCCGGTGAACGCGTCCGAGGCGCTGGCCGAGACCGAAAAATTCTGGCGCGACTGGGCCGGCCAATGCACCGCTGCGGGTGAATGGTCCGACATCGTCCGCCGCTCCCTGATCACCCTGAAGGCGCTGACTTACCAGCCGACGGGGGGCATCGTCGCTGCCGTCACCACCTCGCTGCCGGAGCAGCTCGGCGGCCCGCGAAATTGGGATTATCGGTTTTGCTGGCTGCGCGACGCGACCTTCACCCTGCTGGCGCTGATGAACGGCGGCTATTATGAGGAAGCGCAGGCGTGGCGCGACTGGCTGCACCGGGCGGTCGCGGGCGCGCCTTCGCAGGCGCAAGTCCTCTACGGCCTCGCGGGTGAGCGGCGCCTGACCGAGTGGGAGGTGCCGTGGCTGCCCGGCTACGAGAACTCGAAACCCGTGCGCATCGGCAACGCCGCCTCGGGGCAGCTGCAGCTCGATATCTACGGCGAAATCATGGATGCGCTGCATCAGGGGCGCAGCCACGAGCTCGCCGCGAGCGAGGCGAGCTGGGCGCTCCAGCAGGCCTTGGTCGAGCATCTCGAGACGATATGGCAAAAGCCCGACAGCGGGATCTGGGAAGTCCGCGGGGGTCCCCGGCAATTCGTCTATTCGAAGGTGATGGCGTGGGTCGCTTTCGACCGGGTCGTCAAGAGCGCCGAACAATTCGGGCTTGACGGCCCGGTCGACCGCTGGCGCGCCCTGCGCGACCAGATCCACGATGAAGTCTGTCGCAACGGCTTCAATTCCGAGCTCGGCGCCTTCGTGCAGTCCTATGGCTCGAAGGAGCTCGACGCCAGTGTTCTGCTTTTACCGCTGGTCGGATTTCTGCCGCCGAGCGATCCGCGGGTGCGCAGCACGGTCGAGGCCATCGAGCGCGATCTGATGATTGACGGGTTTGTGCGAAGATACGATACGACGACCTCGGACGATGGTCTGCCGGCGGGCGAAGGCGTGTTCCTGGCCTGCAGTTTCTGGCTCGTCGACAATTTCGTCCTGCTGGGGCGGTGCGAAGACGCGCGTCGTCTTTTCGAGCGGCTGATTTCGTTACGAAACGATGTCGGCCTGCTGTCCGAGGAATACGACGTCGACGCCAAGCGGCTCGTCGGGAATTTCCCGCAGGCGTTCTCCCATATCACCCTGGTCAACACCGCCCACAACCTGATCCGCCCAGCCGGCCCCGCGGAGCAGCGCGCCTCCGGCGATCACCCCGATGCCGGCACCCCGTCATCCGCCCCGGATGACGCCCCGAAGAAGCCTGCGCCCTGAGCTGCTGCGTCGGCCGGCGGGTCAGATTGCCAGGGGCAATCGAAGCGTCACCCGCAAACCGCCCAATGGCGAAATGTCGAGGGTGGTTTCTCCGCCGTAGAGTTCGGCAAGCTCGCGGGTGATCGGCAGGCCGAAGCCAAACCCGGGGGCGCTTTCATCGATGCGTTCGCCGGGCCGCAGAACCTGAGGGATCTGCTCGGGCCGCAGGCCCGGCCCATCGTCCTCGATCACGATCGCGACCGACCGTCCGCCATCGCGACGTGCCTTAACCTCGACCTTGCCGCGCGCCCATCTGAACGCGTTTTCCAGCAGATTTCCGGCCATCTCGTCGAAATCCTGCTGCTCGCAGGCCACCGCGATGCCGTCCGGAACGGACTGGGTAAGGACAATTCGCTTGTCGGCGTTGAATTTGCCGAGCGCGTTGGCGATATCGCCCAGGCGCGTCGCGATTGGTGTTCGCGCCCGCGTCGGCCCGCTGAGCGCCGCGGCGCGCGCCCGGGCCAGATGGTGGCGGATGCGCCGCTCCATCAGCACGACCAGCGCATGAAGCTCGCCGGCCGCGCCGCGGCCGGGCTCCGACAGGGCGATGGCGAGGGTCGCCAGCGGCGTCTTCAGGCCGTGCGCCAGATTGGCGACATGGCGTCGCGCCCGCTCGAGATTGGCGGCGTTTTGATCGAGCAATCCGTTGAGCCCGGATACCAGCGGCAGGATTTCCAGCGGTTGCTCGGCGGGCACTCTGTCGCTTCGTCCGGTCCTGACATCCGCGACCGCCCGGCGCAGCCGTTCCAGGGGTCGCAGTCCGAGCCTGACCTGCAGCACGATGGCCACGATAAGCGCGAGGCCCAACCCGGCGAGCGATACCGCTAGGGTCGTCATCGCTTCCCGCAGCGGACCGCGCACGGCCGCGCGCGGGGCGGTCGCGACGATGATGACTTGTGTCCCTCCGGTCCTCGCCTGTTGAATTCTGAAGTGAAGCGGTTCGTTCCCGGGGCCGATCCCCTCGGCGGGAGCCGGATGCTCTCCATGCGGGGGGCGATGGAATTCCGAAACATCGACGGTGGCGCCCGCAAGCGAGCGCGAACGCAGTTGGTTTCGCGGCCCGACGATCTCCCAGTACCAGCCGTGCGCTGGCCGATCGAACGGCGGGCCATCGGCGTTACCCGCGATGGCGACGACGCCATCCTCTCCTACCGTTAGCATGGAAGACAAAAAGACGATTTGCGTGTCGAGCCGCTGATCGATCTGACCTTGGATGAAGCGATGAAGGACAAAGTCGATCATGATTGCGGAAGCGACCAGCGCCAGCGCGATGAACACACCGGCCCCGACCAGGAGCCGCCGGTTGAGCGATGCCTGCCGGAGGATCACGTCGCGCCGAAGGTCAGGCGATAGCCCCGCCCGCGAACGGTTTCGATCATCTCATGACCGATCTTGCGACGGAGACGGGCAACGATTACTTCGATCGAATTCGAATCTGCCTCGGCGTCGCCTTCGTAGACTTTTTCGATCAGGTCGTATCGCTCGACCACCACATTGTTGCGCAGGGTAAGACAGGCCAGCACGCGCCACTCCAATGCCGTGAGGCGCAAGGGCAATCCGTTCAATTCGAACACACCGGTCTGCGCGTCGAACGCGAGCGGCCCGCAGACGATGCGAGGCTCGGCATACCCGGTCGAGCGCCGCACCAAGGCCCGCAGACGCAAGACGAGCTCTTCGACCCGAACCGGCTTTGTCAGATAATCGTCGGCGCCCGCCTTGAAGCCGTCGACCTTGTCGGTCCAGCCGTCGCGCGCGGTCAGGATCAATACCGGCAGGTTGCGCCCGTTCTTCCGCCACGCGCGCAAGACATCGGCTCCGGTGACCTTGGGCAAACCAAGATCGAGCACCGCCGCATCGTAGGCTTCGGTTTCGCCCAGATGCTGGCCGTCCTCGCCGTTGACCGCGATGTCGACGGCGAAATTCTCGTGGCGCAGGGCTTGAGCGATCTCCTGCGCGAGACGGCGGTCGTCCTCAACCAGAAGAACCTTCATGCGCCTTGTCCGTTTGGCCGAGGCAGTCGTTTAGCCGGCCGAGCTTAACCCAGCCTGAACGGGTTCGTTCAGGCTGGGTTTCGAGGCCGCGGCGTAGGCTCCTCCATCGACTTAACCGACGGAGAGCACCATGCCCGACGAGAGAACCAACAACCCATCCCCCGGAACTGAACCGGACGCGCCGCGACCGAGCCGTGCGCCGCCGCCGCACCGCCCTGCGGCCGCCCGGCGGCTGATCACCGCTGGCGTCGTGATCGCGGTTCTCGTCGTCGGCGCGGCGGGCGGCGCCGGCGCCTACCGCTACATCGAGAACCGCCGCCCGCACAGCGTGCTGCTGTTGCAGCCGGCGCCGATCGCCCAGATGGCAACCGCCAGTCCCGTCGCGGTAAAGGGACAGGTCGCCGAAATCTTCGGCAACAAGTTCATCATCCGGGACGATAGCGGCCGCGCGCTGGTGGAAACCGGGCCGCGCGGCGAAGGCGGAAACCTGGTGAAGCCGGGTGAGACGGTTACCGTCCAGGGCCGTTTCGACGACGGCTTCATCCACGCCGAAATCATGACGCGCGCCGATGGCACCAGCGAAGCGTTCGGGCCGCCGCATCCCCATCGCGGCGACCGGCCCGGCCCTCGCGCCGACCGCGGCCCAGGGCGCGATCCACCGCCGCCGCCCCACGAGCATTGATTTCCGCGACGGATGCCGGTTCGGACACCGGGCCGGCATCCCGCCGTCGCTTTGCCGACGCCGATGACGGCGATCTCATTTATCAATTCGTTAGTGTCGAACGTTAGATGACGCCTTCCTCGGCAAGCCGTTCGACCTCGCTCGGGGTGCGGCCGAGCAGCTCGGTCAACACCCACATATTGTCTTCGCCGTAGCACGGCGCGCCGCGGTTGGTCGGGCCGCCGATATAGGCCGGGGTCGCGCTCATCTTCATCGGCAGCTCATAGACCGGCCAGGTGCCGATCTTGGTGCCGGTGACCTCCGTGAGCCATTTGAGGTGGCGCAGCTGCGGGTCGGTGTCGACCCGGTCTTCCGAGTTCTGGCACACCCCGGCGGGGACACCGGCCTTCTGCAGCTTCATCATGCAGTCGTAGCGGTCCTGTGTCTTGGTCCAGGTTTCGACCGCGGCGTCGAGCGTATCCTGGAATTGCAGCCGATGCTCCAGGGTGGCAAAGCGGCGATCGTCGAGCCATTCGCCATGCTCGGCGACTTGCGCCAGCGCCCGCCATTCCGCGTCGGAGAAGCAGGCGATCGCGATCCAGCGATCCTTGCCCTCGCAGCGATAGGCGCCGTGCGGCGCCGCCGGCTTGTACGGCGAGCGGTTGCCGTAGCGCCGGAACTCGCGCTCGTTGGCCGACCAGTCGAGGATCGTCGCGCCGGTAAGGAAAATGCCGGACTCGCATTGCGAGGCGTCGATCCACTGGCCCTCGCCGGTGCGCTCGCGGTGGTAGATCGCGCCGAGCAGCGCCAGCGCGTAACCGTAGGCGCCCATCCAATCGAGATAGGAATAGCCCCAGCTCACCGGCATCGCCGGCTCGGGCAGGCCCGACATCTCGGCCTGGCCGCCGAACGCGGCGGCGACCGGCCCGACCGTGCGCATCCGGCCGTAGGTGCCGTGCGCACCCATGCCCGATTGCTGGATGTAGATGATGTCGGGGCGGATCGACTTCAGCACATCGTAGCCGAGCCCCAGACGCTGCAGCACGCCCGGCGAGAACCCCTCGGCAACGACGTCGCAGATGCGGATCATGTCCTTGGCGATCTGCAGCCCCTTGGGATGGCGAATGTTGAGCGAGATGCCGCGTTTGCCGGAGTTCTTGTTGAGGAAATTGCCGCCCATGTCGGGATCCTTGACCCCGGGCAACGGCCCGGTCGCGGCCTCGCGCGCGGCGCGGCCGCCGACCGGCGCCATCCCCGCCAGCCGCGTGTCGGGGTTGTCCTTCCACTCGACCTTGAAGCTCTCCGCCCCCAGCGCGGCGAGGAACCGCGTGCCGCCGGCCGAGGCGAGGAACCAGGCGAAATCGAAGATTTTGATCCCCTGCAGCGGGAACGGCTTGTCGTGCAGCGCCGAGCGTCGCGGGTTTTCGACCTTGCGCGGCTGCGTCGGCACGCTGGGCTTGCGCGCCACCTCTGCCAGCACTGCGTCGGTGTCCTCGCCGAGCAGCGGGGCACGGCGACCGACCTGCCAACTCGTTCTGGTGGCGAGCCATTTGCTGGTCGGATAGCGGAAGCTGCGGCCGAGCTCCGGGTGCTCGACATCGGCAAAGGTCTTGCGCGTCAGCCAGTGCTCGTCGAGCGCGTTCTCGTGCGGCTTGCGCAGCGGCGCCCACAACAGGCCGGCGTCCTGCGCCTCGCGCCACGGCATGTCCTTGTAGGACCAGGCGCGGATAAAGCGCTGCACCACATCGAGCATATGCGCCCGCGCCTCGTCGCTACCGGCCGTGCCCGGCACCTGCCGCGCCTTGAGGTCGGTGTCGGGCGGCGGCGGCTGCAGATCGGCCTGCGCGTTGTATTTGGTCAGCAGCGGCACGAGGTTCTGGAGGTCGCGCGCGCCCATCCCGTGCGAGATGAACCAGCGACCGTCCTTGGTGTGGCAGATGCTCGGGCTGTGGTTGGGGAACTCGCCGGCGTGGCGGCAGGTCATGCGCCACAGCGGCACCCGCCGCATGACCCAATACATCAGGTCCTGCTCGGGGTTCTTCGACACCGCCTCATGGATCGCGACCGAGACGTCCTGGCCCTCGCCGCTGCGCTGCCGGTGGATCAGCGCGGCGATGATGCCGGTCGCCATCTGCTCGCCGGCGATGTGGTAGGCGTGCCAGACCTGCGGCGCGATCGGCGGAACGTCATATTCGAGGTTGGGGTCGGGGTCGTAGCCGCAATTCATCATCACCCCGCCGAGCGCGAGATGGATCAGGTCCGAGCTTTTGAAGTCCTGCCACGGCCCATCATCGCCAAACGGGGTCATCCGCGCCGTCACCAGCGCCGGGAAGCGCGCGGCGAGCGCGGCGCGATCGAGCGCCAGCGCCGCGTTGAGCGCGCCGCAGCTCGCGTCGAGCAGGATGTCGGCGCCGCCCAAGAGGCGCAGCATGTGCTCGCGGCCCGCCGGGCTCTGCAGGTCGAGCACGACCGATTTCTTGTTGCGGTTGTAGTTCCAGAAAAACAGCGAGCGCTCGAGCCCCGGCTGGTCGTCGAGGAATGGGCCGATCCGGCGCGTGGCGTTGCCCTCGGGCGGCTCGATCTTGATCACCTCGGCGCCGAGCCCGGCGAGCAGCAGCCCGGTATATTCGGCGCGCTCGTCGGCGATCTCGATGACCTGCAGCCCGGCCAGCATTCCTGGGCCGGCATTGCCCATCATCTCGCCCGGCCCCGTCTGATTTTGACCGGCCCCGATCGCGCCGACCTCGGACATGGCGCTATTCCTCCCAAGATTATGACGCAAGTATGAACCCTCGGCGCGGCGACCCCTTTCCGTTGGACAATCGTCTCGTCTTCCCTGCGCAAGCGGGGACCCAGGGCGAGTGGCAGAGTGGTAGTCCTGGGTTGCCGCTTGCGCGGGAAGACGAATTTTCTACTCGGCAGCCGCGGCGACTTTCGCCTGGCCGAACGCCGGCATCACCTCCTTCGAGAAGCGGTCCAAATCTTCCAGCTGGACGTCGAGCGGCGTACCGAGCGGCGTGGCGCACACCACCCGGTCGATGCCGGGATAGCGCTTCTCGACCGCCTTGAGCTGCTCGATGATGTCGGTGGGCGTGCCGGTGAGGAATCCGCCCGCCTTCACCGCGTCCTCGATGCGCGGCAATTTGGTCGCGGCCGCCAGCTTGGGGTCGCGCATCGCCGCGATCTGCTCGTCCGAAAGCGCGCGCACCAGTCGCAGTTCGCCGAACATCTTCATGTTCTCTTCGTAGTGTTTCGCCGCCTCGCGCATGCCGTCTTCGCGGCTCCGGGCGACGTGGAACTGGAAGCCGAGCGCCAGCTTCTCGCCGAGTTCGAGTTTTATCCCGCGGCGTGCATAGGCGGCCTGGAAGCCGATCATGTGGCGTTCGACCGCGCCGCCTTCGGCCGAGCCGCCGCCGATCATGCCGGAGATGCCGTGCTTGGCCATGAAATCGAAGGCGCGGTCGGAGCCGCTCTGGATCGGCTGCCAGCATTCGACCGGCAGGCGCTCCGGCGCCGGCACCAGGGTGATCTCCTTCAGCGTGTAGCCGCGATACGGCACCTCCGGCGGGATCGTGTAGTACTTGCCCTGGTGGGAGAACGGCTTGCCCTCGAACGCCTTGAACAGGATGTTGACGCCCTCCTCGAAGATTTCACGGTTGGCGTCCTGGTCGGTCAGCGGCGAGCCGAAGGTCTCGACTTCGCGGGTGTGATAGCCGCGGGCGACGCCAAAGATCACGCGGCCGCCGCTGAGGGTGTCGGCCATCGCGTAATCCTCCGCCAGCCGCAGCGGATGCCACATCGGCACGACATTGAAGCCGCAGCCGATATTGAGGTTTTTGGTCTGGTTGACGAGGTGCATCGCCATCATCAGGAGGTTCGGGATCAATTCCGTGCCTTCGGGCTGGAAATGGTGCTCGGCCATCCAGAACGTGTTGAACCCGCGCTCGTCCATGCACTTGGCGTAGGTCACGACCTTGTGCAGGGCCTTGGCCAGCTGCTCCTTGGAATAGCGGCGCTCGTTGATCGGCGTGCCGGTATAGCCAAGGTTCTCCATGTCGGCGGTGCCGTAATAGGAGCTGTCGAATTTCGTGATCATTCCCGTCTCCCAACCCCGAAGCTGCGAGGAGCGTAGCGCATCACGCCGCTCGGCGCCCTCCTTCGATTGCACCGGCAGCCATGCCCCCCGACGATGGCCCCCGTTGATGGCTCCCGTTGATGGCTCCCGTTGATGGCTCCCCGCCGGATTAGCGTCGATTACCCGGATGTCTCTATGTATTAGTGATCCGTTCGCGCTGTCGGAGGCGATGCGATGCTGGTGAGAGCGGGTGAGCGCACCTATCTGGACACGAGGGCAAAAGCGGAACCCGCCGATGATGTGATGACGCGCGATTATTACACGCAGTTGCCGCAAATCCGTCTGACCGGCAATTCGACCGATCCTCGCCCGATGCAGCCGGGAACGCCGATGGAAGTAACGCTCGACGGCAACGACGTCGCCAGACTGATCGAATGCGCTGTCAGGCATCCCAGCCATAACATGCGCTATGCCGTGCTGGCGGCCATTTGGAATCACCCCGACTCATTTCGGCAGATTTTCCAGTTCGGGCTGAAAGCCCCCGAAAGCTTTCCTGAAATACGCAAGCTCGTGGCGGAGGAGCTTGAGCGGTGCGCGCCGAAACCGGATCTTCCGGCGTCCAACCGGGTCAGGCCGGCGGGCGAAGCGCTGTTGCCCCGGATGCCGTTACCGGCGCATCTGAGGGATCGCGGGAGGCAATGACAGAATGAGCGACTGGAGCACGGTGAGCCGCCCCATCCCGGTCCCAAACGAGTGGACGAAGCCGTTCTGGGACGCGGCCCGGCGGGGCGTTCTGGCGCTGCAGCGCTGCCAGAGCTGCGGGCATTTCCAGCACCCGCCCTACGCCACCTGTACCCAATGCGTTTCGACCGACCTGAAGTTCGAACCCGTGCGCCATAATGGTGCAGGGGGGGCCGGGGCGATCTACGCCTATACCATCATGTACCACACCGGCGACAAGCGCTTCGCCGCCGCCGTGCCCTACGCCAGCATCATCGTCGAGCTCGACGACGCGCCCGGCGCGCTGCTCGCCGGCAATCTGCTGGAAGCCGAATACACCGAGGCCAAGGTCGGGCGGCGCGTCGAGGTGATCTTCGAAAAGCTGAACGACGATATCACCCTGCCGCAGTTCCGCCTCGCGCCCTCGTCGGCGACGCCGGGCGAGTAAGGGAGAGGCGTCATGTGGGAGAACCGCTGCAAGATCGCCGTCAGCGGCGTGGGCTTTTCCAAGGTCACGCGCTCGGCCGACATTCCGCTTGCCGCCCACGCGCTCACCGCCGTCAAGGAGGCGGTCGCGGATTGCGGACTGCAAATGTCCGACATCGACGGGCTGGCGACCTATCCCGAGTTGCCGGCCACCGGCCACGCCGAAATCGACGGCATCTCGATCGTCTCGGTCAATTGCATGATGGCGATGCTGAAGCTGCCCGACCTCGCCTGGCACATCCAGGTGGGCACGACCAATATCGGCGGCGCGGTGCAGCAGGCGGTCAACGCGCTGCTGGCGGGGGTGTGCACCTACGCGGTGGTGTGGCGCGCGATGCACAACCCGCGCGGCACCTACCAGAACCTGCCCAGCGGCATGGCGGCCGGCGCCGCCCAGTTCACCGCGCCCTACGGCTTTGGCGGCCCGGGCCAGGGCATGGCGGTCGCCTATACCAGATGGCTCGAGCGCAACCACCAGAACCGCGAGAAGATGGCGACCCTGGCCGTCACCCAGCGCCGCCACACCCAGCACAACCCGCACGCCTATTTTTACGGCACGGAGCTGACGCGCGAGGATTATCTGGCGTCGCGGATGGTGGCGTATCCGTTCTGCCTGTTCGATTGCGACATCCCGGTACAGGGCGCGGTCGCCATCGTGCTGACCACTGCCGAGCGGGCGCGCGACCTCAAGCCCAGGCCGGCCTACCTCGCCGGCTACGGCCAGCGGCTGCATTTCGAGGTGGCGGGCCGCATCGGCAGCCTGTCGAGCTACATGGCGGGCGGCGGCAGCTCGGCGAAGCTGACCTGGGAGCGCTCCGGCTTCAGCCCCCAGGATGTCGATGTCGCCCAGATCTACGACGGGTTCTCGGCCTCGGTGATCTACGGCCTCGAAAGCTACGGGTTCTGCAAGGAAGGCGAGGCGCTCGATTTCATCCAGGACGGCCGCATCGAACTCGACGGCGAGCTTCCGCTCAACACCTTTGGCGGCAGCCTCGGCACCGGCCGCATCCACGGCCTCTGGCACATCATCGAAGGCGCCCTCCAAGCCTCCGGCCGCGCCGGCTCGCGCCAGGTCAAGGACGCCAACATCTCCTTCGTCGGCGCCAGCGCCCCGATCGTCACCGGCACGACATTTATTTTCGTGCGGGAGCCGTATTGAGGGGCCGGACAGGTCGCAAACCTGGAAGGTAGTTTGTCGCCTATACCCTGCGGGAAGAGCGTATTCGCATTATCTCGACCCGGAAGGCCGAGCCTATGAACGAAGGAAATATCACGATGAAAACCGGGAAGCATGACTGGCGGCGGCTTCGATGCGCTGACTAACGCGGAAGCTCATGCGGCGGCGCTCAAGGGCCCGGATGCGCAGCCGCTCACGGACGCTGCCCTTGCCCGGATGAAGCCGGTCGCCCGAGCGCGGATAGTGCGCCGCGCGCTCGGGCTGACCCAGGAGGAATCCGCCGCGCGCTTTCGTATACCAATCGGCACCTTGCGCGACTGGGAGCAGGGCCGCGCCGACCCGATCAATCCGCGCGAGCCTATCTCACCGTGATCGCACACGACCCCGAAGGTGTGCGCCGCGCTCTGGGGACGGCGCCTGCTCGTTAACTCCGTCATCCGGCGCGGTCGTGCTTGTCAGCGCACCTCCAGCACCACTACCGGGATTTCGCGTTCGGTCTTCTTCTGGTAATCGGCGTAGGGCGGCCAGAACTCCAGCGCCTTTTGCCACAGCCGGGCGCGCTCCGCGCCGGTGGCGGTGCGGGCGCGCGCCTTCGTCTTCGCGGTGCCGGCCTGCACCTCGACATCCGGGTTGGCGAGGATGTTGAGGTACCAGCTGGGGTGCTTGGGAGCGCCGCCTTTCGAGGCGATGGCGAGATAGCCGTCCCCGGCCTTGCCGTAGAACAGCGGGAAGATGTAGCGCTCGCCCGATTTGCGGCCGGTTGTCGTCAGCAGCAGCGCCGGCACGGTCAGTTCGGGACGGCCCGGCTGGGTCATCTTGTACAGGTGCCCGTCGGCGCCACCGCTGGCGAGGTAGCGGTTGGCGTGCTCCACCATCCACTCCGGCAGGCCCGGCGCGAGCTTGGCTTCGGTCATCGTTCATACTCCCTTAGCGGGCGGCGGCCGCCGGCCGGTGCGCCTTGAGGAAGGTGCGGATGTGGCGCACCGCCAGCGGAATGCGCTCCTTGGGCTCCTTCCAGGGATAGAGGCTCACTTGCGCGTTCGGCGCGAGGCTCGCGCTCTCCATGGCGACGGCGTACGGGTGCGCCGGGACGTCGTCCGGCAGGACCAGGATCGGCGTCCGGCAGTCGCGCACGAAATCGCGCGTCACGGTGAAGACGAAGTCGGGGTTGGCGCGGTACATCTTGTCGAGGAAGGCGTCGACCGTCGCCATCGTGACGTCGGGCCGCCGGGCGCACAGCGCCGGGCCCCAGCCCTTGATGTTGTTCTGGTAGAAGAGGTCGGGCATTTCCGGCCGCGACCCGCTGGGCTGCGCCAGCACGGCGGCGATGACGCGTCCGCGCGCCCGCTTCAGCAGGTTCCAGATAAACGGGCCGCCGATGCAGAAGCCCAGCACCATGAACTCGCCGATGCCGAGATGGTCCATCAGCCCGATATGGTCATCGGTGTAGGAATCCCACGGCCGCTCGACCTCGAGCGGCCCCGCGGACTGGCCGCCATTGGCGTTGCGTAAATCCGCCGAGATGACGCGGTACTCGTCCTTGAACTCCTCCATCGGGTTGAACGGGTGGGAGGTCGCGAGGCCGGCGATCGTGGAGTTGAGGCCGCCGCCGGGGATCACCAGCAGTGGGAAACCGGAGCCGACCTCTTCGTAATGGATGCGGGTTTCGCCTTTTTCGTAGAACGGCATGGCAGTCTCTCCTTGTGTAGGTCGGTAGGGCGGATGAGCGCAGCGTAATCCGCCAATGCCCGGCAATCCACTAGGCGGAATGCGCTACCCCGCGGGTCGAGCTAGCTGTCGAATCCAAGCACGTTGTTCAGCTTTGAGGTCGGTGGTTTTCCGCCGAGGGCTGAGTGGGGTCGGGTGTGGTTGTAATCGGTGATCCAGGGCTGCATGGCTTGGCCTCGCTCGGCGGAGGATTG
>Ga0209483_1000219_pt1 | contig 52931 bp, 51 predicted proteins | sample NGEPerA_FD_184508 | JGI IMG/M metagenome (GOLD analysis project Ga0209483, IMG submission 184508) | Arctic peat soil microbial communities from the Barrow Environmental Observatory site, Barrow, Alaska, USA - NGEE PermafrostL2-A... | ecosystem: Environmental > Terrestrial > Soil > Wetlands >... | reverse complement strand
AGGGCCGCCGCCAAGGCCAAGGCCGGCGCCGCCAAGGCCAAGGCCGTGGCCGCCGCCAAGGCGAAGAAGGAACGTGACGCCAAGGCCAAGGTCGCCGCCAAAGAACGCGAAGTACAGCGCAAGGCCCGCGAGAAGGCCGCCACCGAGGCGAAGAAGCAACGTGAGGTCGACGCGAAGCGCAAGGCCATCGAGGCCGAGAAGCAGCGAAAGATCCGCGAGATCGAGCGACGCAACCAAGAGGAACTCAAGCGTCAGGAACGTCGAGAGGCTGAAGAGCGAAAGCGCCTCGAAGCGCTCGAGCGAAAGATGCACTCCAAGCCCTACGCCGACGAGCCCGAGTTCCTCGAGGAACTTCGTCGTCTCCTGCTCGAGACGCGAGGCGCCACCAACGACGACATCGTCGTGATGGAGTCCGAAGCCGATGAGATGTTGGTCGACCGTGAACGACTCGAATACGACGACGAGGACGGGAGCAGCGTGGCGTCCGACATCCAGCGGGACCAGAAGAAAGACCTGGCTTCACTGCTTCGCCTGAAGGTCGATGAGATTGACGTCGCGCTCGCGCGAATCGATGACCGCAGTTACGGACGCTGCGACGAGTGCTACGAGGCCATCTCGAAGCCTCGCCTGCTGGCCCAGCTGCCGGTCTTTATGTGTGTCTCGTGTCGCGCAAGCGTCTAATTGATCGGATCAATTACACGGTCATCGTGATCGCCCTCGTCGTGACGGCGATCGACGCACTCTCCAAGGTCTGGGCTCGCCACGCCCTCGCCCAGCACGCGATCCACGTGGGCGGCGCGATCTGGCTGCGACTGCAGTACAACTCGGGTATCTCGTTCTCGTTCAACCAATCGAGGACACTGCTCACCACGATCGGGACCGTCGTGGTCGCCGTCGTGGTCGTGGCCGTGGGACTGAACGCCCGACGAGGTCTTCCCACGATCGGCTTTGGTCTCTTGCTCGGCGGTGGCGTCGCGAACATCGTCGATCGACTCTCGGCCAGTCCCCATCGAGTGACCGACTTGATCGCCCTGGGGTCATTCCCCATCTTCAACCTCGCCGACGTGGCGATCACCGCCGGCTTCATAGTCCTGCTCGTGGCCGCTCTCACGGGCGAGAAGTTGCTCTCGTGAGTGACGACGACGTCCTCGACGCGTTCGACGGAGAAGTCTTGGATCTCATCATCCCGGGCACCCTCGACGAGATTCGCCTCGATCGCGTGCTCGCGCTGCTAACCGGACTTTCCCGCTCCGAGACGAACGACATCATCGCGAGTGGCGCGGTCACGTTGGACGACAAGGTGATCGTGAAGTCCTCGACTCCAGTGCGCGAAGGTCGACGTCTCGTGGCGGTCCTGCCGGCTCCGCAGAGTGCCAACGTCGAAGCCGACCCGAGCGTGTCGGTCGACGTCGTGCTCGACGACGACGACTTCGCGGTCGTCAATAAGGCGCCCGGTCAGGTCGTGCACCCCGGTGCCGGACACCGCGACGGCACGTTGGTGGCCGGTCTGTTGGCCCTCTACCCCCAAATGCGCGAACTCAGTGACGAGGGACTGTGTGATCCCATGCGTCCGGGCATCGTGCACCGACTGGACAAGGGAACCTCGGGTGTCCTCGTCGTCGCCAAGACGCCCACGGGTTTTTCGAATCTGAGCATCCAGTTGGCCGAGCGCCTCATGGAACGGACCTACTACGGAATGGTGGAGGGCCACGTCGCCGAGGAACGAGGCATCGTCGACGCACCGATCGGACGATCGACGAGGACGCCGACCGTCATGGCGGTGCGTTCAGACGGCCGAGTGGCGCGCACTGGCTATGAGGTCATCGCGCGCATCGAAAAGCCGCACGCGATGACCCTGCTGCGCTTGCAGCTCGATACGGGACGGACCCATCAGATCCGCGTGCACCTGGCGACCATCGGTCATCCGGTCGTGAATGACCCGCGCTACGGTCATCGGCGCGAGAAGCGCCTGGCGGAGGACCGGTTCTTCTTGCACTCGACGACGTTGGCCTTTGCCCACCCACGCAGTGACGAGTGGATAACGACCAGCGTGCCGTTGCCGGCAGATCTGCGAGTACTGGTGCCGGAGTCGGTCGAGTTCTAGGCGACTTCGCGCGCGGCCAATACGGCCGAGTCCTCGCGAAGCAATGCCAGCGCCTCTTCCTCAGCGCGACGAACTCGACGAACGCCGATGTCCATCTTCGTGGCCGTGGCCTGGAGTGAGAGGGGAGTGGCCCCGTTCAGTCCGAAACGCAGGCTCAGCACCTCTCGCTGCAGGTCGTTCAGTTTCTCGAGTGCGCCGTGGAGTTGGTCGTCCATCATGGTCTGCTCGATGTCACCGACCCAGTCGTGCTGGCTCGGGGCCACGAGGTCACCCAAGGTGGTCGCGGAATCGGACGACGCCGGCTGATCGAGACTGGCCGTCACGCCAGCGAGTCCGTGCAGGTTGTCGCGCACGGCCTTTGACATACCGGTGGCTTCGGTCAACTCGTCGTCGGTCGGCTTGCGACCGAAGATCGATGTCAGTTCGGCCGTCGTGGCCTCGAGGCGCTGGAGTTGCTCACCGACTTCGAGAGGAATGCGGATAGTGCGACCGTGCTGTTGCACGGCGCGCTGCAGAGCCTGGCGAATCCACCAGGTGGCGTACGTGGAGAACTTGAAGCCGCGCTCCCAGTCGAACTTCTCGACGGCGCGCAGGAGTCCGAACGTGCCCTCCTGGACGAGGTCGACCATCTCGACGCCGCGGTCCTGGTAGCGACGGGCCCAGTGCAAGACCAGTCGTAGGTTGGCCGCGACCATCTGCTTCTTGGCCTCTTCGTCGCCGGCGGTCACGCGCTTGGCGAGTTCGACCTGTTCGTCGTAGTTGGGCATGGGGTAACGATCAAGGTCTCGCATTAAGAGACCCAACATGTCGTTGGTATTCACTGCTGATCGTCGGGGGGTGGCAATCATTTGAATCTCCTCACTTCAATTCATCGACAACTCGCCCGTGGGCGGTAATTTCTCCTACGAACGTCTGCCTAATTTACCACGCCGTTTGGCGTTCTTCAAGGCCCGTTTCCTTTGAAAATCGTAAGAATTCGTGTTAGGCGCTGTGGGTGCGCTGGACCGTGCGACCGCCGCGCGCTTGGGTGACCATGTCGGCCAACGTGAAGCTCGACAAGTGCTCTCGCATGTGATTTCCGACGTCGGCCCAGACGCCGAGGAGCACGCACTGACCCTCGTGATCGCACGCGCCGTCCTTGTGGGGCTCACCGAAGTCGCCCGCCACGATCGGTCCATCGACCGCCGCCACGATCTCGGCGAGTGTGATGCGCTCAGCCGGTCTTGCCAGCACGTAGCCGCCGCCGACGCCGCGCTTGGAGCGCACGAGACCGACGCCCTTCAGACTCAAGAGAATCTGTTCGAGGTACGGCTGGGGCAGGCCGGTGCGATTGGCGAGGTCACGGACCGAGGTGGGCGCCGAGAGGTCGGCGCCCAGGGCGAGACTCAACAGCGCTCGGCTGGCGTAGTCGCCCCTGGTCGAAACTCTCACCCTCTCATTGTACCGTCGAGGGGTCGCGAAAACCTCGGACGTGCACGACATCGAGCATTTGTCTGGCACAGTGGAAGGGTGGAAGAGCCCCAGAACGAGAACGTGACCGTGAACCCCGACGAAGTGCTCTCACCGGGTCAGGGCGAGGTCCCGAGTGAGGGCGAGAACTCGGACTACATCAGCCAACCCGCCAAGGTGATGCGTATCGGTTCGATGGTGAAATCCCTACTCGACGAGGCACGAAGCGCACCGTTGGACGAAGCCGGTCGGGCCCGACTGCGCGAGATCTACGAGACGTCGATCGCTGAACTCTCGGGCGCGCTGTCACCGGACCTCGGCACCGAACTTGGAAAGATGGCGCAGCCCTTCAGTGCCGCGGTGCCGACCGAATCCGAACTTCGAATCGCCCAAGCCCAGCTCGTCGGGTGGCTCGAAGGACTGTTTCACGGTATCCAGGCGTCGCTCTTCGCCCAACAGGCCGCCGCCGCAGCGCAACTCGAGAAGATGCGTGATCGTTCACTACCGCCGGGCGTCGGTGAGCCGCGCGCGGGCACGTACCTCTAGACGTGACTCGTCACACGCCCTCACTACTCTTCGCCGTGAAGGACACCGTCCTCGTCACTTCGCGAAAGGGATCGTCCGCTGATGGCTGAGGGCTTCGTCCATCTCCACAACCACACCGAGTACTCGATGCTCGACGGCGCGGCTCGCGTCGAAGAGATGGTGCTCGCGGCCAAGGCCGACGGGCAGCGCGCGATCGCAATCACGGACCACGGCAACCTCTACGGCGTCATCGACTTCTACGAGACCTGCCGCAAGCACGAGATGACGCCGATTATCGGCCTCGAGGCCTACATGGCCGCCAACTCTCGCTTCGACCGGCCGCCGCGCCGGGGCAAGATCGATGACACCGGCGGCGAGACCGAAGGCGGACAAAAGCTCTATCACCACCTGACGTTGCTCGCGAGCACGAACGAGGGATACCGAAACCTGCGCGAACTCTCCTCACTCGCGTTCCTCGAGGGTTACTACTACAAGCCCCGGCTCGACTGGGACCTGCTCGAGCGCTACAACGATGGCCTCATCGCGACCTCGGGCTGTCTCGGTGGCGTCGTCCTCCAGGCGTTGCTCCATGACGATTACCCCAAAGCGCTCGAGTTGGCCGGGCGACTCCAGAGCATCTTCGGCGGCGAGAATTTCTACATCGAGCTCCAAGATCACGGTATCCCCGAACAGCTCCGCACGAACCCGCAGCTCTTGCAGATCGCCAAGGAACTGCGCGCGCCATTGGTGGCCACCAACGACCTGCACTACGTACACCACGATGACGCCGAGATGCACGACGCCCTGTTGTGCATCGGCACGGGATCGCTGGTCGCGGACCCCAACCGCTTCCGCTTCCACAGTGACCAGCACTACCTAAAGTCGGCCGCGGAGATGCGCTATCTCTTTCGCGACCTTCCCGAAGCCTGTGACAACACCCTCGCCATCGCCGAGCGCGCGTCGGTCACCATCGAGTTCGACAATGACGCGCTGCCCGAGTTCCCGATTCCGGAGTCCTTTCGCGGGGCGACGCACAAAGAGGGCGCCAACCGACTTCTGCGCGACCTCGTGCTACGAGGAGCGCGCGAGCGTTACGGGGAGAACCTCAGCGACGAAGTAATGGCGCGGTTGGAGAATGAACTCGGCGTCGTGGCGGACATGGGTTTCTCGGACTACTTCCTCGTGGTGTGGGACCTGATCCGTCACGCGCGAGAAAAGGGTATTCGCGTCGGGCCGGGACGCGGTTCCTCGGCGGGTTGTTGCATCGCGTACTGCCTGCGCATCGTCGACCTTGATCCGTTGCGCTACGGACTGATCTTCGAACGATTCTTGAACCCCGGTCGACGATCGATGCCCGACATCGACATGGACTTCGACGAGCGCTATCGCGGCGACATGATCCGCTACGCCGCCGAGCGCTACGGCTCGGACCACGTGGCTCAGATCGTGACGTTCTCCACGATCAAGGCCCGCGCCGCGGTGCGCGACGCCGCGCGCGTGCTCGGCTACCCGCCGCAGCTCGGTGACAAGATCGCCAAGGCGATGCCGCCGTTGGTGATGGGACAAGACCTGCCGCTCGTCGCGTGCTTCCAACCCACGCCCGGTTACGAGGGGCGTTTCGTCGAGGCGGCCGAACTGCGCACGCTCTACGAGAACGACACCGAAGTGAAGCACTCGATCGACGTCGCCATGGGATTCGTCGACAAGCGGCGTCAAGACGGCATCCACGCCGCCGCGGTCGTGATCACCAAGGAACCGATGCTCGACTACGTGCCGGTGCAGCGAAAGTCCGGGCCGTCCGGTTCGGGCGAGGACGCGCCGATTGTCACTCAGTACGAGGCGACGGCCATCGAGAAGCTCGGCCTGTTGAAGATGGACTTCCTCGGACTGCGCAACCTCGCGATCATCGAACGGGCCCTTGAGAACATTCGACGGCGCCACGGGATTGAAGTGGACATCGACAACGTCGCGCTCGATGACCCCAAGGTCTACGAGATGCTGCGCCTCGGCAACTCCATTGGCATCTTTCAACTCGAAGGCGACAAGATGCGCCAGCTCATGCGCCGTCTCGCGCCGACCGGTTTCGATGACATCGCGGCCCTGAACGCGCTGTATCGCCCGGGACCGCTGTCGGAGAACGTCCACAATGACTTCGCCGATCGCAAGAACGGCCGTCAGCCCGTGAGTTACGACCACCCCGATTTGGAAGCGATCCTCGGCGAGACCTCGGGGCTCATGATCTACCAAGAGGACATCATGCGCGTGGCCACGTTAATCGCCGGCTTTTCGATGACCGAGGCCGACGATCTGCGAAAGGCCTGCTCGAAGAAGATTCGCGAGATGATTCGCGCGCAACGCTCGAAATTCGTCGACGGTGCCGAGCGCGAAGGCTACGGACGCGATCTGGGCGAGGCGATCTTCAACAAGATCGAGCCGTTCGCCGACTACGCCTTTCCGAAGAGTCACGCCTACGGCTACGCCCTGCTCGGCTATCAAAACGCGTGGCTCAAGGTGAACTATCCCGTGGAGTACATGGCGGCACTATTGACGTCGTTCCGTGACGACAAGGACAAAGCGTCGGTCTACCTGAACGAAGCGCGTCAAATGGGCATCACGGTAGGCGTGCCCGACGTCAACGAGTCCTTCGCCGAGTACGCCCCGAGCCTCTCCCAGGCCCAGACGATCCTCTTCGGCCTGGCCGCGGTGCGCAACGTCGGCGAAACGCTCGTGGAGAAGATCGTGAGCGAGCGCGAGGCGAACGGTCGCTTCGCTTCGATCTATGACTTCGTGCGTCGGGTCGATCCGATGGTGCTCAATCGCCGTTCGATGGAGTCGCTCATCAAGGCCGGCGCCTTCGACGCCCTGGGCGTGCCGCGCCTGGGCTTCTTGTTGAAGGTCGACGAGATCTGTGACGTGACGTTGTCGCGTCGTCGTGACCATTCGCTCGGCATTACGACACTCTTCGCGGCCTTCGGCGAAGGCGACGGCCACGACTGGGAGGGAACCGACGTCCCACTTTCGGACATCGAGTTCGACAAGGCGGTGAAACTCGACTTCGAGCGCGAGATGCTCGGCACCTACATCTCGGATCACCCGCTCTATGAGGTGGAGAGTCAACTCGCGACGAAGACCGACGGCTCGATCATCAGTGTGCGCGAGCGCGGCGAAGAGTTGGCCCGCACTGGCAAGGCGGTCACCGTCGGCGGCATCCTCGCCGAGGTCCAGATTCGAACGACCAAGATGGGCAAGCAGTACGCGCGCGTCGTCTTAGAAGACCTCGGGGCGTCCATGGAGATCAACTTCTCGGCGAACAACTTCGAGAAGTTCAGCGGTTTCCTTACGAAGGACAACATCGTGCTCGTCAAAGTGCGCCCCGGCTTCGAAGAAGAGCTCCGATTCAGTGCGATGGGCGTCGAACTCTTAAGCGTGGAGCGGGGAAACGAGGAGTTGCGCCTCGCGCTTCGCCCGGAGGATCTCACCCAAACCTCGATCGGCACCCTGCGCGAGATACTCTCGCGTTATCCCGGTCGTTCGCCGGTCATCGTGGAGACCGGCGCCGCGGGCAAGGCCTTCAAACTGGGCCCCGAGTTCAATGTCAACATCGCGAGCGTCGTTGCCGATCTGCGTACGGAATTCGGTCGAAACGTCATAAAGGCCTAGCCGGCCGAAGCGTTGTGCAAAGAGTCGTAGAATGTATTCCTATGGCAATGACCGTCTCTACGAAGGACACCACCGCACTCAGCGACGCAGAACTCGCCGAAATGGCCGATCTCTGCGTTGATCGAGAGCCAAATTTCGACATCGGCTTCCTCTCGAAGCAACGGGAGGACTGGGTGCTGGTCACCCAGGTTCGCGAGGGCAACAAGTTGCGCGGCTACTCATTCGGCACGCTCGAGCGCATTGGCGGCACACCGTCACTCCTCGTCGGGCTGCTCCTCGTTGACCGCAACGCGAAGGCCGACCAGACCCTGAAGGCGATCCTGCACGACCAGTTCCGCCGCGCGTTGCTGGCGTTCCCGGACGAGGACGTGCTCTTGGGCTCACGCCTCACCTCACCGGACGGCTTTCGCGCCTTCGCCGGTCTCGAGGACGTCGTGCCGCGTCTCGGCTACAAACCGACGGGCGAGGACCGCGCGTGGGGCCGACGACTGGCGAAGCGATTTGGTTCTGAGAAGTCGATTGACGACAAGACCTTCATCATGACGGTGAGCCCGGGCCCGGTCGGCGGGCTCGACTACATCGCGTCCAAGGGCCCGATCCCCGACGGCGTCGCGACCTTCTTCACGGGCCTCAAGCCGCACAAGGGCGAGCGCCTCGTCGTCTTTGGCTGGGCGATGGCCGAGTCACTCGCGTCGGGCAAACTACCCAAGTAATTCAACCTCGCGGCAGTAGTCCGGTGCAGCTCTTGTAACAGTGGCCGTCGATGGGCTTGGACAGCGTCGTCAGTACGTACGTCGGTCGAAAACCCAGGGCCGACGCGAGGTCTTTTCCCGCCAGGGACGGTCGTCGCGTCGCCTCCATCGTGCGAATGGCGTGCGCGTCCTCACAGAGCAGCCACACGTCGTCCCCGTACCAACCGAAGCGAACCCACGTCGATCCATCGTCCTGTCGTCGAAGGAGTTGCGGTCCACGGTCGGCGGCGATCAGCGCGACGCTCGGTCGTTCGCCGCGGAACTCCCAGTACGGGGCACTTGGACCGCGAAAGCCAAAGAGCGGTCCGTCGGCCGGGCTCGCCAGCTGTTCGAGCCAGTGACGAACACGACGGCCGTGGTAGGTACCGAGGCGCCGAGGAAGATCGGAGAGCGTCACGGCCTCGGGTTGGGCGAGGTCGTTGCGCTCGATGTCCTCGGCCAACTGGCCTTCAACGACGTCGAAGACCGCGAGGTCCGTCACGTAGTCCGACGGCCACGGGATTCGCCAGCGCACGATCGTATGGGACTTGAGGTCGACGACGGTCGTCGTCTCATTGGTCGAGCCGAGCACGAGTCCGTAGACCGTGGCGCCACCGGTCAGTTCGACGCTGGGGCGCTGGGGCATGCGCTCGACCAGGCGCTTGTTGGCCCGCGCGGCGGGGTCGCGAGAAAAAATAGGCATCAGGCCCCCACGTTACGCAACTGCTCGTCGAGCGCCTCGACGGAATCGACCGGTAGTTGGCAGACACCCGCGCGACAGACGTAGGCCGAGCCGGTGTGGCGACTTTCCAGCAGTGGTGAGGAACTGGCTCCGGTCACCAGAACCACGCGACGGGTGAAGCGCGAGCTCATAGAGCGAGAAAGCGCATTCGCCTCTCCCGGGATGACAACCTCCACGCCCGACAGCGCAAAGCCCGCGGCCTCGAGGAGGTCAGGAACCGCGCCGGGGTGCATCGCGAGCAGCGAGGCTGCGAGCTCCACCAAACGTTGCGCGACGACGAGGGTTTCATGGTCGCCGGTGCACAGTGCCAGTCGGGCGAGCCCGCGACACGCAATGGCGTGACTCGACGGCGTCGCGCCGTCGAAGATCTCCTTGGGCTGGGCGTGCAGATCGGTGACGAGGTTGCTGCGCGAGAAAATCCCGCGCCCGACGTGGGGGGAGCGTGACGTCGGCACCTCGCCGTCCCAGTAATGCTCGAGCAAGTACTGCGCGAGAAGACGGGCCACCTCGAGCCACTCGTCGTTGCCCGTAGCCTCGAACGCGTCGACGTGGGCGTCGAGCATCCACGCGACATCGGCAGCACTGGCGTGTGCCCGGCGGCCCTCGGTGCGCCACCACACGCCGTCGTGAAAGTGACTTCGGTGCAGCGACGCGAGCAGCGACGTGGCTCGTTCGACGTAGGGTGGCTCGCGCGTTTCGAAGAGGGCCGAAGCGAACATCGCGTTCCACTCGAGGATCACCTTCTCATCGCGGCCGGGTTGAATCCTGAGGGCGCGCGATCGGCGTAGCGCGTCGCGCGCTGCGACGAGCACGTCGGGAGTGGTGAAAGGTTCGCCGTCGGCGAGACGGGGGATCGAACGCCCTTCGAACGCCCCCGCTTCTTCGATTCGCCATCGTCGCAGCACGGCGTCGAGGTCGGCCAGGTAGTCGCCTCTTTCGAGCGCCTCGGCCACCTCGCGAGGTGTCCAGGTGACGTGTGAACCCTCGATGCCACCGGCGTCAGCGTCGAGGGCCGAAGCGAAGCCGCCCTTGACCTCAAGGTCGCCCACAACGAACTCGATTGTGTCGAGGGCGACCTCGCGCCACTCGGCGTGTTCGGGCATCGCCTTGGCGGCGCGAAGGTACGTGCGAGCCAGCAGGGCCTGGTCGCTCAACATCTTCTCGAAGTGCGGGACGTGCCACTGGGCGTCGACGCTGTAGCGCGCGAAGCCGCCGCGCAGGTGGTCGTAGATGCCTCGGCGTGACATCGCGTTCAACGTTCGCTCGACGGCGCGACGCGCTTCGTCGTCGTTGAATTCCAACAGCGCCTCGACGTAACTCGGGCGCGGGAACTTCGGCGCGTCGCCAAAGCCACCTTCGGCATCGACCCGACCGACGAGTTCGTCGCGAAGTCGCCGCCGCGACGCCGCAAGGTCGAGCGTGTTCGTGAACGGCGCGAGATGGTCGATGAAACTGACTTCGCGCTCGAGCGCGAGCGAGAGTTCATCCGCCTGTCGTTCGACGTCGTCGCGCCGGTTGGACCAGGCGTCGTGCATCGCGTGCAACAAACTGGTGAAGTCAACCTGGCCCTGTCGAGCGACTGGGGGATAGTACGTCCCCGCCATGAAGGGTCGGCCGTCGGGTACTAGGAACACCGACATCGGCCACCCTCCGTGTCCACTCACCAATTGGGTCGCGGCCATGTAGAGGGCGTCGACGTCCGGTCGCTCTTCTCGATCGACCTTGATCGCCACGAAATTCTCGTTCAACACCGTGGCGACGGCTTCGTCTTCGAAGGACTCGTGGGCCATCACGTGACACCAGTGACACGCGGCGTAGCCGACGGACAGAAAAATCGGGCGATCGAGACGTTGCGCCTCGTCCAGTGCCTCGCGACCCCAGGGGCGCCAGTCCACCGGATTCTCGGCGTGTTGGCGCAAGTAGGCACTCGACGCCCCGGCGAGATGATTCATGGAGCGATGCTAGGCGTGACCGAAACGGACTGGTCCGAGAACCCCCACCACGGGCGTCGACGTTCGCACCCGTCGCGGCGAGCCACCAATGCGACTTCATCGCTCCGCCCACGACCAACGCCGCGTCGTTGGGGGCGATGACGATGGTGGCGAGGTCCGGACGGTCCTTACAGCGCGGCGTTGGTCCCTCACCCCGATCGCTTTCCTAGTGGATCAGTGCCTCTCGGAATTGACCGGCCCACCGGTTCGTCGCCGTCGTTATTCGTGTCCACGACGACGTGGCGAGCACGACACGTCAGCACCCCGGTGATCACTGACGTCGAGGTCGTGGAGCGAACGGGCGACGCCATAGTAACTACTGTGACAACTGACGACCTCGCACGGAGGAAACTAAGGAGAATCAGATGTCCGCACCACTTCGCTGGGGCATTATCGGGACCGGGGGAATTGCCCACACCTTTGCGCGTGACCTCCGCCTCGTTGACGGCGCGCAGATTGTTGCCGTCGGATCGCGATCGCAGGCGTCGGCAGACGCCTTCGGCGACGAGTTCGCGGTGCCGCGTCGCTACGCCTCGTACGAGGAGCTCGTGAGCGACTCGCACGTCGACGTTGTCTACGTCGCTACTCCTCATCCCTTCCATCACGCCAACGCGCGCCTGGCGCTCGAACACGACAAGCCGGCGCTCGTGGAGAAGGCGTTTACGATGAACGCCGCCGAGGCTCGCGACTTGATCGCACTCGCTCGCCAGAAGAAGTTGTTCTTGATGGAGGCAATGTGGACCAGGTTCTTGCCCCACACGAGGGCAATTCGCGAGTTGATCGCTCAAGGCGCACTTGGAGAACTCGTTTCGGTTTCGGCTGACCACGGGCAGTGGTTCGAGAAGGATCCGTCGTTTCGTCTCTTCGACGCCACGCTGGGCGGTGGGGCGCTCTTGGACCTCGGTGTCTATCCGGTGTCGTTCGCGTCGATGATCCTCGGAACGCCGAATCGGATCAACGCCTTGGTTGATCCGGCGTTCAGCGGTGTCGATGGTCAGACGTCCATGTTGTTCGGCTACGAGAGTGGGGCCCAAGCGATTCTGACGTGCACGTCACTGGCGCGCAGCGCGACGCGAGCGAGCATTGTCGGCACCGAGGCGCGAATTGACGTGGACGGCGATTTCTACGCTCCGACCTCCTTCTCCCTCGTCAAACGAAACGGCGAGACACGCCGATTCGACTATGTCGATGAGGGTCGGGGGCTTCACCACGAGGCCGAAGAGGTCGCCAGTTGCCTCGCGGCGGGTGAGTTGGAGAGCTTGTGGATGCCCCTAGACGAGACCGTGACGATCATCGAAACGATGGAGACGGTGCTGGCGTTTCTCTGACGAGTCGAGGGTTCGACGAACGACGGGCGACTCCAAGGATGTGACCAAGGTCACCTTGTTCCTGCATGATTTGATGGTCGCGGTCGCCGAATTTTGAGCCCCACTCCGTCGAAGGTGATGATTGATTCCTTGAAATCCTGGGGAATTTTTGTCGTGTGACGAGACACAACAGGGTCATCGGGAAGTTCCGACGCAGGGTAGCCCGCCTCGGTTACCGCTGCGTGACTGGCGCTTTTCGCCAGTGTGAACACCTAACTCGTTCTTGCCATGCTATTTTCACAAACTGAACATTGCGGTTACACAGTGTTCGAGAAGTGATCACACTAACGGCGCCGCGAGGCGCCAACGAAGGGTTGGGGAATATGAAATTTAAGACAGGGAGGACTCTCGCGTCCGTGGCACTGGTCGGCAGTTTTGTCGCCGCGGTGCTGCCGAGTGTGAGTTCCGCAAGTACTCCTACGGTCAAGGACAGCACGTTTAACACGAGCTTCTCGACCATGAAGTACCTCAAAACGATTGTGCACAAGGGTAAGGGCTCAATTGCCGTTATCCTGCCCGACACGAAGTCGTCAGCTCGTTACACTCAGTTCGACGCTCCGTACCTGATCAAGGCCTTCCGGGCCGCTGGTCTGACGGGTAAGCAGTTCATCGTGCAGAATGCCCAGGGCAGCGACGCTACGCAGTTCAACATGGCGCAGGCTGACATTGCCAAGGGTGCCAAGGTCCTGCTCGTTGACCCGATCGACTCCACCACTGGTGCCGTCATCGAAGGTTTCGCCAAGGCGCACGGGGTCAAGGTCATTGACTACGACCGACTGACGTTGGGCGGAGCGCGTGCGTACTACGTCAGCTTCGACAACGTGGCCGTGGGCACCTTGATTGGTAAGGGTGAAATGGCCTGCCTCACGTCGTGGAACGTCACGAACCCGGTGGTGTACATCTCCTACGGTTCACCGACTGACAACAACGCCACGCTGTTCGCCAAGGGCTACAACGCTGTGTTGTCGGCCGCTGGCTTCAACACGACGGCGACCACGTTGACAGGTGCCAAGCAAACAGTGCTCGAGAGCGCGGGAACGTGGGACGCCACTCAGGCGTTGACCGACTTCCAGGGCGCGTTCACGGCTCACCCGACGATCAACGCCGCGGTGACACCGAACGACAACAACGCCTCGGGCATCGTTGCTTTCCTGCAAGGCAAGGGTCTTAAGCCGAAGACATTCCCGTTCACGGGTCAAGACGCGTCGCTCGTTGGTTTCCAGAACGTAATTTCTGGTTACCAGTGTGGCACCGTGTACAAGCCGATCTGGCTTGAGGCTCAGGCCGCGGCCGCGTTGGCCGTGTACCTGCGCGCCGGCATCAAGCCGCCTGCTGGCTTGGTGAACGGCTCGACGCCTGACACGTTGACCCACCAGGGCGTGAAGTCAGTTCTGCTGACCGCTACCTGGGTCACCGCGGACAAGGTTGAGTCGACCGTCATCAAGGACAAGGTCATCAAGGTTTCTGACCTCTGCACCTCGAGTTCGCCGACCGTACAGGGTTCACCGCAACCTACCTACGCAGCCGACTGCACGACGTACGGCATTAAGTAGTCTTTAAGCAATGTCTTCAGCCCCCGAGTTACCCAACGTCTCGACGCCCCACACAGGGCCATCGATCGCGGGTAACTCGGGGGCTGAAGACTTTGACCCCGACCATCTCTTGAGCATGCGGGACATCGCCAAGAACTTCGGCGCCGTCCAGGCGCTGCGACACGTCGATATCGACATCCCCGCCGGCCAGGTCACCGCGCTCATTGGCGACAATGGCGCAGGAAAATCGACGCTCATCAAGACCATTTCAGGGATTTGGGCTCCGTCTGCGGGCCAGATCTTCTGGAAGGGCAAGGAAGTGCACATCCATACACCGCATGCCGCGACCGACCTGGGCATCGCGACCGTGTATCAGGACCTGGCGCTCTGTGACAATCTTGACATCGTCCAGAACATGTATCTGGGAATGGAGATAACTCGGTTCGGTATTCTCGACGAGATCCAGATGGAGTTGACGACGCTGAAGGTCCTTTCGGACCTTTCAGTTTCGACCGTCTCGTCCGTCCGCCAGCTCGTTGGATCCCTTTCGGGCGGCCAGCGCCAGGCGGTCGCGGTCGCGCGTGCGGTCATGCGCGATTCGGAGTTGGTGATTCTCGACGAACCGACGGCCGCACTCGGTGTGTCCCAGACCAGGCAGGTGCTCGCGTTGATCCGTACATTGGCGGGCCGTGGCATCGCGGTGCTCGTCATTTCGCACAACCTGAGCGAGGTCTTCAGTGTCGCCGACCGGATTGCCGTCATGCGCCTGGGTACGTTGGTCAGCCAGGGCCCGGTTGTGAACTACGACACATCGAGCGCCGTCGAGTTGATTACGACCGGTGAATCCGACCGAGTTCCTTCAACGTTCTCTTCCGCGCAGTAACTGAGAGGCACCAAGACGTGACAACTTCGCAAACGGACATCGAGTCATTGGACGCGCCCGACGTCGGCCCCTCGACCAATCTCCTGGCGCAAGTGAAGCGAATCTGGCAAGGTGACAGCGGCCTGATACCGATTCTGATCGGACTCGCGGCATTGGTCATCTTCTTCGAAGTTCGCACTTCGGTGTTCCTCCAACCGGAGAACATCACGAACCTCTTTGTCCAGTCGACGATCTTCATCCTGCTCGGCATGGCCGAGATCTGGCTGCTGCTGCTGGGAGACATCGACCTCTCGCTCGGCTATGCGACGGGCTTGGGTGGAGCGGTGGCCGTCATCCTCGTCTCGAATAACTACCGCTGGCCCTGGTATCTCGCACTGCCACTCGCGCTGATCGTCACGATCGCCTCCAGTTCGTTGAGCGCATTCATCGTCATCCGCTTCCGATTGCCTTCATTCATCGTCACCTTGGCAATGTTCCTGGGGCTCGAAGGTGTGATGCTCTATATCATCAACGCCCAGGGAACCGGTGGTTCGGTCTCGGTGCAGAACAACATCCTTTACGACCTTGTCAACGGGAATCTCACGCCCCTCGCTACGTGGATCTTCGTCATTGTCGCCGCCGTATTGACGAGCTTTCTGATGCTGCGCGCCGATCAGGCTCGTCGAAAGAGCGGTCTCGGTGGACGCCCCATGTGGATTACCATCACCAAGATCGCTCTATTGGGCATATCGAGTCTGCTGTTGATACTCGTGTTCAACGCCAACCGTTCGACGTTCTCCCACGTGGTCGGCATGCCGTTCGCGATTCCGATTGACTTGTTCGTGCTGGCAGTGTCAACCTTCATTCTCGCAAAGACCAAGGCCGGTCGCTACCTCTACGCGATTGGCGGCAACACGGAGGCGGCTCGACGCGCGGGCATCAACGTGAACCGCTATCGACGTATGGCATTCATGCTCTCTGGTCTAACGGCCGGCATTGCCGGGCTGCTGTACGTGTCGCGTCTCGTCGGTATTTCGACCGGGATCGAGGGAGGGACCTACGTGCTCTACGCGGTCGCGGCCGCGGTCATCGGCGGCGCTAGCCTCTACGGCGGTCGTGGCAAGATGATCCACGCGGTGCTCGGTGGCCTGATAATCGGCACGATCGACAACGGCATGTCTCTGATCAATTTGAATGCGGCGACCCAGTTAATCGCCACAGCGATTGTGCTCCTCGCCGCGGTCATCGTCGATTCGCTGGCACGACGCGGCAGCACGACCACCCGATAGAGGTTTCGCGTAGGTCCGAGTCGGTTAGCATTTCGATTCACAGATACCGACGACACGGCGGCCTCGGTGCCCTTGTCATGTGTGACCCCGTATGTCGTTCACCATTCAGATCATCATCGTCATCTCTACCGCGATGATTTGGTCGTCGCGGGGCGAGGCCTAGAACAGGTTGGGTAGATCGCTTCTACGAATCTTTCCATTGGCGGTGCGTGGAATTGCGGCCACGTAACGGATCTCTTTGGGCTTGGCCCATGGTCCAATGCGTTCATCGGCCACGTTGCGAATTCGTTCGTCGAATTTCGATCCGTCGCTCACCACGAGCGCGACGACACGCTGGCCCCATTCGGGATCGTCAGCGCCGGTGACCGCGACGTCGCGCACGCCGTCGATCGTGGCGAGGACTGATTCGAGCTCTTCGGGCCAGAGTTTCTCGCCACCGGTGTTGATGACGAAACCGAGCCGCCCCTTCACCGAGACACGCTCGCCGTTCACCTCACCGGCATCGCCGGTCGGGAACCAGTCGTCGCGCCCGTCCGGTCCGATGACGTGTGGCCGGGGACCGGTTCGGTAGGAGCGAAAGAGGGTCGGGGTCCGAACGCAGATTTCGCCGTCCACGCTCGCGACCTCCACACCGGGAAGGGCCACTCCGTCATAGACAACGCCCGACCCGGTCTCGGTCATGCCCCACGTCGCGATCACGTTCTCGGGCACTGCCGTCGGCGGACGCGCTCCGCCCAACAACACCGTGCGATAGCCGCTCACGTCGCGGCGAGCCAGTTGGGCTCGAACGACCGACACGTGTGTCGCCCCGTGGGCTACCCCAGCTTCGAGGTCGTCCCCGTCGCCCCACCACAACGTGGCGTCAGAGAGAACTGCTCTCAAGATGACCGCGAGGCCCCCGATATGACAGGCCGGGAGACAGGCCAACCAGACGGGCGGTGCATCACCACGAAGGGTCGACTGTGTGAGCTCGGCACTCGCGCGAAGTGCCGTCCAGGTGAGTTCGACCGCTTTGGGCTCGCCACCTGAACCCGAGGTCAACATCACGAGGCCGATCTCATCGTCGACGGGACTGCCGCCGGCGACCTCGGTCACACCGTCGAGGTCGCGCACGGCGGTGGCACCAAGGCGTGCCAACTCTTCGAGACGTCGGCGCGGGGACGTCCGGCGATCCAAGACGCAAAACGCAACCGAGGAGTCAACTGTCTCGCGAATCGCCCGTTCGAGGCTCGGACCGAGCTCGAAATCGAGCGCGAGCAGGGGAGTCACAAAACCAGACTAGATGTTTAGGAACTAGGTTGGACCTACTGGGGGTGGTACCCGTGGCCTCAATACGTCACGAACGAAGGATTGCGGCCGACGCGGACACGGTATGGGAGGTGGTTCGGAGGCCCGAGAGTATTCCCGAATGGTTCCCCGGAATCGTTTCGTGCACCGTGGAAGGCAATCTGCGCGTTATCACGACCGCGATGGGCCTCGAGATCCCCGAGGAGATATTGAGCAACGACGACGCCTTGCGTCATTTCGCCTACCGGATTACCGCGCCGCAGTACTCCTTTCATCTCGGGGTCATCGACGTCTTACAAATCGCGCCCGGCGATTCTCTTTGTGTGTACTCCACGACGGCGATACCCGACACGCTGGCTCTGCTCATCGCCGGTGGGACCTTGGGTGCGCTCGACGAGATCCAACGCATCGCGGAAACGTCACTGGTCGCGTCATGAGTCGAAAGATCCTCTTCATCACGACCGATCAACAGCGCTACGACACGGTGGGAGCCAACGGCGGCACGCTCTCGCGCACGCCAGTGCTCGACCGACTGGCTAGTGAAGGCATTCGTTACGAGCGCGCGCAGCCGACGTCGGTGGTGTGCATGCCGTCGCGTGCCTCGATGCTGACCGGACAGTTCGCGTCAACCCACGGCGCGTGGATGAACGGCGTCCCGCTTGCGATCGACGCTCCGTCGGTCGCTGAGACCCTGCACGACGCCGGCTACGCGACGGCGCTCATCGGCAAGGCCCACTTCGAGCCGTTCATGGATCCCTTCGGTCTCTACGCTGAGAACTCACTCGCCAATCTCGGCGTCCCCACCATCGAGCAGGTCTGGTTCGACGGACGCCGCGGCGTGCATCGCGGCTTCGACTATTTGGAGTTCGCGACGCACGGTGTGATGGGCGCCCTGCACTACGCCAAATGGATGAGGGAACAACACCCCGACGCCATTCGCGGCTTCTACCAAGTGGTCGACGCCGACTTCAATGTCAACGCGGCCGGCGGCGGTGACACGAACGCGCCACAGGTGAAGTACAACGCCGTGCCGCGAGAGTGGTACCACACGGACTGGGTGGCCGATCGAACGATTCGCTGGCTCGAGGAACAAGAGTCCGATCGCGACTGGTTTTGCTGGATGAGCTTTCCCGATCCGCATCACCCGTGGGATCCACCGAAGTCCGAGATCGGTCGCGTGCCGTGGCGCGACGTGCCATTGCCGGAGAACTACCCGCAGAGCGCCAGCGAACGAGAGTCGCTGCTCGATCAAAAGGCCCGGCACTGGCGACTCTGGTACGACGGACGTTTGGTGAGCAACTACGAAGCACCGGCCAAGTGGGTGCCCGCCACGATGACCGCCGATCAGGTGCGTGAAGTGAACGCCATGAACGCCGTCGAAGTGGAACTCATCGACGAGGCGATCGGGCGCGTGTTGGCGAGCATCGAGCGAAAGGGCTGGGGCGATGACGTCGACGTCATCTTCACCAGCGACCACGGGGAACTTCAGGGCGACTTCGGCCTGCTCTTCAAAGGTCCGTATCACGTCGACGGCCTCATGCGACTGCCGCTGATCTGGCGCCCGGCGCGAACGACGGCGCCCACTGCGAGCGTCGTGCACGCACCCGTGAGTCTCGTCTCGCTCGCCGCGACGTTCCTCGAAATCGCCGGACAGAGCGCGCCCCCATGGGTCGAAGGCGCGGCATTGCCGATCGATGACGACGACGCGTCGAAGCGTTCGTTCGACGCCACGTTCACCGAATGGGACTCGTCAATCTTCGGTGTCGACGTGCACGTGCGAACGGTCGTCACCAATGACTATCTCTACACGGAGTACCAACCCGGTACGGTGCACGACGGCAGCGAGGGCGAACTCTACGTGTTGAGCGACGACCCGTTGCAACGCGTCAATCGTTTTGACGATCCGGCGATGGTGTCGGTTCGCGCCTCATTGGCCGAACAACTTGCGGCCCACGAGCGTCGGCCGGGGGATCGCGCGACACCCGGCGTCTTGATGGCGCCCGTCTAGCGGCCCGATAGCGTGGACGCCATGGCCGAAACCGTTATCCAAGGCTCACCGATCGATCCCGTTGAGGAGTTTCGTTCCTGGCCGCCGCCGCAGTGGCAGCGATCCGAAGAGTTCGGCGACATTATCTACGAGGTCGCCGACGGGATCGCGCGAATAACGATTAATCGTCCCCAGGTTCGAAACGCTTTTCGCCCTCAGACGCTCTTCGAACTCTCGCGAGCTTTCGAACTGGCTCGCGACAACGTCACCGTCGGCGCCATCATCTTTACTGGCGCCGGCCCGGACGCCTTCTGCTCCGGGGGTGATCAAAGCATCCGTGGCGACGACGGATACATGGGGAACGACGACGTGGCGCGCCAAGGCGTCGGACGACTCAACGTCCTCGATCTCCAGATTCAGATTCGCCGACTGCCGAAGCCGGTGATCGCCCAGATCGCCGGCTACGCCATAGGGGGAGGACACATCCTCCATCTGGTGTGCGACCTTTCGATCGCCGCGGATAATGCGCGATTCGGCCAGACCGGACCGAAGGTCGGTTCGTTCGACGGTGGATACGGATCGTCGCTGTTGGCACGAACGATCGGCGTGAAGCGCGCCAAAGAGATCTGGTTCCTCTGTCGCCAATACGACGCGCAGCAGGCGCTCGAGTGGGGACTCGTGAATAGCGTCGTCGCGCTCGACCAACTCGAGAACGAAACCGTGGCGTGGTGCCGTCAGATCCTCACGCTTTCGCCAATCGCGCTACGCATGCTCAAGGCCGGCTTCAACGCGGCCGAGGACGGCATGGCCGGCATCCAGCAGTTGGCCGGGGACGCGACCATGCTCTTCTATATGTCCGAAGAGGGTCAAGAGGGCCGCAATGCTTTCGTCGAACACCGCAAGCCGGACTTTTCGAAGTTTCCCAAGCGTCCATGACCGAGGCTCCCGGGCCACTCCGGCGATGGGTGCTCGCGGCACGTCCGCGTACTTTGCCCGCAGCGATGGTGCCGGTCGTCGTGGGCGTGGCGCTCATTCGACCGCGCACGATCAACTGGGGCAACTCAGTTCTCTGTCTCGTGGTGGCGCTCGCGTTGCAGGTTGGCACTAACTACGCCAATGACTACTCCGACGGTATCCGCGGGACTGACGAAGTACGTGTTGGCCCCTTTCGCCTGACGGTGTCGAAGCTCGTGCCGGCGAGCTCAGTACGCAACGCCGCGTTCGCGTCATTCTTTGTCGCTGGCAGCGCCGGACTGTTCCTCGCGTCGAGGACCTCGTGGTGGCTGGTCGCGATCGGCGCGACGGCGATCTGCGCCGGATGGTTCTACACCGGGGGACCTCGACCGTACGGGTACTACGGCTTCGGTGAGCTGTTCGTGTTCATCTACTTCGGCATCGTGGCGACGGTGGGCAGTGCCTACGTCCAACACCTCACATTTCCGAGCCGGTCGTGGTGGCTCGGAGTCGCGACGGGCTTCATGGCCTGCGCCCTGCTCGAAGCGAACAATCTTCGTGACGTCGAAGGCGATCGGTCCTCGGGCAAGAAGACGTTGGCGGCGCGCATGAATCGAGGGCGCGCACCGTGGCTGTTCGCGGTGTGCGTCGTCGGCGTGTTCGTCGCGATTGCGGGATCCGGACACATCGTCGTCGGCATCGTGGCGATCCTTCTGTACGTACCAGCGGTCCGTCTGGCGTTCTCGAAGAAGAACGGACGAGAACTGCTGCCGATGTTGAAGTATTCGGCGCGCACTCAGTTGCAACTCGGCGCGCTGCTCGCCGTTGTCCTGGTATTCAGGATTGGCGTATGAAACTCTGCACGATTTCTGCCGTTGCTTCGGGCTGCTCGAGGTGCGCCGCGTGGCGCGCGTCCGGAACGAACTTCGCATTTGCGTTGACAATGCCTTCGGTAATCGCGGTGGCCTCGAGGGAGAACTTCTGGTCGAGGGCGCCGGCCATCGCCAAGGTGGGCATTGGAAGAGACGAAAGTTCCGGCGCGAGCCATCGCTGCGTCCCAGTTCCGGCGAAGCGCAACGAGTTCGCCATTCCCGTGGCGTCGGAACTTCGAGCGGCGCGCTCGAGCGGATCGTGGGGTAGCGACGAGAACATGTCGCGCGCGAGCCACTCGTCGAGAAAGGCGTCCGAACCGATTGCTTCGATTCGATTCGCGAGCGCTGCATCGCTCTTTCGTCTCGCTTCACGTTCGATCTCGTCGTGGATGCCACGCGTCGCACCAAGTACGACCAGAACGCTCACGCGACTGGCGTAGTGCAGCGCGAAGTGCAGAGCCACGCGGGCCCCGAAGGAGTAGCCGCCGAGCATGAATGGCTCAATGGGCAGAACGGCGGCGAGCAGGTCGGCGGTCTCGTCGAGGGACGCCGAAATACCGGCGTTCTCGCCGTGTCCTGGCAGGTCGAGAGTCAGAAGCTCGTTCGTTCCTGCCAGAATGGAACGAAACTGATGTGCCGAGTCCTTGGTCTGCGTGAAGCCGTGCAGCCATACGAGGGGTCGGCCCGAACCGCGACGTTGGACACCAAGGAGTGACATTGCCACAGAGCGTACCGAGCCCGAGTGAGGTGCAGGCCACGTACGCGGCGACGCTGTTCGACGAATGGATCCAGTTGGGTCTTCGCGACGTGGTGGTCTGTCCCGGTTCTCGATCGACCCCGCTCGCTCTGGCGTGCGCGAGACGCCCCGAACTGCGCGTGCACGTTCGAATTGACGAGCGAAGCGCGGGGTTCTTTGCCCTCGGGCGGGCGCTCGCCACGCACGATCCGGTGGCAATCGTGGTCACGAGCGGAACCGCGGCGGCGGAGTTGCACGCCTGTGTCGCCGAAGCGTCTCAGGCATTCGTGCCGCTCCTGGTGCTCACCGCTGATCGACCTCCCGAACTCCACGGCGTCGGCGCTCCTCAGACGATCGATCAACACGAGCTCTTTGGCGAGATGGTCCGTCTCTTCGAAGATCCGGGCGTCGCTCGCCTTGGGGACGCGCACACGTGGCGATCACTCGCGCAGCGCCTCTGGCACAGCGCGGTCCAACGAATGATGGCGTCGCCGAGTCCCGGACCGGTACATCTGAACGCCGCGTTCATTGAACCACTGGTCGCCGAAGCGCTGGAACTTCCGACACCCTTGGCGCCGACGTCGGTCGCACTCTCGAGGACCGTGAACGTCGCCAACCTTGAAGATCTGCGGGTGTTATGCATCGCTGGTCACGGCGTTTCGGCGCGAATGGTGGATGACTGTAGTTCGTTGAACTGGGCGGTCGTCGGTGACGCCACCGCGCTCGGCACGATCTCGTACTTCGATCCGCTGCTGCGAGACACGCGATTCGCACAGGAAGTCAAACCTGACGTGATCGTTCGCCTCGGAGGAATGCCCGCTTCTCGGGTGCTCCAAGAACGGCTTCGTGAGTGGAACGTGCGCACAATTGGTTTTGACGGAGCGGGCTTCGTCTCTGATCCTGATCGGCTCGTGACCGATCGTCTGGTTGGCGCGCCAGATCCACTCCACGAGCCCAAGGCGGACGGGGAGTACTTGCGCCTCTGGAGTGAGGCCGCGACCCACGTCGGCGAATGGTTGGCGAAGGTCGATGAAGAAGAGGACACGTTGCACGAGATCTCGCTGGCTCGATGCGTGGTCGAAGAGAGCACACGACGCGACATTCCCCTGGTGATCGGATCGTCAATGCCGGTGCGCGACGTCGAGTGGTGGACGCCGACGCGCGTTGCCCCCACTTATGCGAATCGGGGCGTGAACGGCATCGACGGCGTCGTGTCCACCGTTCTCGGCGTGGCGGCGGGATCTCGAGCCATGGGCTTCGTCGGCGACCTGACGATGCTGCACGATGTGTCGGCGCTCGTCGACGGCTTAGGTGACGCGGGCGGAACGGGCGTCTTGGTCGTGGCCGACAATCACGGGGGAGGGATATTTTCGTTTCTCAACCAGCGCGCCAGCGTCGAAGATGGGCGTTTCGAGCAGCTCTTCGGGACACCACGGAATCACGACCTCGTCACGATCGCGCGAGCGTTCGGTCACGAGGGTCTGCGGGTGTCGACGCTTTCGCAACTGCGCGTCGCTCTGGACGCGGCATTTGATCGCAGCGGACTCAGCGTGATCGTGGCCGACGTGCCGTCGCGTGACGAGAACGTGCAACTCCACAACGCGTGGAACGAGAAAGTGAAGAGCATCCTCGAAGGTGTTCGATGATCGCAGTTCTGCCGACTTCACTACTGGCCGCGCTGCCCCTCGCCGTCGCCGCCGGTTTCGTCTCTTTCATCTCGCCATGCGTGTTGCCCCTCTTGCCCGGCTACCTCGCGTTCCTCAGTGGCGCCGCCGGGTCGCTCGAGGGACGATCGGGACGCGGTCGAGCGGTCGTCGGGGCGATCGCCTTCATCATTGGCTTCGCCATCGTCTTCGTGACCTTGGGTTTTCTTTTCGGGGGATTCGGGCAACTACTGAAGGACCACGATCGAATCCTGTCGATCGTGTTCGGGTCGGTGACGATCGTGTTGGGAATGTTCTTCGCCGGGTGGTGGCCGTCGAGTTGGCTGAACCACGAACGTCGGATCCACTATCTGCCACGGGCTTCGATTCTCGGCGCCGGCGCGTTGGGATTCCTGTTCGCTCTGGGATGGACGCCGTGTCTCGGTCCAACCCTGGGGGCGATCCTCGGTCTCGCGGGCACGAATTCTGACGCGACCGCACTGCGCGGATCAATCCTTGCGTTCTTCTACTGCCTCGGTCTCGGCATCCCGTTCATCGTCGCCGCGCTGGCGACCGAGTGGGCGTCGGGCGCGTCGTCGTGGCTACGACGCCATCAACGCACGATCGGGCAAATCGGCGGGATGCTGTTGATCGTCATCGGGATCCTCGAGATCACGGGCGCGTGGCACTCGTTCGTCCTTTGGTTGCAAGTGAACTTTCCGTCGTCGCGGGCAATTTTGTAAGCATGGTCGCCTCGTAGACTGGGTCGATGAAACTACGTGACGACTGGGAGTTTCGGGGTCTGGTGCACCAGGCTACTGACGACGCGGTACTGGACCGCCTCACCTCGGGCGGCGTCACGGCCTATATCGGATTCGATCCGACCGCCCGATCGCTCCACTTGGGCAACCTCATGCAACTCTGCACGCTCCGCCGCCTCCAGATGGCCGGGAATCGTCCAATCGCGCTCGCCGGCGGTGGAACGGGTCTGATTGGTGATCCCAGTTTCAAGGCGGTCGAACGACCCCTTCTCACGATCGAGCAAATCGAGGACAACCTGGTCGGGATTCGTGAGCAGCTCGGCCGCATCCTCGATTTCACCGAGAGTGCTGGCGCGACCCAGGCGCTGTTGTTGAACAACGCCGATTGGCTCACGACGGTGACGCTGACCGATTTTTTGCGCGACGTGGGTAAGCACTTCACGGTGAACCAGATGATGGCCAAGGACATCGTGAAGAGTCGACTCGACCGAGATGACGTGGGCCTTTCCTTCACCGAGTTCTCGTACATGTTGTTGCAGGCCTACGACTTCTTGCGCCTCAACCTCGATCACGACTGCACTCTGCAACTCGGTGGGTCCGACCAGTGGGGCAACATCACGATCGGTACCGAACTCGTGCGCAAGGTCACCGGGCACAGCGCCGACGGCGTGACGACGCCGTTGCTCTTGCGCGCCGATGGACAGAAGTTCGGCAAGTCCGAAATTGGCAACGAACACGTGTGGCTCGACGCATCAATGACGTCGCCGTTCGCCATGCACCAGTTCCTCTTGAATGCTGACGACGTCGCCGCTCCGGCGATGCTGCGATTCTTCACGTTCCTCGATCACGAGACGATCCTCGAACTCGACGAAGCAACTCGAAGCGTTCCACAAGAACGCCGAGCCCAACGGGCCGCGGCGAACGCGATCGTCACGTTGGTGCACGGTGAAGACGCGGCCGCGCGAGCGGAACGCGCCGGCGAGGCGCTCTTTAACGAATCAATTGCCGAACTCGATGAAGCGACACTCCTCCAGGTGGTCGCCGACGCGCCGTCCTCGAACGTCGCCGGCAGCGAGCTCATCGACGGCATCGACATTGTCGAACTTTTGGTGCGAACCGAACTCGCGACGTCGTTGGGAGAGGCGAGGCGCTTCATTGAGCAGGGCGGCGTCTACGTGAACAACGTTCGTGTTGAATCCGGCGCAAAGGTCGACGCCACGCAGTTACTGCATGGTCGCTACGTGATCCTGCGCCGCGGCCGGCGTCAATTGCACTTGGTGGTCGCTGCGTGATCCGGCGCGTCGCGGCGCTGGTCGCGGCGGGCCTGTTGCTCTGTGCGTGCGGCTCGATCAGTCCCGGCGCCGCAATGTCGGGGTGGGTGAAACACACTGGCTTCACCGGCAACGCCCGTTCGCTGTTCTCCGACGTCAAGAACTCCGCGAAGGACCTTCGCAACCACTCGCTGACCAGTAATGACCTCCACACGTTCTGCAACGTGCTCTACGTGGACGACGGTTCGATGCAGTCCTCACTGCCGACGCCCGACGCTCAAGCGACGGCTCTGCTCGACAAGGCGTACCGGGACTTCGCGAGCGCCGCGGTCGAGTGCTACAGCGCCATCGTCGTGGCGAGCGATCGGGCCAAGGCGTTGGCGACGTTGAGTAGCGGCGCCGCACTTTTTTCTGAGGCGAGGGCGCGCGTGACTGCCGCCCAGAGTTAAGAAGCCGCTAAGAACTCGGTGGACGAAGGTCGATCTCGAGTCGCAAGATGCCGTTGTCGAGCGTGGCTGTCGCGTCACCCAGCATCGCGAAGTCCTGGAAGTCGAGGTTGGCGGCGTCAATGACGCGCTGACGCTCCGGTCCTTCGACTGGCGGGAACCCCCGGCGTTTGACTGCCTCGGCCCGTTCGCGAAACCGAAGCACCATTTCATGGGGATCAAAGACAGGGCTCACAACGCGATGATAGAGGCTTCACGTGAGGGTTGAGTTGGTATCATGGATTCTCAACTCAGTACTCCTGGGTTGTGGCCGCCGCCAGTTATGGCCTGCGGTCAGTGAGGAGTTGACGTGAAAAAAGGCCGCCATCGTCGGTTTGTTGAAGCGCGCGAACTCAAACGCTCGACCGGTCCCCGCGCGACAACTTGTGTGGAATGTGGCGCAGCGCCCGAAGACGTCCACGCGGAGTGGTGTCTAGCTGAAGAGGACCGTTACGACGAGATTCTCGGCTCGTTGCCTCGAACGTCGTTCAATGAAGAGGACCCCCTCGCGGCCGAGAACTAGGCCCGCTTTCGCCGAACGGGATGGGGAAGACGCGTGCCCTTGGGCTGCGCCGAGCGCTTATTCATGTAGGCCAGGAGCTGGTCGTAGACCAGTTGACCGACCATCGCCACCAACTCCTCACCCATTGAGTCAACGACGCGGTCTTTGCCGACGAAGGCCTTCGGGTCTTCAGTGCACCACCAATGGAAATCGGCGCCGCCGGCGCCCCAGTGACTGCGGTTCCACTGCGAGATGCGAGTGATGACGTGTCCGTCCTCTTCGACCTCGTCGTCGCGCCGCAGTGGGAGCTGCCAGCAGACCTCGGGCTTCAACGGGATGTAACTCTCCTCGTTGTCGATCGCCATGACGTGGAGCGCGCATCCCGGACCGCGATGAAAGTCGGGTCGATTGAGAAAGATGCACGCGTCTTGGACGAGCCGGGTGACGATCTCGCCGTTCTTCTTCACGCGCGTCGTTCCCTGACGGCCCTTGGACTTGAACTGCCACTGGTCGGCGCTCAGGCGCTTGGCCGCTTTTTCCACGCGACGTTGGTCCTTTTCGTCCGTAAAGTGCGCCCCGTAGCTGCAACAGCCCTGGACGAGCTCGGGCGTTGCCTCGGTCAGCACCCCTTGGCACCCGGCCCCGAAGATGCACTTCCAGTTGCTCTCGAGGAACGTCACGTCGAACATCCACGTGCGTTGACGTTTCGTATCTTCGAAACTGATCCACTCGTGGGCGTCAGAGGGTATTGAACTCACAGAGAGAACTTACTTGGTGTCTAGGAACGAACGAGGCCCATAGACTCGCAACATGACTACCGTCGATACTTTTGAAGTTCTGACCTTGACCGACGAGGCCCGTAACGTCGTGCTCGACGCCCTCAGCGCCGAAGAGCACTCCGAGACGTTGGCGCTCTACGTGGAGGTGACGGGCACCCGCGGTGCGGGTTACGCCTACGACCTCTATTTCTCGGACCGCGCCGATGCGCCCGAAGGTGCCGCGATCGGCAGTGACGGTGGCGTGACGATTGTGGTGCCGCCCAAGAGTGTGGAGCGTCTGCGCGGCAGTCGACTGGAGTTCGCGAACGAAGGCGGTGGGGGTCTCGTACTCGTGAACCCGAACGCGCCGACGCCCGAAGAGATCAACCCGGGCGTTCCGACCGACATCCTCGCCATGGGGATTGAAGGTCCACTCGCGATACTGGCGATCGAAGTCCTCGAATCCAGTGTCAATCCGGCCATTGCGTCTCACGGTGGACGCGCCGACCTGATTGCGCTCGATGAAGAGAAGAAGGTCGCGTACCTCAAGCTCTCGGGCGGATGCCAGGGCTGTGCGATGAGTCGAATGACTCTCTCCCAAGGCATCGAGACCCAACTCATCGAAGCGATCCCGGAATTGACCGGCGTCATCGACGTCACGGACCACGCCTCGGGAGAGAATCCCTTCTACTCCAAAGAGTAAGAGCGGCCTTCGGTCGTTCTAGAATTACTGGATGTTGCGCTTCCTCACGGCCGGAGAGAGTCACGGTCCATCCTTAAGTGTCATCGTCGAAGGGTTGCCCGCCGGCCTGGCGATCGGTGTCGAGGAGATGGCGGACGAATTGGCTCGACGGCGACTCGGTTACGGACGCGGCCCACGCATGCGCTTCGAACGAGACGAACTGCGACTGATCGGCGGCGTGCGCCACGGACGCACCCTCGGTTCACCGGTCGCGGTCGAAATCTTGAACTCCGAGTGGCCCAAATGGGAACAGGAGATGTCCGCGGCCCCGGGTACACCTACACAAAAGCAAACGAAACCGCGGCCCGGCCACGCCGACCTGGCCGGTATGCAGAAATACAACTTCGATGACGCGCGCGATGTTTTGGAGCGAGCGAGTGCCCGAGAGACCGCGGCGCGGGTCGTGGCCGGCGCGCTCGCCAAAGCGCTCCTGTCGACGATCGGGGTGGCGATCGTGAGCCACGTCATCCGAATCGGTGAGGCCGCCACGCCCCTCAACCTTCGACCACTTCCGGGTGACCTCGAGGCGATCGACGAGAACGAAGTCCGTTGCTTCGACCCCGAGAGCGCCGACGCCATGATCGTCGAAATCAAGGCGGCGGCGAAGGTCGGCGATTCACTCGGCGGGATCGTCGAAGTCATCGCCTACGGCGTGCCGGTCGGACTTGGTAGTCACGTCCAGTGGGATCGAAAGCTCGACGGACTCCTCGCGGGTGCGCTGATGAGCATTCAGGCGGTCAAGGCGGTCGAAATCGGTGACGGTTTCACTCAGGCCTCCCAGCGCGGCAGTGTCGCTCACGACGCGATCGCCTACGACGCAACATTCGTTCAGGGCGGCGGATATATACGTCGCTCCGATCACGCCGGTGGCACGGAAGGCGGGATCTCCTCCGGTGCGCCGATCATCGCCAAAGTGGCCATGAAGCCGCTCTCTACATTGAACCGGCCAGTACTGGAGACCGTGGACGTGGTGACGCACGAGACCGCGATCTCGTTCAAAGAACGCACCGACGTCACGGCCGTACCGGCGCTCGGCGTCGTGAGCGAAGCAATGATGGCGCTGGTCTTAGCCGACGAGGCACTACGAAAGTTTGGCGGCGACTCGGTTGAGGAGTTCACGCGTAACCACGCCTCGTACATTGCCAATCTCGGCTCGACCTCATCCGCCGCTCGTCCCGGCTGACCGTGAGCCGCCTCGTTCTCGTCGGTCTGCCCGGTACCGGAAAGACGACCGTCGCGCATGCGCTCGCCGAGCTCTGGCGTTGCGAGGCCGTTGACACTGACGACGTCCTGGCGGCGGCGGTGGGCAAAGCGGCGGCGCAGTACCTGCGCGACGAGGGCGAGGGTACCTTTCGCTCGCGCGAACTCGAAGCGTTGCGGGCCGCTCTCGCGGACGAGGGAGACGGGGTCATTGCGACCGGCGGAGGAATCGTCTGTACGCCGGCGGCGCGAGGAGCCCTCGCCGAGGAGTTCACCCTGTGGCTCGACTGTGATGACGACGTCATCCTCGCTCGACTCGGCGACGTGGACCGACCGTTGCTCGCACACGAACCGGCCGAAGCGCTCGCGATACTTCGGAGCGAACGAGGCGAGTGGTACCGCGAAGTCTCGCGCGCGCGCATCGACACGTCGGTGACACTCGACGACGTCATCGCGAACGTCACGCGCGAAGTCGAAAGGTCGACGCGATGAATGTAGTGGTCGACCTCGGCGATCGCTCCTATGACGTGGTCCTCGCCGAGGGTGCCCGACATCAGCTGGCCGAGCTGATCGCCCGGCGCGCTGCGTCGGCTCGGGTCGCGGTCCTCGTAACGACGCCATCGATTGCCGCTCAACCATGGTTCAATATCGCCAGCGGAATCGATCAACACCTGCTCACGGTGCCCGATGGCGAAGCGGCGAAAACCCTCGACGTGTTCGAGGTGCTGTTAGAAGAGGTGGCGCAGTTCGAACTGTCGCGCAGCGACGTACTGATCGGCGTCGGTGGCGGGGCGTTGACCGACCTCGTCGGCTTCGTGGCGGCAACGTATCTGCGCGGGGTCTCTCTCGTACAGATTCCGACGACGCTCGTGGGCCAGGTCGACGCGGCGATCGGTGGAAAGACTGGCGTCAACCTGCGATCGGGCAAGAACCTCGTGGGCGCGTTTCACCAACCGATCGGTGTCTTGTGTGACTTCGAGACGATTACGACGCTGCCGGAACGCGAACGCCTTAGCGGCTTGGGCGAGGTAGCTAAGTGCTGGATACTGGAGGGCGGGTTTGCCGCCGAATTGACCGACGTCTCGCTCCATGACCTGGTCGTGATGTCAGTGAAACTTAAGGCCGCAATCGTCAGCGCCGATGAACATGAGGGCGGTCGCCGCGCCCTCCTCAACTACGGCCACACCCTGGCTCACGCATTGGAGAAAGTGGCATTAGCGCGCGACCGCGACGAGTTGCGACACGGCGAGGCCGTCGCCATCGGCCTCGCCTTTGCCGTGCGGTTGGCCGCGGCACTCGGTCGGGTCGACGACAGCGAGGTCGTGCGACACGACGAGGTGCTGGATTTCTTTGCACTGCAACGCCGAATTCCCGGGTACTTCCCTACGTCGTCGCTCTTGGAGGCCATGGCGCACGATAAGAAGGCCCACCACGACCTGACCTTCGTACTCGCGGGCGCCGAGGGTTTTGAGACCGTGCATGACGTCGACCCACAATTCGTGAGCGACGTGCTGGAAAGATTTCGAGGAGAGCAATGAGCAAAGAGATACTGCTGTTGTCAGGTCCGAACCTGGACTTACTGGGCACTCGTAATCCCGAGATTTACGGGACGACCACGCTGGCGGAGCACGTGGCTCGCTTCAGTGAACTCGCGCGCGACGCCGGCTTCAGTGTCCGACACGTGCAGTCGAACTTCGAGGGAGACCTCATCGAAGCGGTCCACGGCGCGCGCGAGGCGACCGTGGCGATCGTGATCAACGCCGGTGCGCTGACGCACTCCTCGTGGGCCCTCGCCGACGCACTCGACACGTTCAGCGGGATAAAGGTGGAGGTCCACATCTCGAATCCCGCGGCGCGAGAACCCTTTCGCCACCTCAGTACGTTGGCCGGCTCCGTGAGCGGTTCCATTGCCGGCTTCGGTGCAACGAGCTACGAACTCGCGCTCGACGCGGTCCGCCGTCTGACGTCAACTTCGTCGTAATCGGAGGTTGAAAAGCGTTGCCTAGACTAGGCAACGCACGATTCGCGAAAGGTCTCCACGCCCATGCCTGCAATTTCAACGTCGGACATTAAGAACGGCATCACCATAAAGCTCGACGACGGGCTCTTCACGGTGATCGAGTTCCAACACGTCAAGCCGGGCAAGGGTGGCGCGTTCGTGCGCACCAAGTTGCGCAACGCCCGTTCCGGGGCCGTCATCGAGCGCACGTACCGGTCGGACGAACGCCTGGAGCAGGCGATGATGGACAAGCGCGACACGCAGTACCTGTACCGCGACGGCGACGACTACATCTTCATGGACCAGGCGACCTACGACCAGGTGCCGGTGTCCTCCAAGAGCCTTGGCGAGGCGGCCAAATATCTCAAAGAGACTGGCAAGGCGATGCTGATCCTGCACGACGACGAGATCATTGGAGTGGAACTGCCCGCGTCGGTCGAGTTGACGATCGCCCAGACCGAGCCCGGTATCCAGGGAGACCGTGTATCGGGCGCACGAAAGTCCGCGACTCTCGAGACTGGACTCGTCGTGCAGGTCCCGTTGTTCGTCGGACCCGGTGAACTCATCAAGGTCGACACGCGTACCGGTGAATACATGACCCGGGCCTAGCGTGAGCGAACTCGGCGTCCAACGACACCATTCTCGCGAACGCGCCCTTGAGATCATGTACGAGGCGTCAATGAAGGAGCGTCCGGTACTCGTCGTGGTTGACGAACTCAATCTGCGACCAGACGATTACGTGCTCGCACTTTTGACGTCGAGTGAGCGCAACGAACCTCGCGCCCACGAGCTCATAAGTCAGTTCTCCATCGACTGGTCGCTCGATCGCATCGCTCTGGTCGATCGATTAGTCATGACGTTGGCGGTCGGCGAAATGTTGATGGACGACGCACCGCCGAAGGCCGTCATCCTCGATGAGGCGGTCGAACTCGCGAAGGTCTACTCGACCGACGCGTCGCCGAAATTCGTCAATGGAGTGTTATCTTCAATCGCTGAGCACCTACTCAGCTGAGCGGGGGAGTCCTACGGATGCCGGGTATGGGTGGTTCGTCGTTCTCGAGCACCAACCCGCTCGTCGTATCAATGTTTCACCACAACGCCTTTGAGACCAGTGTCTCGTGGATAATCGCTATCGCGCTCGTCATGCTCGTGGTGGCGAGCATCCTTCGCCGGGTGAACTCGTTCAACCTGTCGCCGCCCGGACTCGGCGAAGCGCGTAGTCGGACCTACCTGCGAATGGCCTTCGGGGCCCTCTGGCTCATCGACGGGATATTGCAGTTCCAGGCGTCGATGCCCTTGGGCATGGCCAACGGCATCGTCGCACCGGCCGCCGTCGGCACGCCGAGTTGGCTCCACGCACTGATGTTCGACGGCATCGGAATTTGGAACAACCACCCGATCGCCCTGGCGGTGGGAATCGCGTGGCTCCAAGTGGGTATCGGACTGCTCTTAATCGTCTCGAACGCGACGATCGGACGGATTGCCGCCGCCGTATCCGTTGGTTGGGCCGGGCTGATCTGGTTGGTCGGCAACGGTGCCGGCGGCATCTTTCAATCGACGAACTCAATTCTGTTCGGCTGGCCGGGCGCGTCGTTGTTCTATCTCGTGGCCGGTGTCTGGCTGGCGCTGCCATCGGCGAATTTCCCCGAGCGTTTCTCGCGCTCTACATTGCGAGGACTGAGCGTCCTCGCCGCCATCGGCGCGCTGTTGCAGTGTCTGCCGTCGCGCGGTTTTTGGCACGGTGGCAATACCAACGCGATGACCACGATGTCGACGAACATGACCGCGACGTCACAGCCGCACGCGCTGGCGTGGATCGTAGGGCATTTCGGCGACTTCGCGGGAACGATAGGTGGCGGCTTCAACATCGTCGTCATCATCTGGCTCGGCGTCTGCGCCGTCGGACTGTGGATGGCCAGTGATCGTGATCTGCGCTGGCCGACTCGCACCCTGGTCATTGGCTGTCTCTTTTTTTGGGTGGTGGCCCAGGACGCTCCATTCTGGGGCGGACTCGCGACGGACGTGAACTCCTTGATTCCCCTGGCCGTATTGGCGTGGTGCGCGAGTCCGGCGCGAGCCACCTCGACGCCGCTGCGCCGCCACTTGCCGATCGAGATGCGATCGAGTTCGGGCGCCGTGGTCGCGTCCTTCGCGTCAGGGATGCTCATATTCTCGATCGTCTCGATGGGCTGGGCCTCTGGCGCGGCGGCCGAAAGCACGTTGTACCTCGCCCAGAACGGTCCCGCGTCGTCGGTCAACACGCCCGCGCCCGGCTTCACGCTCACGGATCAGCACGGTTCGACCTATTCGATGAACGAGCACGCCGGTCACTACACGTTGCTGACCTTCCTCGACCCCGAGTGCTGGAGTGACTGCCCGCTCTTGGCGGCGCAACTGCGTCAGGTGCGAAGCGATCTTTCGCCCGGCGCTCAGCTGGACATCGTCGCGGTCGCGGCCAATCCCTATCACGAAACCGTGGCTGACGTCAATCACTTCATTGACGTCCATGGTCTCCAGCGCGTGAAGGGCTTCTACTTCGTGACCGGGCCGCTGAGCGCGGTCCGGAAGGTATGGAGCTCCTACGGCATCGGGGTCTCGATGGTACCGACGAACAAGATGAGCATCCACTCGGACCTCATGTTCATCATCACGCCCCACGGCCGTCTCACGTGGATCATTCCCGACGACCCGCTCTCGAACTGGGCCGGTGAACATTCGGCGGAAAGTGAACTGCTAAGCCTGCTCCACCAGTCGGGCGTCCACTAGGCCGGTCGCCGAACCGCTTCGACGGCGCGTCGTTCAACGTCGTGGCGCGTCAGCCGTCGCGAGGGTCCGGCGTGTCCGACGGATCGCTCTGGTGCACCGAGGCGAGGTACGCGTTCCACGCGTCGAGCTGGGGGTCCTCTTCGTCGAAGAGGACCGGGCGTCGCGAACTGTCGCCGCGCTCTTCTTGGAGCAGTTTGTGCCACATGTACACCGCGTAGAGGCCGAGGAGGGGCCACTCAAAGACGTAGGCCCACGAGAGCGTGTTGCCGCTGAGCGCGCGCCTCAACTCAAAGATGAAGGCCGGTATACAGATCAGTTCGGCGAGGAAAAGGCCGGCAGTGATTTTGAACGTAGTCTTCGTCCCAGCCGCCATTAGAGGAATTTTAGGCCGGATTGCTCTTCGTGCGTATTCGTTCACCACGTTGTCCCGCACGCCACGGCTTCGTCCACTTGGCGTGCGCGTGGACTTTCTCCTTGGTCCCTATCGGGGTACGGATCTACCTCGGCCTCGGTCCTGCCATTTGGTTGCGGGATTGGCGATAATTGACGGTCAACATTGGTTCTGGGCCTGTCGCGTGGGACCGCGACGACAACGGATCGCTGGGATGTCAGTGATAGTGGCGTTCGCAACGACTACGATGAACACGATTCAATAAGAGAACACGACCCCGGCGCTGGTTCAATTGACCGATGTTCGGGGTGGTCGTGAAGCGGGTCCAGTGAGGCTCGTACGACAGGAGAGCGATGAGCAACGAGGACGAACGCCAGGCGCGAACACGCGGCCTGGCGTTCACTGCGAAGAGCCAGCTCTTGACGACCGACGACGTCACGCGCGCCGTGCGTCGCATGGCTCACGAAATCGTCGAGCGCAATCACGACGTGGTGTCTCTTTCGATCATTGGTCTGCAGACGGGCGGTAGGGCGCCCGCGAGCGCGCTCGCCTCGATCCTCGCCGAGATCTCCGGGCAGCCGGTCAGCGCCGGAATGCTCGACGTCTCGTTCTACCGCGATGACCTGTCACGAAACCCTTTGGTGACGTCCTCGGCGACGAACATCGACCACGATCTCACCGATCGCACCGTCGTGCTGGTGGACGACGTTCTCTTTACCGGCCGCACCATCCGCGCCGCGCTCAACGCCCTGTCCGATTGGGGCCGGCCTCGCGCCGTGCAACTCGCCGTATTGGTCGACCGCGGCCACCGCGAACTGCCAATCCGTCCCGACTACGTCGGCAAGAATCTCCCGACGTCCCAGGATGAAGCCATCGTCGCCACCCTCGAGGGTGTATGGATCGGTACGAGGGAGCCGTCGTGATTGAGTCCATCCGTGGTCGCAACCTCCTCTCGCTCGACGAGCTGTCGAAAGAGGCGATCGTCGAAGTCCTCGACACGGCCGAATCCTTCGTCGAAGTGAATCGCCGAAGCATCAAGAAGGTGCCGGCCCTGAAGGGTCGCGTGGTCGCCTCGCTCTTCTTCGAAGAGTCGACGCGCACTCGGCTCAGTTTCGAAACGGCGGCGAAACGTCTCAGTGCGGACGTCCTCTCGTTGGCCGTCGCCTCGAGCAGCGTGAAAAAAGGGGAGTCCCTGCGTGACACCATCGCGACGATCGACGCGCTCGGCATCGACGCCGTGGTGATGCGCCACCGTTCAAGTGGCGCCGCGCTGCAGGTCAGCCGCTACGTACCGCACGTGCGGGTCATCAACGGGGGCGATGGTCAACACCAACATCCCACGCAGGGCCTGTTGGACGCCTTCACGATTCGACAGCTCTTGAGCGAACGCCACGACACGACCGGCCTCGAGTCGGGGGCGGCACTCTTCAAAGGTCTTCGAATCCTGATCGTGGGTGACATCCGCCATAGCCGGGTCGCGCGTAGTGACGTCGCGGCCTACGCCACGCTCGGCGCCGAGGTTCGCCTCTGCGCACCGGGCACACTGCTGCCCGAGGACGTCGCGACCTGGCCCGTCACGGTGGCGAGTGACTTCGACGACGCGCTCGCGTGGGCTGACGTCGTCGGCCTTTTGCGTTTGCAGAGCGAACGAGGATCGGGCGCCTTCGTCGCGAGTCTGAGTGAGTTCACCTTCACCCACGGGCTGACGGTCGAGCGCGCGCGACGCATGAAACCCGACGCGCTGATCATGCATCCCGGTCCGATGAACCGCGGCGTGGAAATCGATTCGCGCGTCGTCGATTCGAGCCGGGCGGTCGTGGAGCGACAGGTAAGTAACGGCGTACCGATCCGCATGGCGGTGTTGTACTTGAGCGTCGCGGGATCGGGAGAGGGGCAGACACGATGAGCGCGATCATCATTCGACAGGGCCTCGTCGTTGGCGAGCACGTCAGTGCCGTCGCCGACGTATTGATCGTGGACGGTCGGATCGCCGAGGTCGCGGCGACGATTGACGCGCCGAGCGACGCCCACGAGCTCGACGCGCGCGACTGCTGGGTGGGGCCGGGCTTCGTGGACTTGCACGCGCACCTTCGAGAGCCCGGCCGCGAGGCCGCCGAATCGATCGAGAGCGGCGCCCGGGCCGGCGCCCTGGGGGGTTACTGCGCGTTGATCGCCATGCCCAACACCGAGCCGGCCCTCGACAACGTCGCGCTGGTCTCGTACGTACTCGAACGAGGTGCTCGTACGCCGCTCGATATCGCGGTGGCCGGAGCGATAACCAAGGAGCGTCGAGGTGAGTTGCTCGCGCCCATGGCCGAGATGGCCGCCCTCGGAGTTCGACTCTTTACTGACGACGGCGTCGGCGTGCAGGATCCGTCGGTGATGCGACGTGCCCTCACGTACGCCAAGCCGCTCGGCGTACGCCTCGCGCAGCACTGCGAGGACGAACAGTTGGCCGCCGGCGGAACGATGAACGAAGGGGCCCTCAGCGGGCGCCTCGGCCTCATTGGACGCCCGGCGTTAGCCGAAGAGTTGATGGTGTTGCGCGACATTGAACTCGTTCGCCTGACCACGGCACCCCTGCATTTTCTCCATCTCTCGACGAGTCGCTCCGTGCAGATGGTGCTCGGGGCGCGCGACGAGGGACTGCCGGTCACCTTCGAAGTCGCGCCGCACCACTTCACGCTCGACGAAGGTGCCTGCGCGAGCTACGACCCGGTGTTCAAAGTTCATCCGCCGTTGCGCTCACCCGGTGACGTCGCGGCGCTGCGCGATGCCCTGCGCCGTGGTGTGGTCGATGCCGTGGCGACCGACCACGCCCCCCACGCGCCCGAATTGAAGGACCTCGTCTTCGATGAGGCGCCGGCTGGGATGCTCGGGCTCGAGCACGCCGCGGCGCTCACCTTCGAAGCGCTGGGACCGGCGGGCGATCCGAGGACGTTCTTCCAGGTACTGAGCCGCGGTCCGGCGAGGATCGCGCAACTTCGCGAGAACGACATCCGGGTGCGTCACAGCGCGCACGGCGCCGCAATGGTGAGTGGTGAGGATGCGAACGTCACGGTCTTTGATCCGAGATCTCACTGGAGCGTCGATCGCAACACGCTCGAGAGTCGTTCCATGAACACCCCCTACGACGGACGGGCCATGTCGGGTCGCGTGCGCGCGACCATCGCCAAGGGACGTCTCGTGGTCGATCAGGGTCTCCTCACGTGATCCGTCAACCCTCCGTACTGGTGCTTCAAGACGGCGCCACCTTCGAGGGCTGCGCCGCCGGACATCTGCCCGACGAGGGTTTCACGAGCGGTGAGTTCGTCTTCAACACCGCCCTCTCGGGCTACCAGGAGATCATCACCGACCCCAGTTACGCCGGACAGATCATCAGCTTCACGTACCCGCACATCGGCAACTACGGCGTCACGCCACTCGACGACGAGTCGTTGCGACCGTGGTGTCAGGGCGTCGTGATGCGCGAGCTCTCGTACGTCGCTTCGAATTGGCGTTCGGTCGGACCGCTCGAAGGTTTCTTGCGTCAGCATCGGGTGGCGGGAATCGTGGGAGTCGACACGCGTCGACTGACTCGGCACCTGCGCTCGCACGGCGCTTTGCCGGGCGCCTTCGGCCACGGCGATCCCGAGGTCGTGGCCGCGGCTGCGCGAGCGGCGCTCGGTACCGATAACACGGACCTGGTCGGCCGGGTCTCGACCGCGGAGATCTATCGCCGCGGCGCTGGTGAGCGTCACGTCGTGGCGCTCGATTACGGCATCAAGACGACGATGGTGCATCAGCTCGCCCAACGCTTTCGCGTGAGCGTCGTGCCGGCGCTGACGAGTGTCGACGAGATTCGTTCGCTACGACCCGACGGCGTCTTTCTGTCGAACGGTCCCGGTGACCCGGCGGCGCTCGGAGAACACGTGCGCGTCCTCGAGCAGCTGTTGGGCACCGTTCCAATTTTCGGTATCTGTCTCGGTCATCAGCTGCTGGCCCAAGCACTCGGCGGACGGACCTTCAAGCTGCCCTTCGGCCACCACGGCAGCAACCATCCGGTCTGCGACTTAGCGACCGGGCGAATCGAAATCACCGCGCAGAACCATAACTACGCGGTCGCGCCGGATTCATTGGTGCGCGGCGTCGTCAGCCACGTGAATTTGAACGACGGTGTCATTGAAGGCGTCTCGGCGCCCAGCGAACGGTGCTTCTCGGTGCAGTATCACCCGGAGGCCGGTCCGGGACCCCATGACGCGCGTTACCTCTTCGAACGCTTCGACGATGCGTTGCGCGACCGCGTCACGATGGGCGCGTGATGCCCAAGCGCAACGACATTCACTCGATCATGGTCATCGGTTCCGGTCCGATCGTCATCGGCCAGGCCTGTGAATTCGACTACTCCGGGACCCAGGCCTGCCAAGTACTGCGCGCCGAAGGTTTCAAAGTGATCCTGGTGAACTCCAATCCCGCCACGATCATGACCGACCCCTCGACGGCCGACGTCACCTACGTTGAACCGTTGGACGCGGACGTCCTTACCGACATCATCGAACGCGAACGGCCCGACGCGCTCCTCCCGACGCTGGGCGGACAGACGGCGCTCAACCTGACCATGGAGCTCGTTCGACGCGGGGTCACGGAGCATTTCGGCGTCGAAGTCATCGGCGCGCGGCCGGAGGCGATCGCGACCGCTGAGGACCGCGACCTCTTCAAATCGGCAATGGCCGACATCGGTCTCGCCGTACCGGAATCGGGATTTGCCCGCAGCGTCGATGAGGCGCTCGACGTCGCGTCGGGCATTGGTTGGCCCGTCATGATCCGACCGAGTTTCATCCTGGGCGGATCAGGTACCGGCATCGCCCACGACGAAGCGCAACTGCGTCGCCTGGCCGGTGAAGGCATCGCGGCCTCACCGGTCTCGGAGATTCTCGTGGAGCGTTCCGTCGCCGGATGGAAAGAGTTCGAACTCGAAGTCATGCGCGACAACGCGGACAACTGCGTCGTCGTCTGCGGGATCGAGAACTTTGATCCGATGGGGGTGCACACCGGTGACTCCATCACCGTGGCCCCCATTCAAACGCTTTCGGACGTCGAGTACCAGGAGATGCGCGACGACGCCTTCGCGGTCCTTCGACGAGTCGGGGTCGAAACTGGCGGCTCCAACGTGCAGTTCGCGGTTGACCCCGCTACGGGCGAACGACTCGTTATCGAGATGAACCCACGCGTCAGTCGTTCGAGCGCGCTGGCTTCGAAGGCCACCGGTTTTCCCATCGCCAAGATTGCCGCTCGATTGGCCGTCGGCTACACGCTCGACGAGATTCGAAACGACATCACCGAAGTGACGCCGGCCAGTTTCGAACCGGTGATCGACTACGTGGTGACCAAGATCCCGCGCTGGGCCTTCGAGAAGTTGCCGGGCGCACCGGCCGAACTCGGCACGAGGATGCAGTCGGTCGGTGAAGTGATGGCCATCGGTCGGAACTTCGCCGAATCACTGCAGAAGGCTGTTCGCTCGCTCGAACAGGGCCGCGCCGGTTTCGCATTGGGACGCCACTCGGAGTTCGTGGACTTCGACATCGAGCGGCTCTGGCACAGTTCGGTCGTCGCGACGCCCGAGCGGCTCTTCGCCTTGCACGAACTGCTCTGGCGCGGCGCGTCAATCGACGACGTCGTCGCTCGAACCGGCATTGACCGTTGGTTCATTCAACAGTTGAGCGAGATCATCGAGCGCGAGCGTGAACTCACTGCGGACGTGGTGCTCGAGGAGTTCAGCGTGCGTCAGTGGCGACGCTATAAACAGTGGGGATTCTCCGATCCCCAGATCGCCGACCTGTGCGCGCGCCCCGTCGAGGACGTCACGGCGCTTCGGCGGGCGGCCGGTGTGGTGACCACGTTCAAGACCGTCGACACGTGCGCCGCGGAGTTCGACGCGTCGACGCCGTATCACTACAGCACCTATGAGGACACCAGTGAGGTGGTGGCCTCGGTCCGCGATCGGGTGATCATTCTCGGCTCCGGGCCGAATCGTATTGGCCAGGGCATCGAGTTCGATTACTGCTGCGTGCACGCGTCGCTCGTGCTGCGCGACATGGGGTACGAGACCGTGATGGTGAACTGCAATCCCGAGACCGTGTCAACGGACTATTCGACGTCCGATCGTCTGTACTTCGAACCCCTCACGTCCGAAGACGTCGCCGAGGTCGTCGCGGCCGAGCACGCGGCGTGCGTCGACGGAGCGCGCGTGCTTGGCGTGATCGTGTCACTCGGCGGACAGACCCCGCTCAAGCTGTCGCACTCCATTGACCCCGCGTTGGTCCTGGGTACGCCCGTCGCCTCGATCGACGCCGCCGAAGACCGAGAACAGTGGTCAGCGATTTGCACGTCGCTCGGCCTGCGCCAGCCGCCCGGCAACGTCGCGCTCAACCTCGCCGAAGCCAGGTCGATCGTGCGCGAGGTCGGCTATCCGGTCTTGGTGCGACCAAGTTACGTGCTCGGCGGACGAGCGATGGAGATCGTCTACGACGACGCGTCGCTCGAACGAGTGATGAAGGACCTGACGAGCCAGCACGGTTCTCTGGCGCGTGAAGGTGGTGTCTCCCGGAGCCGGCCGATTCTGATTGACAGCTTCCTCGAAGACGCCATCGAAGTGGACGTCGACGCCGTGCGCGACCCATCGGGCGACGTCTTCATCGCGGGAGTGATGGAGCACGTCGAAGAGGCTGGCGTGCACTCTGGTGACTCGGCGTGCGCACTGCCGCCACAAACGCTGAGCGACGCGGTGCTCGCGACGTTGCACGCGCACACCAAAAAAATCGCTGAGGCGCTCGGCGTCGTCGGTCTGATCAACGTGCAGTACGCCGTGAAGGACGAAGAGGTATTCGTACTCGAGGCGAATCCGCGCGCCTCTCGCACGGTACCCTTCGTCGCCAAGGCGACCGGAGTGGCGCTCGCGCAAGTCGCCGTTCGCGTCATGATGGGCCAGACGCTCCACGATTTGGTCCAACAGGGCATCGTGCCCGCCGCGACGCCGGTCCCGACGTACGTGTCGGTGAAGGAAGCGGTACTGCCGTTCAACCGCTTTCCCGGCGTCGACACGGTGCTCGGTCCGGAGATGCGCTCGACCGGTGAGGTCATGGGAGTGGGAGAGAGTTTCGGCATCGCCTTCGCCAAGGCGCAACTGGCCGCCGGCATTCGGCTGCCGGACCAGGGTCGGGTCTTCATGAGCCTCGCCGATCGCGACAAGGTCCAGGGACTCGAACTCGCGCGACTTCTGTTTGATCTCGGCTTCACGATCGCCGCGACGGTGGGCACCGCCGGCTACCTTCGCGCGCACGGCGTCACGGTCGACACGTTGGTGGGCAAAGTCGGGTTGGCCGAAATGGGCGTCGACGCCGTGTCGATGATCGCCGCGGGCGAGGTGCAACTGGTCATCAATACGCCCTCGGGCAGTGGCGCGCGCGCTGACGGGGCACTTATACGCGGCGCCTGCGTCGTGCACGCGGTGTCGTGCCTCACGACGATCAGCGCCGGCCTCGCGGCCGCCAAGGGGATCGCCGACACTCGGTCCCAGGGCTGGCGTGTCGCGTCGCTCCAGGAGTTGCACCAATGAGTGGACTTTCCACCAGCGTCGGTACGGTGGTGCTTCGATCCGCGATTCTGACGGCCGCCGGGACCTCGGGCTACGGCGACGAGATCGCCGGCTACGGCGAACTCGGCGAACTGGGCGCGGTCGTCGTCAAGTCCCTGGCCGCCTTCGCGTGGGAGGGAAACGCCGCGCCGCGCGTCGCCTCGTCGGGCCAACACATGTTGAACGCCGTCGGTCTCGCGGGCCCGGGCGTGGCGACGTGGCGCGAGCGTTATCTCCCGGAACTCGAACGACGAGGCTGTGACGTGGTGGCTTCGATCTGGGGTCGCACGGTCGCGGAGTTCGGAGAAGCGGCCGAGGCGATGCGCGGCGCCAACGTCGTGGCGTTGGAAGTGAACGCGAGTTGTCCCAACCTCGAGAGTCGTTCTTCGATCTTCGCGCATTCGGCGCTGGCCACCGCCGAGATCGTTCGCGCGTCGAAGGTGGCCCGTTTGCCGCTCTGGATCAAGTTGAGTCCCAACACGCCCGACCTCGTGGAGATCGCCGACGCCGCGATCGGCGCCGGCGCCGACGCCTTGGTGTTGGTTAACACCATGCTCGGGCTGGCCATCGACATCGAACAGCGCCGACCGTCACTGGGTAACGGTGGGGGCGGCATCAGTGGTCCGGGGATCTTGCCCGTGGCGCTGCGCTGCGTGTATGAGTGCCGAGCCGCCTTCCCCGACACGCCGATCGTGGGCGTCGGGGGAGTGAGCAGTGGCGAAGACGCCGTCGCGATGATCATGGCCGGCGCGAACGCGGTAGAGGTCGGCACGGCGACGTTCGCGGATCCGCGCGCGCCGTGGAAGGTGCAACGGGGTTTCGCGCGTTGGATGGAGCGACACCACGTGACTCGAGTGAGCGACATAGTGGGAGCGGTTCATGGATGAGACCTTTGGTGTACGACTGCGCGAACGGATTCGAGCCCTCGGCCCGCTCTGTGTGGGTGTCGATCCGAGTCGAGAGTTGCTCGAGTCCTGGGACCGCGGCGACACGGTCGAAGGAATGGAGTTCTTCGCGCGCGCCGCGCTCGAGGCGGTGGTCGGTACCGCGGCCGCCATCAAACCCCAGGTGGCCTTCTTCGAACGATTCGGTTCCGAGGGTTACCGGGTGCTCGAACAACTCATCAGTGATGCGCGCGACGCCGACGTGTTGGTGGTCGCCGACGCCAAGCGGGGCGACTTCGCCCTCACGAATGCCGGCTACGCCGAGGCGTGGTTGGCCGAACGTTCGCCCCTTCGCGTTGATGCCGTGACGGCGAGTCCGTATCTCGGGGTCGACGCGCTCGCACCGCTCTTCACGCTCGCGCAAGAGAACAGGCGCGGCGTGTTCGTCCTCGTGGCGACGTCGAACCCGGAAGGCCGCGCCCTCCAACGAGCCCGCACCCCGGAGGGTGAGCGCGTCGAGGACCTCGTACTTCGCTCGGTCGCGGAATTGAACAAGCGTGACGATGGTCTTGGTTCATTCGGCGTCGTGATTGGTGCGACGCGCGACGCGCCGGAGTTCGATTTGGCGCACTTGGGCGGTCCCTATCTGGTGCCCGGTGTGGGCGCGCAGGGCGCGAGTGCGCAGGACGTTGCGCGGCTGTTCACTCGTTGTCCAAAGAACACCGTGCTTGTGAACGTGGCACGATCCATACTGAATGTCGGTCCTGAGCGCGCAGCACTGCGTGACGCGGCACGTCGATGGCGCGATGACCTCAATCAGGCGTTGGCCTGAACAAACGTCAGCGCAGGGGAGTAATCTGAAAACGTGACTCCCACTCCGCCGAACCTCTCGCAAGAACAGCGAGTTGAGGCATCGCGTTTGGCGGTAGCGAACCGTCGCCGACGCGCCGAAGTGAAGCGTCAAGTGAAGTCGGGCGAGCTTTCACTCGAGGAACTCTTTGAACTCGCGTCACGCGAGGAGTGCGTCGCGCAGATGCGCGCGTACGACCTCATTAGTGCGTTGCCCGCCATTGGCGAGGTGAAGGCCGAACGAATCATGAACAACGCGTCGATCGCCAAGACCCGGCGGATCCGGGGTCTCGGTCCCAAGCAGCGCGCTGAACTGTTCCGAGCTCTTGTCCGCTGAACCCTTCATTGCGGTTCTCATCGGTCCGGGCGGCGTTGGCAAAGGCACTCTGGCCCGTCGCCTCGTCGACGCCGACAAACGTCTCTGGTTGAGCACGAGTTGGACGACGCGACCGGCGCGCGACACCGAGGACGGTACCGAGTACCACTTCGTCGATCGAGCGACTTTCGAGAAGGCCATCGACGACGACGAGTTTCTGGAGTGGGCCGAGTTTCACGGCAACCTCTACGGGACACCGCGTCCCCCGGCCGGTGCGTGCGACGTATTGCTCGAGATCGAGGTGCAGGGTGCTGAACTGATCCTGGCGCACGATCCCTCGGCCGTCGTCATACTCGTCGTCGCCCCGTCGATGGAACAGCTCGAGGATCGTCTTCGCGGTCGCGGTGACGCCGAAGAGCACGTGCGAAAGCGTCTCTCGAGCGCACCGCACGAACTGGCGAAAGGCCAGTCGATTGCTACCCGCGTCGTTGTCAATGACGACGTGGACCGAGCAACGAGCGAAATACTCTCTATACTGGAAGAACTCCGCCCGTCTGGGCGACCCCCCTCGGAAAAGGACTGAACACCATGGCCGAACGCCCCACCCTCGTTGATCCGCCCATTGAGACCCTTCTCAACAAGGTTGGCGACTCGAAATTCACGCTCGTGGCCGTCACGGCGATCCGGGCCCGCGAGATCAACGAGTACTACAACGGACTCGGTTCGGGCCACGGCGCCCTGATCCCGCCGCAGGTGACGTCGCTGTCGAACAAGTCGCTGTCGCTGGCGATGGAAGAGCTCTACCAGGGCAAGCTGGAGTTCCACCGCCCGACGCCCGAAGAGCTCGAAGAAGAGCGCCTTCAGGCCGTCGCGTTGGAAGAGGCCCGTCAGGACGCCAACAGCGACCTGGACGCCTTCACCGATGCCCTGCGCGACGCCTGAGTCGTCGAACCCTCGCATAGTCCTCGGCGTTGCCGGCGGCATTGCCGCTTACAAGTCGGTCGAACTGCTGCGGCTGCTACGCGACGCGAACTACTTCGTTTCTCCGATTCTCACACCCGACGCCACCCGTTTTGTCGGTGAACTGACCTTCAGCGCGCTCGCGAGCGAGCCGGCGCGCACAAAGCTCTTCGGTGATCCGACGACGCCAATTCCTCATACGCACCTCGGGCAGAGCGCCGATTTGATCGTGGTCGCGCCGGCGACCGCGCACCTCATCGCGCGCTACGCCGCCGGTCTCGCCGATGACCTGTTGAGTGTCACCTTGCTGGCCACGAAGGCGCCCGTGTTGCTGTGCGCGGCGATGCACTCCGAAATGTGGGCGCAGCCCTCCGTGCAGGAGAATTTGGCGACGCTGCGACGTCGCGGCGTGTTGGTGCTCGAGCCCGACACCGGTCATCTCGCCGGTGGCGACGTGGGCGTCGGTCGAATGGGCGAACCGGCCGCGATCTTCGAATTGATAGAGCGAATCGTGCGCGGCTATCGCGGCGCGCTCAGCGGACAGCGCGTTCTCATCAGCGCGGGCGGCACCCGTGAAGCGATCGACCCGGTGCGCGTCATCGCCAATCGATCCTCCGGTCGTCAGGGCTACGCCCTCGCCGAAGTGGCCCACCGTCTGGGCGCCACGGTGACGCTGGTATCGACGGTTGAACGAACTCTGGCAATCGACGTGGCCACGTCGATTGAGGTCGTGCGCGTCGAGAGTGCGGCGCAGATGCGCGAGGTCATGCTCGAGAGGTTCGCGACCAGTGACTGCGTGATTATGGCCGCGGCCGTTGCCGACTTCACGGTGGCCGCCGCGAGCGAGAAGATCAAGAAGGACGAGGGGTTTCCGGTGCTGCACTTCGAGAAGACCCGCGACATTGTCCTCGATCTCGTCGCGGCGCGCACGGAAGGCCAAATCGTCGTCGCGTTCGCGGCCGAGACCACGAACGTCGTGGAGAACGCTCGCGCGAAATTGGCGCACAAAGACGTCGACCTGTTGGTCGTCAATGACGTCGCCGCGCCGGGGGCGGGATTCGAACACGAGACGAACGAGGTCGTCATGCTCGAACGCAATGACGTCAGCGAATCGGTCTCGTTGCGCTCGAAAGAGGCAGTTGCCATGACGATATTGGCTAGGGTGGCTTCATTGTTATCCAAGGAGCCCCATGAGTGACCGCACCCTCTTCACGTCGGAGTCGGTGACCGAAGGGCACCCCGACAAGGTCGCCGATCAGGTTTCCGACGCTGTCCTCGACGCCATTCTCGCCCAAGACCCCATGGCGCGCGTCGCCTGCGAGACGCTGCTGACGACGGGACTGTGCGTCGTGGCGGGAGAGATCAGTACCAGCGCGTACGTCGATATCAATCATCTCGCGCGAGAGACGATCATCGGCATTGGCTACGACGACGGCGCGATGGGATTCGACGGTCGTAGCTGCGGCATCCTCGTGTCGCTCGACAAGCAGAGCCCCGATATCGCCGACGGCGTCGACGTGGCGTTCGAACATCGATCTGGGGCCGGCGACGAAGACGTGCTGAACGCCCAGGGCGCCGGTGACCAGGGCATGATGTTCGGCTACGCCTGCAGCGACAATGACGACTTCATGCCCTTGCCGATCTGGCTGGCCCACCGACTCTCGATGCGACTCGCGCAAGTGCGTCGCTCCGGACTGGTGCCGTATCTACGACCCGACGGCAAAACGCAAGTGACGATCGTCTACGAGGACGGCAAACCGGTCGCGATCGACACGGTGCTGATATCGACCCAACACGAAGCCGGTGTCGATTCGATGACCACGATCAAGAACGACATCATCGAGCACGTCATCACACCAATGTTGCCCGCCCACCTTGACGCCAGTTCAATGCGGGTCTTCGTGAACCCGTCTGGGAAATTCGTGCTCGGCGGACCACACGCCGACACCGGTCTCACCGGACGCAAGATCATCGTCGATACCTACGGCGGGATGGCGCGCCACGGCGGGGGCGCCTTTTCCGGCAAGGACCCCTCCAAGGTCGATCGATCGGGCGCGTACGCCGCCCGGTGGGTCGCCAAACACGTGGTCGCGTCCGGCGCCGCGGAACGTTGCGAAGTCCAGGTGGCCTACGCCATCGGTGTCGCGCGCCCCGTGTCGGTGCTGGTCGATACCTTCGGCACCGAACGAGTGAACCGCTCGACCATTGCCAAGGCCGTGGATGCTCTGTTCGACCTTCGTCCCGCGGCGATCATTCGTGACCTCGAGCTCCGTCGCCCGATCTACCAGCGCACCGCCGCCTACGGCCACTTCGGCCGTAGCGACCAGGGCTTCACCTGGGAGCAGACGTCACGGGTGGACGACCTGCGTCGAGAACTGTCGCTGTAGCAGTGGGCGCCGCGCGCGCTGTCCGGATCATCACCGAGGTGGCGGCGGTCGATCGTCCTTTCGACTACCTCGTTACCGAGCGCACGACTCGCTGCGCCGTCGGCGACCGCGTTCGCGTTGACTTCAACGGCCGCTCCGTTCGCGGTTGGGTCACTGGCGACGCGGTAGTTAGCCCGGACCTCAAGCCCTTGACGAAATGGTTGGGCTACGGTGCGCCGGCGTCGCTGCTCGATCTGTTGGCCTGGGCGAGCGAGCGTTGGTACAGCCCACTGAGTCGGTTCCTCGTGTCCACGTCGCCGAAGCGACTCATCACCGAACTGCCCGTCGCACCCGAGGCGAATGCCTTGGCGCCCGCCGTGTTAGTCGGGGTTGGCGACGTGGAACCGGGGATACTCGAAGTCGCGCCGACAACGGACCTCTTGCCATTGATCCTCGCGGCCTACGAAACGACGCGAGGGAAAGAAGGCTCATTGTTGGTGCTCGTGCCGACCGAATCATGGGCCGGTCGGCTTCGTGGTCGCCTCGAACAGCGAGGGTGCCACGTCGCGGCTGGTGAGGACCAGTGGGACCGTATGCGCGCCGGTTGGCCCGTCGTCGTCGGTGCCCGCGGTACCGCGCTGGCCCCGGTGCCCAAGGTCTGCGGCGCGGTGATTATTGATGCCGACGACGAGGCCTATCGCAACGCCAGCGCACCGACGTGGGACGCCGTGACGATACTTCGCGAGCGCTGCCGTCGCGACGCGGCGCCGCTGTGGTGCACGTCGAGCGTGCCGTCACCCACGCTCTTGAATGACGGTGACTATCGCGCATGGGGTGACACGGCCGGTGCGTGGCCGCGAATCACCGTCGTCGATCGACGCCAGAGTGATCCACACGACGGGGTGCTCGCGCGAGAATCCCTCGACGCCGCGCATCGAGCTCTCCGGGGTGACGATTCGGTCGCGGTCGTCGTCGTCTTGCAGCGCCTCGGTGACGGACGACTCTTCGCGTGCCAGAAATGTGGCGAGCTCGCGCGCTGTGCGACCTGCGGTCAAGCCGAAGAAGAGGTTGACGGACAACTGGTCTGTCGCGAACACCACGAGCCCCGGGCCAATTTCTGTCGATCGTGCGGCGCGACGAATCTGAAGCGGCTTCGCGTCGGTGTCACGACACTCGCTCGTGACGTGTCGGCACAACTCGCCCAGAATGTGAGCGAGGTCACGGCCACCAGTGATCTCGACGGGACGTTCGCACGGGTCGTCGTAGGAACCGAAGCCGTGTGGCAACGAGTTCGTCACTGCGGCGTCGTCATCTTCGTCGACTTCGATCAGTATTTGCTCGCGCCTCGCTCGTCGGCGCGCCACAGCGCCATCACCGCCGTGGGGAAGGCCGGCCGACTGGTCGGTCCACGACGCGAGGGCCGTGGAGAGGTCGTGCTGCAGACCCGTCGCAGTGAGGACCCGGTGGTGGACGCCCTCGTGCGCGCGAACTTCGATGAGATCATCGACGAGGACGTGAAGATCGCTCGGATGCTGGAACTCGCTCCGTACGGCGCGGAGGCCGACGTGTCCGGTGCAGGCGCGGCGGCGTTCGTCGAGGGCCTGCGTGACGCCAAAGTGTCGATCCGTTCTTCTCCGTCGGGATTCTCAGTGCGAGCGAGTGACGTCGCAACGTTGACCTCGGCGCTTCGGGCGGCGCCGCGACCGCTCGCCAAGGTGCGCGTGGCGGTGCAGTAGGCCTCGCGACCGGGCCGTCCGACGATCCTCGGCGAGGCACCGGCGGTAACGTGGGGGAGTGACGACGCTCCCTATCCGTATCTACGGTGACCCGGTCCTGAACCAGGTCACGACCGAGATCGAGAACATCGACGGCCGAATTGCGGCACTCGCTCAGACCATGATCGAGACCATGGACGAGGCGCCGGGCGTGGGTCTGGCCGCCAATCAAGTCGGGGTACAAAAGCGCCTTTTCGTCTACGACAAGGGCGACGGTCCCCACGTGGTCGTGAATCCCAAGATTCTGGCGACCGACGGCGAGTGGACCTACGAAGAGGGTTGTCTCTCGGTGCCCGGACTCAGTTGGGAGATCACACGGGCCAACGCGGTCCACCTCGTCGGTTTCGATCTCGACGGCAACGAGATCGACGTGCAGACCGACGAGTACGAAGGCCGCATCTTCCAGCACGAGATGGATCACCTCGACGGTGTCTTGCTGATCGAACGACTCGACGCCGATCAGCGACGTGAGGCCAAGCAGATTCTTCGTCAGCGCAATCTCGAACTCTCCGGTTCGGATCCCGACGGGTTGCACCTACTGCTGGGTGAGTAGATGCGTCTCGCTTTCCTCGGTACGCCCGAGGCGGCGGTACCGTCGCTTCGCGCACTCGTGGACGCCGGTCACGACGTCGCGCTCGTCATCACCCGACCCGATCGCAAACGCGGACGCGGCGGCCAGCTCTCGCCCAGCCCAGTCAAGGCCTGTGCACAGGAGTTGGGTCTCACCGTTGGACATCGCCTGGGCGACCTCGACGACATCGCCGTCGAACTCGGTGTCGTCGTCGCCTACGGTCGATTGATCCCGGCCGAATTACTTGAGCGGATCACCATGCTGAACGTTCACTTCTCACTCTTACCTCGGTGGCGCGGCGCGGCCCCCGTGGAGCGCGCGATTCTGGCCGGCGACGAAGAGACCGGCGTGAGCATCATGACGCTCGACGCGGATTTAGATACCGGACCGGTGCACCTCGAAAAGCGAGTCGTGATCGACGAAAAATCACTGTCGTCGCTCCTGGGCGAATTGGCGAGGGTGGGAGCGAAGGCACTCGTCGAAGTTCTGGACACGCCGGAGCTCTTGGCGCATCCTCGCGCGCAAGAAGGCGACTCCACGTACGCCGCGAAACTCTCCAAAGAAGACTTTCATCTCGCGCCCTCTAGCTCGGCCGCGCAACTCCTGCGAGTAATTCGACTGGGTCAGGCGTTCGTACTCGCGGGCGGTCGTCGACTCCTCATCGAGCGCGCGTCGGCCTTCAGTGGTGAAGACGTGGCGAGCGGTTCGATCACTGTGCGAAACGCACAGGTCCTACTGGGCGCGTCGGATGGAGCGATCGTGCTCGAGCACGTACGTTCCGAGAGCGCCAAATCCATGAGTGCGCTGGCGTGGTGGGCCGGAGCGCGTTTTGAGCAAAACGTCGCTCTATGGACGTAAATAAAGCCCGCCGCGAATAGGCTGCCGTTGTGACTTCCATCGACGCTGGCCCCTTCGGAGCGCTCCGCGTCGCGCCGTCAATTCTGGCCGCCGACTTCGGGTCACTGGCGAGTGCCGTTCGTGAGATCGACGCTGAAACGGATTGGCTGCACGTGGACGTGATGGACGGTCATTTCGTTCCCAACGTGTCGATCGGTCCGCCGGTCGTGAAGTCCCTTCGCCAGTACAGCGCCCGATTCTTCGACTGTCATTTGATGATGAGCGAGCCGGGACGTTTTCTCGAGGCTTTTCGCACGGCCGGGGCCGACGGCTGCACCGTCCACGTCGAGGTCGGTTCGACCGCGACCTTGATCGATGAAGCGCATTCGATGGGCCTGCGCGTCGGCCTGGCCGCGAATCCCGACACGCCGTTCTCGAAGGTCGCACCGTTCCTCGGCGATATCGACCTTCTCTTGTTTATGACCGTATTTCCTGGATTCGGCGGTCAATCGTTCATTGGCGACGTGATGGGCAAAGTCAACGAGGCCCGTCGAGAAGTCGACGCCAATGAGTTGGCGCTCGATATCGAAGTCGATGGCGGCATCGACCTCGAAACGGCTCCGATTGCCGTCGACGCGGGCGCCAACGTGCTCGTCGCCGGTTCGGCGATCTTCAACCGCCCCGATCCTCTCGAAGCGGCGCACGAACTCAGAGTCGCCGCGAGGTCCGCAAGATCGTGAAGTTCTCCAATACCGAACTGATGACGATGGCGATCGGAGCCGGGGACAAGGCCCGGTTCCTCTCGCCACCGAATCCGTGGGTCGGGGCCCTCGTCGTCAGTGGGCGCGGTGTCGTCTTAAGTGAGGGTCACACGCAAGTACCGGGCGAGTCGCATGCGGAAATCGAAGCCCTGCGCCGCGCCGGTGACGGCGCACGGGGCTCGACGATGGTCGTCACCCTCGAGCCTTGTGCCCACCACGGGCGAACCGGTCCTTGCGTCGAGGCAATCGTCGAGGCCGGTGTCTCGCGAGTGATTGTCGGAACAATCGACCCGGATCCTCGCGTCTCGGGCGCCGGCGTCGAACTGTTGAAGGCCTCGGGCATTGACGTCGAAGTCGGAGTCGAAGAGTCGGCGGTGCGCGCACAGCTGGCTCCGTATATATGGCAGCGGGTGACGGGCCGTCCCTACGTGGTCTTGAAGGTCGCGAGCACATTGGATGGCGTTGTCGCGATGGCCGACGGCACGAGCCAGTGGATTACGGGTGAAGCGGCCCGACGCGACGCGCACGTACTGCGAGCGCAGAGCCAGGCGGTTCTGGTCGGCGCCGAGACCGCGCGCAGCGACGACCCGGCCCTGACGGCGCGTCTCGGCGACCTCGTGGTTGAGCCGCTTCGCGTCGTTCTCGGTTCGGCGCCCGCGGGAGCGAAGATGCGGCCCTGTCTCGAACTGAGCGGTGATCTCTCGCACGTGCTGGATGAGATCGGGAGTCACGACGTCCTGCAGCTCCTCGTCGAGGGTGGCCCCACGACCGCGAGTTCGTTCCTCGAGGCCGGACTCGTGAACCACATTGTCTGGTACCAGTCGGCGTCTTTTGCCGGCAGCGACGGTACACTCGGCGCGTTGCATGGACTCTCGACGGCCACGATCACCGCGTTACGCCGGGGCCGCATCGTGGACGTTCAACGGGTCGGCGAAGATATTCGAATAGACGTGGAGGTCTAATGGCACTGTCATCCATCGAAGAGGCGATCATTCAGTTGCGACAGGGCGGCATGGTCGTCGTGGTCGACGACGAGGACCGAGAGAACGAAGGCGACCTCATCATGCCGGCCCAAGACGTCACGCCCGAGCGCATGGCGTTCTTCCTGGAGTACACCTCGGGCGTGTTCTGCGTGCCCCTCGAGTCAGAGCGCGCCGACGCGCTTGAACTTCCCCTAATGGTGGTGGCTAACACCGAGGCGCAGCGCACGGCCTTTACGGTGACCGTCGACTACCGCCACGGCACCTCGACGGGAATCTCGGCGAGCGACCGCGCCGCGACCGTTCGCGCATTGATAGATCCCGAGACCCGAGCGAGCGACCTCAATCGGCCGGGACACATCTTCCCCCTTCGGTACCGAGCCGGCGGCGTCTTGAAGCGCGCGGGCCACACCG
>Ga0209483_1000218_pt1 | contig 53121 bp, 53 predicted proteins | sample NGEPerA_FD_184508 | JGI IMG/M metagenome (GOLD analysis project Ga0209483, IMG submission 184508) | Arctic peat soil microbial communities from the Barrow Environmental Observatory site, Barrow, Alaska, USA - NGEE PermafrostL2-A... | ecosystem: Environmental > Terrestrial > Soil > Wetlands >... | reverse complement strand
GTCTGAGCCCGGAGCAATCGATACCCCAGCCTTAGCAACTACGACGGGCCTTACCGCTGAACAAGCCGAGCAAGCCGCCGCACAGTTCACCACTCAGATCCCTATGGGTCGCAGAGGTATGCCCGATGAAATCGCGGCAGCGGTCGCGTTCCTCGCCTCGGAGGAAAGTTCTTACATCACCGGCGTGGATCTCGCAGTCGACGGAGGCATGGCGCAGGTCTGACCCTCGCGCGACCCGGTGGCCGGCCCTCACGCCCGCCAGGAATGGGATCCGCTTCTCATACTTTGGTTCAAACACAACACAGGAGAATATTATGAGCTATGCAATTATTGGCTTCGGCAAGATCGGCCACGCTCTTGCCAAGGCATTTGCCCGCAGGGGCATCGAAGTGTCCGTGGCAACCACGCGTGACCCGCAAAGCTTTGCGTCAGATGCGGCCGCGATCGGCCCCACGATCATTCCCAAAACTCTGGCGGAAGCCGTCAAGGCAGACATCATCTTTTTGGCCGTCCATTTTGAGGCTCACGCGGATGTCGCGAAGGCACTGCCCACCTGGAAGGGAAAGACCATCGTCGATGTGACTAATGCCTATGGCGTCCCCCCCGAGAAACTCGGAGGACAGCCTTCCGCCAAGGTCGTCGCGCAGGCCTTCACCGGAGCAAGACTGGTCAAGGGCTTCAATCATCTGGTCGCTAAAGTCCTTGAGCAAGATCCGGCCTTCCATGGCGGCAAGAGAGTGGTGTTCCTAGCCAGCGACGATGAGGGTGCGGCAGATGAGATTGGCGCGCTCGCGGGAAATCTCGGCTTCGCGCCGATCAAACTTGGCGGCCTTTCAGAAGGCGGATTGCTGGTCCAGGCGCACGGAAATAGCTGGGGTCGGCTGATCTTCAAAGACTTGGTCAAGTTCGAATGATGAACACACAACCCCATCGGCAGAGAGGGGTGGATGGCCGCCACGCACGCCGCCCTGTCGTGAGTACTCAACCCCAAAGGAGATCCCGATGTACGACCAATCCAAGCTATCCGAGTTGATCCGGTTCGCACGCGTAGACGCTGGCTCCACTGTCATCGACGTGTATCCAGGCGAGGGCGACTGGACGCGCTTGTTCTCCGACATTGTGGGACCTAAAGGACAGGTCTTCAGCTTCGTGCCGACCGAAATCGCTGATGTGATGAAAGATCAGCTCGGCCGCATGCAGACGCTCGCAAAAGAGCCTCGCCGAGAAAACGTCGAAGCCGTCTCGGCGGACCTCATCGCGATGCCGAAGGTCACGCAGCCAGCGGATGTCCTATGGCTGCATCTGTTCTACCATGATCTCCACACCGCGCTGATCCAGAAGAAGGGCGCAACGGCGGCCGACTTCAATCGAGCCGTCTACGAGCGGCTGAAGCCCGGTGGGTTCTACGTCATCGTCGACCACGCCGCCACCGCTGGCTCGGGCACGAGCGACACCCAGTCGCTGCATCGGATTGACCCTGCATCCGTCCGCGAGGAGGTGGAGGCGGCCGGCTTCGTGCTGGAGGCGCAAAGCACCATGCTCGCAAACAAGGACGATCAGCACTCGATCAAGGCGTTCGATCCGTCGATCAAGGGCAAGACCGATCGCTTCGCCTATCGGTTCGTGAAGCCCTGACAGGTCCCGAGGCCGACTTCTTGTCGACCTCTCCGACGGGTGCAAACAAGCCCATCGAAGACATCGAGGCGAGCCTGCATGCCGCCACGAAGTCGGCTTCGGATGGGCCTTCCAAGTCCCCAAGACCGAAAAGGCGGAAGTGTTGGCAGAGCTTTCGTTGCCCACAAGGGAGATCTCACCGCTGGTTATACTGCGGCCAACTAAGTGCGGCGGACGCACCCTGCGTTTCCCTTGGTTTACTTTATTCCATGTGAGTGTGCTTGTGGCCGAAAACGGCAGATCTGGATGTTTTTGTGTACGTCCGCAAAAGGCCAAGAGCGGTCGTTGTTCGCTCTCTTGAATTCGCTGCATAACGTGAAACCTAAGATGCGCCAGAGCCTCCGTTCAATCAGGCTATGAAGACTCTCAATTTATCTGACGACGGACATGCGAAGGTGGCAGACGGGAACTTTAATGATGTTGAGCGCGTTGTTCCCGAAAGGTAAAAGAATGTCCCACGACGCTCAATCAGTTCCCGACATAGCATTTCTCCGAAATATAGGAGTGGCACTTCTGGCACTTACCGTTGCGACTGGCACCATCTGCGTCGTTGGAATCCTAAAATACAGCGAACCGTTGGTGCTGGCCCAATCGGTGGAAGGTAATGCCGCGGCAACCGGCTTAATGTTGATCAAGCCAATACAAAACATTTCCCGGCCCGAGGAGTAGCAAACCCGGTGCAGTCAACCCATATGCAACGACGAAGGGCAACTATGTTCAAACTGTCTGCCCAAACACATGATGAATTGGCTGCCATTTAACCCCACTTCACTGGCGCAGCCTGGCCATTCTCTTTAGCATGTTTGAGAATGTGTAATTTACGCTGAATATCGCGTTCTTTCTGGTTCATCAAGATCTTCCTCCGGCCCAAATAGGCTCATGACGTAAGATGTCTCGCAAGATCGCACATATCTAAAGCTCTTCAGCTGACGATTTTGATGTCTTTTGATCTGGGCTTTCGGCCGAAATAATCGAACTCATTGGAACTTTATCCTCCCGAGCGCGTTGGTATGGCACTCGGCAGTGTCAAAGTTACCGGAACGAACGGCTTTTAAGGAATGTGATGGCGGTAATTTTGATTGTCGAAGATGAGGTGTTTATCCGTCAGTTTGCGGAGTTGATCGCTGAGGACATGGGTCATGAACCGCTTGTCGCCAGTGACATGGACGAAGCTCTGGAGCATCTCCGATCACCACAGCCCATCGACGCGCTCTTTGCTGATATCCGCCTTAAATCAATGGTGCTTGGCGGGTTTGAGCTTGCTCAAAACGCCGTCGCACTGCGCCCGGGGCTGCGCGTGCTCTACACAACTGGAAGCCCCATGACCGAGGCAATGCGGGCTTTGTTCGTTGACGGCGCACTGTTCCTGCAGAAGCCCTATTCGCCAGATCAACTCCAGACCTCCTTGAAAGAGCTGCTCGGAGCAACATCTTGAGGTCGCCCAATATATTCACCAAGCTTCTCTCCGAGGGCACCGACAAAGCGGGTGCCCTGCAGAGCGCCATTTTCAATAGCGCCAACTTCTCGAGCATTGCCACTGACGCCAAAGGCGTCATCCAGATTTTCAACGTGGGCGCTGAGCGGATGCTTGGCTACGCGGCTGCCGAAGTGATGAACAAGATCACGCCGGCCGACATTTCCGATCCCCAGGAGCTGATAGCACGCGCCAAGGCGCTGAGTATCGAACTTGCGACTCCGATCACCCCGGGCTTTGAAGCCCTGGTGTTCAAGGCCTCGCGCGGGATCGAAGATATTTACGAGCTAACCTATATCCGTAAGGACGGTAGCCGGTTCCCGGCAGTTGTATCTGTGACAGCCTTGCGCGATGCGCAGAACGCCATCATCGGCTATCTTCTGATCGGCACCGACAATACGGCACGAAAGCTGGCGGAAGAGGCGCTACTCAAAGCAGGTGCCCTGCAGAGCGCGATCTTCAATAGCGCCAACTTCTCCAGCATTGCCACCGACGCCAAGGGCGTCATTCAAATCTTCAATGTCGGCGCCGAGCGGATGCTCGGCTACACCGCCGCCGAAGTGATGAACAAGATCACCCCGGCTGATATTTCCGATCCACAGGAGTTGATCGCCCGTGCGAAATCACTGAGCGTGGAGCTCGCCACTCCGATCACCCCGGGCTTTGAAGCCCTGGTGTTCAAGGCCTCGCGCGGGATCGAAGACATCTATGAGCTGACATACATCCGCAAGGATGGGACACGGTTCCCGGCAGTTGTATCTGTGACAGCCTTGCGCGATGCGCAAGACGTTATCATTGGTTATCTCCTGATCGGCACCGACAATACGGCACGAAAGCTGGCGGAAGAGGCGCTACTCAAAGCGGGTGCTCTGCAGAGCGCCATTTTCAATAGTGCCAACTTCTCGAGCATTGCCACCGACGCGAAAGGCGTCATCCAGATTTTCAACGTGGGTGCCGAGCGGATGCTGGGCTACGCGGCCGCCGAAGTGATGAACAAGATCACCCCGGCTGACATTTCCGATCCGCGGGAACTGATTGCGCGCGCCAAGGCGCTGAGCATCGAGATTGGAACCCCGATCACCCCGGGCTTTGAAGCCCTGGTGTTCAAGGCCTCGCGCGGGATCGAAGATATCTATGAGCTGACCTATATCCGCAAGGATGGGACCCGGTTCCCGGCGGTGGTGTCGGTGACAGCCTTGCGCGATGCGCAGGACGTCATCATTGGCTATCTGTTGATCGGCACCGAGCTCAAGGCTGGTGCCCTGCAGAGCGCCATTTTCAATAGCGCCAACTTCTCGAGCATTGCCACTGACGCCAAAGGCGTCATCCAGATCTTCAATGTGGGTGCCGAGCGCATGCTGGGCTATGCAGCAGCCGACGTGATGAACAAGATCACCCCGGCTGATATTTCCGATCCACAGGAACTGATCGCACGCGCCAAGACGCTGAGCGTTGAGCTTGCAACCCCAATCACCCCGGGCTTCGAGGCCCTGGTGTTCAAGGCCTCGCGCGGGATCGAAGATATCTATGAGCTGACATACATCCGCAAGGATGGGACCCGGTTCCCGGCGGTGGTGTCGGTGACAGCCTTGCGTGATGCGCAGGACGCCATCATCGGCTATCTCCTGATCGGAACGGATAACACAGCGCGAAAGCTGGTTGAAGAAGAGCAAAAAAAATCCGATCAACGCCTGCGGGATCAACAATTTTACACCCGCTCCTTGATCGAATCCAACATTGACGCGCTGATGACTACCGATCCTTCCGGGATCATCTCGGACGTCAACAAGCAGATGGAAGCACTTACCGGTTGTACGCGTGATGAGTTGATTGGGGCTCCGTTCAAAGACTTTTTCACTGATCCAGAGCGGGCCGAAGCTGCGATAAAGCGAGTGCTCAACGAAAAGTCTGTCACCGACTATGAACTGACGGCAAGAGCACGCGACGGCAAGCAAACCGTGGTGTCCTACAACGCCACCACCTTCTACGATCGGAACCGCAAGCTGCAGGGCGTTTTCGCGGCAGCGCGCGATGTCACCGAACAAAAGCAGGTAGAGATGGAACTGAAACAGGCCAAGGCCTTGGCCGAGAGCGCCAACCTCACCAAATCGGACTTTCTGGCCAGCATGAGTCATGAAATCCGGACGCCGATGAATGCCATCATGGGTATCGCCGATCTCCTGGCCAAGACCGCCCTCTCTCAAGAGCAGGAAAAGTATGTGCAAGTCTTCCGCCGCGCCGGTGACAATCTTTTGAATCTGATCAATGACATTCTCGATCTCTCCAAAGTCGAAGCGTCGCAACTCGAACTTGAGCGCACGGGTTTTGCGTTGAACGAGCAGTTGGAGATCGTAACAGAGATGGTTGCGGCCCGGGCCCATGAAAAAGGCTTGGACCTCGAGTGTGATATTGCACCCGATGTGCCAGGCGACTTGGTGGGAGATCCCACACGCCTGCGTCAAGTGCTGCTCAATCTCCTTGGCAATGCCGTGAAGTTCACGGAATCGGGCAAGGTGTCCTTACGCATCACGCGCGAACCGAACAGTGCCATTCGAGACGCGTTGCGGTTCACCGTCACCGACACCGGCATTGGCATTCCGGCCGAGAAGCTGGAGCGGGTGTTTGAGCGCTTCACGCAAGCCGACACCTCCACCACACGCCGGTTCGGGGGCTCCGGGCTGGGGCTCACGATTTCAAAACGTCTTGTTGAACTTATGGGAGGAACGATCTGGGTTAAGAGTGAGGTAGGAAAGGGTAGCACGTTTGTTTTCACCCTGCCTTTCGAGATTTGGGCCGGTGCCACGTTGCGGGGCGCCGTGCTGTCCAGCGTGGACCCTACGTTGCCTTTGCCGCCGCTCCGTATCCTTCTGGCCGAGGACTCACCTGACAATTGTATGGTCACACTGGCCTATCTCGAAGAAACACCCTACCGCGTCGAAATCGCCGAAACCGGGGCAATTGCCTGCGAAATGTTTGCCAGTCGGCATTATGATCTCGTGCTCATGGACCGGCAAATGCCAGTCATGGATGGGCTGACCGCAACGCGTAAAATTCGCGCCTTCGAACGGTCGAATAACCGGCCACCCACGCCGATCATAGCCTTGACTGCCTCTGCCTTGAAAGGTGACCGGGAAATGTGCATGGCCGCCGGCTGCACCGCCTTCCTGACCAAGCCAATCAAAGAGGCGGTTTTGCTGCGGGCAATCAGCGAGTATTCCATCGCTTGCCTGCTAATACCGCCGGACGAAAGCATTCAGGAAGAAGCGGTCAACGCTCCTGTTAAAGCGAACATCAGAGACCGAATCCCCGCTTATTTGCAGAACTGCCAGCAGAATGTCATCGATATAGGAGACGCTCTGGACCGCGTTGACTTTGAGACCGTGACGAGACTCGGGCACAACATGAGCGGCTCCGGCGGGATGTTTGGATTCCAGGCCATTAGTGATTTCGGTGCTGCCCTTCAGCAGGCGGCCGAAAGTTCTGACCCTGCCGCGTCCCGCCAGTGGGTGGGTGAATTGTCCGTCTATTTGAATGGTATCGCCATCAATTTTGGTTAGGGCCAGAAGCCGACTTCCGACAATGGGAAGTGGCATTAAAGTGCCGGTTCGGGCATGAGTTTCATTCTGCCCAATGGAAATTCGCACTAAACGCAAGCTGCAGATTATGAAGATGCCTGAGATCGCTTCTTGCTTTTCGTTTTAAGTTCGGACTTCAACGCAAACACTGGTTCCATTGCTTGCAATTCATCATCTGGCAGATGGCACATGATGCTGTGGCCTTTTGCCAGCTGCTTAACGGGTGGCAATTGCTGCTCACAAATTGCGCCAATTTTGCGCGGACACCGGGTTTGGAATGGGCAGCCGGTTGGCAGTGTGATGGCAGAAGGCAATTCACCCTGAAGCACAATGCGTTTTTTGACGATCGACGTATCAGCAATGGGAACTGCTGAAAGCAAAGCCTCAGTGTATGGATGATAAGGTGGGGCAAAGACTTGTATCGCCGTGCCTTGCTCCATCACATGGCCCAGATACATCACGACAATGCGGTCTGCCAAATAACGCACCACCGAAAGATCATGGCTGATGAAGACGATTGTGGTTTTGTGTTCGCGTTGAATATCGGTGAGCAAGCCCGTGATGGCGGCCTGCACTGAAACATCAAGTGCGGAGACGGGCTCATCGGCCACCACCACAGCCGCGTTGCCACCAAAGGCACGCGCAATGCCAATGCGTTGCTTTTGGCCACCGGATAATTGGCGCGGTTTACGATCAGCAAAGGCGCGCGGCAGCTTGACCAGATCAAGCAACTCGCCAGTTCGCTTTTCGATTTCCGCTTGGGTTTTGGCAACGCCAAATTTTTTGAGCGTGCGGCCAATTTGTGAGCCCACGCTGTGGCTGGGGTTCAGTGTTTCAAACGGGTTTTGAAACACCAATTGCAGATTGGAAATGAGGCCCGGCGGACGCTTTTTAACCGGCAACTGGCCGATCTCATTGCCATTGATGAAAACTTCGCCGCTGGTTGCCGTATCAAGCCCCATCAACACCCGCGCCACGGTGGATTTACCACAGCCCGATTCACCCACGATGGCCAGCGTTTCAGATTCACGCGCTTCGAAATCAATCTTCTCATTGGCTTTCACCACGCGCGCCGGTTTGCCCCAACCGCTTTTCAGCGCGTAGTATTTCCGCAGATTTTTCACTTGCAGAACGACTGGGCCAATTTTGGCTGACTTTTGAGTTGAGCCTAATTTATCCGGCACTTTCCATTTTATTTCTGAGGCGCGGGCACAACGCACTTCATGCGTGCTTTCGCGTGCAACGCTTTGCATCACTTGTGGGAGGTCACACACACCGGCTTTGAAATAATCACAGCGCGGGCCAAATGTGCAGCCGGTGGGCCTTTCGCGCGGCAAGGGCAGTTGGCCGCGTATGGGCACCAATGGCCTGGCAAAGCGGTCAGCAGTTGGCAGCGGAAGGGTTTGCAGCAAGCCATAGGTGTAGGGATGGCGCATATGGTTGAAGACTTGAGCGATGTTGCCAAGTTCAACCGCCTGGCCGGAATACATCACGCAAATACGGTCACACGTTTCAAGGATCAGGCCAAGATTATGTGAAATGTAAATCATCGCCGTGCCAGTTTTTTTAGCCAGATCGCGGATGAGATCGACAACACCCGCTTCAACCGTCACGTCCAATGCTGTTGTCGGTTCATCCAACAGTAAAAGTTTGGGCTTTGACAGCAGCGCCATGGCGATCACCACGCGTTGTTGCTGGCCGCCGGAAAGTTGATGTGGATATGAATTCAAAATGCGTTGTGGGTCTGGCAAGCGCACAGCGTCCAGCAATTCAATGGCACGCAATTCTGCGGCCTTGGCATCAAGGCCCTCATGCACCATGGGCACTTCGATCAATTGATCGCGGATGCGCATGGACGGGTTGAGTGAGGCCATCGGCTCCTGGTAGACCATGGCAATTTGCGAGCCGCGAATCTTGCGCAATTCCTGTTCCGACATTTTACGCATGTCACGGCCAAGGAAGATAATCTCGCCTGATGTTACAGCACCATTGCGCCCCAGATATTGCATGATGGCGAGAGCGACAGTGGATTTTCCGCAGCCAGATTCACCCACAATGCCAACTGCCTCACCGGCGTTCACTGTTAAGTTGAAATCATAGACAGCGGGAACTTCGCCAGCGCGGGTATAGTAAGAGATCGAAACATTTTTGCACTCGAGCACGGGCTGGGTCATGGTCAGTCCCTCAACGCAATTTCGCGCAGGCCGTCTGCCATCAGGTTAAGCCCCAGCACGAGAGATGAGATTGCCAGCGCGGGCCAAATCATCGCATTGGCAGCTAGGGCACCAAAGCCACGCACATCAGCGATCATCTTGCCCCAATCTGGGTCTGGCGGCGGCAGGCCAAGACCGAGGAAGCCAAGTGCGGCAATGGCGATGGTTACATAACCCAGGCGCAGACAGGCATCAACAATTAGCGGCCCACGAGCGTTGGGCAACAACTCAACCAGCATAATGTAAAGTGCTCCCTCGCCGCGCACTTCAGCTGCGGCCACATAATCGCGGGTTTTAAGATCAAGCACCAGCCCGCGAACGATGCGCGCTACTTGTGGGGCTGTGGCAAACATAACCGCCAGCACGATTGTGGTGCCCTTGACCCAAGTTGCGCTGAAACCCATTCTAGCAAGCCATTGGCCCGCAGGTGAATCAGAGCCTAGTTGTGAAAGGATTACGATGAATAAAACCATTTGCGGAAAGGCCAAGAACACATTGCCGATGAATGAAATTGCTTCATCCCACCAGCCGCCACGATAGCCTGCCGTTACCCCCATTAACATGCCAACGCTGTAAGCAATTATGGTGGCGAGGCTTGACCAGAACAGCACCAGCCGTGACCCAAAGAACAACCGTGAAAGAATATCGCGGCCTCTGTCATCAGTGCCTAGCCAATAGTGCCCGCCATCTTTGGCTAGTGTGAGCGCGGGTTTTAATAGGTCGCCAGCCGATTGTGCCAGTGGATCGCGCAAGGGCAGAAAGCCTACGATCAAAGCAATCACCACCCAAAACAACACTAGGCCTACGCCGATCATCCCCACAGGGCTTTCGCGCAACAGGCCAACAGCAGCGAAGAATTTTTTCAATCGCGCCATTATGAAAACCTGATCCGTGGATTGAGTTGGGTGTAGCCGACATCAGAAATGAATTGCGAAACCACCGCCGCGACAACGGCGATCATTGCGCCTGCCAAAATCAGGTAGACATCGCCAAACATAGCGGCATCATAAAGTGCTTTGCCATATCCATCATAGGCAAAGAACACTTCCGTGACGACAACGCCAGACAGCAGATAATTCAACTGCAAAATCATCACCGTGAAGGGTGCTATCAAGGCGTTACGCAGGGCATGGCGGATGATCACTTGGCGGTATGGCAGGCCTTTGAGCACGGCAGTGCGGATATATTGCGAGTTCATGACTTCTGCCATCGAGGCTCTGGTCATGCGTGTGTAATAGCCGAAATTATAAATCACCAAGGTGGCCACGGGTAAGATCATCTCGCGCCATGAGAAGCCGTTGTTAAAAGACGATGAGCCGGGCAGCCAATCAAGCCAATAAACAAAAATCGCCACCAGAAATGTGGCAGAGGCAAATTCGGGAACCGAGGTTGTTAAAACTGAAATGACTGTTATGGCGCGGTCGCGCTTGCTGGCTTCGGCTATGCCTGAGAAAACGCCAAGCACCAGAGAAATGGCAACAGTGAGCACAAAAACGCAGGCACCGAGAATTGCTGTATTCTTTAACCGAGGCAGAAGAAAATCGAACACTGGCGCATCAAATTGCGCCGACTGATTCCAATCACCCCTCATAAATCCATATATCCAAGTGAGATACCGAGTCATAAGGGGGCGGTTATAGCCATTGTGTTCTAGCCACGCGAGACGGCCCGTCATGGGTGAATATGGCCCAAGCACGCGCGCGGCAAGGTTTAGCTTGTCTCCCTCAAAGAATAGAAAAAGCAGCACCGAAATCACAAACATGATGAGAAGCATGGAGACAAGCCGACGCGCAGCGATGGCTAACATGTTTTATTCCGATGCCAATTACGCAACATTTCTGATCGGTGTGAAATGGTCTGCGCAAATATCATCGGCGCAGACCGCAGGGTCATCAGTATTAGGCTTTCTCAATGGCGAGGTCTTCGCCAAAGATATAAAGCGTGGGATGAATGTTGAAGCCCTTCACCCGCTTGTCATAAGCAGCAAAGACTGAGCGCCACAGCGGCTGGGCAATGGGGCCATCTTCCTGCATGATTTTTTCCAGCTTGCCCAGAATTTCTGAGCGCGCTTTCACATCAACCGTGCCTTCGGCCTTGGTGAGCAGGTCATCAAACTCTTTATTTGAATAAGCACTTTCGTTCCAAGGAACATCTGTGCGGTAGGCCAAGGCCAGAACCATGAAGCCGAGTGGGCGGTGCGTCCATTCAGTGAAACCAAATGGAACTGTTTCCCAAACCTCCCAGAACTTATTGGAAGGCAGAACATTGATCTTGGCGCGGATGCCCGCTTCTTTCCACTGTTCGGCCATTGCTTCAACAGCAGCTTGTTCCCACGATGGGTCAGGCTTGCAGTTGATCTCAATATCAATTCCGTCTTTGAAGCCAGCATCAGCAAGCAGCTTCTTGGCGCCTTCAACATCGCGCGGCATGGGTGGCAGTTTGAAGTAATCAGGATGTACCGGTGCCACATGGTGATGTTCAGCTGCGCTGCCGACCCCCTTGTGAGCGATTTGCAATGTCTTCTCACAATCGGTTGCAAGGCGCACAGCTTTGCGCACGGCGGGATTATCGAAAGGCTTTGAGTCAGAGCGCATGCGCGCCACAGCGGTTTGGGCCGTAACAATCGAATGAATATCGGTGTGAGCCATACCCTTATAGATGTCATACTGCTCGATATTGCCCTGAAAGATGCCGTCAACTTGCTTTGAGGCCAAGGCAGCGGCAACCGCAGAAGGATTGTCACCCAAGTCAACGAAATGCAATTCATCAACTTGGCCGGGCCTGTCCGCGATGCGTTTAAACTCGCATTTGCGGCCCACTTCCAACACCGTCATCTCAAACGAGCCAGTGCCGTTTGATCCCATGGCGAAGACACCATTTTCAGCGGGATCAAGCATCAAGAATGGATAGTGGAAGAAGTGTTCTGGCACCGCCACTTGTGGCTCCTGTAGGTGCAACACCAAAGTGCTTGGGTCTTTCACTTCGATGGCATTGGCATCCCACAATTCCGTGGACATCACCTTGGCGCCCTTGTCGTCCAACTTACCAGTATCAACATCTTTCAGCATATAGCCCTTCATCAGGCCGATGACTGAAGAACCAACTGCTGGATCGAGGCAATGCTTGATGTTCCAAGCGGCATGTTCTGCCGTAAAAGCACCACCTTTATGCCAGGTGGCTTTCGGGTTCATGTGGAATGTCCAAGTTTTGAGATCGTCGGAGACTTCCCAACTGCTGGCCAGATCGGGCCGTGTGATATTGTCAGCGCCGGTGCGCGTGAGATAACCACATACTTGACGCACGCAGTTGCTATCATAAATCCAAGAAAAAGTGTGCGGGCTATCAAGCTTTGGTACGCGTTGCGCAATTCTGATGATGCCGCCTTTTGGCAGGTCATCGGCGTAAGCAGCAGGAGCAATACCGCCGTCAATGCGGTTGGCAAATTCATAGGCAGCTGGTGCGCCGAGACCCAGCAAAGTTGCGAAGCGCAAAAAATCACGCCGTCCGATCGTTTTCTCTGCCAGCTGCTGCTTCAGCGTTCCAATCAGTTTGTGTTCTGTGTCGCTCATATATTCCTCCCGTGGATGAAACTAAATTTTTAATTCGCTTCGGTGGCGCAAGTCGGAAAACTAAAGCCAGCACACATCCAACACAGGCATCTGTCAAGCGCGTTTGCTGGCGATGAAATAAAAGTGACGTGGCGGTTACCCGCGCATTCTTTCACCCTTCGGGTCAAACAATGGTTCGTGATTGATGCGTGCCTTGCGCATTTTGCCGATGAGTTCGATCTCGAATTCAGTCTCGCCCACCAGTTCCTTGGGGATGTAACCTTGGGCGATGCTCTTGCCGACATGATGTCCAAATCCGCCAGACGTTACCCAGCCCACAACTTTACCCTTATGCCAGATGGGTTCGTCGCCAAGAACGTCGGCATCGCCTGCTTGCACCACCATGGACACACGGCGCAGTTTGCCACCACTTTCCTTTTCCGCGCGCGCTGCTTTAAGGCCAATGAAATCATTCTTGGTGAGATCAACGAAACGGTCTAGCCCCGCTTCAAATGGCCCGTAAATCGGGCGCAGTTCACGATACCAAGTTGGAAAGTTCTTTTCCAACCGCATGGACAGCAAAGCGCGCATGCCGAAGTTGACAATCTTGTGTTTCTTGCCGGCCTTAATAATCGCCTCATAAAGCCTGCGTTGGTATTCTGGCTTTACCCAGATTTCATAGCCAAGATCGCCGGAATAAGTCAGGCGATTTATAAGTGCTGGGCAATTGGCAACATCCAAGCCGCGATGATCCATGAATTTGAAAGCGGTGGCTGATATATCTGCATCAGTCAACGCCTGCAGCACATCGCGCGATTTTGGGCCACAGATGGAAAGGCCAACCATGCCCATATCAAAGCGCTGAATGTGCACACTGCCATCATCGGGCAGATGTTGTTCAAACCAACGCATGTGATATTTCTGTGCTTGGCTTGATCCCCACATATAGAACAGGCCGTGTTTTGCTTTGGCAATGGTGAAATCGCCAATCAGCTTGCCATTCTCATTCAGCATGGGGGTGAGAACAATCCGCCCGGTCTTGGGCATTTTGTTGGTCATCAGCCGCGACAGGAAGGCTTCCGCCCCTTCGCCAGTGAATGCATATTTGGCGAAATTGGAAATCTCGGTTACGCCAACAGATTTGCGGGTGGCCTGCACCTCTTTCTTCACATGCTTAAAATCATTGGACCTATGGAAGGAGACTTTATCGATGGGTTTGACACCCTTTGGCGCGAACCATAATGGTGTTTCCAGCCCCCAACTGTCGCCCATAACAGCGCCCTGTTTCAGCATCACATCATAAAGTGCGGTGGTTTGGGCCGGACGTGCGGCTGGCAGTTCTTCATTGGGAAAGCGGATGGAGAAGCGTCTCGAATAATTCTCGCGCACTTTTTCATTGGTGTAGCTGCGCGTGGCCCATTCGCCAAAGCGGGCAATATCCATGGCCCACACATCAAAGCCGGGATCACCGTTCACCATCCATTGTGAAAGGGCTAATCCCACACCGCCACCTTGGCTGAAACCCGCCATCACGCCGCAAGCGCACCAGAAGTTCCTTAAACTTTGCACTGGCCCAACCAGCGGGTTGCCATCTGGCGTGAAAGTGAATGGGCCATTGATAATGCGTTTGATGCCGGCCTTGGCCAGCGCTGGAAAATGTTTGTAACCCAGCTCCAGATTTGGCGCGATGCGGTCTAAATCTGGCTGCAAGAGTTCGCGGCCAAATGTCCAAGGCGTTTCGCGCGGCTGCCAAGGCACGCAAGCCTGTTCATAAGTGCCAAGCACAAGGCCCGAACGCTCTTGGCGCATATAAATCTCAGATTTGAAATCGATGATGTGGGGAACTTCATGCCCTCGTTCTTTATTAAACGCGATTACCTCGGGCATCTCATCGGTCACCAAATACATATGCTCCATTGCCAGCACTGGAAGCTCCAACCCCACCATGCGGCCCACCTCGCGCGCCCACAGGCCTGCGCAATTCACCACATGCTCAGCATGGATGTTGCCCTTATCGGTGATCACGTCCCAAGAGCCATCGGCACGGGCTTTGAGTTCAGTTACCCGCGTGGATTGATAAATCTCCGCCCCGCCAATACGGGCGGATTTAGCATAAGCATGAGTTGTGCCTTCGGGATCTAAATTGCCATCGGCTGCATCCCACATCGCGCCGACGAAATACTTTGCCTCAAGCAGTGGGTTGAGCTGTTTGGCTTGTTTCATTGTCAGCAACTCGGTCTCTAGGCCGAGATAGCGCGCCCGCGCATGGGCCATTTTCAGCCACTCCATGCGGGCAGGCGTGTCTGCCAAAATCAAGCCCCCAGAACGATGAAGCCCACAGGCTTGACCGGAAATCTTCTCCAACTCATCATAAAGCGCAATCGTGTAGCCTTGCAGCTTGGCCACATTGGGATCGCCATTTAAAGTGTGAAAGCCGCCTGCAGCATGCCAAGTTGAGCCGGAGGTAAGTATGTCACGCTCCACCAAAACCACATCTTTCCAGCCCGCCTTGGTGAGGTGATAAAGGATTGAACAGCCAACAACGCCACCGCCGATCACCACAACACGCGCTTGGGTTTTCATGTTTATACCTCCACAGCTTACATGAAACCTAAACGGCAATTCGGTGTTATGGCAATGGATAATAATGAGCTAAACTATCGCTGCAACGGCTTCTCCCCTCTCCATCACCGCCCTTGTGGCGGTGATCCAGAATCTCGAGTGCTGAGCGAGATTTTCTGGATGGCAGGGACAAGCCCTGCCATGGAGAGTTTAGAAAAATTCGAGTGGAGCGAATTCTGCAGCGCCTCCTATTTCCTCATGGACAGATTTGAAAGCACCGTTAAGGTGCAGCACTTATGACTGACACGCCAGACCAACCTTCCGCCGAACCGCGTCGCAGAAGAGGTGGCGCACGTGGTAACCCGAATGCTGGGCATGCAGGTTCAATTGCACAATTGCCCATACGCAAGGTGAAGCGGCGCTTTCCGCCAACACAGATCATTTCTGCTGATGAAATTGAATCCATTCATCATGCCTCGCTGAAAGTTTTGGCTGAAATCGGGATGGATTTTCTGCATCCGGATGCACGGGCGATTTTGAAAAAAGCTGGCGCGCAAGTTGATGGTGAGCGGGTGCGCTTTGATCCTGCGTTGATCGAAGAGTTCGTTGCTCATGCGCCCGAAACTTTCACCCTGCATGCGCGCAACCCCGCGCTTAGCCTCGAAATAGGCGGGGACAATATGGCTTTTGGCACGGTGGGCAGCCCGCCCAATTGCCATGACATGGACACTGGGCGGCGCGTGGGCAATCGCGCTGACTATCAAAACTTTTTGAAGCTTGCGCAATATTTCAACTGCGTGGATTTTATTGGTGGCTATCCGGTGGAGCCGGTTGATATTCACGCCTCCACACGCCATCTCGATGCGCTTTATGATATGGCAACGCTGACCGATAAGCCGATGAAGGCTTATATGCTGGGCCAAGAACGCGCCACTGATGCAATGGAAATTGCGCGCCTTGCACGCGGCATAAGCCATGAGCAGTTTGAGCGTGAACCGAGTCTTTCCACCATCGTCAACACCAATTCACCGCTGAAGCTGGATTGGAACATGTTGAACGGCATGATGAACATGTCATGCAAGGGCCAAGTGGTGTGTGTAACGCCATTTACCCTGGCGGGGGCCATGGCACCCGTCACCATTGCAGGGGCATTGGTTGAACAAAATGCCGAAGCCTTGGCTGGACTGGCGTTTTGCCAGATGGTCAAGAAAGGCGCGCCCGTCATCTATGGTGGCTTTACTTCTAACGTCGATATGAAATCCGGTGCGCCTGCCTTTGGCACGCCGGAATATATGAAGGCGGTGGTTGCGGGCGGGCAATTGGCCAGGCGTTATAAACTGCCTTACAGAACTTCCAACACCTGTGCAGCCAATGTGGTGGATGCGCAGGCGGCTTATGAGAGCGTTTTCTCGCTCTGGGCTCTCACCATGGGCGGCGGCAACTACATCATGCATGGTGCTGGCTGGATGGAAGGTGGCCTGGTGGCTTCGTATGAGAAATTTATTCTCGATATTGATCTCATTCAAATGGTCAGCGAGTTTTTACAGCCCATTGAAATGAGTGATGATGCACTGGGCGTTGATGCCATCCGCGAAGTTGGGCCGGGCGGGCATTTCTTCGGCGCGCAACATACGCTGGCAAGATACACAAAAGCGTTTTACCAACCGATCATTTCAGATTGGCGCAACAATCAACAATGGCAGGCTGCGGGTTCACCTCAGGCTTGGCAACATGCCAACCGTGTGTGGAAGCAAGCGCTGAATGAATATGTGAAGCCGGATATGGACGCAGGTGTGCATGAAGAATTGTTGACTTTTGTGGAACGCCGCAAACGCGAAGGCGGAGCACCTACGGATTTTTAGAATGCTAGCAATTTTTATAGTCTACACCCTTAATGAAGAGACGGAGGATAGTTAAATGCAGCGGCACTGTAATTCCGAAGTTGGTGCAATCCATCCCAAGGCAATGCCTGTCATTCTGATGAAACCGGATGAATGGGAAACTTGGCTTTCAGCGGAGTGGCCCGCCCCAGGCAAACACCTTGTGTTGACATGCAAGGCCCGCCGAGGGGAAGAGATTTAAGCGAGATTATAGACCTACTTTTGGGCAACTGGAGCCCGACGAAATTTTAGAATCTCGCTGCCGCCGCCGCTCGCGATGAACCAGCCATCCTGCTGGGAAATTGAACCGCACGTCGTCTTGCCCTTGGTCCACTGTTCCCACGAAACGCAAATGTCGTTGCCATTGACGAACCAGCGGCCCCGATCTTGCCGTCCATATGCCTCGCCCTGTAGGCTGCCGTCGCGGTACCCGGAAAAGAGAAGCCTGTAACCCTGGATCGTCGCCTCGAAATAGCCTGGAAACAAACTCTTAATCCCGCCGCCGTCAAGACTTCCGGCATAGGCCTGACTGGTGGGCGCGAGCACTCCAAAAGCTGCAATACCCGCAGCAAGAATTATTCGTGAGTTCATATCTCTCTTCTCCTCTATTTCTGATTTTGCTGCTTCACAACGATGAAAGGTCACCAGTTTCGAACTAGCAGCAGAGCAATACTCTAGGCTGAATTTGGCATTTATAGGGCAGGCAGCCTGAACCTAATCCCGATGACCCGTTCATCTGCCGTTCATGTTGACTTGCTCGCCAACCCATCAATAGACGATCCGTTGCAAGGGCAAACCCGCATTCCGATAGAATTACGGTGGAATTACGGTGACAGCCGACTGAACTTACCCTCTCCATCACCGCCCTTGTGGCGATGATCCAGGGCCACGGACTCTGAGCAAGATTATCTGGATGGCAGGGACAAGCCCTGCCATGGAGCGATAAGTGACAATTCAACTACAACTCAAGCTTTTAGAGATTGGATCAGCGGGACAAGCCCTGCCATGGAGAGATTTTAACTTTCCTCTTGACATTTATTGGATACATTACACTTCCCATACCTGCTACAATCTGTGGTATAAGTGAAGTCGCGCCTAACCATGATAGAAGAACTTCAATCTGGTCTGCGCTGGCAGGATAAGGATGGTGTTCTCATGGTCTGGGCATATTACGACGAAAGTGGAGAATATGATGGCGCTGACAAACTCATAAATCTGAGTATGGGCGGCTGCATTTCAACTACTGAAAAGTGGAAGGTATTTACTCCATTATGGAGTGAGGCGTTGGCCAAGGAAGGTCTTGACCATTTCCATATGTCAGATTTTGAAGCGTGGGCTGGCGTATTCAATTTCCTGCTTCCTAATGGTGAGCGCGATTGGGAAAAGCACAAACGCATCCTAAATAGTCTGCTGGAGATTATTCTGGGCCATGTAGAAACAATGGTTGCTTACGGCGCAACCTGTCATGACGCTGATGGAAAGCTAAAGCATGGTGAAGCGTGGGAAGGCTGCGCCAGTGGCATTATCAAAGATATAGTTGCAAGGGCACGCTATGATTATGAACAACCAATCAATCTCGTTTTTGACCGCCAAGAACATGTGTCGCCAAAAAGATTAAATCCGTTTTTTCAATACTATGACAGTTTTGAACAAAAATTCATCGGCTCTATGTCGCATTGTGAGGCTGCTAAACTCCCGCCTCTGCAAGCCGCCGATATTATCGCCTACGAAATGGCACGGTGCCAAAGGAAAGGCAGACCAGAACGGTACCCTCTTTCAACTCTTATAGAAGGTGCACGGAAAAGAGGATTGTCGTTTACTCTCTCTTGGCAGACAAAGAAGGCACAACTTTTTTGAAAGCTTCGTCAAAATCTTCAGCTTTTTCGGAAGCCTCAGCTTTCTTGGCGTTTTCCAAAAACCGTTTGTGGCGTACCTTATCCGTGAGTTTAGGCTTGTGAGGTTCTTTCATGGCTAATCATCTTTCAATAATTACTGCGCTTGATTCAAAAACAAAATTAGAGCTTATTCTCCATTTGTTAGGGATGGGAACAAGCGACATGTCTATAGAGGCGTATCTTGCAGCGTTGACGGAATTGGAGATTCTAAAAGAAGAGGTTGCCAAAGTGTGCAGAGGATTGTCGGCTGCATCTGCCCTATTTGCCAAAAACCCCGTTAGTTTCACATTTGTTGATCCTAGCATAAGCAATGCCCTAAATCCGTCTTACCTTATCGACCTTCAGCAGAGGTTTAGTCTTTGTAAGAATAAAGTTACGCAGCTTTCGAGTTCAATTCCGTCCAACTTGAAAGAACAACTTCCGAAGCCCAATTATACAATCAAGATTGATGATTAAAGGTTGTGTTTCACTGGCATGGATATGCCCTAGCAAGATAGATGATGATTCTCAGGCTCGCCGCCATGTCGCTTCCATCGCGTCCCTTTTGGGTTTCCTTTTCCAGCAAACCTTGAAGATCAACTACCGCACTTCTTGCAACTTCGATGTGCTGGACGTTTTCTGGGATGCAAACGCCACCTCCTGAAATTTTTGGAAATAGGAAAGACACATCAATTATCCCTAATATATAGGCAGAACACGTGTTCCTGTCGGTTTCTACTTGGCTAGAACATAAGGCGGATAGCGCTTTTATGGTCACATCCGCATACGCTGGACTTGAACCGTGCACGGCAAACATGAATAGCCCAATGATTGAGTAGTAGCGCATTTCAAATTCCAGCCAATTCATTATAGCTCATACGCTTGCCAATAGCGCCGTTCAAAGCAAATTCAGCGCGATCAGTATCACCAATTCCTAGCGCCATGCGGTTAGAATAGCGGAAGTCGAACTCAGCCAAATAGCGGTGGAGGTGCTTTTCCGAGCAATGCTGATAAACGCCCTTCATGCCGCGTTTAAAGATGCCGAAATAACCCTCGACAGTGTTAGTGTGGGTATTGCCACGCACGTACTCGCCCTTGGTATGATAAACCGCGTCATGCTCAGCAACAAAATTCAGAGCATCGGCATAGAGCCTGCTTTCATCGGTGTGAAGGCGCGATTGTGGGTTTACGTTTTCTGCAATGATCTTGCTCATTTCGATCTTGCTGATCTTTGAAACGTGAATTGAACGTGCGCTACCATCACGTTCAACCAAAGCAACCACAATGCGCTTGCCAGAATGGCCGCTCTTGCCCTTTTTGGTACGCTTGGTGACAAGTTCCTTATCGCCAAAATAGGTTTCATCCGCTTCAATGGTTGAACCAGAACCGCCCATTGGGGGAAGGTTTCCCACGGCCATAGCGGCCCTAATGCGGTGACTCAGGAACCAAGCGGTTTTCATGCTGCAAGAGAGCATCCGCTGGATTTGATTGGTGGAGATGCCTTTCTTGCTGGCGCACATGAGATGGATGATTTGCAGCCAAAGATGCAAGGGCAAGTGCGAGGACTCGAATATGGTCTTCTGGCGCACGGTGAAAGGCTTCTTGCACTCATAGCACTTGTGAAGGCCAAGGCGGGTGGTTTTGCCATTGAGTTTGCCAATTCGGCTAGCATCGGCATTGCCGCAATGTGGGCAAGTCGCGCCAGTTGACCAAAGCTTGCTTTCGACGTAAGCAAAAGCAGCTTTCTCATTTTGGAAGTGTGGTGCAGAAAGAATGGATTTCGCCATGCAAAAACTCCTGATTAGTTCTTCTGATTTAGAATATTTACGCGCTCTGTCTCGCGCTTGGTTTGACGGGCTAGATTCTGGAATTCTTCTGGAGAAAGAAAGATTGAATAACGTTCCCCGCCTTCAGCCAGAAGAGATAGAACAGCATTCCCTGTCTCAATCAGGTGAACTGAAACGCGAACTGCGCGGATCTCTTTAATGATATGAACCATCGACTTCCCCTCCCACGGAATATAGACACCCTACTTATTGTAGTTAGGTATGTCAAGTGTAATGTCTCCCATTTATTCCTATCTCCACTATATGCCTCCTCGTTCCCCCCTCACCAAGGTCTCGTTCGCGACGGTGTCGGGGCGAGGGGGCAGGCTTTCAGCCTCTATTGCTGAAAGCCTGGGCCGGTAGTCCTTCGGGGTTACCAGTTTAATGCAGTTCTGCTGAAGGCACGAAACGTGGTGCTTTCACCGGATGGTTATTTATCTACCCCGGTCACTATGGGCCGGGCCGCCGCAAGGTGGGCGTTTACGGCACGCATGAGCCACGTGGTGGTTTTGCCTTCTGGGGTTCGTCCTCTAGGCGTGTTCAAGGATAAATAATCAGACCCTGTTCAAAGCGCGTGGTGAGTACCGCGCCTTCTACCCAGCGACCCTAAATAAGGTCGCAACCGCGTGAGAAATCCACGCGCTTCCTTTTACCCGCAATGCCTTTGCATTGTCGGGCCCCGTCAAAACCTCTTCTTGGTTTTGCGGGAAGATTAAACCTAGGCCTCGGATGACACGACGCCCACTAAGCGATCAATCACGTCCTCTCTCGCAGGGCGCTAAATCACCACCTCATTCGTCATCTCAAGATGCAGCTTATTATCCGTATACGGATGATCTAGTGCCAATTTCTCATTCAAATCCGCGCCAAGGCCCGGGCCGGTTGGCGGAATCACATAACCATTCTCCCATCTGATTGGCGTGGTCAGCAGCTGGTTGTGGAAATTGTCGAAGCGTTCAATCGATTCCAAAATCAAGAAATTTGGCAGTGACGTTGCAAAGTGGATATTGGCCAGCGCCTCAATTGGGCCAGCATATAAATGCGGCGCAATCTGCGCATAATAAGCCTCAGCCATGCCTGCAATCTTCTTGGCTTCCATGATGCCGCCGACGCGACCAAGCGCCATTTGCAAGATCGACGCGGCGCGGCATTCAAGCACGCGGGCGAATTCATACTTCGTTACCAGCCGCTCACCCGTGGCGATGGGAACCGAAGTGCCGCGCGCCACAAGTGCCATTTCCTCCGGCTTCTCCGGCGGAGTGGGTTCTTCAAACCACAGCGGATTGAACGGCTCTAACACATGCTTGGCAAAACGGATGGCACCTGACGCAGTGTATTGCCCATGGGTGCCGAATAGCAAATCAGCCTTATTGCCCACGGCTTCGCGGATCAGTTTGCAAAACTTGCGGCATAGTTCCATTGATTCCAGCGATGGTTGGCGCGGATCGAAAGCCGAATAGGGGGCGGCTGGGTCGAACTTAATCGCGGTGAAGCCTTGGGCGACATATTCCGCCGCGCGTTCAGCTGATTGTTCAGCGTTCCAGAAAATCGTGTCGGTTTGGCCCTTGGCATAGTCGGGATAGATATAAGTGTAAGAGCGCAATTTCTCATGCACCTTGCCGCCGAGCAATTCGTAAACCGGGCGATTGGTCGCCTTGCCCATGATATCCCACAACGCGATTTCAAGGCCAGACATCACACCTTGCAGGCTGGCATCTGGGCGCTGCGTGTAGCCAGAAGAATAGGCTTTGCGCCACATGGCTTCGAGATCAAACGGGTTCATGCCGTGGACATAGCGCTGGTATGTGTCTTCGATCATCGCCGTCATGGCTTTGGGGCCGAAGGTGTCGCAATAACATTCGCCGTAACCTGTGATGCCGTTGTTGGTGGTGAGTTTGACGAAAATGAAATAGCGCCCGCCCCAGCTTTTAGGCGGCGTGGCCACGATGAAAACTTTCAAGTCGGTGATTTTCATTTTTATCTCCGGCACCTCTTGCCAAAATCAAATGCATAAGGCCACATCACGTCATGGATGGCAATTTCGATTTTATCATTGTGGGGGCAGGGGCGGCAGGATGCGTTTTGGCAAACCGCTTGACTGAGAATGGCCGCTATAAAGTTCTGCTGTTGGAAGCGGGCGGCAGCGACAAGCGCTTTTTCATCACTATGCCGCTGGGCTATGGCAAGACGTTTTATGATCCAACGGTGAATTGGATGTACCGCGCCGAGCCGGATGCGGGACTTGCAGGGCAAGCGGATTTTTGGCCGCGTGGCAAAGTGATCGGCGGCTCAAGTTCCATCAACGCCATGGTTTACGTACGTGGCGATGCCACTGACTTTGATGACTGGCGGCAGGCAGGCAATGTAGGTTGGGGGTGGAGCGATGTGTTGCCCGCCTTCAAAGCCATGGAAGACAATGAGGCAGGCGCAGATGAATGGCGTGGGCAGGGCGGGCCATTGTTTATTTCTGATGCGAAGCGCGGCAGGCATTGGACATGCGAAGCTTTTGAGCAAGCGGCAATGGCGACAGGACTTAGGCGCAATTCAGATTTTAATGGTGCCACCCAGGAAGGTGTGGGGCATTTTCAACTTACGGCGAAGAATGGCAGGCGCAATTCTGCCGCGCGGGCTTTCTTGCGGCCTGCATCAGCGCGCCAAAATCTTGCGGTGGTTTCGCAGGCCCATGTTACGCGAATTTTGTTTGAAGGCAGACGCGCTGTGGGCGTTGAATATCTGCAAGGCGGCGTTCACAAAACTGCGCGCACTTTGTGCGAAGTGATTGTCTCAGGCGGGGCGGTGAATTCGCCGCAGTTGTTGCAACTTTCAGGCATTGGTGATGGGGCGCATTTGAAATCGCTTGGCATTACGGCATTGTTTGCCAATAAAAATGTCGGTCGCAATTTGAAAGATCATCAAGGGATCAATTACACTTACCGTTTGAATGTGAAGACGCTTAATGATGTGTTGCGCCCATGGTGGGGTAAGCTTTATGTGGGCCTGCAATATCTGTTGTTGGCTCGTGGTCCTCTGACAATGAGCATCAACCAAGGCGGTGGGTTTTTCCGTAGCAACCCAACCCAGCCACGGCCCAATATGCAGCTCTATTATCAGGCATTTTCGACGTTGATTCCTAAACAGGGGGAGCGCCCGGTGCTATCGCCTGATCCTTTCTCGGGAATGTCCATCGGGCTTTCAAATTGCCGCCCCACTTCGGTGGGCGAGATCATGGCGCAGTCAGCAGATCCATTCGCGCCGCCGCGCATTGTGGCCAACGCGTTTTCGACCGCACATGATGTTCAGGAAATGCTGGAGGCAGTGAAATTTATCCGCAAGATTGCGGCGCAAAAGCCTTTGGCGGATTTAATTGAGGAGGAGCTGCGCCCCGGCCCACAGATGTTGAGCGAGGAGGATTTGATAAAAGATTTTCGCTCACGCAGTGGCACGGTTTATCACCCATGCTGCACCTGTCGTATGGCTCCATCACCCATGACTGGGGTGGTGGATGCGCGGCTCAAACTGCATGGTGTGGAGGGATTGCGGGTGATTGATGCATCAGCCTTTCCATCGATCTTGTCGGGCAATTTAAACGCAGCTTCGATGATGCTCGGGTGGCGCGGCGCTGAAATGGTTATAAAAGACAATGCAGGATAGCTGATGAATTTTACAGTTGAGCAATTGTTTGATGGCTTTTCGTTTGAAGCCACCGTCAAAGACGTGGCCAGTTTGGGCACGATTTCACACAAGATCATGCCGCAGAAAATCATCGCAGTGCCATATCTACCAGCCGAAACGAATGAGGCACGCATCTCCGCGGTCTCAGCTCTTGTTTCCGGCGGCTTTCAACCGATGCCACATTTCTCGGCGCGGCGCATTGCTTCTGAGGCCGAGTTTCATAGTCTGGTCAATGGTGTTGCCAAGGTCGGTGCAAAGCGTTGTCTTATAATTGCAGGCGATCCTGCCCAGCCGATAGGGCCTTATGCCGAAAGCTTGATACTGATTGAGAGCGGGGCATTTGAAAAAGCAGGCGTCAACACACTTGGTATAGCGGGGCACCCGGAAGGCCATTCCAACATGAGTAGGGATGAAACCTTCTTGGTTCTGGCCCGCAAGAGTGAGGCGATATCGAAACGCGGCATGAAGGTTGAAATCGTCACACAATTTGCTTTTGATGCAGATGCCGTGTTGCGCTGGCTGAAAGATTTGAGGGCTCGGGGCATTGGTCATCCGGTGCGGCTGGGTGTTGCCGGGCCTGCAAGCCTGCGAACGCTCTTGCGCTTTGCGGCACTTTGCGGCGTGGCCAGCTCGGCCTCGATTATCGCCAAATATGGGCTGTCACTCACCAATCTTCTCGGTTCCAGCGGTCCAGAGAAACTAATCGCCCGTCTATTGACGGAACTGCGGCCAGAACATGGAGAGGTTCATTTGCATTTCTACCCTTTTGGTGGCACCGCCAAAACGCTGGACTGGATCAGTGAGCATTTGGGACAGGCGCGGGCTTAAACCGGACTGATGCCGTTTATTGCCAGATAAATAGAATAAAGTGATGTTGTGCCGCAAATGAAAAGGCGGTTGAGCCGTGGCCCACCGAAGCAAACGTTTGATACAAGTTCGGGTATCAAGATTTTGCCGATTAGTGTGCCATCGGGTAGATAACAGTGAACACCGTCTGCGGCGGATGTCCAAATCCGGCCATCACGATCAATGCGGAAGCCATCAAATAGGCCCGCCGTGCAATCGGCAAACACACGCGATGCGCCCAATGATTTGCCATCAGGCTTCACATCAAATTTGCGAATATGCTTCGGCCCGGCCTCATTATGCGTGATGCCCGTATCAGCAATGTAGAGATGCTTCTCATCCGGAGAAAAAGCCAAGCCATTGGGTTTTTCAAAATCGTCCGCCACGCGAGTAATTTCTCCGGACGTGCCATCAATGCGGTAAACATGGCAGGCATCCAATTCATTTGTTGCTTTGCCACCTTCATAGTCAAACAGAATACCGTAAGAAGGATCAGTGAACCAAATGCTGCCGTCAGACTTTACCACCACATCATTGGGTGAATTGAAACGCTTGCCGTGAAATTTATCGGCCAACACGGTAATGGAGCCATCATGCTCAGTGCGTGTTACACGTCTTGCCAAGTGTTCGCAGGATACAAGTCGGCCTTGCCTATCCACAGTGTTGCCGTTGGAATTGTTGGAGGGTTGGCGGAAAACTGAAACAGAACCATCACATTCATCAAAGCGCATCATGCGGTTGTTGGGAATATCTGACCAGACGAGATAACGACCCGCAGCAAACCAGGCTGGCCCTTCACTCCAACGTGCACCCGTCCACAGCCGTTCCACCCGCGCATGGCCGACGATGCAATCGTTGAAACGTTTGTCTAAAACTTCACAGCCTGTGCCTTCGTGTTGTCCGTAAAACATGATGTAATCCCGAATTTTTTTTGATTACTAATCTATAAAGGAACAAACGCCAACAAGAGAAAAGGGCGCAGGCTGGTCAAGTCCACGCCAAATTAAATGTAGCTCATTTCATCCTTCACGCCGCTTGTGATTGGCACTCAGGCGGCAAAGCCACGATCTCAATCCAATAGTGACTGATGGTTTTTACGATATCCACGAGTTTGTCGAAGGACACAGGTTTACAGATGAAGGAATTCACACCAAGATCGTAGGTTTTGATGATGTCCTCATCGGCTTTGGATGTGGTAAGCACAATTACCGGAATGCGTTGTAGGACTGGATCACTCTTGATCTCTTTCAAAACGGTGCGGCCATCTTTACGTGGCATGTTGAGATCAAGCAAAATGAAACCTGGATATGGTTTGCCAGCAAGTCCGGCATATTTGCCTTGGCAACGCAGGTATTCAAGAAGTTCCATGCCATCTTCAACGAAATCAACGGCATTGCCAAGTTTGGATTCTTCAAAGGCTTCTTTGATCATCATGCGATCATCCATGTCATCATCAGCGACAACGATACGAACGGGATAAGTCAAACGGTTCATGCTGCTTTACCTTTATCTGTTTGTTGAAGAGGAAGTGTGACATAAAATTTTGCACCGACGCCGGGTTCACCATCGGCAACGATGCTGCCGCCGTGGCGCTCAATAATTTTGCGCACTGTGGCAAGGCCAATGCCTGTGCCTTCATAGTCGTTGCGCGAATGTAGACGTTGGAAAATTGTGAAAATCTGATCGCGGAACTGATTGTCGAAACCGATGCCGTTGTCGGCAATGGTCAACTTGACATGTGAGACAATTCCAAGCTCGCTATTGCCGCTCACAATCTCGTGGGTGACACTCAGTATTGGAACAACGTCCTTCTTGCGGAACTTGAGGGCATTGCCCAAAAGGTTTTGCAACAGCTGGCGCATTTGCATTGCATCGCAATCAATCATCGGTAGATCGTCATGCGTGATGCTTGCATGATTTTCTTCAATGCGGATTTGCAAATCGGAAATGACCTCGATCAAAACCCTTTTGAGCGATATTTTCTGGTAATCCTTCGCCGCGGTTGTGATGCGCGAGTATGACAACAAGTCATTGATAAGTTTTCGCATTCTTCCGGCCGCATCTTGCATGCGATCGACAAACATCTTGCCATCGTCGGGCAAGATGTCGGCATATTTTTTCGCCAGACGCTCACCAAACGCTTCAATTTTGCGCAAAGGTTCCTGCAAATCATGGCTGGCGACATAGGCAAAGTCGGCCAGTTCGCGGTTAGAGGTTTCTAATTTCTGCGTATATTGCAGCATTAAGTTAGCACTTTTCTCACTCTCCGTGATGTCTTGATAAATGGCGATCGTGCCGCCATCGGCCATAGGCTCATTCATGATAGCGATTACCCGACCATCCTTCAGATGTTGCTTCATTACGTTGCGGTGGCGTAATTGCTCAGGATTGTTGCGTTGACTGAGGGCGCGTTCAGCCTCTTCTTCTGAATAGTTGCCAAGGCTGACCGAGTATTGCACGATTTCACGCAATGAAATGCCGGGCCGCACCACATCGGCTGAAAAGCCAAAGAATTCAAGATAACGTTTGTTCACCACGATCAGGATCTGGTTTTTGTCAAACATACAAAGGCCCTGCACCATGTTGGAGAGGGCGGTGTCAAATTGCATATTCTTGGCATGGAGCCGCTGGGAAATGCGCAGCATTTCCATTTCACGCAATTTTAGTTCGGTGATGTCAGAGCGAGTGCCAACAATGCCGCCGTCATTGGTGCGCTTTTCGGTGATCAACAGCCAGCGACCATCCGACAGTTGCACTTCATAAGGTTCTGTCGGGTTTCGGTGCTTGTCCAATCGCCAATGAATATATTCGTTAGCGTCCATACCGCTCAGGACAAAGGCGCCGCGTTCAGTGGATGTGCGTAAGATATCCAAGTGAGCTGCTCCCGGCATAATAATATCGGCGGCCATCGGGCTATAGTCTACGTATTTCCTGTTATAAAGAACGACGTTGTCATTCGCGTCGTAAAGGGCAAAGCCATCGGCCATAACATCAAGGGCATGAGTAAGGCGCGAACGCGATTGTTCGGCAATCATCTCATATTGTGTGTTGAAATCCATTCCAACCGCACGACCTTCAACTTGGCGGACGGTTTCGACGGCGCTACCATTTGGAAGGCGGCGGCGGCGCACTTCAACCGGGCTGCCTGAAGGGGTTGTATAACGGAAGGTATAAGCCGTACCAGGCTGTAACCTGTCTAAAATCGTTGCGATTTTGTCATCGATCTCGGCGTTTGGCGTATTCAAGCGTTTAAAGGTGAGACGAATGAGCGCTTGCAAGTCGGTTCCGTCTGGCATGTCGGCGCCGAGATAACCGCAAAGGCTGCGGTAAAGATCATTGCAGGCCAAAAGGACCAAATTTGGGTCGAATAAAGCAAGGCCCACACCCGCACCTGCGAAAAGATCGGCCATTTCAGATTGATTTTGTCGTGGCAAAGCCGAGAAAACACCAACTCCACGCGAATTGAGAATTGATTTAATGCGGTGCTCGGTTTGCAATTTCAGTCCCCAAAACTTGCAGCTAATTTAAGTCTTCTTTTAGGGAGGGCTATGCCAAAGCAATGAATGAAGCATGAAAAGCGCATTGGTTGTGTGCGGTTGCGTTTCTAAATCATTAACGAATTTGCACATTGGCGACCAAATCTGCAATTGATTCGACGGCGATGCAGCCGTATGCGTCACAACGCTTTCAGAGGGCGTTAGAATCATCTCCTGCGCTGGTTGTTTCAGCCGCTTATTTCACCGGCAATTGAGTCATGGTTAATGAATTTCAGGAAAATCCACACCAATTCGGTTGAATTTACTTCAATTTACCATTGTTTAGCACGGCGATGCTAGTTCAGGTCTAGTTGGGTTGTGGAGCGAGTGTTGTGCGTGAGTACTGACGTTGATGGTGGTGCACCGAGCATGGAAGATACGGCTTGGGTCTGCCTGACTTTCCGTATGGCGTTGGCCAGGAAAGAGCTTGAGGGATGAACCACCACAATCACAAGTTCAAAGAAATCATCATGGCATTGTCACGTCGAGTAGGTCTCGAAGTTGCGGGTGATATCGAGAAGCAATCGGTTTTCGTGTCGCCCTTCATCGAGCGCATTTATGTGGAGCCAGATGGCAGCGCTGTTCGCATAATCACCCGCGACGGTGCCGATCTGGTTGAAGTTGAGGCCAAGGCTAAGCGCTTCCTTGAGGCAATGATGCACCAAGTGGCAGACTTTGAAATCAAAGTGTCCATGGCCTGCAAGCGCCGCGATAACGGACCTTATCATCATGGTGTGAATGATGAGTTGGTCAAGCGTGGATGGATGTATGACTATGGCAAGGGCCAAGTGGCCTATTCCGGCCCGGTGTTAAAGCTTGCCGGGTTGATCAATGATAAAGTTGGTGAATTATATAAATCCGCCTTCAATGCGAAGGACGCGCATTTTCCCGCTATGGTAGATGCTGATACCTTGCACAAATGTGGCTATTTCGACAGTCATCCAAATTCCGTTAGCTTCATTGACAATATGGTTGAAGATTTTGACGCCATCGAAGAATTTCGTCGCGCCAATTCCTGTTCAGAAGGTGCTTTGCTTCCGCAACGTGAATACGTTCACATGGATGGCATGTGCCTCAATCCGGCCGCTTGCTTTCCATGCTATCCAACCTTGACCGGTATGAATTTCAGCACAGGTCAATGCTTCACCTGGCAGGGCCGCGTGTTTCGTTACGAATCGCGCAACATCGATGGTCTTGAACGTTTGTATGAATTCAACGTGCGCGAATTGGTATTTGTGGGCGATGAGAATTTTTTGCGCTCTGTGCAAACCAAAGCGCTTAGCGTTGTGGAAGAACTCGCTCAGTTTTTTGACATTGACTGCCAAATGCAAACGGCAACTGATCCGTTCTTTGCCACAATATCAGCCGCCAAGAAGTTCTGGCAGGCTTCACAAGAAGTCAAAAGCGAAATTAACATTCCAGTTCTTGGTAACGATGGACACATCAAACAACTGGCCTGCGGTTCCATCAATCTACATGGCAATTTCTTCGGCAAGCGTTTTGATTTCAGCGCCGCCGATGGCGAACCAGCGCACACCGGTTGCGTGGGTCTTGGTATTGAACGTTGGGTGTTTGCCATCTTTACGCAGCATGGCTTTGATCCAATGCGTTGGCCAGAACCCGTTCGTAATACGATATTTTAAAAGGGGAATGCAGATGCAACTTTATAACCTGGTTGGCAAAGTTCTGGGCATCGATCCAACCACACTAACTGAAGATTCGTCAGCGTATAACACACCAAGATGGGATTCACTGCGCCACATCGAAATTTTGTTTGCGGTGGAAAGTGTATTCCATGTGCGCTTCACCATGCCGGAGATTTCGGGGTTGCGGGAACTGAGCGATATTCGGCGATTGCTTTTGGCTAAGCGTGTCAAACTGAATGCAGCTGGTGAAGATCAACTGCTGTCTGCTTGAGCTTAAGTTGAAAATGGAACAAGGGGTGGGGCGGTGATTACTGGGGCGACAATCAAAACATTAATCGTTGATGACGATGAGGACGATTTGTTCCTTATCCAAGACGCGCTTCGTGGTGTTGAAACGATGCACTATGAGATTATGGCCATATCCTCGCCTCAGCGGGCGATGGAGATTTTGGCCAAGGATGATTTTGATATTATTTTTTGCGACTACCGAATGGGTGCGTTGACTGGCGTTGATTTCATCAAGAATGTTCGTGGCGCAGGAATTGATACCCCTATCATCTTGTTGACCGGCATGTCTGATCAGCATGTTGATGATGCGGCGCTGGAAGCCGGTTCGTCTGACTTCATCTCAAAAACCGCGATAACTCCAGATACTCTTAATCGTTCGGTGCGCTATGCTTTGGCGCATTCCGCAAGACAAAAACTTTTGCAAAGCATTCTTAAAAACACACGCTCTGGCATTGCGGTAATTAATACGGATGGTAGTGAACCGCTTTTCAATTCTCAATTGGAAACTTTTGCAAGGCTAGCATTTGGCAATGAGATTGATGCCAAGCAAAGGCTGATCCAAACTGCGCTCAAATGCAAAGTGAAAGATTTAGTGATCGGTGATGTGGTTTTTGAATCCCATGTCACGAATTTGCCGGACAACGGAACATTGTTGACGATTCATGATGTGACTGACCGCGTGAGAGATTATCGTGAAAAGGCTTTGGCAGAGGAGCGCATTCGCACAATTGCGATGCAGGACGCTTTGACTGGCTTACCCAATCGGATGGCATTTAATTCGTATCTCGATCGGAGCTTGATTGCGGCGCGGGGTGATGGCAGCAATGTTGCTGTTTTATTGTTTGATTTCAATCGTTTCAAAGAAGTCAATGACATGTTCGGACATGCTGCCGGGGATTATATTTTGCGCAATGCGGCCGAAGCGATGCGCGTCACACTTTCAAACGACGAATTTTGTGCTCGCTTAGGCGGCGACGAATTCGTTTTGATCCAAAAGAATAGTGATCCTGAGAGCGCACATGAATTGGCTTCGCGCGTGGTTGAAACCTTGTGCATGTCGCTTAAATGGGAAGAGAAAATTATCGACGTGAGTATTACGGTGGGTGTGGCGCTGTTCCCCTTGCATGGGAGCAATCGCAAAGAACTTCTCGCCAATGCAGACCTTGCAATGTATCGCGGGAAATCTGAGATTGATCGTTCCATTTGTGTTTTTGATGCGGGCATGGATCAATTTATTCGTGATCGCCGAGCCTTAGCTTTAGAACTGCGTCGCGCGATCCAGCATGATGAGCTGTCGCTGGCATTACAGCCGCAGTTTGAAACCGGCACAGGCTTGCTTGCGGGCTTTGAGGCATTGCTGCGGTGGCATTCGCCAAAGCGCGGCAACGTTTCACCCGCTGAGTTCATTTCAGTAGCTGAGGAAAATGGCCTGATCATTGAAATTGATCGCTGGGTGATAAAACGTGCATGCAAACTATTGAAGCTTCACCCTTGGTTGCCGCGTCTTGCAGTGAATGTTTCGGCCAAAGCCATTTGCCTTTCAGACCTTGTGGCGGATATTAAATCCGCGATGGTGGAGAACGGTGTGTCGCCGAAGCGGCTTGAAATCGAAATTACGGAAACAGCTTTGATTCATGACTTGAACCGCGCATTGCACAATCTGCGTCAGATCAAGGCACTGGGCATTACGGTTGCAATGGATGATTTCGGCATTGGCTATTCATCTCTTTCGATGCTGAGTTCATTTCCGTTTGACCGGATCAAAATTGATGGCTCCTTCATCCAGCAAATCGGTAACAATGATCGCGCCGGTGCGATCTTTAAGGCCGTTGTGGGTTTAGGCTCGGCACTCAAAGTACCTGTATTGGCAGAAGGAGTAGAATCAAATGCACAACTGCAGTTTGCATTGCTTGCCGGATGCCATGAATTGCAGGGTTTTTACTTCGGACGTCCGTTGCCGCAAGTGGACCTACCAGCCATGCATTTTGAATTGGCTGGCATGATGAACATTGATGCCTTCAAATTATGGCAAGAGCGCAGACTTGCACCTGTGAAGCAACTTGCCAGCACCGCGGATTTTGCGCTGGCTTGATAGCTCACAATCAAACTTGCTATGGCAATGGTGTTAGTAGAGGTTTGCCCGAAAAATGGGCCGTCAAATTGTCGCGCACCAATTTTCCCATGGCTGCGCGGGTTTCAACCGTGGCACTACCGCCATGCGGATGCAGCACTACATTCTCCAGTTTGAGAAAACGCGGATTGATGTTTGGTTCATTCCAGAACACATCCAAAGCTGCGCCGGCGATGGTTTTCTGTTCAAGGGCGATGAGCAAGGCTTCTTCATCCACGACGCTACCACGCGCCACATTGATGAAATAGCCTTTTGGGCCAAGGGCAGAAAGCACTTCGGCATTCACCAGCTTTTCTGTGTCATGGCCGCCGGGCAAAATGGCAACGAGGAAATCACTATTGCGGGCGAGTTCAGCCGCCGATGAGAAATAAGTGTAGGCCACATCGCTTCGCGCGTGGCGCGAATGATAGGCGATAGGCATGGAAAAACCTTCGGCCCGTTTGGCGATGGCTTGGCCGATGCGGCCCATGCCAATAAGACCCAAACGTTTTGTGTTCAAGCGCGTCAGTAATTTATAGGGACCAGAGGGCCATTTGCCCGCCCGCGTGTAAGCATCAGCTTGTGGAATATGGCGCGCAATGCCCAGCATGAGGGCCAAAGCCAAATCCGCCACATCCTCATTCAACACACCAGGTGTGTTGGCTACTTGAATGCCACGCGCTTTGCAGGCGGCCAGGTCAATGGCATCTACACCCACGCCAAAACACGCAATGATTTCCAGATTGGGTAACTGATCGATCAGTGCTTTGCTGGCCCCCAGGTCACCGCGCGTGGCGATGGCACGTATCTCAGCGCCATGCTGCCGCAAATAGGCAGTTTGATCAGGCTGTTCCCATAGTTTGTGGAGCGTATAATCGCGCTCTAGGATTTCCATTTCTGCTGGGGCATAGCCACCTGGCATAAGTATATGTGGTTTAGACACAGCAATTCTCCCAATAGAAATGAAGTAACCAATATCATGTCAGGGTGCTTGACGCACCGCTTCTCTGCAAGCAAAACCGATACATTGTTGATAAAGGAAATATCTGTGACCATTGCCAAAGACCGGGCCATTAAATTTGAACGCACAGGCAAGTTGCAAGTCGATTTGGCAAGCCGGGCGGTGGCAACGGGTAAACCTATTCGCATTGGTCTTATCGGCTGCGGTGAAATGGGAACTGACATTGTCACGCAATGTGGCCAGATGCCGGGCATTATTGTGGCTGCTATTGCCGATACAAGGCTTTCTTCGGCTCATAAGGCTTTGGTGATTGCGGGCCGCACAGCGGGAAGCCATGGGGAAGCCACGTCACAAACCGCATTTGATGGTTTGATGGATGCAGGCAAAACGGCGCTTACTGCTGATGCACAAATGATTTGCGCCTCACCACATGTGGATGTGGTGATTGATGCCACAGGTAAACCCGGTGTTGGTGCGGCGATTGGCATTGCCGCTATGCAGAATGGCAAGCATCTGGTGATGATGAATGTGGAAGCCGATGTCACGATAGGCGCATATTTGGCAAGGGAAGCCGCCAAGCAGGGTGTGGTTTATACATTGGGCGCAGGCGACGAACCTTCATCATGCATTGAACTTATCAACTTTGTGCAAAGCCTAGGCTATCCCATCATCGCTGCGGGCAAGGGCAAGAACAACCCGCTCAATATTGAGGCGACGCCGGATCAATATGAAGCCGAAGCCAAGAGTCGCAATATGAACCCGCGCATGTTGGTTGAATTTGTTGATGGTTCCAAAACCATGGTTGAAATGGCAGCGATTTCCAACGCCACTGGTTTGGTACCAGACAAGCCCGGAATGCACGGCCCCGCTTGTGGGCCTCATGAACTGGCTGAAGTGTTATGCCCCAAGGATGCGGGCGGATTGTTGAGCCGAAGCGGCGTGGTGGATTATTCCATCGGCAAGGGTGTGGCACCGGGGGTTTTCGTTGTCACCAAAGCGCCGCATGAACGCATTCATGAGCGCCTGGTGGATTTGAAAGTGGGCAACGGTCCTTACTTCCGCTTTCTCAGGCCTTATCATCTCACCTCGCTTGAAGTGCCGTTATCATGTGCGCGCGCGGTTCTCTACGGAGCGGCTGATATGGTGCCGCGGCCCCGGCCCACATCCGAAGTTTGCGCGCTGGCCAAGCGCGATTTAAAAGTAGGCGATACATTAGATGCCATTGGCGAATATACTTACCGCGCGTGGATTATGACAGTTCAAGACGCTATTGCTGCCCAAGCCGTTCCTTGCGGGGTGTTAGAGTGTGGCAAAGTGGTCAAACCCATCAAAAAAGGTGAGTTAATCACAATTTCGAATGTAGCAGTTGACACAAAATCACGCATTTATGAGTTGCGCCAGCTGCAAGATCAGATGTTAAAGGGCACATGAGCAAAACACCAAAGACTGAACGCGCCGTTCTCGCAGGCGGATGTTTCTGGGGCATGCAGGATTTAATCCGCAAGCAGCCGGGCATTAATTCAACACGTGTGGGTTATACTGGCGGCGAAGTGGCCAATGCCACTTACCGCAACCACGGCAACCACGCTGAAGGTATTGAGATTATCTTTGATCCTTCGATCACCAGCTATCGCAAAATTTTGGAGTTCTTCTTCCAGATTCATGATCCCAGCACCAAAAACCGGCAGGGCAATGACACGGGCGCTTCCTATCGCTCGGCGATTTATTATGTGGATGAAGCCCAAAAGCGGACAGCGCTCGATACTATTGCCTATGTCGATGCTTCAGGCCTGTGGCCCGGCAAAGTTGTCACCGAAGTTCAGCCCGTATCAGATTTTTGGCAGGCTGAGCCCGAGCATCAAGATTATCTGGAGCGCATTCCACATGGCTATACCTGCCATTTTGCGAGGCCGGGCTGGGTTTTGCCGCGGCGTAAAACTGCATAAATATGGCCTTAGATGTTTCATATGGTGCAGCTGTAGGGGCAGGGGTTTTGTCTTTTCTGTCGCCCTGCGTTTTGCCACTCGTACCGTTCTATTTGGTTTTCATCAGCGGTCTGTCACTGGATGATTTGAAACGTGGAGAGGCGGGTGCCAACAAATCCGCTATTCCTGCGGCAATTGCATTCGTGCTGGGCTTTACCACTGTGTTTGTGGCGCTTGGTGCATCGGCTTCATACATCGGCCAAGTGGTGCGCGATGAGCTGCCACTGCTGGCTAAGATTGCGGGCGTGTTCATCATTCTCATGGGGCTGAATTTTCTCGGTGTGTTTAAGTTGGGATTTCTCTCTCAAGAAAAGCGCTATCATCAAGAGGCAAAACCAGTGGGCCTGTTTGGCGCTTATGCCATTGGGTTGGCTTTCGCCTTTGGCTGGACGCCCTGCATCGGGCCAGTGTTAGCGACGATTTTATCTCTGGCGGCGGTGAGTGATAGTGTCAGCAAAGGTGCAGTACTCTTGGCGGTTTACTCGCTGGGATTGGGCATTCCATTTTTGATTGCGGCTGCAGCGATTAATAGCTTTCTGGGGTTCTTCGTCAGCTTCCGCCAGAAGCTGGGCATGGTTGAAAAACTAATGGGTGGCATTCTTGTGGCAGCAGGATTGCTATTTCTGACAGGCGGTATGCAGAGTATTTCATACTGGCTATTGGAACATGTACCCGCTTTGCAGAACATCGGTTGATAACTACAGCGCTGTCTCTGTTGCCGATTAAATTTCCGCGCTAGCTTCAGTTTATGGCGGAGTTATTCAAAAAACTTGAAGGTGTGCAAGTCGTTGTCTTCGACGCTTACGGCACTTTGTTTGATACGGCCTCACCTATCCAAAAGCATTTGGGCGTTTTAGGCGATAAGGCGGCGGAGCTTGCTAAACTCTGGCGCGCCAAACAGTTGGAATATAGTTGGATCCGAAGCCTTGTGGGTGCACATGCGGATTTTTGGCAGGTATCGCGTGATGCGCTAGATTATGCATTTGAAGCTTTGGAAATAAATGAGGTCGGGCTGGCCGAAGAATTGATGACAGGCCTATTGGCGCTTGAGACGTTTCCTGATGCTGCCGCCGCTGTGCAAGCCTTGCGGTCGCGGGGCAAGCGCCTTGCCATTCTTTCTAACGGCAGCCCATCCATGCTGGATTCCATGCTCCGCCATGTGGGTTGGGATAAAACATTTGAATATGTTTTATCGGTGGAAGAGGTGGGAATTTATAAGCCCAGCCGCCGTGTTTACCGATTGGCTATGCAGAAGTTTGGCTTGCAGGATGCGCCCTCGGTTTGTTTTGTCTCAGGCAATGGTTGGGATGCACATTCAGCTGCGCAATTTGGTTTTCAGGCGGTGCACATTAAACGCAGCGCCATACCCCACGATAGATTGCCGGGAAAATTGGCGGCGAGTATCACCAATCTTTCAGAGCTGAATGAGTTGGTTTAGACGGCTTCCACTGTCAAGCGCAGACCATCGACAGCGATCACCTTCACCCGCGCATTCTTTGGCAGTTCTGGCCCATCCACATCCCATATGGTGTCTTCATACCGAATTTTGCCTTGGCCATTCACAATGGGCTGTATGAGAACGAAACTTTTTCCCACCAAACCGTCCTGGCGCTGGTTGAGGAAGGGCTGGTCAGACTTGGGATGCCAAGATTTGCTGACCAAACGCCACGTGAGGCCGATGAGAGCGGCCGCAAGCACTGCAAAAAGCAATGCTTCTTCCGGCCACCCCAAGGGATAGGCCAAATGAACCAAGCCGGTCAGCGCTGCCGCAGCTGCTAACCACATCAGGAAGACGCCAGGGTTCAACAACTCACCGATCAGCAACAGCGTTGCGATGATGAACCAGATCCAAGCTCCATGCTCTGTGAGGATTTGTTCCATGGGAGTTTACGTCCGCGGCACCATAGGTGGTTTCTTCGGCGCGGGAGAGGAACTATCAGTGCTAAAAGCTTCTTTCGAAAGTGCCGCAATGCCCGCAATCGAACCCAAGATTGACGTGGCATCGAGTGGCATCATCAAAACCTTTTGATTGGGGGATTGAGCAAGTGCTTCCAGCGCCTTCACATAATTGTTGGCGACGAAATAATTCAGCGCTTGGACATTGCCTTTGGAAATGGCGTCGCTGACCATGGTTGTGGCTTTGGCTTCGGCTTCCGCGGAGCGTTCACGTGCTTCGGCAGCACGAAAGGCAGCGTCGCGTTCACCTTCTGCGTTGAGCACGATCGACTGCTTTTCACCTTCGGCGCGCAAAATGGCCGCACCGCGTTCGCCTTCGGCTTCCAGCAGCACAGCGCGCTTATCACGTTCGGCCTTCATTTGGCGGCCCATGCTCTCAATCAAATCTTTTGGCGGGGTGATGTCTTTGATTTCTATGCGGGTGGTTTTTACCCCCCAAGTCTGCGTGGCTTGATCGACGGTGTTGAGCAGGCGTGTGTTGATCTCATCACGTTGCGACAGAAGGTGATCTAATTCCATCGAGCCCATCACGGTTCTGATCTGGGTCATCACCATATTGAGAATGGCATTGTCGAGATTGTTAATTTCGTAAGAAGCTTTGGCCGCATTCATCACTTGGAAGAACGCCACACCATCCACCTTCACTGAGGCGTTGTCCCTGGTAATCACTTCTTGTGAGGGCACCGGCAAAACCCGCTCCATGGTGTTTTGTTTATAACCAATACGGTCAATGAAGGGCGTGATGAGGCTGAGGCCGGGCGACAGGGTTTTGGTATATTTGCCAAACCGTTCAACAGTATAGGCATAGCCTTGGGGCACCATACGGATGGAGCGCATGATGTAGAAAACCACAACGGCCAAAATGACCAGTGCGAAAATACTAAAACTCGGCATGGCGATGCTCTCCAAATTTAATGTCAGACAATTTCAATAGCGTAGATAGGCGCTTACTGACCAGATAACCAGCCCTTCAACTCATTGCGGGCGATTTCTGCCAACATGGTAATAGACGGTTTTGAGGCATTGAGGCAGGGCACGACGGCGAAGTTTTTGCCTCCGCGCTCTATAAATGTTTCTTTCAAGCCGATGGCCAATTCTTCCAGCGTTTCAACACAATCGGAAGCAAAGCCCGGTGAGATCATCAGCAGGTTTTTTATCCCTTGTGCTGGCAAGTTTTCAACCATGTCTTGGGCATAGGGTTGCAGCCATTCAGCCTTGCCAAAGCGTGATTGAAAAACCACTGACGCTTCATCCGCCGAAAGGCCCAGCACGTTGCGGATTAAGCGGGCGGATTTTTGGCAGTGGCAATAATAAGGATCGCCCTTGTTGAGATATTCACGCGGCAGCCCGTGGAAGGCGATGAGAATTTTGTCAGGCTTCCAACTCAGTTGTTTCATATAAGCTTTGAGTGAACTTGCCACAGCTTTGATATAAGCTGGTTGATCATAGTATGGTGGCACGGTGCGGATGGCAGGCTGCCAGCGCATTTCCTGTAGCTGCTCATAGGCTTTGTCCAGAGCAGTTGCAGTCGTGGCACCAGCATATTGCGGATAAAGCGGAAAGAGAAGAATGCGTTCGCAGCCTTTATCTTTCAGCTCTTTGAGCTTGTCAGCAAGTGCTGGCCGGCCATAACGCATGGCCCAATCAATCACCAGTTCATCTTGGGCACCCAGTGCAGCGCGAAGGCCATCCGCTTGGGCTCTGGTGAAAGTTTTCAACGGGCTTTCGTTCAGTTCCCGGTTCCAGATCTTTTCATAGGCATGGGCCGATTTCTGCGGGCGGAAATTCAGAATGATGCCGTTGAGAATGAACCACCAGACAAAGCGGTTTAACTCAATCACCCGCCTGTCGCTCAAAAACTCTTTCAAATAGCGCCGCATGGAAAAATAATTCGTGGCTTCAGGTGTGCCAAGATTGATCAGTAAAACACCAGTTTTTCGGGCAGGAATGGGCGGATGGCCGGGCGGAAGTGTGTGCATTCGTTTCTAATAACCATAATGTCGGCGCGACGCTAGATCGTTAACCCCATTGATGTATAGACCCCAGCTTGGAGTGATTCTTTGGCCGCCAAGCATGGACTTCGTTTGGTTTTGCATAGGCTTGCTAGGATTTTTTCGGCAAGAAGCGGTTCTGAAGGGTCCAATACAACCGAAGTCAACCACCGTGAATTTCTTCGTAGTGTTGTCAAGGAACTGCGCGAGCCGATCGACACTATCGCGGGCTATACAGAAATTCTCTATTTAACGCCGGAAGAAGCTCATTCGGCGCAAAAACGCCGCGAATATCATGAGGCCATGCTGGCAAGTTCACGCCAGCTTCAGCGCTTGATCAATGAATTGGCTGAGGCAGCACGGATTGGCACTTCATCTGCGCTAGATGTGCAAGTCTTCGACGTTGCAGAATTGTTGGAAGCAACTGCCCATGGTTTACAGGATGAAACGGTTGCCTTGCGTTCACCTATGCTTTTGCGCGTAATTGAAGATGTAGAACTGGCTGCTGATTTGGCACGGCTTCGCAAGGTATTTCACTATTTGTTGGCTGAAGCGATGAAGGTAACTTCAGAAACAGAATGCATTTATTTGGACATGCATTGCGGCATCACGGGTGACTTAGAAATTGTTCTTGCTTGCGTTGAAAATTGGCAGCCAGACCTCACCTTTGCGCAGGCGATTGTATCACTGCATGGCGACCGGATTGAGTTCAATAAGCAAGCATCAAAAAGAAGCGAAGTGCGCATTACGCTGCCCTCGCGTCTGGTACATTGGCCAAAATTTGCCAAAAAATTGGATGTGGCATGAGTGCCAAGGCCGCCCAGCTTGGAAAGTAGCTGTTAACCATGTTTTTGCTATGGCTGATCGGATGGGTCAGTCGCGTTCCCTCGTTTTTTGTTTGTTGGCTTTGTCAGGTCTGGGCCTGCCGGCGTTTGCCCAAGCACAAGTTGCAACGACCCAAGACCTTTACGGCAATGAACCCGCCACACCCGTTATTGTTTCCTCACCTAGTGAGCCGGATGTAGCGCCTGCGCATACCGCCTTTAAGAAGCCCAAGGTCGACCCATATAGTGTGACTGGATTTGACGACGGCGTTTTCAGCCTTAAACCCACTTTGGAAATTGGGGCCGTAACCACCAATAATGCTAATTTATCAGCAGCTGGTCGCCAATCCTCAATAGGCTATTATCTCAAGCCTACTTTGGATTTTGCCACATCGTGGCCCGTCAACCAATGGACCGGCTCAATTACGGGTAATTGGATTAGCTTTCCGTCCACCGGTTCGGCTGATGGTCTGTCTGGCGAAGCCCATACTGATTTCAGACTTGATATACGTCGCAGCATTTATGCTGACTTTGCCGCCAGCGCCACGGTAACCGAGTCCGCCGCGGGCCAGAACCAAGTTCCAGCCAATGCCATTACTTCAAGGCGCGATTGGACGACAAGCACCAGTGCTGCCATCACCAATGATTTTGGCGGTGCCCAAGCCACAGTGAAGTTTGGCATTTCACGTGCTAAGTATGGTGATGTGCCGCTTTCTGACGGCACCACCCAAGACAATGCGGCGATGAATTACACTGAGCCTAGTGCAACGCTGCGTGGCAGTCTTGACCAGCGTGATGCACCCTTCAAACCCTATGTGGAAGTGGCCTATACACCGCGTTTTCATGATGAGAGTGGTGATAGTCGCAATTCGCAAGGGGCCAGCGCCTCTGTCGGCATTACCTTCAATGATGGCCCAATCTGGCAGGGCGATATTGCTTTGATCGGCTTGGCACGGCAATATGCTGATCCAAGTCTCGGCACGGTTTTTAATGCGGGCCTGAATGGTAGTGTGACCTGGAGCCCAACTCCACTGTGGAACATTGTCGCCAGTTCTACCGCAGCACTTAATGAATCGGATATTGTCGGCGTTGCCGCTCTGCCTTCATGGGTATTTGGCATCAATGCCACTTATGCCGCCCGCGATAATCTATTGTTACACGCTGGAACTTCGCTCACCTTTACAGGCAACGGCAGTGGGCTTGACCAAACCACGACTGCCAGCCTTGGCGCAGATTATATGTTCACGCCTCATTTCGGCGTGAACGGTACGGCGCAAAGCACGTGGTTTAATTCGAGCCTCACACCATCCTATGATGAACAACGGTTGATGGTCGGCGTGTTATTGAAGCCTTAAAATTAACCCACTGCCTTTTCAGATAGAATCTCGCCCGCCTCTTTTATTTCAGAGCCTGCGCGGATTTCGTCCAATACTTTTGCCAGTTCACTATTGCCGTGCCAGGATAAAAAGCCACCATGTTTGGCGATGATGTCTTGCAGAACTGCGCGGAAAGCATCACCCAGATCTTCGCGCTCCAGCGCAAAGGCCACATTGGCCGCAAGAAAGCCTATTTTGTCCCCGCAGTCATAGGTCGTGCCATCAAATTTCAACCCATAGAAATGCTGATATTTTGAAAGCGCGATCATAGCGTCGGTGATCTGGATTTCGCCACCTGAACCAGGCTTCACTTTTTCGATCTCGGTGAAAATTTCCGGCTGCAAAATATAACGGCCAGAAATAATGAGGTTAGAAGGTGCTTCACCTTGCTTGGGTTTTTCCACCATGCCGCTGATGGAAAAATGGTTGTCCTGCCAATCCTGTGGGGCCACCACGCCATAGCGGCTGACATTTTCCCATGGGGTTTCTTCGACTGCGATCACATTGCCACCGCCGCGCTGGTTATAGACTTCGACCATCTGGGCGAGACAGCCAGGATGGCTATTGATAATCATGTCTGGCAGCAGAACCGCAAAAGGCTGATGGCCAACAAGGTGTCTGGCGCACCAAATCGCATGGCCGAGACCCAAAGGTTCTTGCTGCCTCGTGAAGCTGGCTTGGCCGGCGCCGGGCAAGTCTTCTTCCAAAATTGTTAATTCAATGGACTTGCCGCGTTTGCGCAGCGTGCTTTCCAATTCATATTGTTTGTCGAAATGATCTTCGATCACGCCTTTGCTGCGACCGGTTACAAAGACAAGATGTTCAACACCTGCCCCACGCGCTTCATCTACCACATGCTGGATCAGAGGCTTATCCACCACTGTGAGCATTTCTTTGGGCATGGCTTTGGTGGCTGGCAAAAAGCGTGTGCCGAGGCCAGCAACAGGGAAAACGGCGGTTTTGATTGGATTGGGCATTTACGGACTCTTTAGCATTTTTCAATCAGAAGTCGAATGTCTCGACAGTGTAACTGCTATTAAATGATTAAATGGTGTATTTGTTCCAAAATGTAGGGAGTTAATGATGGCGGTTTTAGTGACGGGCGGGGCAGGCTACATTGGCAGCCATATGGTGCTGGCGCTCACTGATGCCAATGAAAAAGTAGTGGTGTTGGACAATCTCTCAACTGGATTTGAATGGGCCATCGCACCGCAAGCCAAAATGGTGAAGGGCGACATCGCTGATGAAGAACTGGTGGGGCGCCTCATCAAGGAACATTCGGTTGAAGCCATTGTTCATTTTGCCGGTTCGATCGTTGTGCCGGATTCAGTGACTGATCCCTTAGGTTATTACAACAACAACACAGTCAAATCCCGCTCTCTCATGGCGGCGGCCGTTAAAGGCGAAGTGAAGAATTTCATTTTCTCATCCACGGCTGCGGTTTATGGCAACCCTGAAACCATGCCGGTTTTTGAAACTGCACGTCCTGCACCCATTTCACCCTACGGCACATCAAAATTGATGACCGAGTTGATGTTGCGTGACAGTCATGCGGCTTATGGCTTGAATTATGTGGCGTTGCGTTATTTCAATGTGGCAGGCGCAGACCCGCGTGGTCGCTCCGGCCAATCAACTCCAAATGCTACGCATCTTATCAAAGTGGCGTGCCAAACAGTGCTTGGGCAACGCGCGTCGATGGATGTGTTCGGCACGGATTATCCCACACCTGATGGCACATGCTTGCGTGATTATATCCATGTGTCGGATTTGATCGCGGCGCATATGGACGCGTTGGCGCATTTACGCAAAGGCGGCGAGAGTGGCATTTTCAACTGCGGTTACGGCAAGGGCTATTCGGTGCTTGAAGTAATTAAAGCTGTGGAAAAAGCAGCTGGCAAACCCGTCAATCACAAATTGGTTCCGCGTCGTGCAGGGGATCCTGCAGGCATTGTCGCTGGCGCTGAGCGTGTGCGTGATATTTTGGGCTGGCAGCCTAAATATGCCGATTTGGATTTGATTGTGCGCTCAGCATTGGATTGGGAAATTCACCTAGCAAGACGCAATGCGGCTTAACTAAGCCGCCGCATGCGACGATAAAGTTAGCGTCACCCCTGCCTTCGCAGGGATGACGAATTAGTGTATGTGGGCTTCTATGCCCACACTCACTCACATTCTCACCTTTGGATTTGTCGCACTCGGCATGGTTTTAACGCCGGGGCCGAATATGATTTATTTGATCTCACGCTCTATCGTGCAAGGGCGGATGGCTGGGCTCATTTCACTCGGCGGCGTGGCTTTGGGCTTTGTGTTTTATATGCTGTGCGCGGCCTTTGGCATCACCGCTTTGGTGATGGCAGTGCCTTATGCTTATGACTCACTACGTTTGGCTGGTGCTGTTTATTTGGCTTGGCTTGCTTGGCAGGCGTTAAAGCCGGGAGGGCGTTCACCGTTTCAGGTTAAGAATTTGCCAGTGGATAGTCCGCGTAAGCTTTTTCTCATGGGGTTGATGACCAATCTTTTTAATCCAAAGGTTGCGGTTCTTTATTTGTCGCTGCTGCCGCAATTTATTGATCCCGCTGCTGGATCGGTGTTGAGTCAAGCGATTGTGCTCGGGTCTTTGCAAATCCTTATTGGTGTTATAGGGAATGGGATAATTGCGATGGTTGCGGGAAGCATTGCTGTTATTCTCAAAACGCGGCCTACTTGGGCTTTGATGCAACGTTGGCTGATGGGCACGGTTTTGGCGGGCCTTGCAGTTCGCATTGCGTTTGAGGCGCGGCGTTAATGTCACTATCCGGCCTTGCTTTTTTTGCGCTCGTCTATTTTGTCTTCGTCATCACGCCGGGTCCCGGGGTTGCGGCAATGATAGCGCGCGGACTTGGCACAGGCATGAAGGGTGCGCTGCCTTATGCACTAGGCTTTATGTTGGGTGACATGGTGTGGCTCACCATTGCAGCCACGGGTCTTGCGGCCTTGGCCACACAGTTTGCTGTTGCCTTCGCGGCGGTGAAATTTGCGGGCTGTGCCTATCTCATTTTCTTGGCATGGAAAATTTGGCGTACACCAGTGCACATCACTGATATTAAACAAGTGAATGTGGCCACTGATCCTTGGCCCAGTTTTATTGGCTCACTCACGCTGTGTCTCGGTAATCCCAAGGTAATCGTGTTTTTCATTTCCATCATACCTTTGGTGATTGATGTGAAACAGATCACGCTTACATCCTATTTTGCCATGTTGGTCGTGATGGCGCCCTTTGTACCTCTGTTGACATTCAGTGTGCTGTATTTGGCGAAAAGAGCGCGTTTGGTGTTCCAATCTGTCACTGCACTGCGCCGCATCAACCGCGGCTCTGCATTGCTCATGGCGGGTGCGGCCACGCTAATCGGACTTAAGGGCTAAATCATTTCTTAAATTCGCCTCACATTGCTATCATCACTCCTCGATTCCTTTCGGAGCAAAGCAATGAAGCGCAGAACGTTATTAGGCTTAGTGTTGGTGGCATTGACTGCCACACCGGCGCGCGCCGATGCCAAGTTTGTGGCCTTCATCCAAACGCTTTGGCCGCGTGTGAAAAAAGCCGGTTATTCACGCGAGCTGTTTGATGCTGCTTTTGCTGGGATCACTGAGCCAGATCCCACGGTGTTGAAGTTGGCGGCAAACCAGCCAGAGTTTAATTCTACCACGTCAGAATATCTTGATAAGGCCGTCACCCAGATACGCATCGATACGGGTCGGCAAATGTTGGCCTCCAATGGCGAATTTCTCAGTGCAGTTCGTGCCAAATATGGGGTGAATTCCATTCCGTTGTTGGGCATCTGGGGCATTGAAAGCAATTTCGGCAAGCAGATGGGCGATATGAAAGTGCTGCGTTGTCTGGCCACATTAATGTATTCCGGCACCAAGAAAGATTATGCCAACGACCAACTTCTGCCAGCTTTTGCCATTCTCAAATCAGGCGTGCGCACCCCTGCCAACTTCACCGGCTCATGGGCCGGTGCCATGGGGCACACGCAATTTATTCCAGCCACTTATATTGATGCTTCGGTGCATTGGGGCGGCGGCGAAGGCCAGCATGATATTTGGAATTCCAAAGAAGATGCTCTGGCTTCAACCGCGAATTATCTGAAACGCTCTGGCTGGAAGGGTGACAGGCCTTGGGGCTTTGAAGTGAAATTGCCTGATGGGTTTGATCGCGCGTTGATTGGCCGCAAACATTGGAAGGCGATTGCCGATTGGGGCAAACTTGGCATTAAGCCGATGGTGGGCGATGAATTGCCTGCGCCGCAAGCCGAAGCTTTCGTGATGATCCCGCAAGGCATGGACGGCCCGGTGTTTTTAGTTACGCATAATTTCTTGGCGTTGCTTTCTTATAATGACAGCCACGCTTATGCCTTAGCGGTGGGTGTTTTGGGTGACATCATCAATGGCAAATCCGGGGTGAAAGCTTCCTGGCCAGAACAGAAAACTGATCTCACTTATGCAGAACGCAAAGAGCTGCAACAGCGTCTGTCAGACATGGGGTTCGATACAGGCGGGGCGGATGGTCGCTTTGGGGCGCGCACTTATGAAGCAGTTTTGGGCTTCCAGAAAAAGGTGGGTCTGCCATTAGATGGATTTCCCACGCGCAAAGTGCTTGAGCGGCTGCGCAGCTGAGGCTAGCTTCGTAATATGCGTAAATTGTTAGCCATATTGTTATTCCTCGCCAGCCCCCATTTGGGGTTGGCACAAGATGCCACCCAAGATGTTGCACCTGATGTTAAGCGCGTGCTGATTATTGGCGATCAACTGGCGGGCGGTATGGGCGCTGGTCTTGCACGCATGGCGGAGGACCAAGACAAAATTCAAGTCATCAACAGATTTAATGAAAGCTCTGGTCTGGCGCGGCCAGAGATTTATGATTGGGCTGCGGCCATTCCAAAAATGACGGATGGTAAAAATATAGTCGCGGCCATTATCTTGATGGGGCTTAATGATCGACGCGACATCAAACTCGGCGACAAGGTTTTGAAATTTGGCTCAACCGAATGGAATGCGCTTTACCAACAGCGCGTTGATGCGGTGATTGATGCTTTGGTGGCCCAGCATATTCAAGTCTTGTGGATGGGTGAGCCACCGATGAGTGATCCGGCACTTGATGCCGACATGCAAAATCTGACCTCCATTGTGCAAAGTCGGGTTGCGGCCAAAGGCGCAAGCTTTATTGATCTGCGCACCCCACTGCTCAATGCACAAGGCGGTTATACTGATCATGGGCCAGACGACACAGGTGCGGATAAGCGCTTGCGCGAAGGTGATGGCGTGACCTTTCTCAGACTAGGCAACAACAGGCTGGGCCAAATTGGCTTGGCCGCACTGAATTCTGGTGCTGCTCCTTTGGTTGCTTCATCGCCTCAAGGCGTTATGCCTGCGGCCCCCGAAGCCAATGCTGCGCCTCTTGTTGCCGCACCATTGCCTGCACCTGTTAATAATGGGCCGATCTTTGGCCAAGAAGGCATGGAGGATTTGAATGCCGCCGCCGTTCAAGGCAGCACAGCTTTATCTGCGGCAGTAGAGCAAGATAAGCTCATGAAAGCCGCCCAAGCCGCCAGCAGTATTGGCATTGGCGCAGTGCCGGGCAGCAATGCCGATGCTCTTTTCACCAAAGGCTTGGCACCGTCGGCCCCGAATGGGCGGTTTGACGATTTTAGCGTTAAAAATTAGCGGCGCCCCGCGACAAATTGGGGCGATTGCAGATATTTTCGTGGCGCGCTAGAGGTTAGCCAACAGGATACGAGGAATCAAGCATGGCAGACCACACACATTCATCAGCACCCGTTGTTACGGGCATGGACGCGCACCGCGCAACTTATGAGGGCTTTCTCAGTTGGTCCGCAGTGATAGCCCTGATTAGCCTTTATATCTGCGTTGCGCTGGTTGATTTCCGCTTTGTGGATGCGCCGCTTTCACTGTTTGCAGGCTTCGGCGGCATTATTATCGGTGTCATCGTCTCGTTAATTGCAATGCGTATGGGTGGCAAATGGTTGCTGCCCATTGGTCTGCTGATCCTTTTCGGCCTGTTCATCGGCGCTAATGTTCACAGCTCCTAAGATTGGCGCATAAATGAAAATCGCGGTTCCCTCAGAAACAGTTTCCGGAGAGAGCCGCGCAGCGGCCTCAACCGATTCCGTCAAAGCCTATGTGAAAAAAGGCTACGCAGTTGCTGTTCAAGCAGGTGCTGGCGCTGGCTCAAATATCTCTGATGCAGATTACCAAGCGGCGGGTGCCACCATCGCCAAAGGCGTTGATGTGGTGAAAGATGCTGACATTGTACTCAGCGTGCGCCGGCCTTCCGATGCTGTTCTCAAAGCCATGCAAAAAGGCGCTGTGCTATGCGCGGGGCTAGAGCCTTATGGTGAGCGCAAAGGCTTGGATACTATTGCGAAATCAGGTGTGACAGCCTTTGCTATGGAACTCATGCCGCGCATCAGCCGTGCGCAATCGATGGACATTCTCTCATCACAGGCCAATCTTGCTGGCTATAAAGCGGTGGTTGATGCAGCTGCTTATTTTGGCCGCGCGTTGCCGATGATGATGACAGCTGCGGGCACTATCCCAGCTGCCAAGGTATTCATCATGGGTGTTGGTGTGGCGGGCCTGCAAGCCATTGCCACGGCGCGGCGCATGGGTGCAATCGTTTCGGCCACAGACGTGCGCAAGGCCACTGAAGAACAAGTGAAATCGCTGGGTGCAAAATTCGTGTTTGCTGATGTGGCTGATGCGGCAACCAGTGGCGGCTATGCCAAAGAGCTTTCAGCAGAAGACAAAGCCAAGCAAGCCAAACTGGTTGCTGATCATGTGAAGAACCAAGACATCGTTATCACCACGGCTTTAATCCCCGGCAGGCCAGCGCCTGTGCTCATCACCCAAGACATGGTGGAAAGCATGAAGCCAGGCTCAGTGATCGTTGATTTGGCGGTTGAGCGCGGCGGTAATTGCCCGTTGTCAAAACCCGATCAGATTGTGCTGCATAAAGGTGTTGCGATTATTGGCGCGCTGAATTTGGCCGGCAAGCTGGCGGGCAATGCCACGCCGCTGTTTGCTAAGAATTTATTGAACTTCATCGACACGCTGGTGGGCAAGGATGGCAAGCTTGCGATTAATTTTGATGACGAACTGGTCAAGGGCACTTTGATCGCCAAGGATGGCAAGCTGGTGCATAAGATGTTTGAGGGAGCGAAATAATGGAACAATTGGTTGATCCCTTCATCTATCTCTTCTCCATCTTCGTGTTGGCGATATTCGTTGGCTATTATGTGGTGTGGAATGTGACGCCTGCGTTGCACACGCCTTTGATGAGTGTAACCAACGCCATTTCGTCGGTGATTGTGGTGGGCGCGTTGCTGGCGGTGGGGGCAGGGGCTGTTGCCTCAGGCTCAATCTTGGCGATGATCTTTGGTTTTGTCGCCTTGGTTCTGGCCTCAGTGAATATCTTCGGTGGCTTCCTTGTTACCAATCGCATGTTGGCGATGTATAAAAAGAAAGAAAAAAAATAAGATGAGTGCTTCACTCGCCGCCCTTCTTTATCTCGTCTCTGGCGCGCTCTTCATCATGGCGCTGCGTGGGCTTTCATCTCCAGCTACATCGCGCCAAGGCAACACTTACGGCATGGTGGGCATGGGCATTGCCATTCTCACCACGCTGGCCGTGGCCGCACCCACCAGCCCACTGGTCTGGGTGGTGATCATTGCAGGCATAGGCCTTGGTGGCGGCATTGGCGCTTATATGGCGCGAAGCATTGCCATGACGGCCATGCCGCAGTTGGTGGCGGCCTTTCACTCACTCGTTGGTCTTGCAGCCGTATTCGTAGCGGCTGCGGCCTATTATGCGCCAGACGCTTTCGGCATCGCCACCAACGGCATGATCCACAGCCAAAGCCGCATTGAAATGGCTTTGGGTGCTGCCATTGGTGCTGTGACTTTTACAGGCTCGGTGATTGCGTTTTTGAAGCTTGATGGCCGCATGTCTGGTGCGCCGATCATGTTGCCCGCACGGCATCTCATTAACGTGGCTCTGGCTGTCGCACTTGTGTTCTTTATCTATGGATTTTTTGACAGCCAAAGCAGCGTGGAATTCTGGCTCATCGTATTGATTAGCTTGGCGCTCGGCTTGTTGCTCATCATCCCCATCGGCGGGGCCGATATGCCTGTCGTGGTATCGATGCTGAATTCTTATTCCGGCTGGGCGGCGGCGGGCATTGGCTTCACGCTGCACAACACTGCGCTGATCATCACTGGCGCGTTGGTTGGTTCATCCGGTGCCATCCTCTCCTACATCATGTGCAGGGCGATGAATCGTTCGTTTATCTCTGTTATTCTCGGCGGGTTTGGTGGCGCGACAGCTGGCCCTGCTGCAGGTGGCGAAGCCAAGCCGGTGAAGCAAGGCAGCGCCGAAGATGCTGCCTTCATGATGAAGAACGCTTCCAGCGTTATCATCGTGCCGGGTTACGGCATGGCGGTAGCACAAGCCCAACACGCCGTGCGCGAAATGGCTGATCATTTAAAAGCTGCAGGTGTCACGGTGAAATATGCCATTCACCCCGTGGCTGGGCGCATGCCCGGCCATATGAACGTTTTGCTGGCGGAAGCCAATGTGCCTTATGATGAAGTGTTTGAGTTGGAAGACATCAACGGCGAATTTGCCCAAGCCGATATCGCCTTCGTGATCGGTGCCAATGATGTCACCAACCCATCGGCCAAAGATGATCCGACTTCTCCTATTTATGGGATGCCCGTTCTTGAAGTCTGGAAAGCCAAGACCGTGATGTTCATCAAGCGCGGCATGGCGAGCGGTTATGCTGGCGTGGACAACCCGCTGTTCTGGCGTGACAACACCTTGATGCTGTTCGGTGATGCCAAGAAGATGACGGAAGAGATTAACAAAGCGCTGGGGTGACGGCTAAAGTCATCAACGCTGACTGTTTAGTCTATTCCTGCGTTATTCAGCAAGGATTGAAGCAACTCTCGTGAGCGCCCCGCAATCTCAGTACTTTGCTCCCAGATCAATTTATTAATTTTTCTAATTACTACATCATTCCCGATTTCATGGATTTCTTGGCCCCGAACGCCCCACGGCGTAATCATCAGATCGTGTGAAATCGGTAGCCAGACTTCAGTCGAGGGGTCCCTGAGGTCGGCTCTACCAGGGTAGTTGAGTTTTACTACTGGAAAACTTCCAATCACGAAACTTTTTCGGGGTTTCGCTGACCTGACAATTCTGAGGCCCTTCGTGTTCAATACGTCAGTGGTTAGTCCAGTCTTTGTCCCCAGTGCTTTAATTCTTGCGCTTTTGTATATGCGATTTCTTGTCTCTGGCGTTTGAAGATCAGCTTTTTCTGTTTGGCCCAACGTGCGGTGCAATTGCTCAAATTCTTCAACTGAAGAATCGAATTTTTCATCAAAGTCAAATTTGTTGAATATAACTGCGAAAGCGTCTGGTGTTCGTTGCCATTGTTGCAAAAAGAATTGGTCCCATGTCGATTTTTCTTCTGGTGACAGTTTTGGAAGTTCCGATTTTCGTGCGGCAGTGACAATTCTATCAAGTATAGGCTTTGTATCGCCTTCCAATCTTGAATAAACATCTCGCTCAAGTGTAACGTTACGTTTCCCAGCCTTATTAACGTCGACATACAGATTGGGCTGACAAAATATGCTGCTCGGATTCCTATGTTCAATCGATTTTTCAGGTTTCCTCTTGTCGTAATAAAAAAGATCGCCATCTTCGCTCATGAAGCGCTTGAGAAGCATTTCCGGCACATAATGGTTGTTTTTAAAATCGGCCATTGTCTGCGTTCACGCCGCCTTGCCCTTCGCGGGTTTAGCCCCCATCTCAAAAACGATTTTGAGCTTGCTTCCCGTCGCCTCGGCAATCCTCTGCAAGGTGCGCGCTGACGGAAGCGCCTTCCCGCTTTCCAATCTTGCAATTGTGCTTTGCGTTGTTTTCATTTTTGCGGCGAGTTGTTCCTGCGTCAGCCCGGCCCGGGCGCGTGCTGCAATCATCGCGGACGCGAGTGCAAACTCTTCTTCAAGCGCATCATATTCCTTGCGGTAAGCTGCGTCTTTCATCCAAGCCTTGTGCAGTCCAGCAACCTTCCTCATCAAACAACTATAGCAAAAAAGAGATAAACGTTCAAGTGACGATTTCAAACGGCAAATTTATTTCCTCCTCCTGTCGAAATCCGCGATACTTGTCCGTCATGGTTATAGCAACCGAGTTTGGTTGCATTTCAATCATAGGAGAGTTTCATGCAATATATGTTGTTGATTTGTGGCAATGAGGCCGCCGCCGCCAAGATGACACCAGCAGAGGGCCAGCAGGTTATGGGCGCCTATTTTGCCTATACCGACGCCTTGCGCAAGGCGGGTGTCTTCAAGGACGGCAATCCTTTGGAGCAGACGTCTACAGCTTCCACGGTTCGTATGAAGAATGGAAAATCCGTCGTGCTGGATGGGCCTTATGCTGAAAGCAAGGAACAGATTGGCGGTTATTATGTAATTGATGTCGCAAATCTTGATGATGCCTTGTCTTGGGCGAAGAAATGCCCGGCCGTGACCCACGGTGGTGGCGTTGAAGTTCGGCCAATTATGGCGATGCCGTCATTCAAGTGAACAAGGGCGGTCAGCTTGCGTTTGAGCGTACCCAAAGTGCGGCACGTGAGAGTTATTGCAAGCTGATCGCAATATTGGCCGGTCGCACATGCGTTGCGGCGCGGATCCAAAGAATATTTTACCTCCCTGTCGAAATCCGCGATACTTGTCCGTCATGGTTATAGCAGCCTTGGGTGGTTGCGTTTCAATCACAGGAGAGTTCTATGCAATATACCCTTTTAATTCATACAGAAGAAGGTGCCTGGGCCGCGATGACGCCTGCTCAAAGGCAGCAAGGCTCAGCGGCCTACGCTGCCTATACAGAAGCGCTGGTAAAATCCGGCGCAATGGTGGCGGGTGAGCGTTTGCGGCCCACGTCAACCGCATCAACCGTAAGGGTGAGAGATGGAAAGACAAAGGTGCTTGACGGCCCTTATGCAGAAAGCAAAGAACAATTGGCAGGGTATTACATTATTGAGGCCAAGGATCTGGATTCCGCCATTGCGTGGGCCGCGAAATGCCCTGGCGCACATCACGGCACCATGGAAGTCAGACCAATTTGGCCGTTATACGAAGAGTAAGTTTTGAACCCTGTCGATCAGCTTGCCGGCGATGTAGCGCAACGCGTGGCGCGTGAAAGTTACGGCAAACTGATTGCCATATTAGCGCGGCGCACGCG
>Ga0209483_1000213_pt1 | contig 53571 bp, 48 predicted proteins | sample NGEPerA_FD_184508 | JGI IMG/M metagenome (GOLD analysis project Ga0209483, IMG submission 184508) | Arctic peat soil microbial communities from the Barrow Environmental Observatory site, Barrow, Alaska, USA - NGEE PermafrostL2-A... | ecosystem: Environmental > Terrestrial > Soil > Wetlands >... | reverse complement strand
CGATGACCGCGTCCACACCCCACCCGGCAACCTTCTCGGCGTGGCGACGGGCGCCGATGGTCGGCATGACCACGAGCCCGGCCTTCTGACAGCGTCCGACCAGATCGGGGTTCGGGGCCTGGGCGAAACTGGCCACCCGAACGTCGTGCTCGATCATCAGGGCGACACGGTCGGCGACGTCGGCGACATCCGTGCGCATGTTGACCCCGAACGGCTTGTCGGTACGGGAGCGCACCTCGGCGATGGCGGTAACCAGTTCGTCATAGGTCATCGTGGCCGAGGCCAGTACGCCGAGCCCGCCGGCCTCGGCGGTGGCGGCCACCAGGCGGGGGCCGGCCACCCAGCCCATGCCGGTCTGGACGATGGGGTAGCGGACGCCGACCAGGTCGCAGAAGGCGGTGTGCAGCGCGGGATGGCTCACGTGCGGACCTCGCGGTCGCGGAGGCCCTTCGGGTCGAGCACGGTGCGGAGTAGGTGGAGCTCCTCGGGCGTCGGATGGCGGGTTTCGGCAACGTCGTCCGGGACGACCAGTGCAAAGGCGGTGGACTCGACCACGTCGTCGACGGTCACCCCGGGATGGACCGAGACCAATCGCATCAAACGATCGGGGGAGGCGAAGTCGAAGACGCCGAGGTTGGAGACCACACGGCGGATCTCGTGGAACCGTGTGGCCGATGGCCCGGCGGCGGCGGCCCGGGCATAGCCCACCCCGGACACCACGTCGACCTGTTCCACGAACGAGCGGGTCGAATGATTGGGGACCCAGTAGCTGGTCGAGTGGTTGACGGTGTTGCCCGGTGCGCCGCGCACGCCGATCAACTGAGCCTTGGGCCGTGCCCACGACCCGATGGCGCTGATGTTCTGATTGCCGGTCCGGTCGATCTGCGACGCCATCATGATGAGGTTCCGGCGACCCGACCACACCACGTCGAACACCCGTCGATACGGCATGTGCGACTCGAGCACCAGGGATGCCGGCGCCGCTCCCAGGGGAGGGGCGCCATCGACGAGTGCGGCGTCGCCGTCGGTCAGGACGAGGTCGGGGGCGAAGGTGAGGCGGGCCAGTCGGGCCCCGAGTGCCGGGGCGGTCCCGAACGCGCTGGCCATGACCTCGCCGTCGCCGCGGAACACCTCGGCGCATGCGACTGCGCAGTACTCGGCCCGGGTGACCCCGGTATCGGTGGCTTCGGTCATGCGCCCTCCTTGGCTGCCTTGGCGGCGGCACGTTCGGTGGCGGCCTCTCGGGTGGCCGACTGGTACCCGGCCTCGTCCACGGCCAGGAACCGCTCCCGGAACGTCGCCCAGGCGTCCAGGTCCCCGGCCGCCATCACGTACTCCTTCTGGAACCCCTCGTCGCGCCCGTAGTCGGGCACGCATGCGGTGAAGTGGGCACCGCCGGGCGTCTCGATCACACCGTCGGTCAGGAGCCGGCTGATACACAGGGACTGCAATGGGCCGCCGGCGAGGAGCTGGTCGGTGGCCACCACCTGCTCCGTGGTGACGAACCGTCGGTCGGCGGCACCGAGGAACAGCTCGTCGAAGAACGGGTCGGGTCCGAGGATCTGACCGGACCCGGCGGCATCCGCCCGGTTGACGTGGACCACGGCGGCGTCGAGCCGGAGCGCCGGCATGGCGACCAGCTCCTCACCGTCGTCGTAGGGCGACCGGACCGTGCGCAGCGACGGATTGACGACCAGGACATCGGACCCGAGTCCGGAGCGGGTCGGCAGGAAGGGGATGCGCTGCGAGGCGGCCAAGAGTCCGAGGTAGAACATCCCCTCGTCGACCTCCATGGCCTCGATCGCCCCAGACTGGCGTGCCGCCTTGAAGTGGGGATCGGTCGGGATGGAGTCGAGCGTCACGAATCCGAAGACGACCTTTGCCACCTTGCCGGCAGCGGCCAGGAGGCCGACGTCTGGACCACCGTAGGAAACCACGGTGAGGTCGGTGAGGTCTGAACGGAGGATGGCCCGAACGGCGGCCATGGGCTTGCGCCGCGAGCCCCACCCCCCGATGCCGATGGTCATCCCGGAGTCGAGCTCGGACACGAACTCGTCGAGGGTCAATCGCTTGTCAGCCATGGATCGGTCCTGTCTGCCCGGTCGCCGCGCGGCATCCGGGGCGTCGTGCGGTGGTCGGCCCGTCGGCCGGGGAAGTGGTCGACGAGGTGGTGGTCGGCGGAGAGATGGTGGTCATCGGATCAGTGGTCGAGCGGGTCACCTGGTGGTGTCGGCATCCCGCTTCTCGACGAAGGCGGCCCGCTGCTCGTCGGCGACGCCGGCCACGTGCAGCTCGTAGGTGAATCCCTGCTCGAGGCGGTAGCTCCGGCGAACGTCGACCGGGTCGATTCCGTTGAGGGACTCCTTGGCCCGACGGATGATGGTCGGGCTCTTGGCCGCGATGTCCTCGGCCACCTCGAATGCCGCGTCGACCAAGCCGTCCCGGGGAACGACGCGCAGCACGGAGCCGTAGTGGAGGAGCTCGGCGGCCGTGGCCGGCTTGGCCGTGTAGACCATCGAGCGCATCCGGTGCTGGGGGACGAGGCGCGACAGGTGGGTGGCGGCACCGAGTGCGCCCCGGTCCACCTCGGGGAGGCCGAAGGTGGCGTCCTCCGACGCCACCACGATGTCGGCATTGCCGGCCAGGCCGACACCGCCTCCGAGACAGAAACCCTGGACGGCGGCGATGACCGGTACTTCGCACTCGTAGACGGCGGCGAACGCGGCGAAGCATCCCCGGTTCGCACCGATGAGGGCTTCGTCACCCTTCGCCTGGATCTCCTTGATGTCGACGCCGGCGCAGAAGCCGCGACCTTCGGCACGGAGGATCACCACGCGGTTGTCCGGGACCCGACCGGCGGCCAGGACGGCGTCAGCCAGACCGAACCAGCCGGCCACGTCGAGGGCGTTGACCGGGGGATGGTCGATGACCACTTCGGCGATGCCGGGCCGGTCCTGATGGGTGACGATGGGCATGGTCTGCTCCGGGGTTCTGCGGCGTGGCCGACGAGCCCGTCCGGGCCTGGGGCAGGGCGGGGGACACGGTCACGCACTCGGCGTGCGTTGGTGTGTGCCTAGTCCCCGACGCTGCCGACGGATCCGCCTCGGGGCCGACCCGGTGCGGTTTCCGATCTGATGCAGTGTCAGGTAATAGTGGTCAGGACAGTACCAGTCGGAACAAGGGAGGCAGCAGTGGCAGCGCACCGGAGCACCGACGACCACGACCCACTGGACTTCGGCGGCCGGGTGGTGATCGTCACCGGAGGAGGACGGGGCATCGGTCGCGGCATCACCGAAGCGTTCCTTGGTGCCGGGGCCGACGTGATGGTGTGCGGACGGACCGTGGTGGCGGACGACGCGCTGCCTGAGGCGCGGGACCCCTCCGGCACAGTGCGCCGTGCCGGGTTCGTGGGCGCCGATCTCCGCGATCCTGACCAGGCGTCGATGCTGGTGGCGGTCACGGTGGACCGGTTCGGCCGCCTCGACGTGCTCGTCAACAATGCCGGCGGCTCGCCCAACGCCGACGCCGCGACCGCGTCGCCCCGGTTTTCGGCGTCCATCGTCAACCTGAATCTCCTCGCACCTCTCTATTGCGCGCAAGCGGCCAACTCGGTGATGCAGGTGCAGGAGGAAGGCGGTTCGATCGTCAACATCGCCTCCGTGAGCGGCCTGCGTCCCTCGCCGGGCACGGCTGCCTACGGCGCGGCGAAGGCCGGGTTGCTCAACCTCACCCAGTCCCTGGCGGTCGAGTGGGCCCCCAAGGTCCGGGTCAATGCCCTGAGCGCCGGATTGGTGGCCACCGACGCCGCCGACGATCACTACGGCGGGCCGGTGGGAATGGCCGCGGTGGCGGCCACCGTGCCGCTCGGCCGGTTCGGGACCCCAGCGGACATGGCCGGCATCTGCCTCTTCCTGGCATCGCCGCTCGCCGCATACGTGAGCGGGGCCAACCTGGTGGCCCACGGAGGCGGCGAACGTCCAGCGTTCCAGACGGCAGTGGAGTCGGCGACGCGGTCCTGACTCCGCCTCTGCGACCCGGGATCGCCCGGTCGGGAGCGCCGCCGCACTCAAGTTTGCCCCGATCCCGGACGATGTGAGGAGCAGAGGAACGGTGATGGTGGAACCGCCCCCAGCCGGGGGTGGCAGATCCGGTCCAGGAGTGGCAAGAGTCATGTTGACCTATCCGGAGCCGACGTTCACCCTGCAGGGGACCCCATACCTGGAGTACCTGCCGGTCGTCGACGTCTCAACTGGCCGCCTCCTCGGTATGGAGGCGCTGGTGCGATGGCGGCACCCGACCCGTGGACGGATCTCGCCCGACCTCCTCATTCCGGCGGCCGAGGCCAGTGGGGACATCGTGGCTCTGACCCGGTGGATCGTGGCGGCTGCCTGTGAAGAGGCCTGCAACTGGTCCCGCAGCATCCAGCTCGGAGTCAACTGCACCGTCGAGCAGCTGCAGCGCGGCGAGGTGTCCCAGGCCGTCGCCGAGGCGCTGCGCCAGACCGGGTTCCCCAGCGACCAGCTCAACATCGAGGTAACCGAGGACGCCGTGGTCGACGTGACGGCATCCGCCGACCTGCAGGCCATCAGTGAGATGGGGGTGCAGCTGTCGGTCGATGATGTGGGCACCAACTGGTCGTCCTTCGAGCCGTTCAAACGGCACGCCATCAGCACGGTCAAGATCGACGGGTCGTTCATCGCCGGCCTCGAGTCGAACCTGGGGATCAACCGCCTCGTGGTGGAGACGGTGATCCACATGGCCCACTCCCTCGGGATGTCGGCCATCGTCGAACAGGCCGAGAACGCCGCCCAGGTGCGGATCGCCGCCGGCTTCGGCGCCGATGCCGCGCAAGGGTTCTTCTTCGCCCACCCGATCGGCCGTGTCGATGCGCGCACCTTCGCGGCCGGTCCGGATATCCCGGTCTTCTCTCGGACCGAGGCCCGGACGCTCCTCCTGGCCGATGGCGTCTCCGTGTCGGTGGAGTCGCTCCTGACCGATGTCGAACCGGAGCGTGACGCCTCGACCGCCCCGCCTGCGCCGCGCACCGTGCCCGACGTCGGCATGCCGGCCGGGGACTGACCCTGCGGGTGACCCGCCGGGCCGCGGCGGTAGCGACCCGGCACTGACCCCCCAGTCGGCCCAGCGGCTGGGTCCGAGCGCACGGCGGCGCCTGGTCGTGCCACTACGGCAGGCAGAGCGGCGGCGCCCCGGGGCTGGGCCGAACTCCGCCGTGATGGCTACCATGTCCTGTCCGTCCGCCGACCGGCTCCTCTTCCAGGCTGGAGTGGTCTGTGCCCCCTAATTGCCTGATATACCCATGCCCGTGAAACTCGCTGTCATCTCAGAGTCGCGCCCGGGGGAGGATCGCGTGGCGATCGTCCCCGAGGTCGCGGCAAAGCTGGCCAAGACCGGAATCGACGTCGTCCTGCAGTCGGGCGCCGGAGTGGGCGCCCGATTCCCTGACGACGATTTCGTCCAGGCCGGGGCCACGATCGCCCCCGACGCCCCCTCGGCGCTGGTGGGTGCCGACTTCGTGGCCCATGTACAGCCGCTGACGGTGGACGAGGTGGCCTTGCTGCCCGCCGGCGTGTCGGTCATGAGCTTCCTCCAGCCGGTGGCCGCGGTCGACGTGGTCCAGGCCTTGGCCGCCAAGGGCGCCACCGTGTACAGCCTCGATCTCCTTCCCCGCATCAGCCGGGCCCAGTCCATGGACGCGCTGTCGTCGCAGGCGACCGTGGCCGGATACCGTGCCGGACTCTCCGCCGCCGAGCACCTGGCCAAGTTCTTCCCGATGTTCATGACGGCGGCCGGCACCGTCCCGCCGGCCAAGGTCCTCGTGATGGGCGCCGGCGTGGCCGGTCTGCAGGCCATCGCCACGGCGCGTCGCCTGGGTGCCGTGGTGCGGGCCTACGACGTCCGTGCCGCCGCCAAGGAGGAAGTGCAGAGCCTCGGTGCCAAGTTCGTGGAACTCGACCTCGAGACCCAGGACGGTGCCGGGGGCTACGCCAAGGAGCAGTCGGCCGAGTACCTGGCCAAGCAACAGGAGCTGCTGGCCGCCGAGGTGGCCGCCTCGGACGTGGTCATCACCACCGCACAGATTCCCGGACGCAAGGCACCCGTGCTGGTCACCGAGGCGATGGTGCGAGGCATGGCCAACGGAGCGGTGATCATCGACATGGCTGCCGACTCCGGCGGCAACTGCGAACTGTCGAAGCCCGGCGAGGACGTCCGCGTCGGCGGAGTGACGGTCGTCGGGATGTCGAATCCCCCGGCATCGATGCCGACCCATGCCAGTTTCCTCTACGCCCGCAATATCGCCAACTTCCTCGGCCTGGTCGTGAAGGAGGGCGTGCTCGCCCCCGACTTCGAGGACGAGATCGTCGTCGGCACCTGCGTGGTGCGGGCCGGCCAGGTCGTCCATGCGCCGACCGCCGAAGCCCTCGGCCTCAGCGCGCCGACCCCACCGACACCGGAGCCGACTGCGGCGACCGACACCGATTCGACGGGCGCGCCGGCCGGCGGCGCCGACACTGAGCAGGGGGAGTCATGAACACCACCGGGATCCTGGAGTTCCTGACGGTCTTCATCTTGGCGATCTTCGTCGGGAACGAGGTCGTCTCACGGGTGCCGAGCATCCTGCACACGCCGCTGATGTCGGGCAGCAATGCCATCCACGGCATCGTCCTCGTCGGCGCCATGATTGTCATGGGGACCGCGTCGGGGGCGGCACAGGTCGTACTCGGGTTCTTCGCAGTGCTGCTCGCCACGCTCAACATCGTGGGTGGGTTCACGGTGACCGACCGGATGCTCGAGATGTTCAAGGCGAAGCCCGGAGACAATGCGGCCAAGTCGAAGAAGCCCGATGCCGAGGGTGGTGCCCAGTGACCCTCGCCATCTGGATCGATCTGATCTACCTGCTGGCCGCCGTCGCCTTCATTATCGCCCTGAAGGGCCTGAGTTCGCCCAAGCACGCCCGCAACGGGAACCTGTTGGCCGCCGCAGCCGCCTTGGTCGCGGTGGGCGCCACGTTCTTCAACCCCGAAGCCGAGTTCAAGCACCACACCACCAACCTGATCCTGACCATCGTGGCGATGGTGGTCGGCGCGGTAGTGGCCGTGCCCGTGGCCCGGCTGGTGAAGATGACGGCGATGCCGCAGCTCGTCGCCATCTTCAACGGCGTAGGGGGTGGGGCCGCGGCCCTCATCTCCATCGTGGTGTTCCTGCAGCACTCGCAACTGCCCACCAAGCCGGCCGTGTACACGATCGCCGAGGGCCTGCTCGGCCTGCTCATCGGCTGCGTGTCGTTCAGCGGTAGCGCCATCGCCTTCGCCAAGCTCCAGGAGCTGATGACGGGTCGGCCGATCACGTACCCGGCCCAGCAGGTCATCAACGGCCTGGTGGGTGTGGCGATCGTGGGCCTGGCCCTCGCCACCCTCCTGACCGGCAGCGTGACCCTGATGGTCATCACCGCCGTGCTGTCGCTGGTGCTCGGGATCATCTTCGTCCTCCCCATCGGCGGCGCCGACGTCCCCGTGCTCATCTCGCTCCTGAACTCGTTCACGGGGTTGGCCGTGGCCGCGTCGGGATTCACCCTCAACAACAACCTCTTGATCATCGCCGGCACGCTCGTCGGTGCCTCCGGCCTCCTGCTGACCCGGATGATGTCCAAGGCCATGGGCCGCTCACTGGCCAACGTGCTGTTCAGCGCATTCGGTTCGGTGGTGACCGCCGGCGGTGGTGCGGACGGGACGGGGGAGACTCGCCAGGTGAAGACGGGAACGGCGGAGGACATCGGGGTGCTCCTGGCCTACGCCCGCAAGGTCGTCATCATTCCCGGGTACGGCCTGGCCGTGGCCCAGGCCCAGCACACCGCCCGCGAGCTCGCCGATCTCCTCATGGAAAAGGGCGTTGAGGTCTTCTACGCCATCCACCCGGTGGCCGGCCGCATGCCCGGGCACATGAACGTCCTCCTGGCTGAGGCCAACGTGCCCTACGACGAGCTCAAGGAGATGGACGAAGCCAACCTGGAGATGTCGACGGCCGATGTCGCCCTCGTCGTCGGTGCCAACGACACGGTCAACCCGGCGGCCAAGAACACACCGGGCAGCCCGATCTACGGCATGCCGATCATCAACGCCGACGAAGCCGCCAATGTCATCTTCCTCAAGCGTTCCATGCGCCCCGGGTTCGCCGGCATTGACAACGACCTCCTCTTCGACGACAAGACGACCCTGCTGTTCGGTGACGCCAAGGACACCCTGGCCAAGCTGGTGGCCGCCGTCAGGGAGGCCTGACCGACCGATTTAACCACGCACAGTGCTCGTCCGGTTGCCCTTTGCGAAGGTGCTTGACACCCGCCCGCCCACCGCCGATGCTTCCTCAGCACGTTGGGGGGACCCACGCCACCTCCGGGTGGAACGATCCACTTCCGATGATGCCGCGCAGTCGGTTTCGCGGGCCGGGAAGCTGTCCACGCGAGACGCTGTGGAGGTAGACGGCCTATAAGCAACGGCCTCGGACGAATGTCCGGTGGACCACGAAATGTGAACCAAAGGGGAGAGCTCTACATGCGTACATCAAGATCAACGGCAGCACGAATGGCGACGGTAGGGGTGGCCGCGCTGCTCGGCATGGTAGGCATGGGAGCAACGGCCCTGGTGACCGCCACACCGGCCTCGGCCGCGGTGGTAAATCAGGAGTTCGCGTTCCGTATCCCCCTCTTCGGCGGGGCGCTCGGCTACACGGCAGTGGTGATCTCCTCGAACTGGTCGGCCTCCGCCGCAACCGTCAAGGAGGGGAGCAACTTCACCTTCAACAGCGCAACGACCACGACGGTCGTGCCCAAGACGAGTTCCGGGTTCACCCTGCAGAGCATCCAGGACACCTTCAACTACTACCCGATCCCAGCAGGGACCACCTTCGTCAGTGCCGTCGCAAGCGGCCCGGTGTCCTTCACCCCTGCCGGGGGAACCGCAACGACCTCGCCGCTGACGGTCACGTACTGTCCCACGGTCACGTCGCCGGGCTGCACCGCAGACCCGACGTCGTTGACCTTCCCGGGCACCTTCCTCGGGCATACACCGGCGCCGTACCTCCAGGCCGGCACCCAGGCTGGCCTGCAGTTCGCGGGCGGGGGCTCCCTCACGACTCCCGGACTCACCGTCACCCTTAAGGGGACGACCGGTGGCACCACGGTCAACTGGACCCAGACGGAGTTCAAGACGACCAGCACCCTTACGGTCGGTGTGGTCACTGTGCTCGGCTACCCGTCCAACGCCCCGATTCCAACTGTCTCAGCGCCTTCGATGGCCCTGCTCAACCCTCCGCCTACGCTGGCTACCACCTCAATCGCCGGTACTGCATCGGTGAGCGCGGTGCTTCCGAACTCCGGCCCGTTGGCCGGTGGGACGCGAGTCAAGGTGATCGGGCAGTTTCTCGACAACCCGACCGGCGTCACCTTCGGTGGCAAGCCGGCAACAAATGTGATCCCGCTGACGTCTGACTCTCTCCTCGCCACCGCCCCTGCCGGGTCTGCGGGAACGGTCGATGTCCAGGTGGCCACGGCCCTCAGCGGCTCGCCTCCCAACGGCGTCGACAAGTTCACGTACACGGCCGGCCCGACCGTGTACGGCATCAGCCCGAGCGTCGGCCCACCGGCCGGCGGCACCTCGGTCACCATCACCGGCCTGCACCTGACCGGAGCGACTGCGGTCCACTTCGGAACCGCTCCCGCCACCATTACGGCCAACACGGCCACCTCGATCACGGCGACGGCGCCCCCCGGCGTCGGCGTGGTGGACGTCACCGTGACCGCCGGCGGCAAGACGTCGACGATCAGCCAGCAGGACAGGTTCAGCTACCTCGCCGGGTACTTCCTGGCCGCATCTGACGGTGGAGTGTTCGCCTACGGCAACGCCCCGTTCAGCGGATCCGCCGGCGGTGGGCCCCTCAATAAGCCGGTGGTGGGCATCGCTTCCACCTCCGACGGTGTCGGCTACTGGCTGGTCGCCTCTGACGGCGGCGTGTTCGCCTACGGGAATGCCCAGTTCTACGGCTCCACCGGGGCCCAGACCTTGAACTCGCCGGTCGTCGGGATGGCCTCGACCCCCGATGGGTTCGGCTACTGGCTGGTCGCCGCTGACGGTGGCGTCTTCGCCTTCGGTGATGCCCAGTTCTTCGGCTCCATGGGTGGCGCGCACCTCAACCAGCCGGTGGTGGGCATCGCGGCAACGCCGGACGGCGGCGGCTATTGGCTTGTCGCAGCCGATGGCGGCATCTTCGCCTACGGCGACGCCCAGTTCTTCGGCTCGATGGGTGGCACACCGCTCAACAAGCCGGTAGTCGGCATCGCCGCTACCTCCACCGGCAAGGGCTACTGGATGACGGCCTCCGACGGGGGCGTGTTCAGCGAAGGGGATGCGGCCTTCGCCGGTTCCGCCGGTAGCTTGAAGCTGAACTCGCCCGTGGTCGGGATGGCGGGTAACTCCAATGCCGGTTACTGGTTGGGTGCCGCTGACGGCGGCGTCTTCAACTACGGAGTTCCCTTCTACGGCTCAGCCGGCGGTGTGCGGCTCAACAAGCCGGTCGTGGGGATCGCCGCTTCCTGAGGGTACCCATACCCAGCTCCACAGCACTGACCACGCCCGGCGGCCTCCCGAGGGAGGATTCGCCGGGCGTGGTCCGTTCATGCGACCCCCGTACCCGCCGCTCTGTCCCGGGATCGCCGCTCTGCCCAACTCGACTGGCAGGTGTCGAGTGATCGGGCTCGGTAGGCATGGCGAAGAACGTGATTTCCGGGGACGAGACAGGTGACCTGCCCACCGGCGTGACCGTGGGCCGGCGGCGGAGCGTTCGACTACGGGGCACCCACTCTCAGATCGGACTCGGGTGTCGCCGATGGAATCGTGGTCGGAGTCACCGTCGGAGCTGGGGCGGCTCCACACCGGCCACCACTGGAACCGGAGCCATTCAGGGCTCGTCGGTCCGGTGAACGGCTTCTCGTCCCAAGGGTCCGGTATGCCGACCGACCGTCAGCTAGAGACCGCGGGACTGACCTCGCCGACTCCCGTGGGCGGGGCGAGTTTCGCGAAGACCATGAGACCCTGACTGGTCGGCCGGGTGGAGAGCACGGAGATGAGGACCGACCCCTCATCGATCAGGTGGGTCGCGTCGTTGACCACCACCATGTCGCCGTCGGGCAGGTACCCGACTGCCTGGCGGGGCTGGCGGCCCTCTTTCACCAGAGAGACGGTCATTTGCTCACCGGGAATGTGGTCAGGGGCGAGCTCGGTGGTCACCGAATGGAGGTTCACCACAGTCATGTCCCACTCTAGGGCCGCCTCCATGACTGTCGTCGAGCACGTGCCGATTCGGAGACCGGTGCGCCGGGCCAGGGTCAGCAACTTGGTGGTGGGGTCGTCGACCTCGGGGAGTTCGTCTTTGGCGATGTCCACAGACACCCCCATTTCGAGCATGGCCTCGATTCCCTCAAGCCCGCGCCGGGCACGACGTGACGTGACCGGGTCGGGGGATTCGGCCATGAGCCGGACGTGGTCGACGACGAATTGAGGGATCACCAGGCCGGCGGGCAGCAGCCCACTGCGGCCTAGGACGAGAAGGAAGCGGTCCATGACCGCCGAGGCGTCGATGAGGAGAGCCTGGCCGGGGAGTGGCTTGGAGGCCGGGCTGAGGATCCGGGACAGCCCGGCTGCCGCCACGATTTGACGACCCTTGATTGTGCCAAGGCGCCACCCGAACCCGGCGAACACCCAGACGATGCCGGCGGTGACGACGAAGGCGTAGGCCGAGCGGACGATGGCGACGAGGGCCATGCCCAGAATCAGGCCGAGGATCATGCCGGACGTCGAGATGATGGTCGCGGCGAAGATCTCGCCCGGGGGGCTCTTGCGGAGGAGAAAGACACCCCGCTGCAGACCCTTGTCGAGGATGCGTCCGGCGACGCCTCCGATGACGTAGCTGATGGCGGCCCCGGTGAGCAGTCCGACCACCCCACTCGTGCCCACCATGTTGATGTCGTGGCCGATCTCGTAGCCCACGAGGGCTCCGAGGAGCACGACGATGAGGCGCACCCCTTCCACGAAGATCATGCTGGCTCCATCCTTCCCTTGTGATTCAGACGCGCTGCGTCCTGGTTGTGGTCGCGTAGGCCTCGCTTGATCCAGCTGTTTGATCCAGCTGTACGTCTAATTGTCGGTCGATCGCGCCCGACCTTGAGGAAGGGGGGTATTTACCCTCGATCGGTGGTGGTCTAGGGTCGGCTGCGGATCGGAGCGGAGGTTCCGTTGCGCCCCGTGTGAACCGGTTGCTAGCTTGACTGACACTGAGAGTGAAGATGTGACCACGAGAACAGGTCGAAGATCGGACTGTGATGGTCGCCGACCGGATCCCGCCTGACGAGCTCCTATGACGGCCTCCCCCGATCGCTACGTGTCCACGCGGGACAGAGCCGCGCCTACAGGGGCCCCGCTCCAGGTGCCGAGCCTCGACCCAACGGTGGTCGCACCGTGCCAGGTGCCGAGCCTCGATCTGGCGATAGACGCCCACGCTGGGGTTCCGACTGTCGTAGGTGCCGACACCACTGATGCCAGGGAGGCCCAGCCCCAGAGCGCCACCGTCGACCTAGGCACCCGCCGCCGTCGGAGCCAAGCTCGCCAAATGGCCACCGCCGCGTTGCTGCTCACCTTGGTGCTCGTCGTGGGCCTGGTGACCTCGCTTGTCACCTCCTCGGCGAGCGCATCTCGCAAACGCGTCACCGTCCATTCGACGCCCATCGCCGGCAACCGGGGCGGGCCTGCATCCCATCAGTCGTCCCACCTGGCCCCTGCCACTTCGGCGCCGGTGCCCGCCCCACCGTCCCTTGCCGCGGCGGCCCCGCTCCAGTCCCACGAGGTCTTCGGGTACGCGCCCTACTGGACGTTGCCTCAATCGGCCTCGTTCGACGTGAAGAACCTGACGACGTTGGCCTACTTCAGCGTCGACGCCAATGGGGACGGCACCCTCGACCAGGGTGGCTCCGGTTGGAACGGATACGAGAGCCAGGACCTGGTCAACCTGGTCAACCGGGCCCATGCCGCCGGTGACAGGGTGGTCCTGACCATCACCTGCTTCAGCCAGCGCTCGTTGGACCAGATCACTTCGGACCCGAACGCCCCGGCCCGCCTGTCGGCGGCCCTCGTCGCCGCGGTCAAAGGCAAGAGCCTCGACGGAGTGAACTTCGACTTCGAGGGGCAGGGGAGCGCGGACCAGGCTGGCCTCACCAACCTGATCACCAAAGTGTCAGCGGTACTCCACGCCACTGACCCGCACTGGCAGGTCACCATGGCCGTCTACGGCAGCGCAGCGAGCGACTCCGGCGGCTTCTACAACGTGGCCACTGTCGCTCCGGCCCTCGACGCCTTCTTCGTAATGGCCTACGACATGAACTCCCGGACCAAGCCGAGTGCCACGTCGCCCCTGTTCGGGGCGGGGTACACAGACGCCCGGGTCATCGAGGACTTCCTCAAGGTGGTGCCACCGTCAAAGATCGTGCTCGGCTTGCCGTACTACGGGTACGACTGGCCGACCACCGATGGGTCGGCAGGGGCGGCGGCTACCGGATCCGAGTCGCCCCTCTCCGACTCGGTCATTTCCGCAGGTCACCACCAGACGTACTGGGACCCGGTGACAGACACCCCGTGGACCGCCTACAAGGTGGGGAGCCAGTGGCACGAGACATTCTTCGACGATCCGACGTCGTTGGCGCTCAAAGCCCAGCTGGCCAACTTCTTCCACATTGCCGGCGTCGGCATCTGGGCCCTCGGGATGGATGGAAACGACCCGGCCTTGCTGACCGCACTCCTTGGCAATGCGCCAGTAGTCAAAGACATATTGACCGGTCCTCCCGCGGGCACCGGATTCCTGACCGTCGGTACGTTCGCCGGGGTACCCAATGTGGAACTCAGCCCGGTCCCGTCACCGCCGCCCGGGGGCAGGTCGCAGCTGATCGGATTCCTCGACGGGATCGGCACGACGGACCAGTCCCTGGCCTGCCTCTCGGGCGACCCACCCCTCCCAGTCTGGTCCTTCACCACCCTGCCCGGAGTCTACGTGGTCATCGCCACTACTCCTACCTACTGCGCAGCAGCCATTTGGACCTTCCCGGTCCCGCCACCGGCGGCGCCGAGTACCCCCCCGCCGTCTCCGGTCGCCACCACTACGACCTCCGAACCACCGGCCACCACGACGACCACGACCACCACGATGGTGCCGGTGCCGACTACCACCACCACCACCACAACGGCTGGCCCCTGACCCTCCGGAGAAGGCTCGGGCGTTCCGGTGGCGGCTAGTCTTTCCCACGCACCCGGGGGTGTAGCTCAGCTGGTAGAGCGCTACGTTCGCAATGTAGAGGCAGTGGGTTCGACTCCCATCACCTCCACCCAGGTCAAAGGCACAATCGGAAGCTGGTAGCGGTGGAGGTGGCTCTTTGGCAACTTCCTGCTCTGCCATTGGCGACTATGGCCACGACTATGGCCAGTTCGCTCCGAGGTCCGCCCACCCCCGTCGAACGGTCGGGTTTCTTCTGGAGAGATTCCTGCCGGAGTCGATACGAACCTGGTTTCGGATTCGCGATCGCGATCGCGGGCACGGACATGGCTCGACAAGCGGTCGTCGTTGTATCTGTCGACTGCGACCGTGCTGAAGTACCCGAACCGCGGCACCTGACCGGGGTTCCCGGAGGGGGCGACTCTCAAGCCTGATGATGCGGGCCGAGGTTTGGGCCGGGGGCCATCAAGGTCGGATCACCTTTGATGCCTCTCACCCGGGCTCACCCGCCAGGTGGATCCGGCTCCTGGCCGAACGGCGGCATGGGCGTGAAAGTCCACTGCGGGTCGGCGTCGCTGTGGCCAGTTCGCTCCAGGGTCCAGCACTCGTAGGTCTTCAGGTAGTGGTGGTGATGGCACAAGAGGGCCAGGTTGCTCGCAAGTCGTTAATCAGACCCCATAGGCCGACGCCATCAGAGTGGGGCAGGCGTACTACTTTCCGTCGCCACCGTCGCGACGTTCAACTGCCGCACGCTTGTCCTCCGGCAGGCGGGCATAGACGTCTTCGACCATTCTCGGACGTGTGATCATGAAATCGACAATGAGATTCACCAAGTCGAACATGCTGAGGGCGGTCGCGGGATCGTCGTTCAGTTGGATGACGCCCGGATGGACCGCCTCGTTACCGATTAGTCGAACCGAGTCCATGGCCTGTTGGACGCGCACGGGCAATCCGTTGGCGACCAGTCGCTTCACGGAATCGTTTAGGTCGCGTCCGCCCGTATCAAGAGTGGAAATCAGCTGTTCTAGGCACAACCGGAGTAGTGCGGCCGACGCTCTCGGAGATGGCGAGAAGATGGATCTGGCCTCCACGTAGGTAGCCAGAGCAGGCTCTGGAAGATCGTCGTGAGCGAGAGGAGCAAGCAGCGTTGCCGGATAGATGATCGTGCCACCATGCCAGATCATCATCTTGCTGCAGTGATGGCAGCGAGAGACATGGGTGTCCGGCTCCAGAGTCTCGTAGCGACTGAATAGGTTGACCATCACGTGTCCCAGTCCTGGCGGGCGAAAGCCGAACAGTGCGGGCAGTTGAAGGCGGCGACGTCCTTGGCTGGGGCAACATATGGCGTGGGCATGTCGTCAAAGGCTAGAGGGTTGGCGCCAGGCGGGCCGAAGGGCCGCCCTTAACTTGAATTAACAACGAAACTCGGGAGGCCTGGGCTGTTGCCTTCCCGGTGTTCGGGGGCAGTACCGAAATTGGCCAGCGAGGTCGATGAGTCTCACGTATCGTGGCGCCACATGAGAGAGGACCAGAAGAAGGCCATTGCGCGAGCTGCCCGCAAGCTGGACCGCCCGGGTTTCAGGCCACTTCTCAGTTGGGGGGCTTCTGCCGGACTCAGCGTCAAAAACCGCAATCTCACACGAGTGCGCCACCGAGCCGGACACTGGGAGCATCACCTCGGGCGTAACTTTGCCGTTGCAGCTCCGAACGTTCTGCTCCGCGGACCGAGCGAATGGATGGCGGACTTCGAGTGGATGTGGCTGCACGACTACGTCCCGAAGACTGGAGACGTTGTGGTCGATGTGGGTGCAGGCATCGGCACCGAGGTGTACCCGCTGTCCAAGCTGGTTGGTGAAACCGGACTGGTCATCGGAATCGAGGCCTTCCCACCCGTGGCGGACTGCCTTGCATGGACGGTGCGGGCGAACGGGTTGACCAACGTTCGGCTTCACAACGTGGCGGCTTCAGACAAAGCGGGGAGTGTGAAACTTTCCGACTCCGTCGATGCGCACGAGCACAACAGCATCTTAGCTAATGATCTTTACCTGCCACCGGACCAAACTTGTTCTGTCCCAGCCGACACTCTCGACTCGCTGTTGGCCGATGTTCCTCATATTGCCTGGCTCAAGATGAATATTGAGGGTGCCGAACGACCAGCACTCCTTGGCGCCAAGGAGGTGCTTGGCCGGACGGATCACCTCGTTGTCTCATGTCATGACTTCATCGCTGACGTAGGCGGACCCGACGAGCTTCGCACGGCAGAGTTCGTCACTAATTTGCTTCAACAGCACGGGTTCAAGGTCTTCCGGCAGCCTGAGCAGCCGTGGTGGAGGCGAGACGAGATTTGGGGCGATAGAGCGTCGTAAGAACCAGATTCTTCCATTTCATCCACCCCATAGGTGCGATGTGGAGCACTCGATAACCGCCCCCTACCGGTGTTCGGGGATACCTCGGACGGTTCGGCCGAGTCGCACCTACTATGAGTGGCCAAACGGGCATGATCTAGACGAGGGGGCATTTCGCCGTGGTGAGTGTGAGAGAGCGAGTGGAGGCCGAGCCGTACTGGTTTCATCGCATTGACCTCGGCAACGGCGTGGTCACAGCGGGATGGTCGGACCCACAAAGGGAGAAGCTTCCCTACTTCGGTCTGGCGGATGACCTCACTGGCCTCCGAGTGCTCGACATTGGCTGCGCCGAAGGATTCTTCTCTTTTGAGGCCGAGCGAAGAGGTGCTGCGGAGGTTGTGTCCATCGACTTCGACCCGGAATGCATCAAGCGCTTCGGAATCTGTGCGGATGTGCTGGGATCGAAGGTCACGCACCCTCAGGTCGGCGGTGTTTACGACCTGGACCCGGCGACTATGGGCACATTCGATCTGGTCATGTTCTTCGGACTGCTGTACCACCTCCGCCACCCACTGCTGGCCATCGAGAAAGTGGCAGCAATGACCAGCGGGACCCTTCTGATGCACTCATGGACCATGGAGATGAGAGGGCACCCTGATGTGCCACTGGCACGATTCCGGCCTGACGGCGTGCTCAGCGGACCGCCGAATGCACGGATTCACGATCCGACGGTGTACTGGGAGCCAAACGCTGCGTGTATGAAAGACATGCTCTCCCATGTCGGGATGGTCAACATCGAACGTCTCGAAGACAGCATGAAGGCAACGACCCGAGAAACGATGATCCGATGGCTTCGGCCACGGGCGCACGCATTCTGGAACTCGTCCGCAGGATTTCGAGCGCAGGCCCTAGTTCAAGCTCCTGGTATTGCCCCGTAGCTCGTCGATCCGGCCCTCGTGGCGTATCCCACTCGTGCCGGTCGGGGGCACTCGATAACCGCCCACTTCAATCGCCACGCAGCATGGACAGGCCCGGTCAAGGCCGACCGTAGGTCGCCCGCAGGGGAAGCCTTGACGGGGCCGGACTGTTCCGCACTGACAATGGGATCGGAGCCGGCTCTGGCCGGCTCATACTCGCCCAACGCCCTTGGTGCCTACAGACGAGAGGGCACTGGCCGGTAGGCACCGGTACTGCCCGCGGGCGGGTGTGTTCGACGGCCATCGGGTTGCCCCACCTGGCCCTTCGGGACTCGGAGTGGATTCTCGCGCACGGTGGTCGGGAGTTCGGATCCGCCACCAGGGGTGGCAAGAAGATAAGAAGATCGGGGGCCTTTCTAAGAAGGGATTGCTGTGAACTACAGCAATGTGGTTCAAATGACCATCGAATCTATTTCACTACCGGAAACCACTTATTAGAAAGGGATCGGGTCAGGTGCGAACTGAGAAGAGCGGTGAATCCTTGTACCCGATGGCGACAACGACATGATCGATCAGGTCGCCCGAGGCGACAAGCCGGGAGTGCTGCCAGGTTGGTATCTCGGTACCTACCCAGGTGCACGTGAGGCCTCTGGCGTGTTCCGGGGGGCGGCCCGCAATGGCACGGGGTGGGCCAGGACAGACGAGGAGGACGATGACGGCGAGCGGTCTCGGCTGATTGCTGCAGGCAGGGCCGGGGTGGCCCTCCGTCGGTACTGTGCCGCCAACCGGCTGAACCGACTCGGAACACTTACCTACGCAGGCTCAGGGTGCCACGATCCCATTGCGCTGCGAGGCGACGTCGGCAAGTTCTTCGTAAACCTCCGTGGTGCTCTTGGCGGCAAGCGGTTCCCTTACCTGTGGGTCGCTGAATGGCACAAGACGGGACACGGCCTGCACGTCCATTTTGCGGTTGGTCAATACGTTCGGCGGTCGATGATCGACCAGGCCTGGGGTCATGGCTTCGTGCACATCAAGCTCCTGGGAAATCTTCCAGTGGGATCGACGTCGCTCGATGAGGCCCGAAAGGCAGCCCAGTACTTGTCGAAGTATGTGGCCAAGTCACTTGACGAGGACCGCATTCCTGGCCTTCACCGCTACGAGGTTGCTCAGCACTTCCAGCCGGAACGGATTCCGGTCTACGGCAGGACGCTGTCTGTTGCGCTGAGTCGTGCAGTTGGTGTGATGGGGGCAATGGCAACCGAAGTTTCGATTTCGAATGACTGGAAGGACTGGACTGGACCTCGGGCGGTGACTGCACGATGGGCGTCCTAGAGGGGGCGGCATTGATCCAATGGGTCAATGCCAGTTGCGTTGCCCAAGGGCTTCCGTTCCTCGTGAGCGATGCCGGAGTGGTCGCCAAGGTGTGCACACTGCTCCAAGGCGGTACGCCGGGGCCCGAACGGCGCCAGCGCCGTCGGGACTCGGCGCCCGCCTGGTCAGAGGCGCCAGTGGAGTCCGACCCGGCCGGGGTCGAGGACTCGGGCACCTAGGACTCCGGGCGAAATGACGGCATGGTCCAGGACGACGCCGACGATCGTTGACTGGACGTCGAGGTCGAGGCTCACCCAACTGGCCCGGAGGGTGCTGCCTTGGCCGGTGAGGTCCGACAGCACCGGGTTCGACGAGGCAGTGCGCAGGCGACGATCAGCCTGGGTGATCCGGGCTTCGATGTGATTGCGGGCGTCGATCCACTCGGCGACGGTGATCTGCTTCTCGGCGTAGAGGGTGGAGAGTTCGAGCAGCTGCGCCCGGTCGGCCTCTCGGTCCGCAGAGAGGGCGCTGACGTCCTCGGAGGCATGTTGGCGTCCCGAGAGGGCGTCGGTGAGCTCCGGTGAATCGAGGCGCACGAGAACGGCGTCTGCGATCAGTTCCTCGAGGGGGGCTGCGACGACGGTGAGCTTGCCGCACCCACCGTGGTCGACGCTCGACGAACACACGTAGCGCCGTGTGGACTCCCGTGCCGCCGAATACAGCCTGTTGCCACACCGGCCACAGCGGAGCAGGCCAGACAGCAGGTAGCGCCGGGGCGCACGCCGACCGGAGACCGCACGGCGCTCGCCCTCGGCGAGGATCAGCGCACGCTTGTCCTCGGTGATGATGGGCTTCCAGGCGGCGGGGCCGACGATCTCGCCGCGATGCTCACGCAGTCCGGCGATACGAGGGGAGAACAAGATGCCCCGAACCGTTGTTGTGGTCCATCGGTTGCCGCTCACGGTCAGGATGCCCCGCTCGTCGAGCCAGCGGGTGATCGCCAAGACGCTCTTGCCCGCCAGGTACTGGGAGACCATCGTACGAATGATCCGGACCTCGGAGGGCACCTGGGTAGTCTTGTCCGGCTCGAATCCGTAAGGACGGCGATAGCCACTGTGGGGCAGACCGTTGGCGGCCTTCTCATCGTTCTTGCGCTTGATCCGCCGACTCTTGGCCGCAGACTCCTGGGCCGCCACCGCGGCATAGATGCGCCCGATCAAGAGTCCGTCATCGGTGCCGAGGTCCATGCCCCCGGTCACAAAGACGACGTGGGTGACCCCAGCCGCCTTCACTCAGTCGTTGAACCGCTCGAACTCCTTGGGCTGGCGGGTGAGTCGGTCGAGGTTGTAACAGACCACGGCATCAACGGATCGAGAGGCAATGTCGGCCAGCATGCGTTCGTACTGGGGTCGGACCTTGCCCGAGTAGCCAGAGACGTCGGAGTCGAAGTACTCGACAGCTTCCGGCCAGCCATTGTTCGCAACGGCCTTCCGGCAGTCTTCGAGCTGGCGCTGGACGGCTTTGCCATCACCTTCGGCGTCGAGCGAGATGCGGGCGTAGATGGCTGGCGCAGTGGGGGGTTTCACAAGGGGTCAGATTAACAAACTGCCAGGTTGCCCAGTTCGGTCGGGCCGCCGAGGGCGAAGGCCTGGATGTGGTCGATCTCCAGGCCGTAGGAGACGCCGCAGCCTGGCACCACGCAGCACCGGTCCCGATGGGCGAGTGCGGTGCGCAGGTGGCGGTTGATCGTCCGCCCGAAGTGGGAGACGGCCCGGATGTCGCCCGCTTGGGAGAAGACGAAGCGGAGGAACGAGTCGTTGGCCATGCTTCCGGCCATGGCGACAGGGATGGGGCCGAAGTTGTCGATCTCACAGGTCTCACCAGGCAGGGTGGTGCCACGCAGGAGGGCGTCGAGATCGACCCGGACCATGACCGAGCACGAGGGAGGCCGGTCGATCACGTCATCTGGAGGTGACGTGCCTGTCAGTGCGGCGGCGACCGTGGCCGGGTCACCCGGGTCGGCCGTTTCCCCTGGTCGGGCCGGTGCGGGTCGGACCGCCTGGGCACCGAACTCGAGCTGGGAGGAGATCTGCTCCTCAGGTGGGCCCGGGTCGGAGTCGTCGACCGGAACGGGAACTGGGCCGTCGGAACGGTCGGCACGGGCCGAGGTGTCACCGGTGACGAGGAAGTAGAGGGCATCGGCCCGTCGGTTGCGCTCGGTCGTGGCCGGTTCCTCCGGTCCACTAGGGTGCACCGTCCGGTCCTCGGCCCCCTGGAGCTTTCCGGCGGTGTGGTCCATCTGTTGGAGGATCTTGGCCCCCCGGTCAGCCGTGTCGCGGCCCTCGTAGCAGAACGCTCCTTCGGCATCGGTCCACCAGGTGAAGTTGCGATTGGCCCGGATGCGACGGATGGCGGCCACCGGGTCGTTGTCGGCCGACGTTGCCCGGGCGCGCTGGCACCGCTCTTTGAGCTGCTGCAGCGGTTGCTCGGCTGCACCCTTCAAGAGCTCCGTTTCGCTCGCCGGGTCGAGGATGGCCGCTCCGGACAGCTCGGTCACCTTGGGCCCCGACAGGGTGCCGGCCCGCAGGGCGTCCTCGGTGCCCGGCAGGTGGCAGAGCCGTTGGCCCACCTCGAGCGTGTTGCGGGCCTGACCGGTAGGGACACCCTCGAGTGCAGCCAGCATGGCGGCCGTGTTCCGGTGGCCGTGGTCACGACAGACGCCAGACTCGTCGATCCTGGGGGCGAGCAGGGTCTTGATGGCCAGTGCCAGCCGTTCCACGCCGGCGCTCAGCTCGTACAGCCTCAAGGCATCGGGACCGGTCAGGCGGGAGGGGTCCAGCACGGCGAGCACGCCAACGATCAGTGCGGTGGCGTGCTCCATGGGGAGACTGAGCGGGAACCCGGTGACCCCGATGGCTGAGATCGAGGCCATGTCGGGGCCACCCGGGCGAGCTGACCCAGCCACGTCACCTACGCCAGCCACGTCACTCACGCCGACCGGTTGATCGGCCATGACGGGCATGCCGCCCGACCGTTCGGTCGCAATGCGATGGACCTTGGTCGACGTCATGACCCCACCCTCCCAGAGGGGTGTGACACGTTGCTGACCTCGGAGTACACGGACGATCCCCTGCGCAAGACCGGTCCAGGACCCGCGGGGTCGACGGGCTGAGTGACCTTCCTACCGGTGTTGGCGCTCGATGTTCTCGGGCTGCGGCAACTTGCGGATACGGCGGACCGACCGACCACCGGCTGATCCGGCAGGAGGGCGAAGCCGAAGCCGAAGATCGGATCGGCCAGGCGGTCAGATTCGTGAGGCGAACAAGGTCACGCCCTCGCCGCCGAGGTCGTCGACCGCACCCTTTCTGCCCGACATGGCCAGGACCAGCGACGTCAGCGGGCCGGTCACCTCGGGCCCCTCACCGTGGGTCCACGCAGCGTCAGTGGCCGCCAGACGGAGGCCGGCGATCCGCCGCTTGGATCCGATGAGCAGGTTGGTCGTGACGTAGTTGTCGGCAACTGCCACCAGCGCCGCCTCGTCGACGGTGTGGGCCAGGCCGAGCGGTCGTCGGATGTCTTCGCCGTGCACCACGATCTCGCCCAGCATGGTGACGACCGGGGCAGGGGGATGGTTGGTGGTGGATGTCCTTGCGCGGAGTCGCCGGACCATGTCCGCGGGCGCGACCTCGGCGAGTCGGCGGGCGGCACGTTCTGCGAATACGTTGAACCGGAATCCGGCCAGGATGAACTCCTTGTAGAAATTGGGGATCGTCTGCTCGGCGGCGGCCAGGACATGGCCGGCGGTGATGTGCACCGACCAGCCGCCACACCACGATGCGGCCGCCCACTGTTCGCTCGTCAGTCCCTCCCAGGTATCGGCCATGGCCGCCCGTTCGGCATGGATGAGGGCCCAGGTATCGGCGGTCGTCACGGGTGCGGGACTCCTTGTCGGTGGTGGATCCTGCGGACGGGATGTTCCCAGGATGTCGGGTCGGCGGTCAGCTTCCCGGTACCGGGTCGGGGCCGGGGTCGCCCCCGGTGGCTGCCACCTGGAGCCGGTCGAGGTAGTGGTCCCAGCCCCCGGAGTGGTCGGATACGGCGTCCTCGGGCAGCCCACTGTGGGTCAGGCGGACCAGGGTGCCGAGCTCGTCGGGCAGGAGGCGGATCTCGACCTGGGTTGACCCGGAGGGGATCGGGTGGCCGGGTTCGGCCCACCCGAAGCTGAATACCACACGCTCGTTGGGCACGACCTCGAGGAACTCGCCGGCCGACTGGTGCGTCCCGCCCATGAGCACTCGGTAGATTCCCCCGGGCCGCGGGTCGAGGACGGCCTCGGAACCGCCCCACTCGACGTACTTGACCGGGTCGACGAGGTAGTCGAACACCGCCTCGGGGCCGGCCTTGATGTGGATCTCGCGGACAAGTTCAGCCATGGGCTCCTCCTGTGTTTCGCTCGTGGGCCTCGACGGCGTCACGGAGACGCCCGAGACCGGTGGTCCAGTAGTCGTCCAGAAACGAGCGCAGCCTGGCCATCTCCTGATGGTTGGAGCGATAGAGGCGGCGGGTGCCGTCCCGGCGCTCTACGACCAGGTTCGCGCTCTTCAGGACAGCCAGGTGCTGGGACACGGCGGACCGGGTGACCTCGCCGACCCGGACGGCGATCTCGGTTGCCGGCAGCTCCTCGGACCAGACGATCCGGAGGATCTGCCGGCGCCGGGGCTCCGCCACCGCCTTGAGTGCCGCGTCCATGGGCATTATGTAAGCCGATACTTGCGTAAGTGTCAACTGAACCAATGGTGCGTCGCAGTGAGAGGGTGGCCGGATCGTCAGCGCCGCGCCCAGGCCCATCACGGCCCTTGCTGCGATCAGACCGTTTGGGTCGGTGGTGAGCCCGCTGGCCACGCCCTGGCCGGGGCGCCGAGTTCCATCCTCGGCGTGCCGTCGGGGTACCTCCCGCTGTCCGAGGCCGTGGGGTCGGGCCTCGCGGTGCGCGGTGACGTCGCCCTGCTCGACCGCGTCGTCCCGGATCGGTCGACCCGGGACGACTCCGGGGCCGTTCCGGCCTGAGCCGGCAGGACCGGCGCGACCGGCGGGACCGGCCTCAGCGCAGGGCCGCCACCCGGGCCAATGCGTCCTCAACCTCGACCATCAGGCGTCCGACAAGCTCGCCGGCCGGCAGCAGCTCATCGATGGCGCCGACACCCTGCCCGCTCGGGTAGCACTCGCGTGACGGGTCGACGTCAGGGTCGTCGGGACCGGTCGGCAGATGGAGCACTCCTTGGGTGATCGACGTGAGCATCTGCTCCGGAAAGGGCGACAGTTCGTCAGGGTGTTTGTCGAAGTAGGCGGTGCGCTCGTTGGCGATCACCCGCATCGGCTTGCCGCTGTAGGACCGGCTGACCGTGGTCTGGCTCTCGTCTGAAGCCAGCAGGGCGTCGTGGTACCCGATCGACACCCGGGCCTCGGGGGTGGCGATGAAACGGGTGCCGAGCCACACGCCGTCGGCTCCGAGGGCAAGCGCCGCGGCGATCCCCCGGCCGTCCACGATCCCGCCGGCCGCCACCACCGGAACCTTGTCCCCGACGGCGTCGACGATCTGGGGCACCAGGGGCATGGTGGCCACCTTGCCGGTATGACCTCCGGCTTCGGTCCCCTGGGCGACCACCAGGTCACAACCGGCCTCGACGGCCAGCACGGCATGGTGGACGCGTCCGCACATGTTGACGACCAGCACGTCAGCGTCGTGGCACAGGGCGATGACCTCGCGGGGAACACCCAGGGCGCCCACGAAGATGCGGGCCCCGGCATCGATGATCCGCTGTACTTGTGCGGCCATGTCACCCGGCATGGCGGTCAACAGGTCGACGCCCCACGGGTGGTCGGTGGCCGCGTTCATGGCTGCCATCTCGTCGTCCATGGTTTGCGGGTCCATGGTGGCCGCACCCAGTGTGCCGATCCCACCTGCCTCCGACACGGCGGCGGCGAGTTGGTGGTAACTCACCCCGCCCATCCCAGCCAGCATGACGGGGTGTTCGATCCCCAAGAGCTCGGTCAGTCGCGTCTGCATCTTCGCCGTCCTTTTCGTTCGACGGCGGAGGCGGCGCCGCAGTCGGGTGCACGGATCCCCCATCCGTGCCGCCCATCCTAAGCAGGCTGTCTGCCCTAAGCAGGCCGTTTGCAGGGCACTAGTTCGTCGGGCCGGATGACCTCAGAGGCTGCCCGGGCCCGCCGGGACGTCGACGGCGTGCTGGCGGAGCGCGTCGAGCGGCACCACCTCAAGTGCGGCCACGTGTGTGGAGGCCAGCACCACGAATGCCGCGGCACCAGCGTGGTGGGCCCGCAGCCAATTGACCGCCGTCACGCACCACCGGTCGCCCGGCACCAACCCCGGGAACCCGTGGGCGGGCATCGGTGTCGACAGGTCGTTGCCGATGGATCGCTGATGATTGAGGAACTCGGCCGTCACCACAGCGCAGATGGTGTGGCTGCCCACGTCGTCACTTCCCGTGGAGCAGCAGCCGTCTCGGTAGAAGCCGGTCAGGGGATCGGTGCCGCAGGGCTCGAGGTCGCCACCCAGGACGTTGCGTTCGCTCATCGTGAGGACCCCGCCAGCTGAGCCGCGTGTCCGTCGCCCGGGTGCCGGTCACTCAATCGAACGTCTCCATCTCGACCCCGACGTACGTCTCGAGCCGCCAGGACGGCGTAATCGAGCAGTCGTCCACTCGGACGATGACCTCGCGACCCTCACCCATCCGGGCGTCGTCGACCGGCCCACCCAGATGTGCGGCCTGGGGATCCATGGGCCGACTGTACATTCGGACGCGTCGGGACGGATCGGTCGGTGCACGGCGTTCTCGAACGTATCGCCGTCACATCCGGCATCCCCGGTACATCCGGTATCGCCGGCGCATCCGCCATCCCCGGCACATCCGGCCGAATCGGTCTGCATCATCACCTCCCCGAGTCATGCTGCAGGAAGCAGGCGACGAGCCACCCGTCCCGCTGTCCCGCCCGCGCGCCGTACCATGGGCGGATGAGCGACGCGACGTCAACGGGTGACTCCTCCGAGCAGCCCCTCGTGGGCATCAAGCCCCGCAGCTTTGCCGTCACCGACGGGCCGACCCGGGCGCCGGCCCGGGCCATGCTGCGCGCCGTGGGCATGGGCGACGATGATTGGAGCAAGCCGCAGATCGGGGTGGCCTCGTCGTGGAACGAGGTGACGCCATGCAACATGCCCCTTGCGCGGCTGGCTCAACAGGCCAAGCATGGCGTGCGCGAGGCCGGTGGCTTCCCCTTCGAGTTCGTGACCATCGCCGTGTCCGACGGGATCTCCATGGGCCACGAGGGAATGCGAGCGTCGCTGGTGAGTCGCGAGGTGATTGCCGACTCGGTCGAGACGGTCATGCATGCCGAGCGCTTCGACGGGATGGTGACGTTGGCCGGATGTGACAAGTCATTGCCCGGCATGCTGATGGCCTCGGCGCGCCTCAACCTGCCGAGCGTCTTCGTGTACGGCGGGTCGATCCTGCCCGGCCGGGTCCGTGACCGGGCCATCGACATCACGTCGGTCTTCGAGGCTGTCGGTGCCCACGCCGTCGACGCCCTGACCGATGACGAGCTCTCGCTGATCGAACACAACGCCTGCCCCACTGAGGGGTCGTGCGCCGGGATGTTCACCGCCAACACGATGGCATCGGTGGCCGAGGCCCTCGGTATGTCGCTGCCGGGCAGCTCGTCGGCCCCGGCGGTCGACCGCCGCCGCGACGACCTGGCCATCGCGTCGGGCCACGCCGTGGTCGAGATGCTGCGTGCCGGGATCCGGCCCCGCCAGATCATGACCAAGGAAGCATTCGAGAATGCCATCAGCGTGGTGATGGCACTGGGCGGCTCCACCAACGCGGTGCTCCATCTCCTGGCCATCGCCAACGAGGCCCGGGTCGACCTCACCCTCGACGACTTCAACACGGTGGCCGCCCGGGTGCCACATCTGGCCGACACCAAGCCCCACGGCAAGTACCACATGTCCGACCTCGATCGGATCGGCGGCGTGCCGGTGGTGCTCGCCCAGCTGCTCGAGGCCGGGCTGCTGTACGGAGACTGCATGACCGTCACCGGCCGGACGATGGCCGACAATCTGGCCGCTCTCGACCCACCGGCCCCCGACGGCGACGTGGTCCATGTACTGTCCGACCCCATCCACGCCCAAGGTGGGATCGCCGTCCTCACCGGGACGCTCGCCCCCAAGGGCGCGGTGGTCAAGGTGGCCGGCCTCGACAACCTTACTTTCGACGGCACGGCCCGGGTCTTCGACGGCGAGGACAAGGCGATGGACGAGATCCTGGCCGGTGCGATCCGACCCAACACCATGGTGGTGATCCGCTACGAAGGTCCGAAGGGCGGTCCAGGCATGCGCGAGATGTTGGCCGTCACGGGTGCCATGAAGGGTGTCGGCCGCGGTACTGACTGCGCCCTGGTCACCGACGGGCGGTTCTCGGGCGGCACCCACGGGTTCTGCATCGGCCACGTGGCACCCGAGGCGGTGGACGGGGGACCGATCGCCCTGGTGGCCGACGGCGACCGGATCGTGGTGGACGTGGCCAACCACACCATCGACCTCCTGGTCGACGAGGCCGAGCTCGACCGACGACGGGCGGATCTCAAGCACCCCGCCCCGCGCTACACGTCGGGCGTGCTGGCCAAGTTCGCGAGATTGGTCACCGGCGCCGAGCGCGGCGCCATCACCGAGGCCTAATGGGGATCGACGTGTCCACCTGGGCTGAGTTCCGTCGGGGCGATCCCGGGCTCGCCTCGGTGGCGGAGGTCCGGATGGCCAAGGACGGATTGGTGCTGGTCGGGACACTGCGCGCCAACGGCTGGCCTCGGATCAGCCCGGTGGAGCCGCTGATCGTGGGCGACGAGCTGTAGCTCGGGATGACGTGGCGGTCGCGCAAGGCGGTCGATCTCCTGGTTGACCCACGGTGCGTGGTGCACACCACGGTGTCCGACACAACCGGGACACGAAGCGACGTGAAGGTCTACGGCCGCGCCCTGGGGGTGGATGGACCCGAGGAGCGGGAGCGCTACGGGGTGGCGCTCGATGTGGCCGTCGGCTGGCGGCCCGAGGGTGAAATCCACCTTTCCGCAGTCGATGCCACGGAGGTGGGCTACTTCGCCGCCGTCGGCGGCGGTCACGACGTGCGCACGTCGTGACCGTGACCCCGATACTTGTCGAACCGACCCGGGCGTGCAACACTGTCCTCATCATGCGTACCACCATCCTGACCTCCGACACCTTGGTACTCGTTTCGTAGCGCACGCGACGTTTTCTCGCCGTGTGCGCTTTCCGACCTCCCAGATGGGAGGTCGTTTTCATGCCCGCCCACGGTTCCGAACCCGGGCGGCCCGCACCACCGCCCGTCATCCGACCACCGTCCAACCACCTTCACCGACCATCGCCGAAAAGGGAGCACCCGATGGAACTCACCGGAGCACAGGCACTGATCAAGAGCCTTGAAATGCAGCACGTGGAGGTTATGTTCGGCCTCCCCGGCGGCGCCATCCTGCCCGTGTACGACCCGATTCTCGACTCGTCGATCCGGCACATCCTCGTCCGCCACGAGCAGGGCGCCGGCCATATGGCCCAGGGTTACGCCCAGGTCACCGGCCGTCCTGGCGTGGCCATCGTGACCTCCGGACCAGGTGCCACCAACGTGGTGACCCCGCTGGCCGACGCCTACATGGACTCGACGCCGCTGGTCGTGGTGACCGGTCAGGTGGCGACCACGTCGATCGGGACGGATGCATTCCAAGAGAGCGACATCACCGGCATCACCATGGGGATCACCAAACACAATTGGCTGATCACCGATGCCGACGACATTCCCCGCATCGTGGCCGAGGCATTCCACGTCGCGACCACCGGCCGGCCCGGCCCGATCCTGATCGACATTCCGAAGGACATCGCTCAATCCACCATGGAGTGGTATTGGCCGACCCCGGGCGACCTGGACCTGCCCGGCTACCGACCGGTGACCGAAGGTGACCCGGCACTCATCCGCGAGGCTGCTGAGCTGCTGCTGTCCGCTGAGCGCCCGGTCATCTACGCCGGCGGCGGCATCCTCAAGGCCCGGGCAGCTGACGCCCTGCGCGAATTGGCCGAGCGCACCGGGATCCCGGTCGTCACGACGCTGATGGCCCGGGGCTGCTTCCCCGACTCACATCCACTCTGCCTGGGCATGCCTGGTATGCACGGCAACTACACGGCGGTCATGGCCATGCAGAAATCGGACCTGCTGATCGCCCTGGGCAGCCGCTTCGACGACCGGGTGACTGGCAGGGTCGACGCCTTCGCCCCCGGGGCGAAGGTCATCCACGTGGACATCGACCCGGCCGAGCACAACAAGGTCCGTGCGGCCGACGTGGCCATTGCCGGCGACTGTCGCCTGGTCATCGAGGAGCTGCTGCTGGCCCTCGGGGCGCTCGGCCTGAGCCACTCTGATGTCACCCGCAGCGGCAAGGGCGGCTCGCCGTCCGACGCCGTGTCCGGTGCCCCGGCCGACCCCGGATCTGTGGCCGGCCGGTTCCCCCGCGACGGACTGGCACCGTGGCGGGCCCAACTGGGGGAGTGGCAGCAGCGGTTCCCGCTGGTCTACGACCAGCAGCCCGGAAGCGGCCCACTCAAGCCGCAGTTCGTCATCGAGCAGTTGCGTGACAACACCCCAGAGGACACGATCGTCGCCTCGGGCGTCGGTCAGCACCAGATGTTCGCCTCCCAGTGGTGGCAGTTCGACCATCCCTACACCTGGGTCAACTCGGGGGGGCTCGGCACCATGGGCTTTGCCGTGCCGTCGGCCATCGGCGCCAAGGTGGGCCGCCCCGACAAGATGGTGTGGGCCGTCGACGGCGACGGCTGTTTCCAGATGACCGCACAGGAGCTGGTCACGGCCAGCTCGGAGCGCATCCCGGTGAAGATCGCCATCCTCAACAACGCGTATCTCGGCATGGTCCGCCAGTGGCAGGAGATGTTCTACGAGGAGCGCTATTCGGAGGTCTACCTCTCGCCCGACCTGCCCGACTACGTCGGCTGGGCCGAGGCCATGGGCTGCGTGGGCATCAGGGTCGAGTCGCCCGACGACGTGGCCACCGCCATCGACAAGGCCAACTCGGTCGACGACCGACCGGTGGTCGTCGATTTCCGTACCGATGCTTTCGAGAAAGTCTTCCCGATGGTGGCGGCGGGCGCCTCCAACGATGACATCATGGTCGACCCCTCGCTGATCGGAGGGCCACACTCATGAGTATGTACGGCACCGACAAGCGCCACCACACCCTCACTGTCCTGGTGGAGAACAAGTCGGGCGTGCTCGCCAGGGTGGCCAGCCTCTTTTCGCGGCGCGGGTACAACATCTTCAGTCTGGCCGTCGCTCCATCCGACAACCCGAAGTTCAGTCGGATCACCATCGTGGTCGACGTCGAGTCGGCACCGTTGGACCAGATCGTCAAGCAGCTGGACAAACTCATCCCGGTGGTCTCCATCACTGAGCTCGACCCCGCCCACTCCCGTGAGCGGGAACTGCTACTGGCCACGGTTGCGGCCGGCCCCGAATCACGGGGCCAGGTCATCCAGCTGGTCGGAGTCTTCGAGGGGAAGATCGTGGATGTCGGCCCGGAGCACCTGACGGTGATGGTGGCCGGCGCCCCCACCAAGCTCGACGATTTCGAAGACCTGATCCGGGGATACGGGATCGTCGAGATGCAGCGGACCGGTCGCGTGGCGTTGCCTATGCTCGACCGGGTCGATCACCGGGGCCAACCGGCCACCGGAACGGCAAACACCACAGAAAAGGCAGGTTGAAGACGATGGCCACGCTGTATTACGAGAAGGATGCAGACGCCAGTCTCATCGGTAACAGCAAGGTGGCCGTGATCGGCTACGGATCCCAAGGGCATGCCCATGCCCTCAACCTGTCCGAGTCAGGTGTCGACGTCCGGGTCGGTCTTCGGGAGGGCTCGTCGTCCCGGGCCAAGGCCCAAGAGGCGGGACTGCGGGTGCTGTCGGTGGCCGATGCCGCCGCCGAGGCCGACCTGATCATGGTCCTCCTGCCGGACACCGAGCAGGCCAGGGTCTACGAGGCCGAGATCGCTCCCCACCTGAAGGCCGGGGATGCCCTCTTCTTCGCCCACGGGTTCAACATCCGCTTCGACCTCATCAAGCCTCCGGCCGACGTCGATGTGGCCATGGTCGCCCCCAAGGGACCGGGTCACCTGGTGCGGCGCACCTATACCGAAGGCGGTGGGGTGCCATCACTCATCGCCGTGTCGCAGGATGCCACCGGCAAAGCCCACGCCCTCGCCCTGTCCTATGCGCACGGCATCGGAGGAACGCGTGCCGGCGTGCTCGACACCACCTTCGCCGAAGAGACCGAGACCGATCTGTTCGGTGAGCAGGTCGTGCTGTGCGGCGGCATGACGGCGCTGGTGCAGGCCGGGTTCGAGACCTTGGTGGATGCCGGCTACCAACCGGAGTCGGCGTACTTCGAGTGCCTCCACGAGCTCAAGCTCATCGTCGACCTCATGTACGAGCAGGGAATTGCCGGAATGCGGTACTCCATCTCCGACACGGCCGAGTACGGCGACCTGACCCGTGGTCCGCGGGTCATCAATCAGGCGGTCAAAGACGAGATGCGGACCATCCTCGACGAGATCCAGGACGGACGGTTCGCCGCCGAATGGGTTGCCGAGAACATCAACGGCCGCCCGAACTATGACCGGCTGAAGCAGGCCGGGCAGGAGCATCAGATCGAGAAGGTCGGTGCCGAGTTGCGGGACATGATGCCGTTCGTCACCGCTGGCAAGCAGAAGGTGCAGGACATCTCGGGCGGCTGATTCGCTCGGCCCGACCCTACGGGGTCGGCGCTCACAGACGTTGCGGCCCCGTCGGACCTATCGGCGGGGCCGTTGCGCGGGTCCCCGTCCCTGCCGCGTCAACGGGGCCGCATCAGGACGCGTCAAAACGCGTCAGCCGAGCTGTCTCAAGGTGCCGCGGTGGCAGGCATCGTGGCAGGCGTCGTGGTCGCGGCGCCTGTGGCCTGTGACGCCAACGTGGCGAAGATCTGCTGGGTCAGCGACTCCTGCTGGGCCAGTGTCGCCGTCGAGGCCACGGTGACCTGGGTCTTCCCGTTGATGGTAACGAGACCGATGACGGGGGGCCTCGCTGACGTGTCCGAGTAGTAGTAGGCACTGAACCCCGGTCCAGACACGTCGGTCAAGGAGCCGTGGAGCTTTCCTAGTCGGGCCTGCTCCAGGCCGGCGTCGGCTTCGGTCACCTTGGCCCTGAACCCCACGATGACCATATCGGCCGCAACTTTGGAGGAATAGGTGCAGACCGTCGACCGGGTGGAGTTGGCGACCCGGGGTGCATCGACCGTCTTGCCGAGCGTTTGTTCGATCTGCGCGGCTGTCACCAGCGAGCAGACCGAGGCGGTATGTTGCTGACCGTTTGGCCAAGTGGTGGTGGTCGATCCGGTGGCCGAACTGCCGGAGCAGGCGCCCAGCATCAGAGGCAGGGTGGCCGCGCCGGCGAGCAGTAAGGTGAGTCGGCTGAGGCTGGGGATGGCGTGCACGGGGCGACGATACACGGCAGGGCACGCCAGTTGACTGGCGGCCCTCCAGGGTTACTGGGCTAGGTCTCCGACCACATGGGTGATGCAGGCGCACAGGGCAGCGATATCGTCCGGGTCGATGCCCGGGAACATGGCGATCCGGAGCTGGTTGCGCCCAAGTTTGCGGTAGGGCTCGGTGTCGACCACCCCATTGGCCCGCAACACCTTGGCCACCAGAGCGGCGTCAATCGAGTCGTCGAAGTCGATGGTCCCGATGACGTGGCTCCGATCTTGGTCCCGGGTGACGAATGGCGAGGCGAAGGCGGAGTTGTCGGCCCAGGTGTAGAGGATCTCGGCCGAACGGTCGCTGCGGCCGGCGGAGAACTCGAGGCCACCGTTGTCGTTGAACCACTGCACCTGGTTCTCGAAGAGGAAGATGGTGGCCAGGGCCGGAGTGTTGTACGTCTGGTCCAGCTTCGAGTTGTCGAGGGCGATGGTCAGGTCCATCGAGGCCGGTACCCAGCGCCCGGTGGCGGCAATCGACGCGATCCGCTCCTGGGCGGCGGGGGAGAGAAGGGCCACCCATAGGCCACCGTCGGAGCCGAAGCACTTCTGGGGAGCGAAGTAGTAGGCGTCGAACTCGGCCGGGTCGACCCGCAGGCCTCCGGCGCCCGAAGTGGCGTCGACGGCCACCAGTCCGCCGCCGTCGAACGGCAGGGCTGCCCCTTCCGGCCGCAAGATCGGCATCATCACGCCGGTCGAAGTCTCATTGTGGGTCAGGGCGTAGAGGTCCACATCGTCGCGTGCCACGGGCAACGGGTGGGTCCCGACGTCGGAGGTGATGATCTCGGGTTCGCCCAGATGTGGTGCGGCGGCGGCGGCCGTGGCGAACTTGGACGAGAACTCGCCGAAAGTGAGGTGCTGGCTCTTCGACTCGATGAGGCCGAAGGTGGCGGCGTCCCAGAAGCAGGTGGTCCCCCCGTTGCCGATCATCACCTCGTACCCGTCCGGGAGCGAGAACAGCGACGACAGGCCGGTCCGCAGGCTGGCCACCACCGACTTGACCGTCTTCTGGCGGTGGCTGGTGCCGAGGAAGCTGCCTGAGGCGGCGGACAGTGCCGCCACGGCCTCCGGGCGGACCTTGGAAGGACCGGCTCCGAACCGCCCGTCGGTGGGCAGGAGTTTGGCCGGGATGCGGATGTCAGGGGTGTCGGTCACGTATGGAATCATGGCACTCATGGCCCAGGAGACAGAAACCACCGTCGGCCCGCCCCGCGGCGCGGGCGTGACCGGCAACCGCATCTCGGCCCGGATCGCTGCAGTCTCACCGTCAGTCACCCTGGCGGTCGACGCCAAGGCCAAGGCCCTCCAGGCCCAGGGGGAGAGCGTGATCGGATTCGGTGCGGGCGAACCCGACTTCCCCACACCCGAGGCCGTGGTGGCCGCCGCCGAGGCAGCCTGCCGCGACCCGAGGAACCACCGCTACACGCCCACCGCCGGGCTACCCGAGCTCCGCGAGGCAATCGCCATCAAGACGGGACGCGACTCCGGCCTTGAGGTGACCCCTGGTCAAGTCCTGGTGACCAACGGAGGCAAGCAGGCCGTCGCCAACACGTTCGCCGTGTTGTGCGACCCGGGTGACGAGGTGTTGGTGCCCGCTCCCTACTGGACGACGTACCCCGAGTCGATCGCCCTGGCCGGCGGTGTCCCGGTGGCCGTGGCCACCGATGCGGCCAGCGGGTTCCGGGTCTCCGTCGAACAGCTCGAAGCGGCCCGCACCCCCCGCACCAAGGTCTTGCTGTTCGTCTCGCCGTCGAACCCGACAGGCGCCGTCTACCCGAAAGGGGAGATCGAGGCGATCGGACGGTGGGCGGCGGAGCACGGCATCTGGGTGGTCACCGATGAGATCTACGAGCACCTTGTCTACGGTGGTGCAGAGTTCCACTCGATGCCGGTGCTGGTGCCCGAGCTGGCCGACAGCTGCGTTGTCGTCAACGGCGTGGCCAAGACGTATGCCATGACCGGCTGGCGGGTGGGCTGGATGCTGGGTCCGACCGACGTCATCGCGGCCGCCACCAACCTGCAGTCCCACGAGACTTCCAACGTGGCCAATGTGTCGCAGCGGGCCGCCCTGGCCGCCGTCTCCGGCGATCTTTCGGCGGTGGCCATGATGCGGACCGCCTTTGACCGCCGGCGGTTGACCATCCACCGGATGCTCAACGAGATCGACGGTGTCGAGTGCTTGCTGCCCGAGGGGGCGTTCTACGTCTTTCCGTCGGTCACCGGCATCTACGGCCGCGAGTTGCGGGGCCGTATCCCGACCTCCAGCGCCGAGTTGGCCGAACTGGCCATCGAGGAGGCCAAGGTGGCCGTGGTGCCGGGCGAGGCGTTCGGGTCTCCGGGTTACTTCCGGCTGTCCTACGCCCTGGGCGACGACGACCTGGTCGAGGGCGTCTCCCGTCTGGCCAGGCTCTTCGCAGGCGGCTGACGACCTACAGGCCTGCCTACGACCTGCCGGTTGGCCGACAGGTCGCGGGTGCGGTCATGCTGTACGGACCGTCAGGCGGAAGCGGCTCCCCCCGGGCGCCCCGCAACTCGTTCGCACCGCGGTCACGCCGCACGCGTCCGACCGATCGCCACGCGTTTCTCCAATCGAAAGGAACAACATGGGTAGGGTCCTCGTCACCGAAAAGCTGGCCCAGCCGGGTCTGGACCTCATGGCCGAGGCCGGCCATGAGGTGGACATCCAGCTGGGGCTGACCCCCGAGCAGCTGGCCGAGGCCATCGTCGGGGCGAATGCCCTGGTCATCCGGTCGGCCACCACCGTCACCGCCGAAGTCTTGGCCGCCGGAAGCGACCTCGTCGTCGTCGGGAGGGCCGGCATCGGCCTCGATAACGTCGACGTGGCCGCCGCCACCGAGCGCGGTGTCATGGTGGTCAACGCGCCCCAGTCGAACATCCTCTCGGCAGCGGAGCAGGCCATGGCCCTGTTGTTGGCCCAGGCCCGCAACATCCCCCAGGCCCACGCCGCCCTGGTGGCGGGCAAGTGGGAGCGGTCCAAGTGGGAGGGAGTGGAGCTCCACGGCAAGACCCTCGGTGTCGTCGGCCTCGGTCGGGTCGGGGCCCTGGTGGCCCAACGGGCACTGGCCTTCGGCATGCGCCTGGTCGCCTACGACCCCTTCGTCTCGCCGGACCGGGCCAGGCACATGGGCGTGGAGCTCATGGATCTCGAGCAGCTCATGGGCGAGTCCGACTTCGTCACCGTCCACCTCCCGAAGAACAAGGAGACCCTCGGCCTGATCGGCAAGGAGATGCTGGCGAAGTCCAAGCCCGGCCTCCGGATCATCAATACCGCCCGCGGTGGCATCGTCGATGAGGAGGCCCTGGCCGCGGCCATCGGCGACGGCCAGGTCCAGGGCGCAGGCCTCGACGTGTTCGCCAAGGAGCCGACGACCGAGTCGCCCCTGTTCTCGCTCCCCTCTGTCATCGTGGCCCCGCATCTCGGCGCCTCGACGGTGGAAGCCCAGGACAAGGCCGGCATCACCATCGCCGAACAGGTCATCCTGGCCCTGGCCGGCGACTTCGTGCCGTTTGCTGTCAACGTCAATGCCACCGATGTGTCCGAAACAGTCCGTCCGTTCATGGGCCTGTCCGAGCAGCTCGGCCGCATCCTGGCCTGTCTCGAAGACGGGCTGCCCAATACACTCGAGATCGAATACCAGGGTGGACTGGCCGGCTACGGCACCGGCATCCTGACGTTGTCGGTGCTCAAGGGCCTGTTCGCCGAAGGGACGGCCGAGCCGGTCTCCTACGTGAACGCGCCCCAGCTGGCTGCCGAACAGGGCCTCGAGGTCCGGGAAACCTCTACGGTCACCGCCCACGATTTCGTCAACCTGATCACCCTGCGGGGCGGTGGCCACTCTGTGGCCGGAACCCTGGCCGGCCCCAGGTCCGAGCCCCGATTGGTCATGGTGGACGACCACACCGTCGAGGTCCCGCCGGCACCGCACATGGTGGTGGTCCGCAACGACGACCGTCCGGGGATGATCGGTGTCGTCGGGACCATCCTGGGCGACGCCGGTGTCTCGATCTCCTCGATGGCCGTCGGCCCGTCGGCGACGGCCAACACCGCGCTGATGGTGCTGTCGACCGACGGGCAGGTCCCCGACGGTGCGCTGGCCCAACTCCGCGACGCCGCCGGCATCAGCGACGTCCACACGGTCCGGTCGTAAGGGCCCCGGTGGGCGACCCCGTTGAGTTCTGCGTCGGACAGGTGGTGACGGTCTTCCGCTCACGGCTGCGGCAGGGTGGCGAGGCCGCCTACGGCGAGATGGCTGGAGCCATGGAGGACGCGGCACGCGCGTCGCCCGGCTTCGTCGACTACGCCGTCTTCGTAGCCGCCGACGGCGAACGGGTCTCGGTGGTCACCTTCGCCACCCAGGAGGCCCATGCCGTCTGGCGTGACGACCTCTCCCACCGCGCCGCCCAACGCATGGGTCGGAAGGAGTTCTACGACGCCTACTCGGTGCAGGTGGGGGAGTGTCACTCGGTCAGCCGTTGGGAGCGCCCGCCCGGGTGATCGGGCCGGAGTGCCGGACCTCGCGCCGTAGTCCTACCGAGAGCTCTTGACGGGCACCGGTGGCCAGGTGTCGCCGGTGATAGTAGGTAGGACGGCCCCGCCGCCGGAGGGAGCCGTCACATGCTTGAGAATCCGGGCGACCACCACCAGCGCCCCCATGAGGACGACGGCCCGACAGACCCAACCGGCAATCGTTTTCATCTCTGCACTCTACGGTTCGCCCGGGCAACGTGCGTACGAACGATCGGTCCGAAGAACAGGATCGACGGGGGAGCGGACGGCAGTTCCGCGACTGGCCGCGTTGACAGTGCGGGTCAGGTGTGCGACAACTTTGGGGGCCCGGTACCGGCCGGCGTCCGGCCTTTCTGCCGCTCCTGCGAGACGTCCCCTGCGGTGCGGCCACACTCTGATCCCCCTGACACGTCATGGAGTCACACGAACATGGACCTGATATTTTCCCGCGGACCGGCCGACCGGCGCTCCTGGCGGGCGGTGCCTGCCAGCCCGGAAGTCCGTCCCCGCTCGTGGGCTGTGCGGATCCTGGCCGTCGTTGCCGCCGGAGGACTGGTGCTTGTGGCGGCAGCGTGCGGAGGCTCATCGTCTTCCACCACCACGTCGACCGTCGCCCCCAGCTCGGTGGTCCGTCCTCCTGCTATTCCACTCCAGGGTTGCAACTACGTCCTCAACGGCATCGTGCCGCCGGGAGAGCCCACGGGGATCCAGCCCGACTTCCCGCCCTTCGCTCCCGATCAGGCTGCCCAATCGGCCATCAGCCACATTGCCGCTCACGGTGGCATCGGGCTCGTGTACGGATTCACTCTGCCCCCTGGCGTCAAACTTTTCGCGGGGCCGGACACGGGCCGGCAACCGGTGGCGACCATCCCGCTCAGCCATTCGATCCTGGCTGCCGATCCGGTCCTATGGACCACTCGTTCCGGTGAGCGCTGGCTCGCCTTCTTCGTCGCCTGCGGCGGGGAGCATCTCTACTGGGTCAGCGTCGACCAGATCGGCAAGGCGGATGCTGGGGCGGGCGCCGAGGCCGTCCGGGCCATCGCCATGCTCGAAGTGGCGGCGCCCTACACACAGACCGGTCGTGCATCGATCCTCCCGGTGAGGATCGTGGACGGCCAATTCACGTGGAACGCTCCGGCCGGTACCCACGCCCTGGTCCCGCCCGCCCGCGGGCAGCTGCTCGGGTTCTGACCGGGACCCGACCTGTCTTCGCCCCGACGGCGAGGACGGATCGGTTGAGACCCGGTCCTTCGACGGCCCTCTGACGGACCTCCGACGGTCCCAGGTCGGACCGGGGACGGAGTTGATCACACAACAATTACCCGCTCATCGGAAAAAGTTTGCCCAACGTTCACCTTCGAATCGTACGATGCGTCTGGGCTCGGAGCGACCACCAAGACGGCCCGGCTCCCGTGTCAGCCAACGCCTGACAGCGACCACCGCAGCAGTTGAGCGGCCAGAAAGGCCCCCCGCAAGATGACCATCGAACTCGACATGCATCCCGGTGGATCGGTCGGCGTCACCCCCACGCCGATCACCCCGAATCGGGAGTACTCGATGCCGGACCGCATCTACCGGCGGGGCGTGCAGGTCGCCGGCCTCGGTGTACTGGCGCTGCTGGCCGCAATCGGCTTCTTCCTCATCAACAAGGGCTTTCCTGCATTCCGGGTGGCTGGACTCAGCTTCTTCACCAATTCGGGATTCAACACGCTCGGCCACAAGGCAACGTTCGGGGTGTTCGCCTCCCTGATCGGCACGATCGAAGTGGCCACGGTGGCCATGATCGTCGGTGCGCCGGTCGCCATCGCCACCGCCATCTTCCTCAGTGAGTACGCCCCCCGCCGGAGCCGGCGCTCGCTCATCGCCCTCGTCGACCTGGCCGCAGCCATCCCCAGCATCATCTTCGGTCTGTGGGCGATCTTCGAGCTGCAACCGAACGTCGTCGGCCTCAGCACGTGGCTCTCCCGGCACCTGGCGTTCATCCCGTTCTTCAAGGTGACAAGCCCGCCGCTCAATGCGTCGATCTTCATCGCCGGACTCGTGGTTGGGATCATGATCGTGCCCATCGTCGCCTCCATCTGCAGGGAGGTCTTCTCCCTGGCCCCGCCGGGCGAGCGCGAGGCCGCCCTCGCCCTCGGCGCCAGCCGGTGGCAGATGATCCGCACGGTGGTCATCCCCTTCGGGAGGGGTGGCATGATCGGCGCCGTCATGCTCGGCCTCGGTCGCGCCCTCGAGGAGACGATCGCCGTCACCATCATCCTCGGTGGTGGCTTCCTCTATGGCCCTCACATCCTCCAGCACGGTGGGACGACGATCTCCCAGTTCATCGTCGTCAACTTCGGCTCCGGGGGCAGGCTCGGCACCCAAGCGCTCCTCCTCGCCGGCTTCACCCTCTTCGTAATCACCCTGATCATCAACCTGGCTGCATCGTCGATCGTCAACCGCTCCCGAAGCGGAGCCGGAGTAGACCTGTGAGCTCCGACGCCGGCATGCAGGCCGCCCCTCAGGGAGTCCTGATCTCCAACACCTCGGTGTCGACGGGTTCGCTGCCGACCCGGCCGCCCTCCCACCCCTCGCCTCCTACGCACGGTTCCGACGATCCCTCAGGCCGGCATCCCGATCCACCAACGCCGAGGACCCTCCCCACGCCCATCCGTCCTAGTGCCGTCGGACCCCAGGACGTCGCACTCATCGTGCTCGCCGCACTCGCGTCGTTCTGCCTGGTGTGGGTCGTCTTCTATCAATTGACCTTCCTGACCGGTGGCCTGGGCTTCCTCGTCTGCTGGTATGCGGGATTTCTGGCGCTTACGTGGTTGGGGACGTCCCAGGTCATCGAGCGCCAGGTGGCGACCGACCGAGTGGTGGGCATCCTCGTGTGGAGTGCCGGCCTGCTCATCGTCGGGATCGTCGTCTTCATCGTGGCCTGGGTGACCTACAAGGCTGTCCCGTCCATCCACTGGAGCGCGCTGTTCACCAAGGACCAGAAGACCCTTACTGCCTCCGACCCCAACCTCCTCAATCACGTAGGCGTGCTCCAGGCCATCGTCGGCACGTTGGAGCAGGTGCTGATGGCCACCCTTATGGGGGTGCCCTTCGCCATAGCCACCGCCGTCTACCTCAACGAGGTCGGCACCGGACGCACGGCCCGCCTCGTCCGCACGGTGGTGACCGCCATGAGCGGGACGCCCTCGATCGTGGCGGGCGTATTCATCTACTCGATCTTCATCTTCACCGGAGTGCTCCACTACTCGGGCTTCGCCGCGTCCTTGGCCCTCGTGGTGATCCTCCTCCCCTCGGTCACCCGCGTGGTCGAAGAGGTGCTCCGCGTGGTGCCGAGCGGCTTGCGCGAGGCATCCTTCTCCCTCGGCGCCCCCGAGTGGCGCACCGTGTGGTCGGTCGTCATTCCGACGGCCCGGTCGGGCGTAGTGACGGCGGTGCTCCTCGGTGTCGCCCGAATCGTCGGCGAGACGGCACCACTCATCTTCACCGCCTTCGGATCCCAGGTGCTGAACGCCAACCCATTGGTCCACGACCAGGGTGCCCTCCCGTTGGTCATCCTCTCCAACACCCATGCGGCCCAGCAGGTCCTCATCAACATCGCCTTCCAGGCCGCCTTCGTGCTCATGTCCATCGTGCTCATCCTGTTCGTGCTGGCCCGCTACTTCTCCCGCACCAAGTCCAAGAAGTCGGGACGGGCACCGACCACCGAGGACGACACGCTGGCCCGTATCTTCCTGCCGATCCCGATCGAAAGTGCCCCCGAATGACCACGTACGCCACCACGCCACCGCCGCCGGTCCCCGATGACGTCAGCGGCCTCGGCCGCAACCGGGGTACCAACCTGTCCGGCGAGGCCGGCCAGATCGATGCCGACGGCGTGTGCGCCTGGTTCAGCGGCCGCCTGGTCCTTGAGGGCGTGACGCTGACCATGGAGAAGTCGAAGGTGACAGCGCTGATCGGACCGTCAGGCTGCGGCAAGTCGACGTTCCTGCGCATCCTCAACCGGATGCACGAGGTCGTCCCGGGCGCCCAATTGGCCGGTTCGGTCCGACTCGACGGCCTCGATATCTACGGCCCCGGACAGCGGGCCATGGAGACCCGGCGCCATATCGGCATGGTCTTCCAGAAGCCCAATCCCTTTCCGGCCATGACCATCGCCGAGAATGTGCTGGCCGGCCTCCGGTTCTCGCGTGTCTCCCCCGGCAACAAGGATGAACTGGTGCAGGCCTCCCTGACCAAGGCCGGGCTGTGGAAAGAAGTGAAGGACCGCCTCGGTGAGCTGGGCGGCGCCCTCTCCGGCGGCCAGCAGCAGCGGTTGTGCATCGCCCGCGCGCTCGCAGTGAAGCCCCGGGTGCTGTTGATGGACGAACCGTGCTCGGCATTGGACCCCACGTCCACCCTGCGCATCGAGGAGACGATCAAGGACATCGCCGACGAGGTGACCGTCGTGATCGTGACCCACAACATGCAGCAGGCTCAGCGCGTCTCGGACTACTGCGCGTTCTTCCTGGCCGAGGAGAATCGGCCCGGACGGGTGATCGAGGCGGGACGGACCGAGACCATTTTCGGCGGACCTACCGACCAAAGGACGTTTGACTATGTCAATGGCCAATTCGGCTGACCGGGCCACCCGGGGAGTGCGCGCCGCCGCCGTGACGGCGGCGCTGCTCGTCGTGCTCGGCGCTACGCAACTTTGGGGAGCCCTGCCAGCAGGGGCAAGCCCGAACATGCAATCGACCGGCTCGAGCTTCGCCGGCGCAGCCATCCAGGAGTGGGTGGGTACGTCCAACACCCTCTTCGGTCTGAATATCAACTGGCAGGTCCAGAGCTCGATCATCGGCCTCAACCAGTTCGCCACCAACCAGGTCGACTTTGGAGCCTCGGACATTCCCTACAGCTCGGGCCAGGCCCAGAGCTCGCCGAACCAGCCCTACCAGTACCTGCCTGACGTGGCCGGTGGCCTGGCCTTCATGTTCAACTTGAACGGCCAGGACGGTAGTCAGATCACCAACCTCAACCTCGACGCAAGCGTGATCTCGAAGATCTTCTTCGGGAAGATCACCACCTGGAACGACCCCGCCATCCGGGCCCTCAACCCAGCGATCTGCCCGTCTGCAAATCAGTGCAACCTGCCCAGTCAGGCGATCATCCCCGTGTACCGGAGCGAGCCTTCCGGCGAGAATTACCTGCTGTCCGACTACCTCGTGCACCAGGACCCGGCGGACATTGCAGCAGCCAACTCGGACTTCTCGCGGTCGCCCCTCACGTTGCCCAGCGCGACCTGGGTGTATCCGTCCGACCTCAGTCAGGTCCTCCATCAGACCAACTACCCCAACCTCGGCAAGTTCGTCCCGCAGGTGGGTTCCGACAACGCCGCCAACTACGTCTCCTCGGCCGCCAGCGTCGGTTCGATCACCTACGTGGAGACCGCCTACGCCATCAACCACCACTTCCCGGTGGCCTCGCTGGTGAACGCCGCCGGGAAAACCGTGCAGCCGTCGTCGGTGAACGTCGCCACAGCCCTCGAGGCCGCCGTCCTCCACCCTGACCTCACCCAGGACCTGACCGGCGTCTACACCAACCCGTTGGACAACGCCTATCCGCTGTCGGCCTACAGCTACCTGGTCGCCGCCTGCTCACCGGCCCTGGCCGCCGGCCAGCACCAAGCATGTGCCGGCGGACCGAATACGGCGTCGCCGTTCTCGACGTCGAAGGGCCAGGCACTTGGCCAGTTCGTCTCGTACCTGGCCTGTGCCGGGCAGGCGCGGATGGCCTTCCTGGGCTATTCGCCCCTCCCTCCTGTACTGGTGCAGGAGGACTTCCTGGCGGTGGGGCGGATGAACGGCGGTGTCCAGCCGCCCCCTCCCACGGCGGCCAACTGTAAGAACCCCTATGTCGACGGAACGACCATCCTGCCCGGTGCGCCCGTGGTCGCCGGCGTTGCGGGCGGAGGCGTGACCGCCCCCGCCGCGACTTCCAGCGGAGGTGGCGGCACAGCTGGTGGCGCCGGGGGGGCGAACGGGTCATCGACCTCGAGCGGTGGGTCTGGCTCCTCCGGTTCGACGAACGGCTCCAGCTCCGCTACCGCGGGGTTGACCGCCGACCAGATCGCCAAGGGATACACGGTCGTCAACGGCCAGGTGGTCCACAAGCCCTGCCCCGACGGCCGGTTCATCTGCGGGTCCGACCTCGTCGCCGCCACCAAAAGCGTGATCGGACCGTCGGCCCTCGTCTACATCGGGTGGTCGCTCCTCTTTCTGGCCCTCGTCCTTGGTCCTCCGCTGGTCGCCTCGCGGATCAAGCGCCGCCACGCGGGGGATATAGCGAAGGGGCCAGCATGACCGGCCGGATACGGGACCGAAGGACAAGTTCATTGAGGGTCTCCAAGGAAGTGGGTACAGTGATAGTGCAGGGCCCAGCAACGAAGTCGAAGGGCGTCCGCCCCCCGCTCCGGCGCCGGTCGTTGAGGATTTGGATGGCACTGGTTCTCGCCCTCGGCACCGTATCGGTGGCTGCCGCCATCGTGCCGACGACGTCCCGGGCAACGACCGCTGGAGCTGCGTCCACCTGTGCCGACGATGGCCATTCCGGGTGCCTGGTGACACTGCCGTGCTCCGTCCTGCCCTGTGCGTCGGTGGACGTCAGTCCGGTATCCGACCTGGCCGACGGTCAGTACGTGTTCGTGACGACCCGCAACTTCGACCCGACCGGAAGCATGCGGGTTGCCATCTGCTCGCTCACGTCGTCGCCGTCCGACCCGTCCTGCCTCAACGGACAGTGGGAGCAACTCTCGCTCGGGCCGATCCACGTCCCGATCACCAACTTGGCGTCGACGGGCAACCTTTCCACAGTCTCCTATCCGGTCTTCTACAATCCGGCCGCCGACGGGAATGCCACCTTTCCCTCGCACGACATCACCAATACGACGGGTGCCGTACCCGGCTTCCACTGTGACAACGGCGCCAATCCCTGTGCTCTGGTGGTGACCCAGGAGGCCGGTCAGGGGAATTTCGTGGGCAATGGTCCCCAGGTGACTGCGGCCAACAGTGCAGTGGTGCCGCTCAGCTTCGCGGCAGCAGCCGTCGGTTGTCCGGCCTCGGCTCCCCTGATCCAGACCGACAGCTCGTTCAGTCTTGAGCACTTCGTACCGGCTGCCGTCGCGGCCACTTGCGCCGGCGCCACCGGTGTCACCGCAACCAACACTGCGGCTGACAGCAACCGGGTTGTCACCGACGAACTGTCCGGTGGTGTGCCCCTGGGCTTCATCGACAACGCGTCAGACCCGGTGCAGATGAAAGCCCTCGAGGGCAGTTCCGCATTGGCGGGCAAGTACACCCTGATCCCAGTTGCCGTGTCGGGCGCTGCTGTCGGCTTCCTGGCCTCCGCCAACGGCGGACCCGTGGACTTCCCGGTCTCCTCCTATAACGTCACCCCCAACATGCTGGCCGGCATCATTTCCGGTCAGTACCAGTCGCCTCGGGGGAACACTCAGTTGAATAATGGCCGTTGGACCGTCGTGGCCAACGACCTCCTGGTCCCACCGTTGTCCTGCCCCACACTGGTCGGCTGCAGCATTACTGGGGGGATAAACGCTGTCACGACGCACCAGCCGTTCAATGCATTCGAGCTGCTGAACCCGTCTGCCCCAGGCGCCGGCGGCCCCAACCAGTTCGGGTCCTACATGTCCAACGTCGCCACTGGCGCGAGCCTCCAGGCGACCAGTTGGATCTGTAACCAGCCCACTGCCCCGTTCAACGTCAACGTCAAAGTCGTGGGTGGTCCGGTCACTCCGGTGCCGGTGTCCGTCACCGACCCGCACTCCGCCGCCACGACCCTCATCACGCCCCCGGTGGCATCGACGATCTGGCCCCCGCAGAACAATCCGACCGCCGTCTGGCCCTTCCCCTCCACCTGCAATGGCATCTCCACGATTCCCGGGGTCGGTGCCCTGACGAGTTCGGACATCAGCTTCGGGCTGGCACAGCTGCCCAGCGGACAGGCCAAGAACATCCGTACGTGGGCCTACAGCGACTCAGCGGCGTTCGTCCCCGGCCCGGGTGCGTTGCCCCGCGTCGCCTTCGGCGTCATGGACACGTCGCAGGCCTCGTTCTACGGACTCAATGACGCGAACGTGCAGAACGCGTCAGGGGCGTTCGTCGCACCGACCGCAGCCAGTCTCGAGGCCGCCGCCAATGACCTGAAACCGTGTGGGGCCGACGACCTGACCTGCCCGGCCAACACCTACGCCGTCAACTACGGCAACACCGACCCTGCGGCCTACCCGATGCCGGTGGTGACCTATGCCGTGGTGGCAACCACCCCCCAGCCGGTGGCGGCGGCCACCACCCTCAAGAACCTCTTGACCAATCTGGTCAACTTCTCCCACTCGGGTTCGCTGCCGTTCGGCTACGCGCCACTGCCGACGGCGATGTACCAGGCGGCAATCTCGGAGATCAACTCGGCGGTGGTGACCCAGCCTGGCGCTGCCACAACGACCTCCACCACGCCTTCCGGAGGAACGTCGACGACCACGTCCAACGGTTCCTCCGTGTCGAGCTCCGCCGCCTATTCGAGCACCTTGCCGCTCACCGGAGAGACGGGCACGGGCGGGAGTGGTGGAACGGGAAGTCGTGGGTCAGGCAATGGTCGAGCGGGTAATGGTCGAACGGATACTGGTGGGTCGTTGCCCACCGGGCTGCTGCTCGTGAGCCTCGACGCAGCCACCCGATTCCTCCTACCGGCCATCGTCTTGCTGGCGCTGGCGTGCCTGATCGCCGGACCTCTGCTGTTGTTCGGCCCAGGGGCACGGAGGCGACGCGAGCCGGGAGCACCCGAATGACTGATACCCGGACCACCATCGCCACGCCGTCCCCCGACGTCGCCCCGGCGAGGAGTGCCGGCCCGACCGCGGGCTCGGGTGACCCCTTGTCCGCCTCCCGGGACGCTGACCAGGATCTGGGCGTGCGGGTTAGCCCGAGCGACACAGGTTCCGCCCAACGCACCATCCACATACCGGACATCCCCGTTCGAAGGCTCGTCGGGCTGTGCCTTGTTGGGATCGGTGCCCTCATCGTGCTCTTCCTCGTCTACCTGTTCGTCTTCACGCCTCTTACCGCCGCACGGAATCAGCAGCGCCTGACCCAGTCGCTGGTGGGCCACCCCCTCACGGTCTACAAGTTGGTCGACGGCGCCTCGCCCCCCGAGGGGAGCGCCATCGGCGTACTCATCATTCCTGCGCTCCACCTTGACCAGGTCATCGTCCAGGGGACGAGTGCCGCCGACCTGATGAACGGGCCTGGCCTCATGCCGGGGACGGCACTCCCGGGTTCGCCGGGCAACTCGGTTATCGCCGCGCGGCGCGTCACCTTCGGCGCGCCCTTCGGCGCTGCCAACACGATGAAGGTGGGGGCCACGATCCGGGTGGTGGACGGGGCTGGGACCTTCAACTACAAGGTGACCCGTGTCCACGCCGTGGTGGCCGGCGTGCGTGACGTGGTGCTCCCCACCGCGGACAACCGCATCACGTTGGTGACCGCGAACTCCACGACCCTGCCGAGCGGCCGCCTGGTCGTCCAGGGGAAGCTGGTCGGGCCCGCGGTGGCCGTCCCCAATCACACGGTGGCAGTTCCGAGTTACGACCTCGGGTTGAGCGGCGACCCGGCGGCCGGTGGCCTCGCCGTCCTCTGGTCGATCATCACCCTGCTCGTGCTCCTCATGGCGGCACTCGCTGTCTGGCGATGGCGCCGACCGTGGCTGGTCTACCTCTTCGCCGCCCCCATGCTGCTGATGTGCGGGCTGTTCGCCTGCGAAAGCGTGGCCCGGGCCCTTCCCGCAACCTTCTGACCTGCGCCACCCCCGACCCTGGGGCAGGCCCTGCGGGAACTGTTCCGCGTCCAATTCCGTCACTCTGTGCGGTCCTGCGACTCGCTACGCATGCAGGTGAACGGCATGTCACGAAGAGTTCATCGTCACCCCATCCATCTGTGACGCTGGGATTACCTGGGTTCCTTACTGTGCGCTTACGAGGGGTACGCACGGGTGCGTGTTCTCCCGTGCCCTCGCACCTGACCAACCAACTGAGGAGATAGTCAATGATCCGTTCACTGTTCACCCGCCGGGGTGCTGCGGCCGCTGCCGCCGCAACCATCGGCCTTTCGGGGATGTCACTGGCCTTTGCTGGCACCGCTGGCGCGGCTCCCAACGCCTCCCCCATTTTCGGGAGTGGTTCGCAGACTTCGTACGCCGTGATGACCTCCCTGAGCGATGTGTTCAACAACGCTGCCGGTTGTGACCTCACCGCCACGACGTCGTCGCCCTCCACCCTGAACTGCGGTACGTCGAGCTTCGCACTCGGCACCGTCGGTGGCGAGCAGGGCTTCAACGTCTCCGCCGAGAACCCCTACAACGACTTCACGGTCCAGGCTCCGGCCATCGGCTCGGGCAACGGCCGTAACGCCCTGCTGGCCGCCGGCGCGGGCACGCCGACCCAGACCATCAACTACGCCCGGTCCTCCAGCTACAAGGCCGTCGGTTCCACGGTGAACTTCGTCGAGTACGCCACGGACGGTGTCTCGTGGACCGCCTTCAGCAAGTACAAGGGAGTGGCCACCCCGCATGCCGCGGTCACCAACATCTCCACGGCCAACCTGAAGCTCATCATGAACGACACGCTGAGCTGCACCATCAACGGCGTGGTCACGAAGATGGACTGGCGGTGCCTCGGCGCCACGACGGCTGGCCACATCGACTGCTACATGGCCCAGACCGGCTCGGGTACCTACTCGACGTGGTCGGGGTATCTCGGGTTCACGGGCGCCCCGGCGTGCGTGAAGGACAACACCAACGGTGACACCACGGGTGCCAAGCACAGCAACCTGTTCGAGAACCAGATGTCCACCATCTACCACCAGAGCGACGCGAAGTACGCCATCTACTTCATGTCGCTGGGTAAGTACACGACGACCTGCCCGAAGGGTGTCTGCGCCGGTACCTCGACCACAACCCTCACCACCCTGGGCAAGATCGACGGGAAGACGGCCACGAAGTCCACGGTGCAGGGCACCGGTGGTGGCCTCGGTGTGACGTTCCCCGTCACCCGCGGTCTCTACAACCTGTACAACAACTCGACGGCGATCGTGCCTTCGAACCAGGCCACCCTCAACTTCACGTCTGAGTACGGCTTCCTCTGCAAGGCCGGCACGAAGACGGACATCGATCCCTCGACGGGCGTGAGCTTCCGCACCGACATCGAGAACGCCATCACTGCGCAGGGCTTCTTCCCGCTCGATGTGTCCGGAGCCACGTTCCCCGAGGGTACGGTCACCAATCAGGCCGTCATCACGGACGCTGGCTACACGGCCATCGACCCGGTCTCGGCCAACGGGTTCTGCCTCGTCAGCCACGGCTGAGCAGCAACAACACAGCGGTACCAGTAGGCGGCGCCCTACGGGGTGTCAGTGGGAAGGGGGTCCGGCTCAGCCGGGCCCCTTCCCGCGTCTGCCATTGGATCCCTTTCATGCGACATGACCCACCGGGCGGCGTCGGTCCCTGGTCTCAGCCGTCGAGGCGGACGAGGGTCAGCGCGAGCCGAGGGCAGCTGACCGTGGCCCGCTGGGCAAGTTCCACCAGTCCGGGAGGGACCTCGCCACTGGCAATGATCGGGAAGCCCCACGGGTCGAGGCTGATCATCTCCGGCAGCAGCTCGGCACAGACGCCCGCACCGTCACAGGCGATGGGGTCGACGACCAGTCGGTAGCGGGGGCGCCTCATCGGGCGGGGACCGCCGCGGTCGGGACGGGCAGGACCGGTCGGGTGGCCTGGCAGGGCCCGCGACTCAGGTGGAGGGCGGCGTGGTCGCCGAACACGTCGACGGCCGTGCGGACGAAACGGGCCACGCCGTCCGGGTGGCGGCACGCCCCGCGACCCTCGACCAGGCCGCACAGCGTCGGAAGGACGGCCACGCCGCCCCGCAACGACCGGGGTCGATAGGCCAGGTGCTCGAACGAGGTGGCCAGGAGGTCGAGCCCGTTGACGCAGGGGCCGCACTGGCCGGCACCCTCGCCCTCCATGTAGCGGATCACCCGGGCCGCCTCGGCGAGCGGACACACCCCGGTCGGGAGGAGGACGACCACACCGGCCCCGATGGAGGTCCCGTGCTGGCGTGCGGACTCCTCGGTGTAGGGCATCGTCAGGGCAGTGGCCGTTGGGACCCAGCCGCCCCCGTAGCCTCCGAGCAGGGCGGCCTGGAATCCGGCTGACTTGTCGGGTCCGATCCCGAGGGAGTGGCCGAGCGTGGAGCCCAGCGGTACCTCGACGATCCGAGGTGTGTCCCACAGCCCGGTGACGGTGGTCAGCGCCGTTCCCGGGGACTCGTGGGTCCCGACGCTGCGGAACCACTGTGGCCCATAGCGGGCGATCAAGGCGACGTGGGCCAAGGTCTCGACGTTCTGGACCAGGGTGGGCCGACCGGCCACGCCCTGTTCGCGTACGGAGCGGATCCCGACGAAGGACGGAATCCCCGGCGAGCGGCCATTGACGGTGTTCACGGCGGCCGATTCCTGGCCGGCGAGGAACCGGTCGGGGGCCACCACCACATCGAAGGTGCAGCGGTCGACGCCGCGGGCGTCCCGTTCGGTCAGCGCCCGCTCGACATCGGCCACGCGATCGGCGGTGACGTGCACGACCACCCGGCTCGCTCCGATGGCGGCGGCCGCCACGGCAGCGCCATCCAGCACCAGATGGGGGGACCGGCGGAGCAGGAAGCGGTCTTTGCCGCTGGCCGGCTCCCCTTCCGCCCCGTTGGCCACCACCACGGGCTTGGACCGCCCGCCCCCGGCGACGGCGCGCCACTTCGTCCCAACCGGAAACCAGGCGCCGCCGTGGCCGCGTAACCCACTCTGGTCGACCGCCTCGAGCAACGCGCGTGATCCGAGGGTCGGGAGGGTTCCCCAACGGGCGAGGTGGGCGTCGATGCCCACCGTTCCTTTGGATTCCAGGCCATCGAGGAGGCGGGTCGACCCGGTGGGCGCGTTCATCGGCCCGACCCGGCAGTGGCGGATACCGTGCCCGACAGTCCGCCCGTCCCCTGGTCGAGTTGGAGCGACAGGGTCAAGGTGACCGGGTTGGGGGTGGACACGGTGCCCACCACCGTTCCGCCGTTCAGCCCGGTGACCGGGCCCGTGAACTGACCGAGGGTGATGGTGCCCGAGGAGAGGGCCACACCGGAACCCGACTGGGCGCCGGCGAGCACCACGGTCATGGGGGTGGTGGTCGCATCGGACAGGTGCATGGACAGGGTCACCTTCACGTTGCCCTGGGCGTCCGGGGCCGTCGAGGACTGGGACCCGGTGAGGGTGCTAGTGAAGGGAACCGACGGCACGCTGCCGCTACTGACTGCCCCGTTCCCGGTGGGCGTACTGTTGCCCGTGGCAACAGCCCCGTTGCCCGTCGCACTGGCGCCGTTCTTGGCCGCCAGTTGGGCGAGCAGCGCCGAGGACGTACCGGAGCGGTGGGACCAACCCGGTCGCAGGGGGCCGAGGGCGGCGAAGCCGGCGATAGCCAGGGTGAGGACAAGTGCGCCGATGCCCGCCGCGGCCCGGTTCCCGATGGGCAGGGTGCGTCCGGTGGTCAACCGCCAGGCGAGTGCGGCGAGCACGGCCGCCGTACACGTTGCCTCGACGAAGAGCACGACGGGCAGCTGGGTGTCGGTCCCGCTGCCAAGACCATGGAGCAAGGCGATCGGCCAGCACAGGTAGGCCAGCCAATGGACGAATCGCCACGAGGCGTACCCGATGCGGTGCCGGAGGCCACTCGTGATCAGCACGGCGAGCAGCAGATCGAGACCGAGGGCGCCGAGTCCCACGTAGAGGGGGCGGTACGGCGAAAGGAACGGCACGAACACGTTGACGAGGCCGATCGGCACATAGCCGTCCAGCACGGTGGTGCTGACGTGGATGCCAAGGAATACCAGGCACAACAGCGACACGTTGCGGTGGACGTCCTGGGAGAGAAACCGCGGCCAACGCTCAGTGGTCCAACCGACCGACGCCACCACGCCGAGGAGGATGGTGGCGGTCAGGAGGACGAGGGACACCAGGCCGCTGGCCCGGGTCAGGTACCAGAAGGCCTTGCCGCCGACGGCGGCAGTGGTGAGGACGGCGCCGGCGGTCACCGGTGTGCCCCGGAGTTCGGGTGGGTGTCCTCGGGCCATCCGGCCACGGCAACCACGGTGCCATCGGTACGGACGAGCCGGGCGGGAAGGTGGAGGGAGGCCAGCCAGGCGGGGGCGTCGACGCCCAGGACCATCGACGCGGTGGAGGCGGTGTTGGCATCGACGCAGGAGCCGGCGGCCACGGTCACTGTGCGCCAGCACGAGTCGACGGGCAGACCGGTGGACGGGTCGACGAGGTGGTGGACCGCGGAACCGCCGAGGGTCCAGTGGCGGTTGGAGACCCCAGAGGTGGCGAGTCCACCCGACCGCACCGACACCGCGGTCGGGGCGTCCGGGTCGCCGCACACGTCGGCGACCCCGACGACGAATCCCTCGGCGGGCGCACCGTGCACGGAGACGTCCCCTCCGAGGGAGACGAGCACACCGCATCCGAGCCGTGTGGTGATGGCAGCCGCGGCCCGATCGGCGGCCCAGGCCTTGGCCGTGGCCCCGAGGTCGAGCAGCGTGCCTTCGGGCATGGTGAGTGTGCCGGCCGCGGTGTCGAGGACCACCGAACGCCACCCCGGTACCGGAGCCGGGTCGGGAAGGGTGCCGGTGACGCCGCCACGCACCGCATCGAAGTCACGGTCGTAGCCGAGCCGGCACAGAGCGGCGCCTACCGTCGGGTCGACGGCCCCATTCGTCAACTCCGCGGCGCGCAGAGCGACCGTCAGGGCGTCGACCAGCTCGGGGGAGACGGCCACGGCCACGTCGTCGGATGCCGAGCGAGCCAGGCGGCTCACTTCGGAGTCGTCACGAAACCGGCTGGCCACCGCTTCGACCCGGTCGAGCTCGCCGTCCAGGATGCGCGAGGCGGCCACCACGGCGGCCGCCTCGGTCACCACCACCTCGATGCGGGTGGACCAGCGGGTCGTGCGGTGGACGGCGAGATGGGCCGCCCGGTCGGTGACGGGTGCCGGGCCGCTCAACTCGAGCCGCTCGTGACCGGTGCCTGTTGGTAGCTGGGCGCCGGCGCTGAGGCGGGAGCGGAGATTCCGGATCCTTGTGACGCGCTGGCCGACCCGCTGGACGTTCCGCTGCCCGGAACGGGAGCGCCGGTGCCGCCGACACCGCTGGTGGTGCCGGACGTCGTGGTGCCCGGTGATGCGGCATGCCCGGGGATCGATTGGCTCAGATAGACGCCGGCCACGGCCACCGCGGCCACGGAACCGAACGCAATGCCTTTGGTGATGGCGCGCCCACGTTCGAACCCGGCGTCTCGCTGGAGTCGGGCGGTCCGGGTCGGATCGGAGCGGCGAGGCTGGTTCCCGGCGCGTCTGGGCGTGCTCATGGTCCTCAGGTTACGGAGCGAACCTGACAGGCATATGAACGCAACATAAGAACTACCTGAGAATTCAGGTGCTGGTCGCCATCCGGCCTCGACCCGTGTACTTCCTGGTCAGCGGCCCGACGATCGGGCGCTCACGGGCGTAACGACGGTGCCGTGGACGGGGTGGCTGCCGTGGACGGGGTGGGCATCCGGGCGGCCTGGCGCCAGGTGATCTCGAAGCGTGCCCCGCCAAGGGCGGAGTCGGTGATCGACCAGGTGCCCGAAGTCGACCGTACGACGGAATCGGCGATGGCCAGGCCCAGTCCGGTCCCACCCGGCTCCTGGTCGTCCCGGTGGAATCGGTCGAACACCAGGTCCCGGTCACTCTTGGGGATCCCGGGTCCCGAGTCGTCTACCGCCAGCACGACCCGTCCGCCCGAGACGGACACCCCGACCTCGACGGCCCCGCCGACCCCGGCGTACTTGCATGCATTGTCGACCAACACGGTGATCAGATGGTCGATGCCTTCCGGGTCGCCGCGGACCCGGGCCGTGCCCTCGGGTTCGGTGCGGGTGGTCAGCCCGAGCGAACCCGTGTCGGCCACCGCTTGGAATCGGGCGGCTGCGGTGGCCACTGCCGCCGAGACATCGACGGTCCTGATGCGGTCGGGGTCGGGAGCCCGGCCGTCGGCCCGGGCCAACCACAGGAGATCGTCGACGATGGCCTGCAGCCGTTGGCTCTCGGAGCCGATGCGCTCGAGGGTGGACCGGTACTCGTCGGTGTCACGGGTCCGGCCCAGGGCCAGTTCGACCTCGGCCTCGATGACGCTCAGCGGCGTGCGGAGCTCGTGGCTGGCGTCGGCAGTGAACTCGGCCTGACGGCGTCGGATCTGCTCGATCGGCGCCGAGGCACGCAGGCCGACGATGACGGAGCCGATGAAGGTCACCACCAAGAGCAGCGCCCCGAGCGCGACCTCGGCGGCCAGGAGGTCGCGCTCGGGG
>Ga0209483_1000212_pt1 | contig 54237 bp, 45 predicted proteins | sample NGEPerA_FD_184508 | JGI IMG/M metagenome (GOLD analysis project Ga0209483, IMG submission 184508) | Arctic peat soil microbial communities from the Barrow Environmental Observatory site, Barrow, Alaska, USA - NGEE PermafrostL2-A... | ecosystem: Environmental > Terrestrial > Soil > Wetlands >... | reverse complement strand
CCGTTCAGCTGGCGCCTTCAAACTCAAGGGTTTTGGTCTCATCTTCGTTCCTTCGTCACTGCGATGAGACCAAAACCCTCCCTAAATCAATACCGAAATTCTGTCTCATAGGCGCTGACGGCGGACAGCGAAGCGGGTCCTCGATTGGCGGAAGAAGGTCATAGCCGAGGAAGGTCCTGACGCTCTCCCGCATCGAGAGATCAGGGATTTTCCGTCCCGACTCCCAGTTACAAAGGCTCCCGGGGCTCACGCCAAGTCGTTTCGCCGCCTCTCTCTGGGACAATCCCAATTCGAGTCGCCGCTTGCGCAAATACTCCGCTATCGTCTTAGGATGCTTGGGAATTCGGGAGGGCCGCGCTGCCATGAGGCAGAGCGGCACCTGTGGTCTTAACAGGGCAACGCTTCCGGAGGGTTGGATTACTACCTCGGCTTCACGAATTTGTAGATGAACTGGTCTGTGTGGCCGCGGATCGATTTGTCGAACACGAGCTTGGAGTGATCGTCGGCCGGATTGCGCAGCACTTTGCTTTCGCCGGCGAATTTGAATCCCGCCGCCATCACTTCCTTCTTCACCGCTGCCGGATCGATGCGATGCAGCGTGTCTGTGGCCGCGAGGCCGGAACCCGGCGCCGCCGCATGATCCAGAACGACGAACACGCCGTCCGGCTTCAGCGCGGCATACACCGCCTTGTTGAAGGCCGGCATGTCCACAGGTCCGGCAAAGGGGTCGTGCAGGTCGTGATAGTTTTGCGAGGTCCACACCACGTCGGCCAGCTGTGGCACGTCCATCTTCACGGCAGGCGCATGGATGTAGGTCGCGTTGGGATAGTTCGGAACCGTTCCGGTCGGCACTTCGATGTTGCGCTTCTTGAACGCGGCGTCGAATTCGCTGCCTTCATAGGCATAGACGTGACCCGTCGGCCCGACCACGCCCGCGAAGATGCGCGTGAAATAGCCTTTGCCCGGAATGAGATCGACGACGACCATGCCCGGCTTGATCCCGGCGAAGGCAATCATCGCAGCGGGTTTGCGGTCTGCATCGCGCGCTGTGTCTTCCGCCGGACGGTTCTTGTCGGCGATCGCGGCGGTGACGCCGGCCGGTGCTGCCGCGCCTTTGGCATCGGCGATGCCGGTGGTGAGCAGCAGAGCTGCGCCCGCAGCCAGAATGATTTTGGTCTTCATAAAACCCTCCCTTGGAACGGCACGAATGGCCGCCTCGGACAAGATTAGCACCGGGCGCTCTGTCGAACATGCGCCCTTTTCGCAACGCTGCCCGGCTGACGGTTTCGTAAAAGCGTGCCGATATGGAATAGAATGCGCGTGGGCCTGGGGAAACGATCGACGATGAAATATGGCCGCGAATTCAGCCTCATAATGGGCGCTGGCCTGGCGGCATGTGTTGCCGTGCCGGTTCACGCCGCCGGCACGGACATCGAGACCGTGCAGGTGACGGCCGCGCGGTTGCCCGCTCCCGTCGGCAACGCGGCTTTCTCGGTGACGCCACTCAGCGCCGATCAGCTGTCGCTCTCCGACCGGCTGGACAATGCGCTGGAACAGGTGCCGGGCCTGTCGCTCTTTCGTCGTTCGACGAGCCAGAACGCCAACGCGACGACACAGGGCATTTCGCTGCGCGAGATCGCGCCGTCCGGCGCGGGACGCGCGCTCGTTCTGCTCGACGGTGTGCCGGTGAACGATCCGTTCGGCGGCTGGGTGATCTGGGGCGCACTGCCTTACGAAGACATTGGCGGGGCCGATGTGGTGCGCGGTGCGGGCGCGGGGCCTTACGGCGCGGGCGCACTCACCGGCACGATCCTTCTCACCGAACGCGACACCACCGACGGCGTTACGATTGCCGATGCCTCCGTCGGCAGCGAAGGCACGGTGCGCGCGGGCGCCAGCGGCGGAACGCAAATCGGTAGTCTCGATCTTTTCGCCAGCGCCGCGGGCACACGCTCCAACGGATGGATTCCGGTGCGGCCACCACGGCAGGGTGTTGCCGACAATCATCTGTGGCTCGACAGCGGCGAAGCATCGCTGCGCGCGCAGGAGCAATTGGGCGGCGATGTCGTCGCCTCCGCGCGGCTCGAATATTACGACGATGCGCGCGGCGGCGGATTGCTCGGTGTCGAATCCGAAGCGACGGGCTGGATCGGCAGCGTCACGCTCTCGCGCCCAGCCGATGCGTCGCGCCTCGGCTGGCGGCTGCAAGGCTGGTTCATCGACAGCGGCTTCGCGAACACTTCGGCCTCGGTCCCCGCGTTTCCCGCGGCGCGCAGCACGTCGACACCGGCCAACGATCAATATGCGACACCGGCGCTCGGCCTCGGCGGCAATGCGGCACTGCTGGCGAACTTCGGAAATTTCCGCTGGGAGTTCGGCGGCGATCTGCGCGTGGATAGCGGCGAGTCGCGCGAACTGTTCACATTCAGCGTGCCCCTTCAGGATTTTCTCTCGCGCCGCCGCTCCGGCGGGAAGCTCACCGTCGGCGGCCTGTATAGCGAAGGCGCGTATGATGACGGCGACTGGCTGCTGACATTGGGATTGCGCGCCGATTATTGGGCGACGGCGCAAGGCCATCTCGATCAATACAATCGCGCAACCGGCGCGCTCACCAGCGCCCAGGATTTTCAGGGCCGCGATGGCGTGGTACCGACGGCGCGCGCCGGCGCGCGGCGCAATTTCGACGCGGGTCTGTTCGGCGGCGAATATCTGCGCGTCGCGGCCTATGAAGGTTTCCGCGCGCCAACGCTCAACGAACTTTACCGGCCGTTCCGCGTCGGTAACAACAACACGGTCGCCAATGCCGGATTGAAGCCGGAAGAATTATATGGACTGGAAGCGGGATGGGGCGGCGCAAGCGGCGCGCTGAGCTGGAACGCAACCGCCTTCTGGAACGAAATCCACGACGCGGTGACGAATGTCACGACAGCGTCTTCACCAGCCGGCGTCACCTTCAAGCGCGAAAATGCCGGCGATGTGAAAGCCGTCGGTCTCGAGGGCGATATCGCATGGCGGCTGGACGATGCGTTGTCCCTGCGCGCCGCGTTTTCGTTGACGGATGCGCGGGTGCACGAGAATCCGGGCGCCATACCGCTGGGCCAGATTTCGCTCACCGGCAACCGCCCGGCGCAGGCGCCGCCGGTAACGATCACCGCCGGCGCGACATGGCTGCCGCTGCCCAAGCTGACACTCAATGCCGATCTGCATTGGGAAGCGGCACGTTTCGAGGACGATCAGAACACGATGCGGCTGGGCTCGGCCTTCGTGCTCGATCTGCGCGGAAGTTATCGACTGGTGGGCGCGCTCGCGGCCTTCGTCGCGGTTGACAACGTGACGAACGCCAACATCGCGACGGCACAAGCGGCCGACGGCACGATCTCCTACGGCCAGCCACGCGTGTATGAAGTGGGACTAAGTTACGCGCCTTAACGCAGCCCCAGTTCGCGCGCGATGATGCCGCGCAGGATTTCGCGCGTGCCGCCGCGCAGCGAGAAGGACGGCGCGGTCTGCAGCAGATAGGTCAGCACATCGTTGAACGGGTTGCTGATGGATAGATCGACATCGTCGCGCGCCAGAGACTGGATCGCCTTGGGCATGTCCTGCTCCAGCGACGTGCCGAGATCCTTGACGATGGCCGCTTCCACGGCCGGCGACTTTCCCGCCTGAAGTTCGCCCATCACCGACAGCGACATCTGCCGCAAGGTCCACATCTCCGCCGTCATGCGGCCGATGAGGATTTGCTCGGCTTCCGTCGGCTTGTCGCCGCACTGGCGCAGGAATTCGAGGAACAGGCGCAGACTGGAGAGATAGCGTTCCGGCCCGCTGCGTTCGAAGGCCAGTTCGGCGCCGACCTGCTTCCAGCCGTCACCGGGGCGTCCCACGACCATGCTGTCCGGCACGAACACATCGTCGAAGAACACTTCGTTGAAATGCGAATTGCCCGCGAGATCTTCGATAGGCCGCACCGTCAGCCCCTCGCTGTTCTTCACGTCGATCAGAAGCTGGGTCAGCCCCGCATGGCGCGATTGTACATCGCCCGTGCGCACCAGCGCGATCATCACGTCGGCATGGTGCGCGCCGGAGGTCCAGATTTTCTGGCCGTTCACGCGCCAACCGCCTTCCACTTCGCGCGCCCGCGTCCGCACCGAGGCGAGGTCCGATCCCGCATTGGGTTCGCTCATGCCGATGCAGAAGCAAAGCTCGCCGCGCGCGATGCCGGGCAGGAAGCGCTGACGCTGTTCCTCGGTGCCGAAGCGCAGCAGAAGCGGGCCGCTTTGCCGGTCCGCGACCCAGTGCGAACTGACCGGCGCGCCGGCCGCGAGCAATTCCTCCAGCACGACATAGCGTTCGGCATAGGAGCGCTCATGGCCGCCATATTTCTTCGGCCACGTCATCCCGATCCAGCCGCGCGCGCCCAACGCCTTCGAGAATTCCGTGCCGTAGCCGCTCCAGGACGCCGCGCGTTTGCGCGATGGCATGTCTTTCAGCTGCTCGCGCAGAAAGGCGCGCACCTCGACCCGAAGCGCGGCCGCTTCCGGGGGAAGATCGTACGGTGCAAACTCGAACGGGGGCATGTGCGCAGTTTGGCGCGCCGGAGCGCTCCGCGCAAATTGTCAGGTGCGGGTCAGCCGGAATTGCCCGACGTCAATGTAACCGGCGCGGAAGCCGCCCTCGCAGGACGCAAGATAGTAGTCCCACATCCGCTTGAAGCGCTCGTCGAAGCCCAATGGCTGGATGGACGGCCAGCGCGCGTCGAAGCCTTCGCGCCAGCGCCGCAGCGTCTCGGCATAGGATTTCGCAAACGTGTTGACGGTCTCGAAGCCAAGACCTTGTTTGGTGACGGCGCTGCGCAGCGCGGAGGGCGAGGGTAGCATCCCGCCGGGGAAGATGTAGAGCTGGATGAAATCGGCCGTGCTGCGATACTCGTCGAAGCGGGCATCGTCGATGGTGATGATCTGCAGACCCGCGGACCCGCCGGGCGTCAGCCTTTCGCGCACCACCTGGAAATAAGTCGGCCAATGTTCCTCGCCGACCGCTTCGAACATCTCGATCGACGCCACTCGGTCGAACTTTCCGCGCACGTCGCGGTAGTCGATCAACTGAATATCGACAAGATCGGACAGGCCCGCCTCGCGCACGGCCTTTTTCGCGAAGGCAAGCTGCTCCTGCGACAGCGTGATGCCGGTGACATGGCAGCCATATTCGCTTGCGGCGAACATGGCGAAGCCGCCCCAGCCGCACCCGATTTCCAGCACGCGATGGCCGGACTTCAGATCCAGCATCTGCGCCAGCTTGCGCCATTTGTTGCGCTGCGCGTCCTCCAGCGTCATCTCCGGCGTGTCGAACAGCGCGGAGGAATAGGTCATCGTCGGATCGAGCCATTGCGAATAGAACGCGTTGCCCAGATCGTAATGCGCCGCAATGTTGCGGCGGCTGCCGCGCTTGGTGTTGCAGTGCAGCCGGTGCGATAGCTTGTGCACCCATTGGAACGGCGCCGATCCGTTCAACGTGCCGGCAAGCTTGCTCATATTGCGCGCGGCGAACTCGAACACGCTGGCAAGATCGGGGCTCGACCAGTCGCCGTCGATATAGGATTCCGCGATGCCGATATCACCGCCAAGCAGCAGCCGGCGAAAGACGCGCGCCCGGGCAACTTCCAGCACCGCGCGGGTGCCGTCGCGCGCCGCCGATATGGAACGCTCGGCGCCATTGGCGAAGCGCAGCACCAATTCTCCTTCGGAGATGTTGTTAAGCGCGCGGACCGCCGCGTTTGCGAAGAGGGGCAGTCGCTTAGGCGCGGCCGGAAAACGCGATCTATCGTCCACCATGCTGTTCCCTCGGGTTCCGGAAGGGGCGGAGAACCTAAGATGAGCATGGCGCGGCAGGCGCTTCAACCATGGCCGAAGCGCCTGCACCGAAGAAGCAGCTGCAATCTCAGCCGCGGGGCGGCTTTGTCATTGGCGGCAGAATAGGCGTGTCCGGCATCTGCGTCGGTCCGGGCGTCGTCGGCACGGGCGAGGCCGGCGCTGCGGCGGGTCCCGGTGTGGCGGACGGCGTCACCGGCGTCGTTGCTGTTGGTATTGTTTGCGTCGCCGCCTCATCGGCTTCACTCCAGCCGCCGCCAAGCGCCTTGTACAAGTTCACATCCGCCTGCACGTGACCAAGTTTGGTCTGCACCAGCTGATCCTGCGCCGTAAACAACGTCTGTTGCGCGGTGAGAACGGTTAAAAGATCCGTGACGCCTTCGCGATATTGAATCTCCGAGATCCGGAACGCTTCGGACGCGGCGTTGACCTGTTCGGTCTGGAGCCGTTCCTGCTCGGAAAGACTCGCGACCTGGCCCAATGCAGTCTCCACGTCGGAGAACGCGCTGAGCACCGCTTTTCGGTAAGTCGCGATGAGTTGAATTTGTTCGCCCTTGCTCAGGCGCAGATGACCCTGAAGATTTCCGCCGTCGAAAATGGTCTGCAACAGCGATGCACCGATGGTCCACGCGAAATTCGAGCCTTTCAGAAGCGAGCCAATCATGACGCTTGCAACGCCGCCCGAGCCGCTCAAACCGATTTGCGGGAAGAACGCGGCACGTGCTGCATCGACGTTGGCATGAGCCGCCGCCAGATTCGCTTCCGCTTCGGCGACATCCGGCCGGCGGCGGAGCAATTCGGACGGCAGCCCTGGTTTCACTGCTGGCGCGATGATTTTGTCGAGATTTTGTGCCGAGACGTCGAAGCCTTCGGGCAGCTTTGCGAGAAGGATCGCAAGCGCATAGCGCTGTTCACGCTCGGCTTCTTCGAGCGGCGGAATGGAAGCCTCCTGGCCGGAGAGCTGCGCCTGCTGCTGCGCCAGATCGAGGCGCGAGGACACGCCATTCGTCACCTTGGCTTGCGTGATTGTAAGAATGCGGGTTGCCGCTTGGATGTTTTGCTTTGCAATGGCGATGCGTTCGCGCAATGCCAGCACGTCGAGATAGGTCGTGCCGACACCCGCCGTCACGGTGAGCGTCACGACCTGCTTGGCGTAATGCGACGACTTCACCTGTTCGTCGGCGGCACGCAGATCGTCTTGTGCAAGGCCCCAAAGATCGACGGCGTAGCTTGCGTTCGCCGAAAGGCCGAACGAATTGCTCGTAAGCGATTTGCCGATCGGACTCTGATTTCTCGGTGTGCCGGAGCGTTGCGCGCTGCCTGAAAGTCCTATTTGCGGGAACAGCGCGGAGCCGGCGATCTCGGCGTTGGCCTTCGCCTGCATCACCTGCGCTGCAGCGACGGCGAGATCGAGATTGTCTGTTTGCGCCGTTGCGATCAGGCCGTTCAGCTCGTCGCTGCCGAAGCCTTTCCACCATTCCGCCTGCGGCCACACGGTCGCATCGGGCGTGATCGGCGCGGAGAAGTTGGAAGGCACGTATTTCGCGTTTAGCGCCTGCGGCACGGGCGTCTGGCATCCTGATGTTATCAGGGCAAGCGCAACGGCGGACGAAGACAGAAGAATACTTTTCATGGAAATTCACTCGCCTGTTTGGCCGGCGAGGGGCCGAACCAAGTCACTTTCATACCCGGTGCAAGGCCGAATACAAGGCCGACTCTGCCATCAGATGTAGAGCCGTTGCCGGTCCGCGCAAGGTGTCCACCGGTGATTTCCGCCGTCTTGTCGGCCTGCCACCTCCCGGCTTGGCTCCAGCGCCGATTCGACGCGAGAACAATGGCGGTTTCGCGACGCCCGTAGGCTCGAATCGCTATTGCGGATTTCGTTCAATAAGGCTGACCGGCTGACAGGTCATGGCGCCCATGCGCGATCTCGCGCGCTGAACCATCCTGAATAATAGGTAAGGTGGGCGGCCAAAGCAGTTCCATGTTTCGGGGTCCAGGATCTGTCTTGGCCGCCCGCGCGACCATGCCCATTGTGGAGCGCCGATGCGGACACGGTCACGATTTCGAGAATCGAAATTGGATGGCTGCACCGCGCTTCACGCTGCGCGATGGGGCGACATCTGGCACGCTCCTCCTGCGCAGCAGAATGCGGCGCAGGACACGGCTACAAAAGACCGGCGGCGTCCCGAATTTGTATCAATCTGTCGCCAGCACTCCCTTGCGCAGACCTCGCGAAACAAATCTGGCCACGCCAAAAATGCAAACGGCGCGGAGTCGTTCCGCGCCGACCTTACTGAAAGATTCTGAAGCGCTGTTAGGCGCCGTCGGTGCGCCTGCGCACAACTTTGAATCGCATCAACTGTTCGTTGGCGAGCGCAAAATCCGGCTCAAGTTCGACCGCCATTTTATAATCGTTATAGGCGTTTTTGACGTTGCCCATCGCCTCATCCACGATGCCGCGGTCATAATAGGCGATTTCAAGTTTGTTTGCTTTCAGCGCGATGCCACGATTGATATCCGCCAGCGCCACATCGTAATTCTTGAGCACAATCTCAGTGGCGCCGCGATCGACATAACCCTCGCCCAGCGAAGCGTCGAGACTGAGACCGGTATTGTAATCCGCAAGCGCGCCTTCCGAATCATCCGCGCGCGAACGCAAGATGCCGCGGTTGACGAGGGTCGCCGCCCTGTCGCGCACACTGAGCGGTGTCAGGTTGAGCGCGTCCGTGCAGGTCGCAATTCCGTCCCGGGGATCGCCGCCGAATTCGGCAGCGGCGTAGCAGCTTTTCGAGATGCCGTTGCCCAGGACGCTGATCGCAGCCCCAGCGGGCGATGCCACGAACGCCACGATCGTGAGGCCGGCCAGTGCGAGTAGTCCCCGATTTGTCATGTCGCTCTCCCTGAGAAGCGAACCAAGTGTCGCACCATGGAACCCGTCCGTCTATGAGCCGGCAACGCGCCGGGGTCATCCAGCCGGGAATCCTGGCCTTGCAAGGTCTCGCCCGTACAAGCTTTCCTTGCGTTGCTGCGGACCCAACCTGTGCCGCGTGTTCAATTCGCCGTGAGGAGCATTCATGAACTGGGCTTTTGTCGCGCCGATCGCGCTGCTGTGCGTCTCCAACATCTTCATGACGTTCGCCTGGTATGGGCAGCTCAAATACCCGAATACGGCGCTGTGGATACTGATTCCGATAAGTTGGGGCATCGCGTTTTTCGAATATTGCTTCGCGGTGCCCGCGAACAAGATCGGCCACACGGTCTATTCCGCAGCGCAGCTCAAGACGATGCAGGAGGTGATCACGCTGATCGTCTTCGCCGGGTTTTCGGTTCTATATCTCGGCGAGCCGCTGAAATGGAATCACGCCGTGGCATTCGGGCTGATTGTGCTGGCCGCGTATTTCGCCTTTGAAAAGTTCTAGGCCCAGAACCTAAGCATTGTTCCAGGGATCGGGGTTGAACGTTTCACGGCACGCAGCGGAATATGGATGGCGGGCTGCTTGCCCAGATAGACGATCATTGTCATCTGCCGCGTGTCGGGATTCTATTCTAATTGCGGTGCGATGCCGCCCGGCTTGCGAAAGGTCTTGCCGTCGAAATCCAGTTCGAAGGATTTTACGCTCCCCCAGCCTTCGTCCAGTTCGTCGGCGAGCCGCTGGCGGATGGCGGCGCGATCTTCGTCCGAGACCGCGCCGAAATCCTGCGCGTTCGGCGCGCTGATGAAAATCTGCCCTTTGGGTGTGATCTCGAGGCGCGTCACGACGATGACGCTGGCGGAATCGAATGCACCTTCCCAACGGCCGGCGGGCGGCGCGGCATTGCGCGAGCAGGCAACAGCCAGCGCGAGACAAAAGGCTGCGGCGAGGCCTCTTAGAAACGGGCGAATAGCGGCCGACATCCGGTTCTCCGGGTTGGAAAAGCGGGAGCAAGCCTAGCCGCCAGCGATTGAGAAAGCGTAACGCAGGGCCACCATGCCTGTGGTCCTCTTGCGGCGCGGTGCGCATGGTTGATACCAGATGAACTCACCAGCAGAGTCGCGCCCCCGTGTCCAATCTTCCCAAGGGTTTTCTCGCCGAATCGCTCGGCCGCATCCAGCCGTCGCCCACGATCGCGGCGACGCAAAAGGCTCGTGAACTGAAGGCCGCTGGGCGCGACGTGATCGGGCTGGGTGCGGGCGAACCGGATTTCGACACGCCGGATAACATCAAGGAAGCGGCCATCGCCGCCATTCGCCGCGGCGAGACGAAGTACACCAATGTCGAGGGCATTGCCGAACTGCGCAAGGCGGTCGCCGCGAAGTTCAAGCGCGAAAATGGGCTCGACTATCGGCCCGAACAAACCTTTGTGGCGCCCGGCGGCAAGATGATCATCTACACGGCGTTGCTGGCGACGCTGAACCCCGGCGACGAGGTGATCGTGCCGGCGCCTTACTGGGTGAGCTATCCCGATATCGTTCTGCTCGGCGGCGGCGCGCCCGTCGTCATCGAAACGAAGCTCGAAAACGGTTTTCGGCTGACGCCCGAAGCGCTGGAGCGCGCGATCACGCCGAAGACCAAGTGGATCATCTTCAATCAGCCGAGCAATCCCACCGGCGCTTGCTATACGCGCGATCAATTGAAGGCGCTGACGGATGTGCTGATGAAGCACCCGCAGGTGTGGATTCTGACCGACGACATGTACGAGCATCTCGTCTATGGCGGATTTAAATTTCACACCGTCGCGCAAGTCGAGCCGCGCCTCTATGAGCGCACATTGACGATGAACGGCGTTTCCAAGGCCTATGCCATGACGGGCTGGCGCATCGGCTATTGTGCGGCGCCGGAACCGTTGATCAAGGCGATGGCGAAGCTGCAATCGCAATCGGTCTCGGGCGCTTCGTCGATCTCGCAATGGGCGAGCGTGGAAGCGCTGAACGGCACCCAGGACTTCATCCCGAAATTCCAGAAGGTGTTCGAGGAGCGGCGCGATCTCGTCGTCTCCATGCTCAACCAGGCGCATGGCATCGAATGCCCCAAGCCCGAAGGCGCGTTCTATGTCTATCCGAGCATCCGCAAGCTGATCGGCAAATCCGCGCCGAGCGGGAAAACGATCGCGACGGACGAAGATTTCGCGGCCGAGCTTCTCGAATCCGAAGGCGTGGCGGTGGTGCATGGCGCGGCGTTCGGACTTTCGCCCTTCTTCCGCATTTCCTACGCTACCTCGAATGCGGTGCTGGAGGATGCCTGCCATCGCGTCCAGCGCTTCTGCGGAAATCTGCGCTAGCGCCAAAACCGTGCGGCAACACAAATCACTGATATTAATAAGAAAGTGTGGTTCGGCCGCCCTGAAATCGAGGGAAGTCTCGGCTGAGGCTGACAAAGGCCCCGAAGGGTAAAGCCGATTTTAACCGTCGGAGGGCTATGTCTCGGTCATGCGTCGGCTGGCTATCTTATTGTTGCCGTTCCTTGCGCTCGTGACAAACGAAGGCGCGCACGCATCCACGTTTTCGTTCAACGGTTATGCGGATTTTCGCCTCGTTCTACCGCCCAGCGAAAAAAGCTGGCTCGACGGCGGGCTTGGCAAGCTGCGTTACGGCGCCTCGCAGCCCGATCCTGATTTTCGTTTCGCCGAAGCCGTCGGCCAACTCACCTTCGCTTGGACCGACGAATTGCATTTCGTCGCCGTCGCACGCGTAGAGCCGCAGACACCCAGCGGCATCGACGCGCTCGAAGGTTATGCCGCCTGGCGTCCGCAACCTTTCGGCGACTGGCGCTGGTCGATTAAGGCCGGCGCGTTTTCCCCCACCATCTCCGTCGAGAACGACGATCTGGGCTGGACGAGCCCCTACACGCTGACGCCTTCCGCGATCAACAGCTGGATCGGCGAAGAGCTGCGCACGATCGGCGGCGAGGGCACGCTGTCGCGGCAAACGAGCTGGGGCACGGTCTCTGCTATTGGCGCGGTTTTCTGCTGCAACGAACCGGCCGGAACCATGATGGCCGACCGCGGCTGGGCAATGGACGATCGGCCAACCGGATTGTTCGAACCCTTGCGCCTTCCCGATGCAGCCGTGAGCCTCTTCGGCGGAACGCCGCCGGGACACACCAAATTGTTCCAGAACATCGACGACCGCGCGGGCTGGTATGCCGGGCTCAAATGGGATGTGCCCGATCTCGGCCAGATCGCCGTGCTGCGCTACGACAACAATGCCGATCCGTTTGCTTCCAACGCGTATGATTCCTCCTGGCTCACGCGCTTCTGGAGCGCGTCGCTCAAGACGCGTATCGCCGGCGTGACGGTGCTGGCGCAGGCTCTCACAGGAGATACCGCGATTGGCGGCGGCGGGATGTTGTTCACCACGCGCTTCAACTCGGCGTTCGTTCTCGCCAGCTACGACATCGGCGAGGACTGGCGCGTATCGGCTCGCGCCGAAACATTCGATGTCCGCGACCATCCCAGCTTTACGCTGATAGACGAAGACGGACACGGCTTCACGGCGGCGGCGATCTGGACGCCGAAGGATTGGCTGCGCGTGACGGCGGAGATCATCGCCATCACCAGCCGCCGCGGCGAACGCACGCTCGAAGCACTGAACCCGACACAGTCCAACACGCAGTTTCAGCTGAGTACGCGATTTATTCTGTGACCGGTTGAAGGTGTTGGCTTCGAGGTTGTTTTTCAAAAAATCGAGGTGAAGGGATGGGCACCGTATTGCCGTCTCACCTGCACATCGTCCACGCCGCTTCGTCGAGGTGGAAGTGGCTGGCGTGGAGCGTGTTGTAATCTGGTCCCAGAACTTCGCCGAAGACTCCGCAGGCTGAATCATGCGCGCTGCGCAGGAAGCGGCCTTCCGGCGTGGGCTTCAGCCAATCCTGCGCCACGGTGATGTACCTCCCGTCGGTGGTTTCGAAACCTTCTATGTCGATGGCGTTGGCGGTTGCGTGTTCGCTGCGCGGGCCGGTCTTTTCGGAATTCACATTACGACAGGCATAGGTGCCTTCCTGATCGATGCGCTTGATCGATGTGTGAAGTTCTTGCGCGGCGAGGCGTTGCACATCGCGCTCCCACCAATAGAGCGCCGCCGAAAGCGCGCATGTGCTGACCGGCGCGATGTTGAACGCGATCGGCGAACTTGTCGCGCGCACCACATTGGTGAAGCCGCAGGAGTCATCTTCCGTCATGTCCGCGAGCGGCGTGTAGGAAAGTCCGTTCGCGTGATTAAGTGCGATGAGGCAGCCCTGCCTATCGTGCAGCAGACCCTGCATCTGAAAATGCGCGAAAAGACCCGGCCGCGCGTCCAGCTTCGGGAGCTCCCAGGGAATCGTATTGGGCGGCACGGTGAGCAATCCGAAATGAAATGCCGCCCAGTTCAGCGTCACCAGAAGAAACAGAACGCCGAAGCCGATCTGGCTGGTCCGCACGGCATGGGGATGCAGCGGTGGTTCGGGCTTCTTTTCGGGCGGCGGGTCCGGCGGGAATTCGCTCACGCAATGCTAACGATATCGTTGTGCCCGGCGTTCCACCACGTCCGTTGGCGCGGCCTCATTTCAGCCAATATGCGAACAATCCAAGCCATTCGTGGAAAGCTTCGTCGAACAAACGCAAATTCTCAGGAATGCCGAACAGGGTGCCATATCCGGTCCGTGCTGTCTTATAGTCGGTGGGCCATGCGATCATTTTCCAATGCAATTTCTTCGCGGCCAGCATGGCGCGCGGCATGTGATGGGCCGATGTCGCCAGCAGCCAGACTTCGCCTGGAGCTGGCTTCACCATTTTCCTGGAAAGCGCGATGTTTTCCCATGTGTTGCGAGACTGAGTTTCCACTGCGAGGCGCGCCGGCGCGAGGCCTATTTGTCCGAATATGAATTTGGCGGCGACAGTCTCCGGTTCGCCACTTCCGCCCAGTTCTGCGATGCCGCCGGAGAAAACAACGCGGGCGTTCGGGTAGTGCCGCGCCGCCTCAAAGGCCGTCACCAATCTTGTTTCACTGTTTTCGCTGGCGGGTACGCCGCGCACTTCAAGAATTTCGCTGTGCAGTCCGCCGCCCAGAACCAATATGCCATCGACATGCGCGGGCCAGTCCGGCCGGGGAAACCGGTTTTCCAATGGCGCCACGAGCCAGTTGCCGAGGGGCATTACCCCGATGAGAAAAAACAGGATCGCGGCCGCGACAGCCAGGTGCCGGCCGATGCGCTCATATTTCGTGGTCAGCAAAACCGCCGCTGCGATCACCATCCAGGCGAGGAAATGGCCGGGCGCGAAAAATATCCAAAGCAGTCTTGATAGAAAGAAAAACATCGCCGCCCCGGTTGCCGTACCTCGCAACGGTAGCACAGGCCCAGCGCCGAAAATCGCCGCATGGAACTGGCTGAATCCGCGCGTCAAGGTCTTGCTCAACTCCCGAAACGGCGCGAGCATCATGCTCTAAGCGGGGCGCGTGACGCCGCCCAAAGCCTTGGGAAGAAGACGCCCGCCGTGCCTCGAACCCTGTGTGTCTCAGGGTATTGGAGGCGGTTATGCCAAAAACAAATGGAGGAAGTGGGCCACGTGCAGTGGCCCTCGTGGGACCTTACGGCAGCGGCAAGACCACGCTGCTCGAATCAATTCTCGCCATCACCGGCGCGGTGCAGCGCAAAGGCGCCATCGCGCAGAAGAATACGGTGGGCGATTCCGGCGCCGAAGCGCGGGCGCGGCAGATGAGCGTCGATGTGAATTGCGCCACGACCAAATACATGGACGAGGGTTTCACCTTTCTGGATTGCCCCGGCTCCATCGAATTCCTGCAGGATACGTTGAACGTTCTTCCCGGCGTCGATGCCGCGGTCGTTGTGTGCGAACCGGAAACGGCCAAGGTGCAAATGCTGCAGCCCTATCTGAAGCGGCTGGGCGATCTTGGCATCCCCCATTTCCTTTTCATCAACAAGATCGACAAGGCGAGTGGAAACATCCGCGATCTGCTGGCCGCGTTGCAGGAAGCGAGCGACAAGCCACTGCTCATGCGCCAGATCCCGATTGTGGAGAGCGGCGCTGTGAAGGGCTTTGTCGATCTCGCGCTGGAGCGCGCCTTTGTCTATCGCGACCGTGCCGAGAGCAAAGTGGTCGATCTGACCGCCGATCTGAGAGAAGAAGAAAAGCAGGCGCGGTTTTCGATGCTCGAAAAACTTGCCGACTATGACGAGCATCTGATGGAGGAACTGCTCTCCGATCAGGAGCCAGCGCAGGGCGAAGTGTTCGCCGATCTGTCGAAGGAACTGGCGGATGGTCTGGTGGTGCCCGCGCTGATGGGCTCTGCTGAGAAAGACAATGGCATCCGCCGCCTCTTGAAGGCGCTGCGCCACGAAGTGCCCGAAGTAAGCGCCACGGCCGCGCGGCTTGGCGTGAAAACGAACGGCGAAGCCATCGTGCAGGTGCTGAAAACCTATAATGGCGCGCATGGAAAATTGTCGCTGGCGCGCCTGCTATCGGGATCGCTCAAGGACGGCGCGGTGCTCCACCGGCGCGACGGCAGCGATGTGCGCATTGGCGGCATGTTTTCGCTGAAGGGCGAGACGCAATCGAAGCTCGGCGAAGCGAAAGCCGGTGATACGGTTGCGCTCGGCCGCCTCGAAGGCGTGGCGACCGGCGAAACACTCGCCTCGGCCAAACTCGCGCTGCCGAAAGTCGAGATCGAGGAATTGCCGGTGGTCTTTGGCTTCGCCATCGAAACCACCGACCGCAAGGACGAAGTGAAGCTCACCGCCGCGATCCACAAATTGCAGGAAGAAGACCCCTCGCTGCATTTCGAACAGAACGCCGAGTTGCAGCAGATGGCGCTGGCGGGACAGGGCGAGATTCATCTTAAGGTCGCAGCCGAAAAGCTTATGAGCAAGTACGGGCTCAAGATCGGCACGCATCAGCCGCGCGTGCCTTACAAGGAAACGATCAAGAAAACGGCGCGCCAGCACGGCCGTCACAAGCGCCAGTCCGGCGGGCACGGCCAGTTCGGCGATGTGCACATCGACATCAAGCCGCTGCCGCGCGGAACGGGTTTCGTATTCGAAGATCAAATAAAGGGCGGCGTAGTGCCGCGCAATTTCATCCCGTCTGTCGAAAAAGGTGTTGTCGAATATCTCAAGCACGGCCCGCTCGGGTTTCCCGTTGTCGATGTGGGCGTGGCGCTGGTGGATGGCTCCTATCATAGCGTCGATTCATCCGACGCCGCGTTCCAGACAGCCGCGCGCATCGCGATGACCGAAGGCATGCCGAATTGCGCGCCGGTTTTGCTGGAGCCGGTCATGCGCGTGAAAATCCATGTGCCGAACGACGCGACCTCGAAAGCCAATCAGGTGGTGAGCGGACGGCGCGGGCAGCTTATGGGCTTCGATGCACGCCCCGGCTGGAAAGGCTGGGACAGTGTAGAGGCACAGATGCCGTTGTCGGAGCTGCACAATCTCATCATCGATCTGCGCTCGTTGACCCAGGGTGTCGGAACTTTCGAGATGGAATTCGATCATCTGGCCGAACTGAGCGGCAAGCTGGCCGAACAGGTGGTGGCGACGCACAAGGCGGCGGCTTAGCGGCGGCTGGTGATGAGGCATTTCCCTGATGTAGCGGTGCGCGAAAACCGCTAATCTTGGGAACAGGTGAAAAAGCGCCTGGCCGCCTTTGGAGCGGATCGGCAAGGTGGTGTCGTGGACAAAGTCAGCGTGGAGTGCGCGGATTCGGTGGAGGAAAGACCGGGCGCATCGCGCGCGGGCATTTCCTCGCCGGCGCGGTTTCACAACGACCTCCGCCGCCGCGTCCTCGATAGAAAACCGGGCCTTGCGTCGCTGGCTGGACCGGACTGGCGCACAGCCGTCGCTGCCATCCTGTTGCTGGCGATCCATTGGACCACGGTATGGACCGTGTCGCGGACCAATCTGCTTGTGGTTTTTCTGGTCGCGCTTTGCTTCGGTCAGTTCGTCTATCACTCGGCGGCAACGCTGGTGCATGAAAGCGCGCACCGGCTGGTGTTTCGCAACGCGAGAGGGAAGCTCGCTTTCGATCTGGTGCTGGAAGCCGTCCTGACCTCGTTCTCGCAGCAGTTGATCTACCAGCACAATCACATCACGAGTCACCACCCGCGCCTGGGCGATTACGAAGGCGATTACGAGCATGAGGATCTGTATCGCGTCGCCGCGCGCCGCGCCTATCGCGCCAATCATCCAGTCCGTGCCCGCGTGCTGAACATCGCGCAGCTTGTTCTGCATCTGCTGCCCTATGGCTTCATTACGGACACGGTTTTCATGCCGCGCTTCCTCGCGCAGGCCACTGGATTGCCGAAAGAAGACAAATCGCGCGACACCGGCGCCAGCAAGCCAACTGTCGGCGAACGGCGCCTGTTCTTTTTCTTTTCGCTGGCCGTCCATATCGGGCTGTTTGTCTGCTTCGGCTTTTTGGGCTGGCTCTATCATCTGTGGTCGATGTCGCTTGTTCTTGGCCGCTGGGGAATCACCAGCCGGGGCCAATTTCTCGCCGAGCATCCCGGCGACGACACGCAGCAGCCCACACGATCCACCTATTGGTGGGGCAACCGGATTTTTTTCAACACCGGCTATCATTTCGAGCATCACACATTTCCGAATGTGCCGTGGACGCGCATTCGCAAGATCAAGGCGGCGGCGCCCGATGTGTTCAGCGCCGGCAATGACCGGTCCTATTTCCGTTTCTGGTGGAACCAGATGAAAGCCGATTTCGAACTGCCGGTGCGCGCCAGCGCGCGGGGCGGTCTGGAAGTTCTCAATCGGCGCGAAAAGGATGAAGCGGCTATGGCGGTGAAGTCGTCTGCCGCAGCGTAGCGGCCGGCGCGTTTGGCGAGCCGCTGAGTTTTGCTGGTCTGTGAAACGTTCTACTCAGAGGGGAATATCATGAGCGTTATATCTTCCACCGACAGCCTGTTTCACGGCCGGCTTCGCGCCTCGTCCGGCAGGCTTTTCTGGCTTGGTCTAGCGCTGGTGGTGCTGGGCATCGTGGCCATCGTGTTTCCGATCATCTCGACCCTGGTGGCGTCGCTGCTCGTCGGCTGGGTCCTGCTGATTTCGGGTGGCTTCACATTCTTCGGATCGTTTTCGATCCATGGAACGGGGCCATTCTTCGGCGCCCTGTTGCTCAGCCTTCTGTCCATCGCGGCCGGTGTTTTTCTGCTGTTCAACCCGCTCGCGGGTGCGGTGGGACTTACGCTTGTGGTCGGCGTGCTGTTCATGATTCAGGGCGCGTTCGAGATTTTCTTTGCCGTCGAGACGCGGCCGCATGCGGGATGGATGGGAATGCTGATCTCCGGCATCGCCAGTATCGTGATGGCGATCCTGATCGCAGCCGGATGGCCGGCGATTTCGGTGATCGTGCTGGGTATCCTGCTGGGCGTGAATTTCATCAGCACCGGCTTCGGCTACATCCTGGTCTCGCGCTCTCTGAAGCCTGCTTAGAGCGTTGCCGCGCCGAAGGTATCGCAGTTGTCCACAGCCAAATAAAAAAACGCCGGAGCGATTTGCGCGCTTCGGCGTCAGGCTATGCTTGGAGTCTCCACGCGCCAAAGGGGGGTAAGGAGCGCGAAACCCGCGAAGTTTCCTCCGCTTGTGCCGCCAAACGTGGGGGGACGAAGGCGGCAAACTTTATCTGGGCACCGCCCGGTGCCTTTTCAAGGCCGCCTAGAACTTCCAGTCCTTTGCCGCCTTCACAAGAAAATCGCGGAACGCTGCGACGCGCTTGGACTGGCGCAGCGCATCGCAATAGACCAGATGCACATCGAAGGCCGGGCCTTCCACGTCGGGTAGTACGCGCACCAGACCGGAACGTTGCGCGGCGACATAATCGGGCAACGCTGCGATGCCGATGCTGGCCTCGGTGGCATGCAGGATACCGGTCAGATTGTTGATCCGCAGCGCGCGATAGACGCCATTGGGCGAAATCTTGGCGACGGAATCGATCAGCCAGTTCACATCGCGGATCTCCGGCGCGGCGGATTCACCGTAGGCAATCAGGATGTGCTTCAGCAGGTCGGCGAAATTTTGCGGCGTGCCGTTCTTCGCCAGATAACCTTCGCAGGCGTAGAGATGATAGTGCACCGTGAAGAGCTTGCGCTGGATCAGATCGGCCTGTACTGGCGCGCGCATACGAATGGCGATGTCGGCCTCGCGCTGCGCGAGGTCGAGTTCGCGATCCTCGAACACCAGATGAACCTGAAGTTCGGGAAACTCTTGCAGGAAGGCTTCGATGCGCGGCAGCACCCAATAGGTGCCGAGCCCGTGACTGGTGGTGATCTTGAGCGAACCGCGCGGCGCGGACTGCGCATTCTTGAGCGCTTCCTCCGCCTGCCCGAGGCGCGACAGCACATCGCTCACGGCGAGGAAGAGCACTTCGCCTTCGTCGGTCAGCGTCAATCCGCGCGCGTGGCGCTGAAACAGCGGCGTGGTGATCTCGTCTTCCAGCGCGCTGATCTGCCGGCTTACGGCGGATTGGCTCAAGGTCAGCATCTGGCCCGCATGGGTGAAACTGCCAGCGGACGCCACCGCGTGGAAAATACGCAACTTGTCCCAATCCATCGTCGCGCCCCTCCAGGCGCAGCACGCACTTCACTCAGTGGCCGCCGGCCAGAAACCTTTCCGCTTCCAACGCCGCCATGCAGCCCATTCCGGCTGCCGTCACGGCCTGCCGGAATACTTTGTCCTTCACATCGCCCGCCGCGAACACGCCGGGCACGCTCGTCCGCGTCGAATCCGGCGCGCTCTTGATGTAGCCGTCGTCATCCATATCGATCTGGCTGCGAAACAGCTCGGTCGCGGGCGAATGACCGATGGCGATGAATAATCCGTCCACCGCAATCGTCTGCTTGGTGCCGTCCGCCATATTGCGCACTGCGATCGCGTTCACGCCGCGCGGGTTCTGGTTACCAAGAACCTCGTCCACAACCGAATCATAAATAATTTCAATTTTCCGATTGGCGGCGAGGCGCATCTGGTTGGTCTTGTCCGCGCGAAGGGTTGGACGGCGATGGATCAGCGTCACCTTGTCGGCGAAATTGGTCAGAAAGAGGGCTTCTTCGGCTGCAGTGTTGCCGCCGCCGACCACGGCCACGTTCTTGCCGCGGTAGAAAAAGCCGTCGCAAGTCGCACAGGCCGACACGCCAAAACCTTTGTGGGCTTCTTCCGATGGCAGGCCCAGCCAGTTGGCGCTGGCGCCGGTTGCGATGATGAGCGTCTCGGTGAAGTAACGTTCGCCGGAATCGCCGGTCAGCACGAACGGGCGCTTCGAAAGGTCAGCCTTTGCGATCGTGTCCTGAATGAGTCTGGTGCCGACATGTTCAGCCTGGGCCTGCATCTGCTCCATCAGCCAGGGCCCCTGAATGGCCTCTGCGAAGCCGGGATAGTTCTCGACTTCTGTGGTGATGGTGAGCTGACCACCTGGCTGGATGCCCGCGATCATCACCGGCTCCAGCATGGCGCGCGCGGCATAGATCGCGGCCGTGGCGCCCGCAGGTCCGCTCCCGAGAATGACGACTTTGGAATGGAGATCGGGCATGGCGCTCCCAGACAATCGGGATGCCAGCCACCTGACGCAGCCTCACAGCCCCACGCGCTTCATATCGGAAGCCTTCACTCAAACGTCAAGAAGTTCGCGGATGCGTCTTGCCGCACGTGCCGTTTCGTCCAGCGGCGCGTAAGTCCATTGCTCGATTGACCCCGAGAACGTTCGGGAAATACCACGATTTTCGAGTGCGCGATGAAAAGCATCGAACTTTGCGGAATGTCCGGGCAGGCGAAAGATGTGGACCGGCTTTCCGGTCGCGGCGGCCTCCGACGCCAGATTCACCGAATCAGCGGTCACGAGAAACGCGTCAGCCCATCCGAGTACGCCGAGATAGGGATTCTCGCCTTCGCCGCGCCAGACAAAAGCGTCTGTGCCTTCCAATGCTGTTGCGATTTGCGCGACATTTGCTTCGCCGGTCCGCCGAGAAGGCGTCACCATTAACCCCATCGTTTTTGAGAGATCCGCAAGCGCGCGCGCGAGTTCCGTTGTGGTCTGCTCGTCGAACGCATAGGCCCGGTTCTTTCCGCCAATGAGGACGCCAAGCCGGGGGCCACGCAGATTTGCAAACAGAGGCGCGAATTGTGTGCGCGCTGCGGAAAGTTTTTCCGGCGTGATTCGGTTGGGGCTGCCCAGAATGGGAAAGACGTTTGGTCCGCGCAGCGCGTCGTGTTCCGGCGGGATCACGAGATCGAATCGTCCGGCGGCGATACGCGGATTCTGGGTCTGCACGGTCAATGTGCGCCCACCGCTCGCCCGTTTGATGGCCAGCATGACCGGGATGCTTTGGCGGCCCACCCCGATGGCAAGGCGCGGCCAGAGTGGGACAATTTCGTTGGATTCCGGCGTCAGCCGCGCTAAAGGTGAGCCGAGGCTGTAAGGCGCTAACTTATTCCAGGGCCAGCGTAATTTGACCCGCTTGGTGATAGTTGGCAGGTCCAACCGCTCGGCCAGACCCATCGCCTGGTTCTCCATGCCGGCCGTGCCGTCGGTCACGACCCAGCAGGTTTGCGCGGATTTGGCGGGTTCTGGCTCGGACACGAAGTTTCCCGATGTCGAAATATTATTGCTCAGATCGCTAGGCAGGAGGATAATACGACGCTGCTTTAACCACCCGTGCCCCCCAATGGAACACCACAAGCTCGATTCCATCGATCTGCGGATTCTGTCCGAACTGCAAGCCGATGGCCGCATCACCAATGTGGAGTTGTCGCGGCGGGCCAAGATCACCGCGCCGCCCTGTCTGCGCCGCATGCGGGCGCTGGAGAAGGCCGGCTACATTAAGGGCTATCACGCCGATCTCGAAAGCAAGCTGCTCGGTTACGAGGTCACGGGCTTTGTTTTCGTGGGCTTGTCCAGCCAGGCCGATGCCGATCTCAAGCATTTCGAGGAACAGGCGCGCAGTTGGCCGCAAGTACGCGAATGCTACATGCTCTCCGGCGAAGTCGATTTTCTTCTGAAATGTGTGGCGAAGGATTTGTCGTCGTTCCAGTCCTTCATCACCGACACGCTCACGGCCGCGAAGAATGTCGCCGGGGTGAAATCGTCGCTTGTGATTCATCCCTCCAAGCGCGAACCCGGCGTGCCCGTCGAAGTGAAATAACTAATCGATCGCACGCTTATAGGTTTCCGGCAGCAAGAGCAGCGTCACGAAAAATCCGACGACCGTAATGATGGCGGGATACCACAGCCCGGCATAGATGTTTCCCGTCGCCGCAACGATGGCGAAGGCCGTCGCCGGAAGAAATCCACCGAACCAGCCAACACCGATGTGATAAGGCACCGACAACGCCGTGTAGCGGATGCGCGTTGGGAACAGCTCGACCAGTGCCGCCGCCTGCGGTGCATAAAGCGCTGCTGCCGCGACACCGAACACCAGCAGAATCGCCAATGCGCGCCAAATATCGACGGCTTTGGGATCAGCCTTCGCCGGATAGCCTGCGTTTTTGAGCGCGGTTTGCAGGCGCGTGTCGAAATCCTTTTTGGCGGCAGCGAGATCGGCCGCGTTCAGCGCCCGGCCATCCGGGCTTTCCACGCTCACAAGGCTCACGCGGACGCGCGCGAAGGCGCCTTCGTTCGCCGGTTCGTTGCGATAGGGAATACCGGCCTTGGCCAACGCGCTTTTGGCAATGTCGCAGGAGCTCACATATTTCGCGCTGCCGATCAGATCGAATTGGACGGCGCAATCCGCAGGATCCGCAATCACGCTGACCGGCGCGCGTGAAGCGGCCTGCGCCAGCGCAGGGTTCACGGCTTCCGTCAGCGCTTGAAAGCCGGGGAAATAGAATATGGCGGCCACGCCGAGTCCGGCGAGCATGATCGGCTTGCGGCCTATCCTGTCCGACAGCCACGAGAAGAAAACGTAGAAGGGTAGAGTCATCGTCGTCACCGCGATGATGAGTTCGTTCACAAGCGCACCGTCGAGCTTCAGCACGCGCTCCAGAAAGAACTGCGTGTAGAATTGCGCGGCATACCAGACGACGCCCTGGCCCATCAGAATACCGAACAGCGCGATGAGAATGATCCTGAGATTCACGCCATCGAGAAAGGCTTCGCTGAACGGCGCCTTCGCGACGCGGCCTTCTTCCTGAATGCGCTGGAAGAGCGGCGATTCGCCAAGCTTGAGCCGGATCCACAACGAAATTGCGAGCAGGATGGCAGAAAGCAGAAATGGAATGCGCCAGCCCCAGGCGCTGAATGCGTCCTCGCCCACGGCATGCCGCACGCCGAGAATGACGGCCAATGCGAGCATCAATCCGATGGAGGCCGAGAGCTGAATCCATCCGGTCGCCGTTCCGCGCCTTTTCTCGGACGAGTGTTCGGCGACGTAGATCGCAGCGCCGCCATATTCACCACCAATCGCGAAGCCTTGCAGCACGCGCAGCAACACCAGCAGCCAAGGGGCGGCAATGCCGATCGCGCTCGCATCCGGCAGGAGTCCGACGATGAACGTCGCCAGGCCCATTACTGTGATGGTGACAAGGAAGGCGCGCTTGCGCCCTGTGCGGTCGCCGATGCGGCCGAACACCAGCGCACCGAACGGCCGCGCCGCGAAACCCGCTGCGAAAGTCAGCAGCGCGAGGATGTAACCCTGCGTCTCTCCGGCGCTGGCGAAGAAATGTTTTGCAATGATGGCAGCGAGTGAGCCGAAGATGAAGAAGTCGTACCACTCAAACACCGTCCCAGCCGACGAGGCGGCAACGACGAGACCCCTACGGCCCTTTTGCGCCGCAGCATTCGAAGTGTCGGACATGCGAATTCTCCCCGTTCGCAGTGCTAGCGGAGGCGAGGGTGAAACTGCAAGGGAGAGGCTAGATCAGGCCGGGGATTTGGGCGGCGGAACATCCAGCAGGCGTCCGCCATTGGCGCGCGCGATTTCGCGCGAAAGCAACACGGTTTCGCGGTCGAAGACGAAGGCGTGCAGGATCATGTTTACGGTTTCACCGTCGTCGGAAAGTGGCAGGCAGATGCAATCGAATTTCTCGAAGCCCGCGCCGATCCACCCGGCATCGCCAAAAGATCGCACGACAAGATGGTCGCGTGCGCATTTGCGGAACATGGCTTGCACCGCTTTCACGGCGCCCTCGCCGCGCTCTGCAGAAAATGCCTCGCGCACTGTTTTGCCGGTGGAATCTCCGAGGTAATACCGATTCACCAGCGTGCCGATGAGTTTGTAACGGAAGTCGGAGAGGTCTGGCAGCACCTCCATGAGGATGACCCAGCCCAGGTGCTCTTTCATCTCCGATGCTTTGATGTCAGCGCGTGTGGGCATAGCGCGCGCACCGCGCTTGTCGTTCCAATATTTAAAAAGGAACGCGAGCGTTTCGTTTTCAAGGACGGCCGGATTGATCTCCGTGCCGACGCGTTCGAGCCGGTCGTTCATATGCGTTCTTCCCCGACGCAAATATTAGGCTTGCACTCTTAAGCAGAGGTTATCGCGGCATGGTTGCCGTTAACGATGACGCGAACGTCACGGTTTAGGCAAGTTGCCGGTTCAGCAGGACTTCTGCCTTGTTGAAGACGAAGGCGTGCAAGACGACGTTTACGTTTGCGCCATCATCGGAAAGCGGCAGATGCAGCGCCTCTCATTCTTCGGTCCCCGGGCTGCCCAATTGGCATCGGCAAGCGCGCGCACCAGGCGGCGGCTGCCAACTACGCAGCGGTAAATGCCCAAGACCGCATCGCAAAGTTGGGCGGGTTGCCCGGCGAACGCTTCCGTCACCGTTTTGCTGGTCGGATCCCAGTTGAAATAGCGCGTCACCAAGGTGCCGAGCAGGCGATAGCGAAAGTCGCGGCCTTCATCGATCACATCGACCATCGAAATCCAACCCAGATGCGCCCTCAATTGGGACGGCACGATATCGGCGCGCGACGGCATCGCATGGCTGCCGCGTTTCCTCTCCCAATATTCGCGCAGAAATTTCAGCGTCGGATGATCGAGCGTTTGCGGATCAAGCTCGACGCTCCCCGAAACCGTGGCTCCGCTCATTCGTGTGCTCCCCGATGTGCGAAACGAATCCCATCATAGCATGAAGGTGGGTGTCTTCCCCGCTACGCGGATGGCTGATTTGCAAGTCTGCTCGCGCGCATGCTGTAGGCCAGATAGACGACGAGCCCTACCGCGTTCCATCCCAAAAACCAGACCTGCGTGAATGCGGGCAGACCGTTCAGGAACAGATAAAGGCAACCGATGATGCAAACCGGCCCGACGATCCAGGCCAGCGGCGCGCGAAACAAGCGCAGGCGATTGGGCTCACGGCGGCGCAGAACCAGCATGGAGAGCGCGACCGCCGCGAAGGCGAACAGCGTGCCCGCATTGGCGAGCAGCGCGATTTCATCGAGCCGCAGCGTGGCGGCCATCACTGCCACGACGATGCCGGTGATTGCCGTCATCAGCACCGGCGTGCCGCGTGTTTTGTGAACGGTCGAGAGCGATTGTGGCAGCAAGCCGTCGCGCGCCATCACGAAGAATATCCGGCTCTGGCCGTACATCAGAACGAGAATGACGGTAGGCAGCGCTACGATTGCCGCGCCCGCCACAACCTGTGCTGCGAACGCGTGATGCAGCCCGTTCAAAATGTAGACCAGTGGCGCGCCGTTTTTGGAAAAATCCAGAAACGCAGATGCGCCAAGTGCCGACGCCGCCACCGCGATGTAGATGGCCGTGCACAGCACCATCGAGCCGATGATGCCGATTTTCAAATCGCGCCCAGGATTCTTCGTTTCCTCGGCCGCCGTGGAAACCGTGTCGAAACCGTAGAAAGCGAAGAATACCAGCGCCGCCGCGGCCAGCACGCCGCGCTTCACGCCGTCCGCATCCACATGCGCGCCGAAGCCGTATGGCATGAAGGGATGGAAGCGCGCGGAATCGAAAGCCTGGCTCGCAAGAATGACGAATAGCACTAGCGCCGCCAGCTTGATGCCGACCAGAACGAGATTGACGGTGGCGCTTTCGCGCGTGCCGATCACCAGCAGCAGCGTGACGGCGGCGGAAATGATGATGGCGGGAAGATCGACAATTCCGCCGGACATGAAACCGTGCAAAAGCGAATCCGGAAACGTCCAGCCAGCGGCGCGAACGAATTCCGCCACATGCGCCGACCAGCCTACGGCCACCGCGGCCGCCGCCACGGTGTATTCCAGAATCAAACTCCAGCCGACAATCCAGGCGAGCAGTTCACCCAGCACGGCATAGCTGTAGGTATAGGCACTGCCCGCCGCTGGGATCATCGTGGCCATTTCAGCGTAACAAAGCGCCGCGCAGGCACAGATCACGCCGCATAAGGCAAAAGAAAGAAGCACGGCCGGTCCCGCCAGTCCGGCGCCGATACCTGTCAGCGTATAGATTCCGGTGCCGACAATGGCGCCCACCCCCATCGCCATAAGGTGCCACCAGCTGAGGGTCGGCTTGAGCCGCTGCGCGCTATCGACGCCGGCGATCATGTCCACGGATTTGCGGCGGTTCCAGAAAGCCATGCGAATCTCCCCCAATGGCAGCGGGCAGGGTATGGTGCCGGTCTGGAGGCTGCAATCACCCCGCCATGCGCAAGACTTTCTGCCTTCTCGCTCTGCTCGCTACAACAACACCGGTCGGCGCGGTCGAATTCGACGCGCAAGGCTATGCCGATTTTCGCCTTGTCCTCCCGGGCGGCGAGCGCGGCTGGTTGGATGGCGGCCTCGGAAAATTGCGCTACGGCAAAGGCCAATCGGATTTCCAGTTCGCCGGAGCGCTGGGGCAGGGCGCCGTAAAGCTCTCGCCGGAGTTGTTTGTCGTCGCCGTCGCGCGCGTGGAACCGCAGCAGCATACCTTCTTCGATCTGCTGGAGTCTTATGCGCGCTACAGCCCTGCTTCATCTGGCGCGTGGAGCTGGTCGGTGAAGGGCGGCGCCTTCTTCGCGCCGTTCTCGCTGGAGAACACCGAATTGGGCTGGTCGCCCTATTGGACGATCACGCCGTCGGCGATCAATTCCTGGTTCGGCGATGAACTGCGCACCGTCGGTGCCGAGGCGACCGTCGAGTGGGCCACGAAAGCCGGCACGCTGACCTTGATGGGGTCGGGTTTCGGCGTGAACGATCCGGCCGGTGTGCTGATGGCGGATCGCGGCTGGGCGATGGACGACCGGCCGACGGGTCTATTCGATCATCCGCGCGAGCCGGACGCGACGCTCATTCTTCACGGCGATACGCCGCCAGATCGCACGCCCATTTTCAAGGAATTCGATCACCACATCGGCTGGTATGCGGGCGCTTCGTGGGATGATACGAAACAATGGCATGTCGAATTGATCCGCTACGACAACGATGCCGATCCGAGCGCGCATGAGGATGACTATTTCGCCTGGCACACACGCTTCTGGGACGCGGGGTTGTCGGACCACTTCGGCAGGTTCACGATTATCGCGCAGGCGCTAACCGGCGATACAACCATCACGCCGTCGCCGGGCTTTTCCAGCACTACGGATTTCAGTTCCGCCTTTGCGCTACTGGGCTGGGAGAGCGGAGAGTGGCGGCTGGCCGCGCGTGGCGACATTTTCCGCACGCGTACGCACAACACATTTGGTGCATCGCCGCTTACCGGCGAAGACGGATATGCGCTCACGGCCTCTGCAAGCTGGTTGCCGAAAGACTGGTTGCGGCTCAGCGGCGAGGTGCTGTCCATCACAAGCAAGCGCGGCGAACGCGTGATCGAAAGCCTTTCACCACAACAGACGGAAACGCAGTTCCAGCTTTCCGCGCGCTTCTTCTGGAATTAGTGCTTATTCCCGATCGCCTTTCACTTCGTCTTTGGTGATTGGCTTGTAGTGGCCGCGCTTGAACACCCGATCGCCCTTCAGTGTCATTGTCAGCGAGCGAAGGTTGTCGATGTCGGCGAGCGGGTTTCTGGCAAGGAACGTGATGTTGGAGCGCTTGCCGGCTTCCAGCGTGCCGATTTCCTTTTCCCGCCCGACAGTCCGTGCGCCGATCAGTGTGGCCGCGCGGATCGCTTCCAGCGGCGTGAAGCCAGATTTGTTCACCAGCAACGCCATCTCGTCGAATAGCGATGGAAAAGGTTTATCCCAGCCGGTGTCGGCGTCGGTGCCGGCCGAAATCTCGATACCGGCGCGATGTGCGGCTGCCGTGATCTTCTCCGCTAGATCGAGCGTGCAATATGGTTTCGGCGTCGCGTTCGGATTTTTCCACATCACGTCATAAACATAGTTTGTCGCGTCGAGGATCGTACCGTGTGCTTTCATGTCCGCGAACAGCGGATCGAGCACGGATGTCCCGTCTTTGAACTTGCGGTCGTCGACCGGCGCACGGTTGTGATATTCCGGCGGCATCGAAGCGCTCGCCTGATAGGCGAGCATGCAGGCATGGCTCACCACATCGACGCCGGAATCGACGACATCGCGCGGGCTCGCCGGAAACACTGCTGCATGCGCCCACACCAGTATGTGCTGGCGATGCGCCTCGGCCGTGATCCTGCTCACCAACGGTCCGGGCAGATCGGCATAGATTTTCAACGCCGTCGCGCCGGTGCCCTGCGCGCGGGCGACGGCGAGCGGAATATCGGTGTCATTGGTGATCGCCTGCATCCACGGCACGGCGCCGGGCACGGCACCCTGCGCGGAGGCAATGGTCCGCGGATCGTGGAAAAATTGCGGACCCGCCATCAGCGCCGCGTAATAGATGTCGGGCCCTTCGATTTCGTTCAGCATCGTGGAGCGCGAAATATCGGCGAGGAACCGTCCATCGCCAGCCATGTCGCGCACGGTTGTGATGCCGCTGTAGAGCTCCCGCCGCAACATGGCTTGCGCATAGGCCCGGTCCGGCGACGTGGCCAGATGAACGTGGCTGTCGATCAGACCGGGCAATGCATATTGACCATGTACGTCCACCACAGTCGCGCCGCGGTATTGCGCCGTTTCGCGCAGCCTCTTCGCCTCCGCCGCCGGGACGATGGCGTTGATCCGGCCGTCCAAAACGATGATCGCCATGCCGGGTTTTGGCGGCGCACCGGTTCCGTCGATCAGCGTTGCGCCATCGTAGATCACGGGCGTTTTGGCGACGCTCGATGCCTGGGCGGGTACCGCCAGCAGCAGCAAGGCCAGGAATAACGCTTTTCGCAACGCAACCTCCCCGATTTTCTCAATCGCCGGTCATGCTACACTGGCCGCGTGAAAGTGGGAGCTTCGTATGGCGCGGCCAAAGAACACAGAATTCGACTTTGCCGGCATCAACCATCTGGCGCTGGTCTGCAAGGACATGGAGCGCACGGTCGCGTTCTATTCCGGTGTTCTCGGTATGGCGCTGATCAAGACCATCGATCTGCCGCGAGGCATGGGCCAGCATTTCTTCTTCGATGTCGGCAACGGCGATTGCATCGCTTTCTTCTGCTATGCCGACGCGCCGGGTGCGCAACCGGGCGTTGCCTCCGCGAAGCCCGGCCCGATCCCCGGACCGTCGGCGCATGGCTCGATGAATCATGTCGCCATCAACGTTCCCGCCGACCGGATCGAGGAATATCACGACAAACTCGTCGCCAAGGGTATCGAATGCACGAAGGTGGTGAACCATGACGATTCGCCCATGGGCGCGAGTCTGGAAATTACGCCGACGACATTCGTGCGCTCGATTTATTTCTACGATCCCGACGGGATCGCACTGGAATTCGCAGCCTGGACGCGCGATCTGCCGCGTGACGGCGATGTGAAACACATTGCAGCCAAAACAAATGCTCGCGAACTCGAAGCCACGAAATAGTTTTTTACGTAGCCGCTTCTTTACGCTTTTGGAAGCGCCGCTTTCCAGCGCGCGGATGTTTCGTCCAGCGTCTTGCAGGCAAACAGTTTCTTCGCTGCCTCGCGGACGAGTGTTTTATCTTTTTCATCCGTCAAATATTCGACCGGCGATTTGCCGTCGATGCGCGCGAGCAAAAGCGCGGGGAGCAATGCGGCGGCGCGTTCTTCGAGATCTTCCGGGACTTCCCAGGTGACGTTGTCGAGATAGGCGCGCGACAGCGCGGTGTAACTTTCGAGATAGGCTTTCGAAAATTTTGGATGCCAGACGCATTTCAGAAGCAGATGATTGAGGCAGAAGGCGAGATCGAAAGCTGGATCGCCGTAGCAGGCCGTTTCCGCATCGAGGAAAACCGGACCTTCCGGCCCGCAGAGAATGTTTTTCGGGCTGATGTCGCCCTGCATCAGCGCGACGCGAGCGCCCGCCACGCTGGCCGCCAGCGCGCGAATGCGGGCCGCGACATCTGCATTCTTTTTTGCCGCAAAGAGAAGATAGGGCTCAAGCCGCAGCGCGTGAAACTGCTTGTCGAGCCCGAAATCATGGGCGACATCTTCGCGCCCCGCCGTCATCGCATGGATATGCGCGAGCGCTCCGCCGACCTCGGCGGCAAAAGCCGCGTCGGCCTTTCCCGCCGCCAGCTGGGTCTTCCACAGCGGATAGGTCTCCGGCGGCAGATATTCCATGGCGAAGATGTGATGCGGCCGGTCCTCGCCCAAAATCTCGGGCACACGGCGCGGGTCGATTCCCGACACAAGCTGAAACCAGTCCACTTCCGTTCCGGCGCGCTCGGCCGGCGCGCGCCAATCCGTTGTCACGCGTAGTTTCGGCAGCGCGCGTTTCACGACTATCTGGCGGCCGTCAGCCGTCACATGCCAGACATCGCAGGACACGCCGCCGGCGATCGGCGCGATTGCTATCGGCGCGCCGACCGGCATCAATCCCATGCGGCGAAGCGATGCCTCGACGGCGAGTATGTCTTCTGTGTTCGCTTTGGCGGGTTCGTTCATCTGGCGCGGCAGGCTCGGCCACGCCACTATGCGGTGCGTTCGCCGGGGCTTCAATGCCGCAATTCTTCACCGATCCCGAATCTATCGCCGAAACCGTGATCCGCGCCGTGGGCCCCCACATCGTTCTGGCGCTGCCACTGGGGCTGGGCAAGGCCAATCACATCACCAATGCGCTTTACGCGCTGGCGGCGGCGGACCGCTCTGTCAGTCTCAAAATCTTCACGGCGCTGACTCTGGAAAAGCCCCGATATTCCAATGACATGGAGCGGCGATTTTTGTCGCCGGTGATCGAGCGGCTGTTCGGCGCCTATCCCGAGCTTTCATATGCGCGTGGCCTGCGCGATGGATCGCTGCCGCCGAATGTCGAGGTTAACGAATTCTTTTTTCTCGCCGGGCGCTGGCTGAACAACCCCGTGGCGCAGCAGAATTATATTTCCGCCAATTATACGCACGCGTTCCGCTATGTGCTGGAGCGCGGGGTCAATGTGGTCGCGCAACTCGTCGCCAAGCGCGGCGGCCGTTACAGCCTGTCCTGCAACACCGACATCACGCTAGATCTCCTGAAGATGCGCCGCGAAGGCCGCGCGAATTTCTTTTTCGCCGGACAGGTGAATTCCGAACTGCCCTTCATGCCCGGCGAGGGTGACCTGGCGGCGGACGAATTTCAGGCCGTGCTTGACGATGCGCATTTCGATTTTCCACTGTTCGCGCCGCCGAAGGAACCGATCGATCTTGGTGAATACGCCACGGGAATTCATGTCGCGCGATTGGTGCCGGATGGCGGCACATTGCAAATCGGCATCGGACAGGAAGGCGATGCCGCAGCGCAGGCGCTGATCCTGCGCCAGCGCGAGAATGCATCGTTCCGCGAAGCTGCCGCGCGATTGATGCCGGACGGCGACCCGTCATCGCTGTTTCATGACGAACCTTTCAGCACCGGTCTCTACGCTGCGACCGAAATGCTGGTGGATTCCTTTCTGGCGCTGATGGACGCGGGCATTCTCAAGCGCGAGGTCGATGGCGCGGTGCTGCATGGCGGATTCTTCGTCGGTCCCAAAGATTTCTATCGACGCCTGCGCGACATGGCGCCCGCCGATCTCGCGAAACTGCAGATGGTCGCGGTCTCCTTCACCAACCAGCTTTATGGCGACGAAGAAAAGAAACGCGCAGCGCGTGTCGGCGCGCGTTTCGTCAATAGCGCCATGATGGCGACGTTGATGGGCGCCGTGGTTTCCGATGGACTGGAAGATGGCCGTGTGGTGAGCGGTGTCGGCGGGCAATACAATTTTGTCGAACAGGCTTTCGCGCTGCCTGACGCGCGTTCGATCATCATGCTCGATGCCACACGCCGGTCAGGTGGCAAGACAAGTTCGAACATCCGCTGGAGTTATGGGCACGAGACGATCCCGCGTCATCTGCGCGACATCATCGTGACGGAATATGGCGTGGCCGATCTGCGCGGCAAATCCGACAAGGATGTGATTGCGGCGATGCTTTCGATTGCGGATTCGCGCTTCCAGCCCGAGCTTGTGCGCGCCGCAAAGGATTCCGGAAAACTGCCGCGCGCTCACGAAATTCCCGCCGCCCACCGCGAGAACATACCGGATCGGATCGCGCGGGCATTGGAGCCGATGCGCGCGCGTGGACTTATCCCGCCTTTTCCCTTTGGCACGGATTTTTCACCAGTGGAACAGCGGCTGATCCCCGCTCTCGAATTGCTGAAGGACGCAACGTCATTGCCGCTGCGGCTTGCAGGTCTTGCGCTCTCCGGGCTTTCGGCGCCGAATGATGCGCAGGCTCTGTCGCGCATGGGGTTCGATAACCCAGGGAATTTCACGGACCGGATTTATAAACTGCTTTTACGCGCGGCGCTTGCGCGGACGAATTTGAAACCTTGAGGAAGCAAACATGAAAGCCGCCGTCTATTACGAAAATGGTCCGCCCAGCGTCCTGAAATACGAGGACGTTCCCGACGCGAAAGCGTTTCCCGGCGGTGTGCTGATCCGCGTCGAAGCAATCGCCATCGAAGGCGGCGACACGCTGAACCGCCTGCAGGGCGCGCTGATGAGCAAGCCGCATGTGGTGGGCTATCAGGCGGCCGGCGAGATCATCGAAGTGGGCGAGGGCGTCACCGATCTGAAAGTCGGCCAGAAAGTGGTGACGACGAACGCCTATGGCTCGCATGCGGAATTGCGCGCTGTGCCGGCGCGTGTTGCATGGCCGTTGCCGCCGGGCATGGATGTGAAGATCGGTGCGGTGATCCCGGTGCCGTTCGGAACCGCCGATGATTGCCTGTTCGAATTCGGGCATCTGAAGAAAGGCGAGACGGTTCTCATTCAGGCCGGCGCTAGCGGCGTGGGCGTTGCCGCGATCCAGCTTGCCAAGCGGACCGGCGCGCGCGTCATCGCCACAGCGTCAAGCAACGAGCGTCTCGAAAAGCTGAAGCCCCTCGGCCTCGATCACGGCATCAACTACAAGACCGAAGACGTCGTGCAGGCGGTGATGAAGATCACCGGCAATCAGGGCGTGGACCTGGTGGTCGATCCGGTCGGTTCGACCTTGCAAACCAGCATCGCGTGCCTGGGCTATCGCGGGCGCATTTCGCTGGTGGGACAGGCGGGGCGCGATCCCACCAAGGTCGATGTCTCCTCGCTGATGGCGGGCAACCGTTCGCTGACCGGAGTATTCCTCGGCGCCGAGATCGCCACGGATCGGGCGCACAACAACATCCAGCGGCTCATCAACGAAGCGGCGAAGGGCGAATTGAAAGTTCTGATCGACCGCACCTTCCCGCTGTCGGAAGCCGCCGCTGCGCACGCCTATATCGAAAGCCGGCAGGCTGTGGGCCGCGTGCTCCTTATTCCCTGATCGTCGAGGTTAAAGCCATGATGACGTTTCGCTTTGCTGCCGCGTTTTGCATTGGTCTCGGCGCAACACTCGCGCAGGCGCAGGATGCGCCGCTTTCGCAATGGGTGCAGCTCATGCCCGGCGGCGGGAGCGAGGCGCGCATCGTCACAACGGCTACGGCTTGCCCAAAAATCACAATCGATGGCGCATCCGTTGCGACGACGGAACGCGCGGGGCCGAATGGCGACTTCGCGGTCCATCTTTGCGTTGCCCCGCTTCCGGCGGGCGTGAAATCGGCGTCGTTGAATGGCGTGGCGCTGCCGCTTTTCCATGAGGCGCCGCAACGCATCATGGTGTTCGGCGATACAGGCTGCCGCATCAAAGGCGCCTACGTTCAGGATTGCAGCAGCCCGAAGGAATGGCCGTTTCCGCTGATCGCGGCGCAGGCGGCGAAGATGAAGCCCGATCTCGTCATCCATGTCGGCGATTATCTCTACCGGGAATCGCCGTGTCCTGCGGGTGATGCTCGTTGTGCCGGAACCCCTTACGGCGATAATTGGCCGGCCTGGGCGGCGGACTTTTTCACGCCCGCCGCACCGTTGCTCGCTTCATCGCCCTGGGTCTTTGTTCGCGGCAATCATGAGGATTGCGAACGTGCCGGGCCCGGCTGGCTGCGTCTGCTCGGACCGCAACCATTCAATCCCGTTGCCGGATGTGCGGGCCATGTTGCGCTCTATACGGTGCCGCTGGGTGACGTGAACCTCGCCGTCATGGACAATGCCGACGCGCCCGATACGAATGTGGACGCCGATTTGCGCACCGAATATGAGGCGGATTTCACGGTGCTGGCGAAAATCGAAAAGTCGTTCTGGCTTGTGATGCATCGCCCGATCTGGGGCGCGGTGACGATCATGGGCATGGGCGTCGGCGGCAACCGCACGATGATCGCCGCCCTTACCGATCCGCATGCGCTCGATCATGTTTCCCTCATGCTGGCCGGGCACATACACACTTTCGAGGCATTGAACTACGGCAAGACTCTGCCGCCGCAAATCGTGGCCGGTTTCGGCGGCGGCAATCTGGACGCGGCGCCGCCCGATCTCGCCGGCATCAATCTTAGCGGCACGACCGTGCATGACGGCCTTTCTATCGGTGGTTTCGGCTTTTTGATGATGGTACGGCAGAAGAAGGGCTGGCAGGTGGACGTCTATAAAGTGGATGGCACCATCGAGGAGCGCTGCAAATTTGCGAACCGCCGCCTCGACTGCACAAAGGCCTGAGCGATGTTCGGTGAGATCTTCGATTCGGCATCCAACCAGAGCGCGCTTTGGGCAGTAGTGCTGGGCGCTTTGCTCGCCACCATGGGCGGGTTCGCGGCGACGCAGCTGGAACGGATCGTGGAGCACAACCGCAGGGAACGTAACGCGGCACTGTTCTTCGGCGAACTGCTCACCACGCTGCAGATCATCCTCAAATTCGCCAAGGATGCGCATGGCCGCGGCGATCCGTACGGTCCGATCACGATGCGCATGCTCCAGTCGGCGCGCAAGGAGATCGACATCTACGACCTCAATCGCGAGACCTTGTTCGACCTGCGCCGCGCCGATCTGCGCGCGCGGATTCAGACCTTCGTCATTCGTATCACGATGCCATTGGAGGGCATTTTCGAATCCGCCGTGGAGATCAACGCGTTGCGGGCGCAGATCAAATCGCCGCTCAACAGCGAAAGCTACACGCTCGAGGAATCCAAGGTGCGCTTCGCCGAGCTGCTGGAGCAGCGCGAAGGCGGGTTCGTGTGGATCATGGAGAATGCGGATAAGCTGACCGAGATCGTGCGCGATCTTGAGCCGTTTGCGAAGCATACCTTTCGCGACGCCGAGGAGGTCGTGCGGACGAGTTGAACCCGGTCAGGGTTGTGCCGCGAACGTCGCCAGCAACAGATTGTTCTTGTCGAACACTTCCAGGGTGTTTGCAGCGATCAGCCAGTGATCGACCTTCGGCAGTGCGGTGACGAAAGCGTGCTCCGTCTCCATGCCGCGCGGACAAGCCATCATGGTGGTCACGATCTGGCTGAACTGAATCGACGGGCCGTTCAGAACATATTTGCCGCCGATGCCGTTGCAGCCGCCCGAACCGCTGATCTCATGTCCAGTCGCATGCAGCACAAGATTAGGCGGACGCGGTGCGTCGACGGAAACAGCCTCGTTCGGCAACGATGCCAGTTTCCAGACGGTGCCTTCCAGCAGCGGCGCGCCGGATGGTGCCGCGGAGGTGCTCCGCAGAACGAGCGTGGCATGGCTGCCGTGGCCGTGTGTGAGAACCGCTATGGCTTTATCAGTCGCGGAGAGCGACCGTCCGTCCGCGAGAAGCGTGGCGCGGATTTCGTAGGCATGCCCATTGTCGATGCGCGACGGATCGTAATCCAAAGCGAAAGAATAGGGTGCGTCGCCGGGATTCGTCATCGTCAGTGCCGCGACGGGTGTTCCCGCGCTCGCATCCGTCAGCGCAATTTCCAGAATCACATTTTGCCCCGGCGCGATCCGCTCGCGATAAAAAGCGGTGCCCGTGATCGTGCCGCCGGCGGCCGCCTGTGTTGTCCACAAGGCGGTGACGAAAAGGGCTGCGATGATCTGCAATGATAACCGGCGCGCGGCGCACATGAGCGTGGCTCCAAAAGTCGGGCGCAGCATAGCAGAATCACGGCGTGGCGGGCTTGCCCGGCGGCGGGCGGCGGTTATAGTCCCGGCCCTTTCGGGGGGTACCCCGACAAGACGGACAGGTGGCCGAGTGGTTGAAGGCGCACGCCTGGAAAGTGTGTAACGGTTAATAGCCGTTCGAGGGTTCGAATCCCTCCCTGTCCGCCAACAAATCAATGATTACTCTATTATTTCAATGGGGAACGGAAATCCGCTCGGTTGTAACCACGACTGTTACCACGAACAGCTCCCTTGCCTGCATCTCTATCGCTTCTCGTCGAGACAACGGCACCGTGCTGCGGGTTGATAGGGTAATCGACAACTATTGTCTGTTATATGAGATTTCCGCTTTCAAACACATCGCTGCCCAACCCCAGCTCTGACTGCGCGTCTTGTAATATTTCGCGGCGAAATGGCAGAGAGCTTCGCGGCAGACAACGGGAGACGATTAATACCAATGCGGCATTTGCCTTTGGGCCATGACGCTCAATCACTCTCCGAACGACATTTGTCCGATAAATTTCCATCGCAAGAACACATACTTCCACTCCGAGTACGCGCCTCCCTCTCAGTGATCGCAAGCGGAGCGCTGCCAGAAAAATGGTCATCAAGCTAAGCAAAGTCATCATCGCCAAGATGACTGAAAAATACCCCGGAATCAAAGCGGCTTTGTTTGCGAATGCGGGTTTCACGTTGTGAAGTTGGTCATGGACTTCCGGATTTCTAACAAAGAGCAGTAGATGTTCGGGGCTTGCTCCAGCAGACAAATTCGTTAGCAAAAATCCCACGAGCAAACTCAGGATCAGCGTCGTGATCATAAGAAGAAGAATTAATTCTCGCGAGAGTGGTTCAAAAAGCATGAACCGATATTCTTGCGGAACTTGCCAAAGCAGTTTGAGGTAAGTCTTGGACGTTTGACTTCGGGGGAAAAAACGCGAAAGCGAAAACAGGCGAGTCCCAAAAATTGATGTGAAGTAATTCAACACGAGGGTGCTGAGCGAGCGATCAGGCATTTTTCCGATTGCGTTAAGCGCGAGCAAACCCGAAGCAAAGAAGATGGCTGTTGGTTCGAACGCGAGACAGCCCATCATTTGTATAGAGGCCAGCCTACTAACCCAGGACGATTTCCGTGACGCGGAAATCCAACTTACAAAAATCTCTCCAAGAACGAATTCTTGGTATTGCTTATGGGGAAAGTAAAGGTTATCGCGACCGCCAGCGGGGTCTGGAACAAAAAGACCATTTGTTCTTACGTCCGTTGCAATAGCTGCGATCACCTCAGATGCAGGACGTTCTTTGAAGCGTTCTCTCAGCTGAGCTATCGAAGTTGCTATCTGTGGGTCTTCCATTATTTCCGGGGCGTCAATTCGAAACTCTGCATCTAACTGACGATAAGCGTCTTCGATTGCAGAAACGAAGCCATCTTTGTCAATCGTATTATGGAGTCCCTCGGTGAACATGCGCCATGCAACGCGCTGTGTAAAATAATGCCGACACTTTCGATGCAGCAGTTGAAATTCACCCAAGCGATCTTGGTCCGCTTCCTTTCGACTGTATAAGAAGTCGATGAAATGCCCGATAATCGCTGCGGATGTAATTCCGCCTTGGAGTTCAAGCGATCCTCTAATCTGGTCCCATTGGTTCGCGATAACGGGCAGCATCGACGGTCGCCGCGCAATATCGAAAAAAGCTACGTCTCGCGTGCACTGATCAACAATCTGATTTCGTACAATGTCAGAGTATGTCCCGAGAGCGCTCGATATAGATGGGATATTCAAAAACGAAAGTGCGAAAATTCGACTACTTTCCAAACCGGCGTGGCGTGCGGCTAAACTGCTTCGTAGCAATCTCTCGCGCTCGTCAGTATCGAGGAAAAAATTTGGTCTTCCTGTAAAGATAATTTTTGCCTCGGGATAAGAAAATGCCCACAACGCCCTAAATTGTTCAAACCGATCGAACCGAAGACCGGCGTCTTGGACTTCATCAAAACCTTCAAAGATAAGTATCGCACGGCCCGATTGGATTAGGTTGAGAAGGGCCTCCCCTCGCAGACCGTATCTGTCTCCCCATTCTGCGAGAAATCTATCTTGCGCCTGACGTTTGGGCGATTTACCACGCAGTTCGATTAGCAGTGGAATGCGACCGCTTCGATTGCCCACTGCCCAGCTTCGTGCCCAACGTGCGCAAAATGCGAGCAACGCGGTGCTCTTTCCCTGACCAAACTCTCCCACGATGGAAATATGTTCCAAATTCGGTCTTTTTGACCAAGTGTCCAGCATGGACATTAGGTCAAATTCAGACTCTATCGGGACATTATTCTGGATCGATTCATGTGAGTTCGGCGGAACTTCATAAATTCTTGGCGGAACAAAACAGTCGCTGAGCGAGTAAGCAGTGCCCGGAATCGGACGCTGTTCGAAACGCCTGATCAAATTGGCAGCATATTGCGAGAAATCCAGAGACTTATCGACTAGCGAAGATTCGGAGATGATGCGCACGGAGAAGTTTCCGGGGGTTTTGAGGACATCATCGCGTCGCATATTCGACTTAACACAAGCAACAAAAGTGGATGAATCTGGAATATCTGTTGTCTTCGACGCAAATTCTGAATCGAAAGTTTTCAGAATTTCGCTATCCAAAATTTCTGAGTTTACGGGAAGGATAATCCAAAGTGTTGACTGAGATTTTCCGAAAGCATCGCTTTCTCGAAGAGTGAAAAATTTCCGCTCCTGAATATATCGGAAGCTTTCTGCAATGAGATTAGGTTCCAGTTGCGTCAACAAGCTGGCGGCCAAATTGGCCCAATCAATTGGCTCGGGAAGCGATGGCAGTCTATAAGCCGGTTCACCCGGGTTTGTGAGCGGCCGGTCCAGCTTTCCAGCGAACCTGTACCTAATATGAGCCGCAACGAGCTCAATAATGCTGACCCTCCGGCCTGGTTCTTCGATCTCCATCGCAGACGCGTTGATTGGCAGCCTGTTTCTGCCCAACTCCATTGCTGCGAGCCTATAAAGTAAAAACGAAAGTGCTAATGCAGCGCCAAATCCAAATAAGGCGGTTTGCCAATTGGGCGCGGCAGATTGAACAGCTAGTGCCGGGCTATTTCTCAGTAAGAATATGATAAGCACACCAGGCCAATTCACGGACAAAATCGATATGTAACCAACCCATATTGCTACAATGCCCGATACCGCAGCCAACGCTACCCGGCTCTTTCCAGATTTTCGAGTTACGAGATAACGAATGGCGACAATGATCAGGCCAACCATTATGACGGCCAGCAATAACGCAATAATCCACATCATAGATTCAGCCCCCCGACCGCGGCCTTCCGAAGAAGACACAGTTTGAGACTGCTCCCCGGACACCCAATATTCAATACCATTGGGTTTGCATCTTCGGGTTACAAGCAAATGAGCTTGCGGAACTGCTATCGTCTTCGTCGTGCGGGACGCAATAAATCTAAATGGCTCACACCAAGCGCGGTCGCAAGCTCATACAGAGTGATGACGGTCGGATTTCGAGCGCCATTTTCGAGGCTGCTAATGTACTGCTGGCTAAAGCCCGATATTTCCGCAAACCGTTCTTGCGTCAGGCCATTTCTGCGCCTAATTCGCCTCACGTTCCGGCCAACGAGTTTCCGCATGTCCATGCGGGTAGGTCATCGGATTACACAATTTAAGTTTATCAACTGTATTATGTATAATCCGACCCATTGCTGCGAGAGAGCTTATGAGATTTGCAAGGTTGACCATCCTTACATTTGTTCTCTTCTGCGTTGAAGCGTGCAGCAATCCACATCCGGGCCTGACGGATGGGACGTGACCAATTTCAACTCCAGTGACGACGCTCAATACAATGTTGGAAGGTGAAAACAGGATCCCGCAATCGCTGCGTCGAAAGATCGATCAAAATAATATACGCAGCATCGGAGTCCGGCGTTTCGGGAAGATTTCCTGCTTTGCCACAGCTACGGCATCACGCCCGCTTCGGAAAACGGCTTCGAGCTGTGTTCCCATTAACATCAACAGATCGGTTCATATTAGTCCGCACCGATTTGTATGAGCTGTCGAGCAGTTAAGAGCGCCGGACGCCGTGGGGTCCGTTAGGAACGCGTATTGTAAAGGGCATCTACTCCGCAACTTCTTGGAGATCTTCAAGGCGCCACCCACTTTGCGGATTGTTATCGACTGGGGGAAACATCTTGCACGCGAACGTTGACAGTGTTTTTCCGCCAAAACCATTATTGGCGCGGACATTTTCGCCCACTAAGTAGATACCGTCGCTATGGATTTCGACAGGAGCAACGGTATCGTCGAGCAGAAATTCCGCGCTGTCTGGGTCACGCAATTGCTCCTTGATAAAGGAGCGACAGACGGCGGGTGCTGTCCTTCTGAGCACAGCCTGAAATTCCTGTTTTCGCTGTTGCGGCGTCAGCGACTCTTCCCGAGAAGCGTCATTTGCGGCGCGAATCTCGGAAGCCACGTATCCAATAATATAGAGGCCGGCGATCACGCCAAGCGCCCACATCGCCGTTCTGTTCACACATCCCCCAGACTTGGCCGCAAAAACCTAGACGCTGCGTCGGTGAAGCCATGCAGCAACGATTGGCCCAATTCGTTTCTGGAGCAAGTCCAAATGGCTTGTGACAACGTGCGCGTTGACTCTCGCATCAAGCGCATTTGGCTGGCAAGTTAATTCGGAAACGCGGTCAGCAGCTCTTGCTTGTCAAATTCCAAGCAAATGCCGTCGGTGCCGTACGAAAATATCCTCCAATGATGATAGGTCTCTCTGGACTCCGCAAAACAAAGAGCCAAAACCGTTTGCGCCTGCTTTAGACGCTTGTACTCGGCCATGTAGTAAGTGTCGCTTTTGTCGTCCCATGTGGCAGGATTGAGCAGCGTGATCGCTCGATGCTGCAACAGGTGGATCGTTGAAGCGAGGTTGGTGTAACGTCGAAATTGGACCACAAAACGCTTCCAATTCTGGTGATGTAATATATGGCTGTATTGTCGTCGCCGTCGCGCTACGGCTGGGGAACTTGATAATGGACGTTTTGAAATCATCACTACTCGCGGTCTTCGATGCCAAGCAACGACTCGAAGTGCCTCTATTTCAACGTCAGTACGTTTGGAGCGAAGAGCAGCAATGGCTTCCGCTGTGGGAAGATATCGAGCGGAAATTCACCGAGACACTCGAAGGTAGAAAGGATGCACCCAAACATTTCCTAGGGGCAATGGTTCTCGACCAGAAGCAGACGCCGACGGGACACGTTGTTGTACGTCAGGTAATCGACGGGCAGCAACGCCTAACAACGCTCCAGATCTTCTTGGCGGCCTATCGCGACTTCTGCAAAGACAAACAGTGCGATGCGCTCGCCGCCGAGTGCGACAAATTCTTGTTCAACACGGGTATGATGGCCAACCCCGATGTAGACCGCTTTAAGGTCTGGCCGACGCAGCTTGATCGTTCGCAATTTTCCGATGTCGTTTCCTCGGGATCGCGGAAAGAAGTACTGAAGCGCTATCCGCTTAAACGGCGCCCCTATGCGAGAAGCCCGGACTCTCGCCCCCGTATGATTGAGGCGTATTTGTTTTTCTTTGAACATCTGAAGATTTTTTTTCTCGGTCAGGATGGTGAAGTGCCCCTGGGCGCCGAACACCCGGTTTCCACCCGCGTTGATGAGTGCTTCCAGACATTGCGCAACGCACTAATGGTCGTGGTGATCGATCTTCAGAAAGAAGACGATCCCCAGGTCATCTTTGAAACACTCAACGCGCGGGGCGAACCGCTTCTCCCCGCCGATCTCCTGCGCAACTACATCTTCTTTCGTGCGAACCGCGAAGGTCTGGATATCGAGGCGATCTACCAAACATATTGGGCGCGGTTCGATGACGAGTTCTGGCGCGAACCAGTGAAGCAAGGGCGCCTTTTCCGTCCGCGCAGCGACCTTTTCATGCAACACTTTTTGGCGAGCCGTCAGGGGCAAGATATTCCAATCAAGCATCTGTACGTTGAGTACCGGCACTGGCTAGAGCGGACCAATCCGTTTCCCAACGTCACGGCCGAGCTGTCCGCGCTCGCTAGCCAGGGTGATGATTTTCGCCGGATAATCTCGCCGCAACAAAACGACGTTGTTTATAGTCTTTGTTCTTTCCTCGAAGCATACGATATCCGCACAGCATATCCGCTGCTTCTGGCTCTCATGGACGCCAAACTCGATGACGCCGGCTGGATGGAGATGTCTCTGACGCTGGAGTCCTATCTATTGCGCCGTGCCGTTTGCAACATGGGCACCAAGAACTACAACCGCATTTTCCTATCGCTTGCGCGCAATCTCCGCAGAGACGGCTTCAATGCTGTGCGCCTCAACGAACTGTTGCACGCTCAAACGGGTGAGTCTGGACTGTGGCCCGATGATGCGAAGTTTCGTGAAGCGTGGTTGCACAAGCCGCTCTATGGACCATTGAACAGCCCGAAGCTGGTGCATCTATATGGTCGGCTCAATCAGACATTCATGTCATCCAAGTCTGAGAATTTAGTTTTTGCGACCCCGCCGACAGTTGAACACATAATGCCGCAAGATTGGAGAGATAATTGGCCACTGCCCGATGGCACGAAGGGTCTTAGTTTTAGCGAGCTGTTCGACGCATTGGAAAGCGATCCTCGCGCAGAAGCAACCCGCACCCGAAACGTCGCAGTACAGACGCTAGGCAACATGACCATCCTCAGTTCTGGTCTAAATTCGGCGCAATCGAACTCAGCATGGGACCAAAAGCGCAAGGAAATGGCAAAGCACTCGTTGCTGCCAATCAATCAAGGCCCGCTTGCAGCTGCTACTTGGGATGAGACTGGCATTCTTAGGCGTGGTGAAGAACTGTTTACACGTGCACAACAGGTCTGGGGTCGATGAGCGACAAGGCGATTCAGATGGCAGAGAGTCTTTTTTCGGCTGCGCACGCGAAGTCGCTCTTGCATGATTTGCGCCGAGCGAACAGCGAGCAAGCTAAGAAGGAGCGGTTTCTCCAATACCTAACGAGGTCCTTTTCCCACGATTCAGGAGCCCAAAGTCTCATTAGTGCGCTCGCTCTCGGTGCAGAACGAACGATAGCCAACATCCCCCGTTCTGTTCGCTCCGCAGGAGGCGGTGCTACAGTTGGACGCGGACGCGCCGACACCCAAACCGAAACCATTATCATTGAGTGGGAAAAGGACCTGTCGAAAACAGGGGCCCACGCCATCGATCAGCTGCGCGAATATTTGGCCGGGAACTGGAAGTCGGGTCGCGAGTATCGGTTCGTCCTCGTGGCGACGGACGGAATCCGCTGGCGCCTTTATGCGCCTGACTGGTCGCATTTGAAATCGAGCAGCTTCGCTCTCACCGATGAGTTTGAGCTTCGCGAGGTTCGCCGTTTTGATCTCTCCGACGAAAGCAGCGATGACTTTCCGTTCTTCTTAGATGAAGTACTTTTTGTCTCCAGGCCCAAGATCGCCACTCTTGAACGGATTGAAGCCGATTTTGGAAGTACGTCTTCTGCCTTCATCAATTCCATGCGCACGCTGAAGACATGCGAGGCGTTTCTAGAAAAGAAATCTGAGTTGAAGACTGCGTATGAGCAGTGGCGCAAGTTCCTGAGCATCGCCTATGGCCGCTTCGACGATTCTCCCGGCATGTTCATGGTCCATACTTACCTGTCGGTTTTTGCCAAGTTACTCGCATTCTCGGTGGTCGGAAAGGGGAAGGTAGTCACGAACTCAACCATCGCACGCATTCTGAAAGGCACCGTGTTTGAAGAAGAGCTGCTAGTGGAACGCTTCGTGGAAGACGACTTCTTCCATTGGGTTGCAAACCGAGAATACCTGGAACTCTTGAAGCCAATGTTCCGCGAGCTGAACAAAAAAATTTCCGAATACGATTTCAATGAGGTTAAGGAGGACGTGCTTAAAGGCGTCTATCAGGAGCTAATAGACTTAGAAACGAGGCATTCGCTTGGTGAGTACTTCACGCCAGACTGGCTTTGCGAGCGCATTGTCGATGCATTGCCGATAAAAAAATCTACTCGCATTCTTGATCCCGCGTGCGGCAGCGGCTCGTTTATGCGAGCCGCAATTGCGCGCGTAAAAAAAGAGCATCCTGATGTGACTGCCGCGGAGCTTGCTGCGCAAATTTGCGGGATAGATATTCATCCCTTGTCGGTCCAGATAGCGAAAACGACAATTTTGCTGGCGCTCGGCGATCTCGTAGGAAAAGCAGAACGACCCATCACTTTGCACATCTACCTTGCGAATTCGCTTCTCGTGCCAGAGGAAACTGCCGACCTTTTCAAATCCAATTTCAAGATTAGCATCGACAACAAAGTTTGCACGTTAAACACGCAGGGGCTAATTGCTCAAGATCAGTTCGATCAGATCATAACGCTCTGCGACGAGCTAGCAGATCGTCACAAAGTCACGCTCTCAAGGGACCGATTCGTTGAATTGACCGAGCGCAGCCTGCCCACTGGTCACGTTCGAGCGTTGCCTAGTCAGCTGTACGAGATATATCGCGCATTAAAGAACGCCAAAGACGAGGGGCGCGATAGCATTTGGAAATTCATCCTTCAAAACACTTATAAACCGGTGTTTCTAAAGAACATGTTTGATGTGGTTGTCGGTAACCCGCCTTGGCTCACATATGCAGATGTCTCCAATGCGGATTACCAAGCTGAACTTAAGCGTCTATCGGACAGCTACCATGTTACGCCCGTCCATAAGGCCAACATGCCTCACCTGGAAATCGCAGCAATATTCCTGGCGCATTCCGTCAACTATTTTCTGAAGCAGTCAGGGACGCTCGCCTTTGTCCTTCCTCGCAGCTTTGTATCCGCGGATCAGCACGAAAATACGCGCAATGGAAGTGTTGTCGGTCTGCGGATCGCTAGTGTTTGGGACTTGAACGAAGTAACCCCCTTGTTTCGAGTGCCGTCATGTGTGTTCTTCGTCAACTTCGGGGGCGATGGGAAAAACGGTGTTCCCATTCCCGAGGCGGGAATCGAAGGCAAAATTCTGGCGGGCAGATTGCCTCGCGCTCACATGCACTGGGTCGAGGCCAAAAACCGCATCACCGAAGCTGCGACGCGCTGGTATTACTCGCAGCTGCTGGGCGGAAATAGGCGCGGTCGGTCCGCGCTGACGCCAACTCGTTCGGTCGGACTGGCTGGGTCAAACGCTTATGCGGACGACTTCAAGCAGGGCGCCACCGTGGTGCCGCGTAGCTTCTACTTTGTTGAACCTGCGGAAGTTGACAGCACGAAGGCGCTGTCAGGACAAGTGATTAACTTCAAGCCCTCGCTATCGATGCTTCGTGACGCAAAAGAGCCGTGGAAGGAGCTTGGGATATCTGGGCGGATGGAACGTGAGTTCATTTTCCGCACTGCCGTCGCGAAGAACATTCTTCCATTTTGCTTGGTCAAACCCTTACCCGTTGTCCTTCCATTGCGAATAGCTGATGACGGCAACGACGTACGTCGTTTTGAGTTAGTGGGCCACGATGAATTGTTTCAGCATGGCGGCCGGTATGCGAGCAAGTGGTTTGCAGAGGTCGAGAGGCTTTGGGACGAAAACAAGACTGACAAGGCGAAGCGGTCGGGGATGACATACCTGCATCGTTTGGATTTTCAGCACGGTATCACCGAACAAAATCCGTCTGCGAAAATTTTGGTTTTGTATACAGCCTCAGGGAATGATGCCACTGCAGCCGTTGTTGATCGGTCGTTAATGGATTTTCCGTTTGTCGCCGAACACAAGACCTATTGGTGCGAGGTTCAATCTGACGCTGAAGCTCATTTTCTGTGTGCATTCCTAAATTCTGACTACGCCAACGAACAGATAAAGAGCTTCCAATCTCGGGGCCTATTCGGGCCGCGAGATATTCACAAGACCATAGTGAAATTGCCCTTTCCGAGATTTGACGCGAAGCGACCTGAACACGTTGCCCTCGCCGCGTTGGGTGGCAAGTGCGTGCGGATCGCAGCGGGTTTGCTAAATCAAGAGGAAGCGAATGATTTTGACGCGCGAACACTTGGGCGGATGAGAAACAAGATCAGAGAGCACTTGAGCGCGGAAATGGAAGCCATGGATATTATCGTCGAAAGGCTCTCAACAGGTAAGTCAGAGGCGGCGATACGTTCCGCAGGGCGCGGTAAGCGCAAACGTCGACCGGGAACTTTGCGCTTGTTCGACTGAGCTATATAACTACTCGTGTCTAGGCTTAACAACGCGGCTATGGCTAACAAAAAACGGAGCCCCCGGGGGCCTTCCAACCGACTATCCCCTATCCCTTCTTGCCGCCAGAATAATATGCACAGCGTCGCAGCCCGGCTTTTCGGGAAGATTTCCTGCTTTGGCAAGACAACTGCATCATAACCGATTCAGAAAACGGCTTCGAGCTGTGTTCCCGCTATCATCATCAACGCTACCATTGCGTAAGCTTAGACGCGTTTACAATGGCGAAGTTTTTTCCAGTTCGACCGTCGCGGATAGCCACACAGGGTTGGTCGGTTACGATCGCGTGTTGCGATATTCTCGTAATTTCTGGATTTTCAATCGTGGCCCCTGAAGCGCTTTCATTTTCCAACACAAGTGGGGGCATTTGATGTGCCACGAAAACAATCTGAATATTCGGTATTTCAACCCGCGCTATAGCTGGCGGCATTGGTATTATCAACGCACTGTTCCTAGGGCTAACAAACTCACGCTCATTTCGTGCCGATGCCAATGAGTACTGTTCATCAGATGACACATGAACCACGCGCTTCACGCCGAATGCGTTTTCGCCAACAAATGGTGTTCCATTATGGTGACTGCTGCTGACCATTATCAACGAGTATTCATTTGGGAAGCCGTATTGACTATTGCCCCGTAGATTGTAGTCCGGGATTATGAGTTGTGCAGTATCCGCGTCATAGAAAAATACTGTCTTACTCAGCAGCACCGATGCGATAATCAGGCGCCTTTCCAACTGCGGTCCTGCAGGGCTTGTCGCCATTCGAGTAAGATATTGGACAGTTGTTTCATATGGACCACGGGCTGGCCGGGGTTTGCGAATGACTTTCAGCAGCGCAGTTAGGTCTGTTGGTTTAGTTTGTTGATCGCGAATCCAACTGCAAGAATTATCGTTGCCATCAATTTGGGGGTAATTTCCCAGACGTATCCTGCACTGGAAATAAGCCAGATGATAAATCGCCATCTCAGGGTCTGGCCAAGTGTCGAAGCACGAAGCAGGATCTTGGGTCTGGAGATTCTGCGGAGCAGATGGCGTGTCTGCTATGGTTTGAGCAGTCCCATTTGTTCCGCAGTCGAGCACTAACAATGCGACTACCAAAACCGTGACCAATTGCATTTAGATTCCCTACCTGTCACACGTGGCGCCGCTAGAGAGGCGGTCTCGGTAGGTGAGACAGTTTAGCGACTTGGCGAAGGCGGATCGGAGGTGTGGTTACGCCGCCATTTCTACGTCGTTGCTTGCATAGCATAGGTTACGTCGGCGCCCAAACATGACTGGGTCGTTCGATGGTCAAGTGTCGGGGCAGTCCCGGTGGCGAAACGCCCGCCACCGAGCCCGCTGGAGCGGGATTGCACCGACTGCACCGGCGACCGAACATCGCTCGTCACGGCAATGGATTGCCATGAATCACGCTCAGCAGTGGCGTACTGATTTCGCCTGTACTCACAATTCGTTTTCGTCGTCCGCGAAATCTAATTCGCCATCGCGCTTTGCGCGAATCTGCTCCTTGACCAACTTTATAATTTCCGAGTCGTCATCCTTTATTTCTTCGTCTTCCGGGGTCGTCCTGCCGTCGACGGCAGCGTTCACCAAGGTAAAGTAGTTGGCCATTTCTTCATCATTTCGGCTCAATTTCGGGACCGGTTTTGTCCAACCCCTCGCCTTCAGCCACGCGCCCGCCGGGTGGAGATATTTTTCCTGATGAACGCTGTGATAACGCGCCAGCTGTTGAGCAGCCTCGATGACCGTTTCAACATCGACATTCGCTATTATGACGTATTTGATCCATGCGCCCTTTAACTTGTCTGGCTGTTTATCGATTTTCGGCCATGCTCGAACAAACCGGTCGAACGAGGTGTCCGCTGCGTTGGTTGAGGATTGAGGCCCCACCTTCGCATTTGGTGAAGCTGGCGCACCGCGCGGGCCTCGCCGGGGCGACGATTGAATGGAAGGGCCAGCAGAACCCAATTCGTTTGGCTTATTCTTTTCTTCTTCAGCGAAAGCGATTTCTCTTCCACGCCCTTTAGGGCGGCCTTTAGAAAGAGAATTTGAATTATAATTATCTGAAAAACTATAAATGGTACCAGAATCTTGGTGGGGACCAGTCGAAGCCTTCGGTGGGATCACCGCCAAGTGCTCAGCGCTCTCCCCACCGGGGATGCCGATGCGGGACCCTGCCAGTTTGGCGGTGGGGGGCTGTTTGTCCGCACCGGTGCTTTGGTCCACATGCCTTTCCTGCTGTTCACGTTCATATGCTTGGGTTTGGCGCTTGATCCAATTAGGAGGCGCCTCATCGATTCTGACTGTATAGCAGCTAGATCTGCCCGATCTCTTGGCAACGTCCAACAAGCCAAGGCCCGCGAGCTTCTTCACCGATTCCCTAACCCCGGACAACGCAACACCAGTTCGATGCGCCAACGCGGGTCCACCGATAGTCAACTTATGATGACTCGGGTCGTGACGAACAACCAGTTGAACCAAGATCATCAAGTCAGTGGCATTTAGATTTATCTCGTCGTCTTTGCACGCTACCCACGCCAAGAAGTTAAATTTCTTGGTCGCAAGTTTCTGCTGTAAAAGTGACTTCGCCGCAGGAGTTGCGGCAGTTGCTGGTGGCCCAGCGCGGTCAACCACGGCGCGCACCGACTGTTGCCAGTCCAGCCAGGAAGGCATCAAGCGCCACTTGGGTGATGAGCGTGCGCTTGCCGATCTTGATCTTTGTTAGGTCGCCACGTTTGATTGCGCGGAAGAGCGAGGATCGGGATATTGAAAGTAGCTGGCAGACTTCTCGGACCGTAAAACTCAGCTTGGGGTGGCCGAGCGGCTTCTGTTGGAGTTCCATGTGATGGCCTTTTGTTGAGACGACGAGACGCTTTTGGCGTCGATGGCCGAAAGTCTCAAACTCATCAAATGGCTATTTCTTGATACGGCTTTTTGGTATTGCGACCCAGCGGCCGACTGTTGCCGAGCTAATGTTTAATGCCTCTGCCACACGATCACGAACAACTATCGCAGCGTCAGGTAGCTTACGGCGCTTCGCGAGTTGGTATTCTTCCGCGTAAATCACGCGACACCATTCACGCACAACATTATCTCCAACCGTCTGCGTTTTTGGCCGACCTCTTCTTCTATGCGGTTTTCGAATGGTGTCAGCGATGTATTCGCGGACGGTCTGCGACAACGGTTGTCGTTCCGCGCCGATGTAAGCAGCGAGTTCGTCGGCATGGGGATGAGCCCCAGACGCGATTATTGATTCAAGCGTCTTCCGCAAAATGTCGAAAGTCTCTGGACGTTTCAGAAGCCATTCAGGATCGATCTTGCGAGCACCCTTGCGGGGGCGAACCTGCGTTTTGACAGTCACAGGGTTCTCACGGCATTTCCTTCAACGCAACATCGAACTCCACGACCGTTCCCGAAGGCTGCGCGACAGCACAATGGCGCGCCCACTCATCAATCAGCACTTTCCGCTTCATGAACAGATCTCCGCGATGGTAGGCCGCCGCCACTTTATCACCTTTCACATGGGCAAGTGACATCTCAATGGCTTCCGACGAATGGCCAGTGTTCTCATGTGCCCACTCGCTGAACGTCGAACGGAAGCCATGGACCGTTATGTCCGTGCTGCCCATGCGTTTCAGGAGCGCCAGTAAAGCGTTATTGCTCAGCGCCCTGCCGGTCATCTCGCTTTCAAAAACTATATCGCCGGAGGTATGGCCGTTAAGGCCGCTGAGAATCGCCAGCGCTGGCTTCGACAAAGGCACCACATGATCTCGGCCCGCTTTAATTCGAGTCCCGGGGACCGTCCATGTGGCTTTAGACAGGTCGATTTCCGACCAGCGACAGCCCAACGCCTCGCCGGTGCGGCACGCAGTAAGAATCAAAAATTCCAACGCCCGTGATGATACTTCATCCCGCTTTCGTAGATCGGCCACAAACGAGCCAATCTGCAAGTAGGGAAGTGCCGAGAAATTCTCAACACGACGAACTTTGCCTTGGGCAGGTAACGCGTGATCCAGATGCCCCCGCCATCGCGCCGGGTTTTCTCCGTCCCGGTATCCGGACACTTTCGCCCAATCCAAAATTGCTTCGATACGTTGACGAACGCGGCTTGCGGTCTGCGTCTTGCTGACCCAGATCGGTTGAATCGCCCTAAGCACGAGCGGCGTATCGATCTGTTGCACAGGCAGCCCACCAAAATGTGGAAACGCGTAGAGTTCCAGCGTCCGCGTCCATTGCGCTGCGTGTTTCTTGTTTCGCCAACTTGGAGTATGGGCCTCGATGTATCTGGTCGCGGCGTTTTGGAATGTGATTGCCTTCGCATCATGAAGCTTTGAGCGAAGCCGCTCGCCAGCGCGGGCGTCAATTGGATCGATGCCATTGTGTTTCAGTTTGCGCAGCTCCACCAACTTTGCGCGTGCCTCTGCGAGACTGAAGGAGGGATATGGGCCAACTCCCATGTCGTGTTGATGGCCACTCAACATATAGCGGTAAATCCACGACGTGGCCCCCGCCTTACTAATGCGCAGATACAGCCCATCACCGGTATGATAAAAGCCCGGAAGCTTGAGCCTTGAAATTTCGAGCGCTGATAATTTTTTCGTCGTGCGTGCCATGACCTAACCACGAATTGTCCCACGAAGTCCGGTGAGAACGTGGGGAGCGTCACGCCACTTTTTGAGACGGGCGGCAAGGGCCAATCGGATTATTTTTGTTATCGCGGTCGCTGTGATACTAGCAGGAGCAAACAGAGACGATGCGTCGTCGGCCTCCCTGTCCGCCACTGTCCCCAAATTTTCTACAATATCCGACGTCTCGGCTATCTGACGCCTGATGTACCCATGAATTTGCCCATGTTCGCTCTTGTGTTTGTGTGATGGCGACTTGGCAAACTAGCGCCGCGCCGCCAACATCAGAAACACGCCCAGCATTGCGGTCATGAATACACCGCTCCAGCCTGCGGACGCCGGGAGCGTTATCTGGGAAATCACCACGGTAGTTCCCGTGTACAGGCGAAATCCGCTGACTGCAGCGGCAGCCAGGAAGGACAACGCAGAGATGATGGCGAGCGGTCGCACAATCAATCCACTTCGAACACACGCCAGCGTATCCTCAGAAAATGAAATGCTGCTTTGCAACGCCGATAAAACTTGCTGAAAATGCTTTCAATGCGGTGGTATCGAGAACGCAAGGCGCGATATCCGCGCACACATTTTTTTGCTTTTTGACATGCGCCGCGCATTAGGAATGCCGTGATTGTGTTCGCTCCCTTCTGGTGTGGATTGATGCCGAAGAAGCCCGGTGGCGAAAGCTGTCGGGTTTTCGGTGTAATCCGATTCCGTAAACGTGATTTCGGCTGACATTATGAAATAGGGTCAAGAACGGTATACGCCAAAAATGTAAGTGCTTGTTTTACAATAATATATTGAACGTAAGCGGACGGCTGCGGATATGGTCGACATCTTCAGTTTGGACTCCTTCCGCCGGAGTCGATTGCGCGTTCGCGCTTGCGTTTCTGCACCGTCCCCCGAAGGTAGCGTTATAATGCGCGCCATGTTTCCCTGGTGGCCCAAATCAATTCAAGACTCCGCGAAGCCGGTGATTGTGGGCGTCGTAAGCGCAATTGCGATTGTTGCGCTGCTGGCGCTCGCCATCTTTCATCGTCATCCGGTTGTTCGTGCGCCGCAAAGTGCCGCCCGCGTTACACATACGCCCCATCGTTTTCACGCCACGATTATTCCGCCGAGGAAAATTGCTTCGTTACAAACCGTCGTGGTTTTGATGCCGTCCGACTTCGACAAAGAACAGCAGATGAGCTTCGGTCAGCTCATGAAACGGTGGGATCCTTTTATCGCCGAAGCGGCGACACGCTTTACGGTTCCACAGACCTGGATACGCGCCGTCATGCATATCGAAAGCGGCGGACGCACCATGCTAGGCGAACATCAACCCATCACATCCAGTGCCGGCGCCATGGGGCTGATGCAGCTCTTGCCCTCGACCTACGAAGATATGCGCAGGCAATACCGGCTCGGGCCCAATCCCTATGATCCGCGCGACAATATTCTGGCGGGCGCGGCCTATTTGCATTTGCTGCGCTCCAAATACCCCTATCCGACGATGTTCGCGGCTTACAATGATGGACCGGGACATCTCGACGAGCGGATGATACGCGGCGGATTGCTGCCCGCGGAAACGATCGCCTATGTCGGCAACATCACCGGAAGGCTGGAGGGCACCAGCACTGGGCCCCACAGCGGCGCGGCAAAATTCACGCGGCCGAACGGTGCGCCCGTTTATATCGATGCCGGTGCCGTTGTTTCGGTTCGCGCGGCCTTCCCCGACGAATATGCGCCGGGCGTACTCTCCGTCATCACCGTGGGACGTCTGCGGCAGGGCGTTCGCGAAAGCCTCGCCTCGGCCAGAGCGACAATTCGCGCGCATGGCGGCGGCGTTTAGCGGCAAGTTGTTCAAGACGGCGGAACAGAACGCTGCCAGGTCGTGATCGTCAGATTTTCTACCGGACGTTCGCGATGGCCCGCTTTTGAACCGTGCGTCGCGAGCACCTCCTCGGGCGTATGCACGGGCACTTGCGGAAAGACCGGCCGCCCGCCGGCCAGCCGCACATCGGATGCACGCGATAGATAGAAGACATCGTAGCGGTCCAGGAACATCCCGAATACATCCGTGCCGCCAATGATTCCAGCACTGCGACACGGCGTCCCAAGAGCGGCCACGGCCTGTTCGAACGGAGCACCCGCCGGATTCCAGAAAAGTGCCTTCGCGTTCGACACATCGGCGGCGATGGCGGCCACTTGCCGAGTCACGATCAATCGGCGGCGCAAATGGGAACGCGACTGGTGCTCATGCGAGCCGCGCCCATGCACCACCACATCGACGCCATCGAGCCCACGTTCGAAGAAGCGCTGGTCGGCCTCGATCCTGAGCGAATCCGGCATGGCGCCGGTGGAATCCGCGAGCATGCCATCCTCCGAAATGATGGCGTAGCCTTCGATGCGAATGGGAAGCAACAAGAAATATTCTCCAGCCCGGCGCAAATTATAGCGCGGTCCTCACAGAGCGGCACAGGCGCGCTCCTTTTCGACCCACGCGCGCAACGCACCACAATCGTCGCAACATTAGCGGCGTCAGACGTTATAGGTCGCGTCCATCGTGATTTCGGCCTTCAGGAGTTTGGATACCGGGCAGTTGGTCTTCGCCGTGTTCGTCGACCTTTCAACGGCAGCCTTGTCCGCGCCCGGCGCATTCACGGTCACCGTCAGGCGCGCCGCTGTTATGGAAAAGCCGTCGCCGTCTTTCTTCAGTTCGACAGTGGAGGTGGTCTCGATCCGGGGATTGGCGATATGCGCCTTCGCAAGCTCCGCGGACAGCGCCATTGCGAAGCACGACGCATGCGCCGCCCCGATCAGTTCTTCCGGGTTGGTGCCTTTTTCGTCACCGAAGCGGGTGTTGAATCCGTAAGGAGCACTGGAAAGCACGCCACTCTCGGTCGAAATCGTGCCTTTGCCGGTCTTCAGATCGCCGGACCATTGCGCGGAACCTTTACGTATCGTCATCGTCTTCTCCAAACCTGTGCGCTGAGCTTCTATAACGCGCGAGGCGCGGATGCGGCGCCTAGTCTTACTGAGTCAGAAAGCCGCGGCTTGGTTGAGGGCTGAGGTTGTATTTTAGGGCGATTCGTTTTTCGGCATAGGGAGCTGAGATGGGTCACTCGAGATCGGACGCCAGCGGGTCACGGTTTG